>Ga0247727_10002405_pt1 | contig 42905 bp, 32 predicted proteins | sample WisWelCaveWW1625_FD_202498 | JGI IMG/M metagenome (GOLD analysis project Ga0247727, IMG submission 202498) | Biofilm microbial communities from Wishing Well Cave, Virginia, United States - WW16-25 | ecosystem: Environmental > Aquatic > Deep subsurface > Groundwater > Cave microbial mat | place...
TCTATCCGTTGAGCTACGGGCGCGCGGTCAAATCCATCTTAGCAGCGAGGGACGGGCCTCGCCAGCCTCAGTCCGCGCGGGAGTTACAGGCCGCGGAGGACGGGAGCTTGCACGCGGATTCTGTCCAGCTGCCGCGGCATTTTCACAGGCACTCGCCGCGAACCTCGGCGTTTTACAGTCAGATTCGGTCACGCGGGCCGCAGCAGAACAGCAACGTCGAATTTGAAATACAGCTTGCGCACGATTTTTGCGCCGTATTTGCGTCCGAATTTCTTGATCACCCCAGAGACCGCACTGACTCTGCGGATGGGCGCAGCGCGGAACTGCGCCTCCATGCCGCGGGCCGATACGCAGATCGCGGGGTTGCGGAGGATGTTTCTATACCACTGCGTCTCCGAACCGCGCACGGGTAGAAGGCAGAGCCGATCGCCATGCGGGAAAAACCAGACCGGCAGCCGAATCCTGCGCCCCGACTTCCGGCCGATTACCGTAATGTGAATCTGCCGAATCGTCGCCAGCTGCTCCCGCAGCTCGTTCCGGGAAGCGGGATTGCTTCGCCGGCGTGGCCGTGATTTTTTCTTTCGCGAGGCCATGATGGTCGTCCTGTTCTGACATTGCCCGCCGCGCGCCCGTCTTCTGGTCGCCTGGCGCCACGGCGTGAAGATGCAGCCCTATTCTAAGCGCAGCTCAGGGCCTTCCAGGTGATGCCGTCAGAGGATAATCATTGGGAGCAGAGTCAGATCCCGGCGCGTGAGGCGAGGCAGGGCCGGCCGGATTGACGCGCAAAGGCTGTTGAACTGCCCTCGCGGCTAACGCGAGCGACCCGGGTTACTTGAGGTGGCCATTTCGCTGACCATTCCGTGCGAAACCGCGCTGCCGCCGCTGTTATCCACCCACACCGGCCGCGGAAACGCCGGCCCCCATAGGTAGCTCCACAAGAGCATGATGATAACCTGCATTCGTTTCCTGCCAAGTGGCTGCCTGCGAGACGGCGTCGCGACGCCTGTTACACTTCGCTGCGAGGACAAGGATGCAGGGCACAGAGAGCGCCGACAATGGTAAAGGTGTTGCGCCGAACTGGTACAGGCCGGTTGGAGAGGGACTAGTACCAAAGTCCCGGAGGAGGCAAAGAAATGCTCGCGCCCTGCCAACACATTCGGGCGAAAAACTTACGGTGCAGTCGGCCGCTACGGAACGCTGATGTCAACGGATAGCGCCGTTTTCACCGGTTTGCCGCGCCAGGTGGGCGGCGTGGCTCGCCATTGCTAAGATGAACTTCGGCGCGCGCCCGTAGCTCAACGGATAGAGCGCCTGCCTTCTAAGCAGAGGGTTGGGAGTTCGATTCTCCCCGGGCGCGCCAGCAACGGTAGCCGTTCCCCGCCGTCATCCTCCGAGGACTGTCGCGCGCTGGCTTTCGAGAAGCGCTATGATCTTCTCCACGTGGACGGCGCGCACCTCGATCTCCTCCAAAGCGCCGCGGAAGTGTTTGAGGATGGTATCGAAGTGGGTGCTGTCCATCCCCAGCTTTCGCGCCTGCGCGTGTGCCGCACCGATTTCCTTGCCGGTATAGACGATGCGACCTCCCAGCACCATACTGACGAACATGCTCTGCCGCGCGCGCAGGTGGCTGAGATCCGCCTCCTGGAAGAACTTGCTGACGCTGGGGTCGGCGAGGACCCTCTGGTAGAACGAATCCACCGCGGCCTGAATTTTCAGCCGTCCTCCCACGGTTTCGTAGAGGCTGTCAGCCATGAGCGCTCCCTTTCGGACTGGGCCGGGTGTCTGGTTTCAGGAAGTAGTTCTGCGCCCGGGAATACGCGAAAGCCTACGCCGTGGGGAGTGGCAAGTCAACGCGGACGTGCGCAGCAGGCAGCGCCTCACCTCCGCTGCGGTACCGCAAGCTCGACAGAAATTGCCGTCTTGACTGGTTTGCCGCGCCAGGTGGTTGGGTTGGCGCGCCACGGAGTCCACTCTGGAGCTGCCAGGAGGGCGCTCACCCGGATTTGACCTCTCCGGGTCGAACAGCTATGCTGGCGCCAGCACGCAGGCTTAGGCGGAGCTACCACGGTCGGGACTCAATGCTTCCGCGAGTTTTCCGATGATCAAACTTTCTGATCCGGTCAGCTTGGTCATACGAGACAGAAGCCAGTTGTGGTCCGTCACACCGGACGACACCGTGTACCAGGCCATCGAAATGATGGCGGACAAGGGTGTGGGCGCTTTGCTGGTCCTCGCCGCTGGCCATCTGGTGGGCATCATTTCCGAGCGCGATTACGCCCGGAAGGTCATCCTCAAAGGAAGGTCGTCCAAGGACACAGCGGTCAAAGACATTATGACCAGCCCCGTGATTTACGTCACTCCCGGGCACACCGTGGACGATTGTATGACCGAGATGACCAATCACCGCGTGCGTCATCTTCCGGTGATGGAAGGCGATAAGGTCCTGGGCGTCGTCTCCATCGGCGACCTGGTCAAGTGGATTATCTCCGATCAGGAAGAAACCATTCGCCAGCTCGAAAACTACATCTCGGGAAAGTATCCGGCCTGAGCTTCCGGCCTTCCTCCCGACTCCCCCTCGGCAGGGCTGCTCCCATTCCTAAGACTTCAACGCCACGAACAGGTGGCTGAGGCTTTCCTTGGCGTCCCCGAACAGCATCATGCACTTGGGATCGTAGTACAGCTCGTTATCCACGCCGGCGAATCCGGGGCGCATGCTGCGTTTCAGTACGATGACGGACTTGGCGCGGTCCACCTCGAGGATGGGCATTCCATAGAGCGGACTGCTGCGGTTGTTCCTGGCGGCGGGATTGGTCACGTCATTGGCGCCAACCACAAGGGCGACATCTGCCTCGGGGAAGTAGGGGTTGATCTGCTCCATCGCATACAGCTGCTCGTAGGGGACGTTGGCCTCCGCCAGCAGAACGTTCATATGCCCCGGCATCCGCCCGGCCACCGGGTGGATTGCGTACTTCACGTCGATGCCGCGCTTCGTCATCAGTTTGGCCAGCTCGCTGACGCCATGCTGGGCCTGGGCCACCGCCATCCCGTACCCCGGCACGATGATCACCGTACGCACACTGTCGAACAGAACCGAAACCTCCTCAGGGGTGATGCTCCGAACGCTCCCTTTGGCCTCTGCCGCGGGCCCGGGCGCCTCTTCCTCGATTTTTCCAAACGCCCCGAACAGGACATTCACCGCCGAGCGGTTCATCGCCCGGCACATCAGGATGGACAGCAGAAATCCAGACGTCCCGTCCAGCGACCCGGTAATAATCTGGATCTTGTTCATCAGCACGAATCCCATCGCCGCGTCGGCGAGCCCGGCATAGGAGTTCAGCAGAGAGATGACCACCGGCATATCCGCCGCCCCGATGGGCACAACCAGCAGGAAACCAAACAGCAGCGCCAGTCCCACCATCGTGTAGAACAGCGTCGCCGCCCCCGGCGCGAAAATCAGCGCCACCAGGCAGCCCACGGTGGCCACCAGGACGGCGAGGTTCGACACGTTCTGTCCCCTGTACGTGATGGGCGCGCCAGGCAGAAGTTCCTGGAGTTTGGCCGCCGCCATCAGGCTGCCGGTAAACGTCAGCCCTCCAATCACCACTTCCGCCCCGATGGCGGTCATCAAAACTTTGCCCAGCTCGCCGTGATGCCGGATGTACTCGGAGACTCCGATCAGCGTGGCCGCCAGCGCGCCCAGCGAGTGCGAGAGCGCCGTCCGCTGCGGCACTGCTGTCATCGGCACCCACAGGCCCATTCCTCCGCCGACCACCGTGCCGATGAGCAATCCCAGGAAAACCCACCGGAAGCTGATGAGCGCGGGGTGGAACAGCGTTCCCACCACTGCCATCAGCATTCCCAGTTCCGCAAGGAACATCCCCCGGCGCGCGTATCTCGGCGAACTCAGCCCCTTCAGCCCCAGGATGAACAGCGCTGCCGAAAGGATGTAGGAGAACTTCAGCCCTTCGCTCAGGTCCGCATGCCCCAGCAGGTTGCGCAAATTTTCAAACCAGAAAAGCCCCGCGATGAGCAGTGCCACCAGCGCCCCCAGCATGATGGGCGCTTCCCTGCCCCGGAAAAAACTCGCTGCCTGCGCCGCGTGTTCCCGCTCGCTCTTGAACATTTTCAGCATGCGGTCGGTGATCAGGAACCCGCCCACCACGTTCGTGCTCGAACACCCCACGGCGATGAACCCGAACACGGTGCTCAGCCCGCCATGCCCCGCCCCGGCCACCACCATCGAGCCGATAAGCGAGATCCCGGACATCGCGTTGGTCGCGGACATCAGCGGCGTGTGCAGCAGCGGCGGAACGCGGGAAATGACGTGGTAACCCAGGAATCCTGCAAGGATGAAGATGTACAGCCCGGTTTCGAGCTCCGGGGTCATGACGCGGTCCCCGCTCCGGAGGTTTTGAGCCGCTCGCGGATCATCTCGTTGCGGATTTCCCCCTCGTGCGTCACCAGCGGCCCGCCCGTCAGCTCATCCTCGGTGTCCAGCGCTACCTTGCCGTCTTTCAGTAGGTGGGTCAGATAATTGACTACGGTACGGGCATACATCTCGCTCGCGTGCCACGCGACTGTGCTGGGCAGATTCACCGGCCCCAGGATCAGCACGCCATGGCGCACCACTTCCTCTCCCGGCTGCGTCAGCGCGCAGTTTCCGCCCTGTTCCGCGGCCAGGTCCACGATAATGGACCCCGGACGCATCCGGCGCACCATCTCCTCGGTGATAAGCACGGGGGCCCGCTTCCCGGGCACCAGCGCCGTGGGGATGACCACGTCCGCGCCGGTCACGCACTTGAACATCATCTTCTGCTGTTTGTGGTAGAACTCGTCCGTTTGCGCCGTAGCGTATCCGCCCTTGTCTTCGGCATCTTTTGCGTCCAGGCCGAGCTCGGCGAATTTCGCGCCCAGGCTTTCCACCTGCTCCTTTACCACGGGGCGCGTGTCGTAGGCTTCCACCACCGCGCCCAGCCGCCGGGCCGTGCCGATGGCTTGCAGCCCCGCGACTCCCGCGCCGATGATAAACACTCGCGCCGGCGTGATTGTGCCCGCGGCGGTCATCAGCAGAGGGAAAAACTTTGGAAGGCGGCTTGCCGCCAGCAGCACAGACTTATATCCGGCGATGTTGCTCATCGCGCTCAGCGCGTCCATGGACTGCGCCCGCGAGATGCGCGGCATCAGCTCCATCGAGAAGGCGGAAATACGGCGCGTCGCCAGGGCCTGGATGCCCGCGGCGTTGCTGTAGGGCTGTAGGAAGCCGATCAGCGTGGAGCCTTCCTTGAGCTTTTCGATTTCGTCCGGGGCCGGAGGCTGCACCTTCAGCACCACGTCGGCCTGCTCGAACACTTCCTCGGCCAATCGCGCACCCTTCTCTGCGTAGGTCTCATCCCGGAACCCGGCCTCCGCCCCCGCGCCGAACTGTACAACCACCCCCACTCCCCTCTGGATGAGCTTGGGCACAAGTTCCGGAACCAGCGCAACCCGCCGCTCGCCCGCAACCCTTTCCTTGGGAACTCCGGCAATGATGCCCATTACCCGCCCAGCCCCCCAGACTTGAAATCAGTTGCCCGGATAACCTTCCATAGCAGGTGGGGTGTTGCGTTACAACTTTCCTGCTCGATGCTTCTGCTGATTCCGGGAGATTCTATCGCATCATTGCCGGATAAGGACTGTGGATACCGATGCGCTGGCGGGCGAGTTTTCCCGCACAGGCCATGGGGCCACCTGCGGGATCTCCTTGGACACGGGCAAGGCGGAGATTAAGCCGGAATCCGATCCTGCGTTGAAGGAGATTGTCAGTCTCCTCCAGTCCCGCCGCCCGTCCTTAGACCGTAGGCCGTAATTCTCGTCAAGGTAGCGCGATGTCCACCGACAGTGCTGTCTTTACCGGCTTTCCGCGCCAGGTAGGCGGTGTGGCGCGCCACTTCAGCACTTCCGCGCTCGCGGCCCGTGTCAACGGGTCCGGCGGGCGGCCGTCGCGGGGGCGCGCGCCGGTGACTGTTCCTCGTTCATTGATAAACACTTGAAGCTGCGCAATCACGCGCGGGCTGACGGCACGCTCTGCTGCCGGTGTCGCCTCGGGCTCCGAGCAGCGCAGCCATTTCGCCCGCGCGTCGAGCAGCGTGGGAGAGACCAGCTCCCCGGAGCGGTACCTCTGGTCCAGCAGACCGGCCGGCAATGTTGGACTTGTCACTTCCGGGCAGGGATACAGCTGCCGGGTCATTCGCGGCAAGCGGCGCGTGGCATAGTCGGCAGCCAGCGGCGCGTGCACAGACCGCGACGCCGCCACACGCTCGAACGCGGGCAGAACCCTGTTCCTCAGCGCGGCGACGTCCCGCGCCAGAATCGCGGCGTGGTAGCGCCGCAGGGCCGCTTCCAACGCTGGGTCTTCGGCCAGTTGCTGTGTCGCGGCCGACGCAGCCAGCGGGTGGGACTGCCCCGGCGGCCTCCGGACAACGGCCGGGAAAGGCACCGGCGCCGGGCGGGCCGCCGTCACAACCTTTGCCGCAGGCTTGGTTTTGGCGGCGCCACGCCCGGGACGCGGCTTGCCTCCCGCATCCGCGAGACTCGTGGATAGCAGAAGAGAAACGAACAGCGCAATCAATCGAGGTGCATGGTTTTTCATTGCGATTCCCCTCAGAGGAATGGCCGGGCAGCCGCCTGCGGGCGGCATCGGCCATCTTCGCAGGCGCTATCCCCGCCGCAAACATTTTCGCCGCAGGGTGTTCTTTATTCGTTACCCGGCGCGGCCGGCGGCATCCGGCGCCATTCCTGTGTCTATGATTTTCGCTTTACTCGTTCCCTGTTCGGGCGCACAATGACGGGAATTTCAGCGGAGTGGCGTACGCCCTCCTGCGCGGAGGCAGGCATGATTCGCTCACCGTATCCCGTTCTTGGCACAGCCCTGGTAGCGGTGGTTTCAGTCCTGCTGGCCGCTGCACCCGCCAGCCCGCAGCAGGGCGATCAGCGCTCCAATCCCCTGGATGCCATCCCGTGGGAAGAAGGACGCACCGTCGGCCGCCTCGGCGACATCGCCGAAATCAAGGTGCCGCAAGGATTCCGTTTTACCGGCAGCGCGGGCGCCAAACAGTTCCTTGAAATGACCGAGAACCCCACCTCCGGAAACGAACTGGGAATCCTGATCCCGCCCAACCGCGACAACGAAAGTTTCTGGTTCATGGTCTTCGAGTTTAGCGAGGTGGGCTACGTCAAAGACGACGAGAAGAACAAACTCGACGGGGAGGCTATCCTCACCTCGATCAAGGAAGGGACGGCTGCGGCCAACGAAGAGCGCAAACGCCGCGGCTGGGGCGCCATTCTATGTGCTGGGCTGGGCCAAGCCGCCCTATTACGACCAGGGCACCAATAACCTCACCTGGGCCATCCGCGGAAGCGGCAGCGAAACGGGCGGCGCGGAAGAGACCATCAATTACTCCGTCCGCGTTCTGGGCCGCAAGGGCACGATGAACATAGACCTGGTGCTCAGTTCAAGCCAGCTCGAGCGCGTCCGTCCCTATTTCGACCTGCTGATGAAAGACTTCAGCTTCTCCAGGGGCAATAAGTACGCCGAATTCTGCTCCGGCGACAAGATCGCCGCCTACGGCCTGACCGCGCTGGTCGCCGGCGGCGCAGGCGCCGCGCTGGTAAAGTCGGGCCTGCTCCAGAAACTGTGGAAGCCCCTCGCCCCGTTCTTCGTCGTGCTCGCCACTCAGTTCAAGAGACTCCTCAACTGGATCCGGGGCCGCCGCGAAGAGCAGGAAGCGTAAGTCCCTGCGGGCCGGATGACAGACCTCGATCTTCTCTTCCTGGTGCTGGCGGCCATTTATCTGCACCAGTGCCTTCTCTGGGTTCCCGCGGACGCCACCGTCTTTCGCCAGGGCTGGCGCGGGAAATGGCGCGTTGTCCGGCGCGGCTTGCAGTTTGCCGAGGGAAAATCCCGCGGGCTGCTTGCCCCGCCGCTGCCCCCGCTTCAGGGGTTGACGGCTTGTGAGCCCTGGCCCCTGGCTCTTTCCCCGCTGGGCTTCGCTGCCCCTGAATCTCCTCCGAAAGCGATGTTGAGGCCACACCAGCCTGAGCCGCGCCAGTTCCGCTGGAGCGAAGTGCAATTGATCGTGCCGGGGGACAAAAAAATCTGCGTGGATGACCAGATGTCCCTGCTCATGGGGTCGCCGGCCGCCGCGCAGCATTGGGCACACCTTCTGGAATCTTTGCGCCGGATGACGCCGCAGCAGCGAGAGGCGGAGTTGCAGCGCGAATTCGCCAGGCAATTCAGCACGGAAGCGGTTGCCGCTCGCCTGGCCGCTTGGCGCGAGGGCTCGTTCAATTTGCGTCTGGCGTGCAATTCCCTTTTCGCGGTGCTGTTCGCGATCGCGCCGGTTCACGTCTGGCGGCAGATGATTGCCCACACCTGGCCGCTGCTTGTTGCGTACCTCGTGGCCCACGCCATCCTCATCACCTGGTTGTTTCGCCGCTTCCATCGTTCTCTGTATCCGGAAGAATCCGAAGCCCGCTGGACCAACACCCTGCTGATTCTCGTTTCTCCTCCCGTGGCCGTGCGCGCGCTGGACGTGGTGCAGCGGGATTTGTTCCATTCCTATCATCCGGCCGCCGTCGCGGCCGTGCTATGTGACCACGCGGAGGCGCGGCGCGTGGCCGGCCGCGCCCTCCGCGAGCTGCGCTATCCCCTGCCCGCGGCCTCGGACCCGGAAGACGGAATTCGCCGCGAAACGGAGGATTGGTTCCGCGTGCACCTGGGCCAGGCGTTGGAAAAATTCCTGTTGGCAAACGGAATGCCACCCGGGGAGCTGCTCAGCCCTCCGCAGCGGCTCTCGGATCGATGTGTCACCTACTGCCCGCGGTGCTGCAACCAGTTCGTTGTCGAGGCAGGGACGTGCTCCGACTGTCCAGGCGTGACGTTGTTGCACTTCTCGCCCGCTACGCATGCGGCCGGGATGTAGCGGCGGGTTCGTCTCGCCAGCAACGCCGCTGTCGTCGGCCGTTTGTTAGCGCCGGGGTTGAGCAGCCGTGCGTGGCAGGAGGCTGGTGTTTGCCGCCCGCAGTTTTTCAAGAATGGCTTCGGCGGCCACGCGGTGGCCCAGCGGGCTGGGATGTTCGTCATCGGCATTCAGCGTGAGCTGCTGCGGAGGATGCTTCGACCACGCCTCCAGCAGGTCGAGCGCGTGAAATCCCTCTGCGCGCGCGAGATCAGCCACCTGTTTGTGGAGCGGCCCGTAGGGATAGTCACGCCACGGAATGGTTGCGTTCCACGGAAAAATCACCACCAGCACTTGCGCCCCGCCGCCGGATGCCAGGCGCCGGAGATCGGTGAATGCCTCTCTCAGGCCCTGCCATTTGGGGGAGCCCGGCGCATGCAGGTATTTGAAATAGTCGCCATTTCCCCATCGCAAGACGTCCCAGTTGCGACGCGCCTTGGCCAGCAGCCGCAGCAGGTGGGAGTGCTGCCACCACTCGACTTTCTGGTAGTAGTCATGCAGCGGCGAGACGGGGTCGGTTTCCGGGTCGTTCAGCACGTAGCTCAGAACCACAACTTCTGGCTTCCACCGCAGGGCTTTGTGCTCCAGCACAAGGACTTCATCCCGCGTCCCATAGCCACCGTCGCCGAAATTCAAAACGTCGAAGACGGTTCCGGCATCTGCGTTCGATTCATTGAGGAGCTTTTCTAAAACGTCCGGATAGGTCTGTTCGACGCTGACGCCCCAGCCGAAAGTGAACGAATCCCCCAGCACGGCCATGCGACGCATGCGCCGGCCGCCATCCACATGCGGTTCGCGGTCTCGCATCCCGAACGAGTTCGTTCGGTTCAGCGCGCCGCGCGCAAACCGCTCGATATTGGGCGCCAGCTCGTAAGCCAGGCCGGCGATGGCGGACCGGCGATGCAGCAGCACCCGATAAGGATCGTCCAGCCGCGGCGCCGGCGGCCGGCGGTAATCCACCGGACGCCAGAGCCTTAGAAAACACTCCAACAACAAGAGCGTCAGCAGGATGCCGCCCCCGGCAAACGCGGCGTGCTCCAGCCAGGCCCGGCGTTTCCCTTTAAGAGCTGATTCCTCGCGCATCGGTTTGCAGGCTCAGGGAAACAGGATATCCACGGTCAGGGAGGTCTTGACCGCCTTGCCTTTCCACCGCGGCGGCGTTGCCTTCCACTGCCTCACACGCTCGGCAGCGGAGTTATAAAAGCCGTCGGCGTCCTGGCCCGGCCGCGACTTCACTTCCGTCACGCTTCCCTTCTCGTCCACAATCACCTGGATCATTGCCAGGCCCATCGTAAGCCCCGCCTGCTTCGCGGTGAACGGATAGTGCGGTTGCGGGCAGGAAGTCCATTCGGGCGGGGCGTCGAGCAGCCCTGGGGGGACCAGCTCTCCTTCCTTGTAACTCTGCGAGAGCAGGCTGGCAGTTGCCGGTGTAACCGCCAGCTTGGGACATCTCCACAGTTTGCGGTAAGCAGCCGGGATTTTCGTGCTCACATAGTCGCGCGCCGGGGCGGCGTAGCGCCCCTTGGCCAGCGCGATCCTTTCGAACGCTGGTTGCGCCTGCTGAAACAGCATCGTGCGGTCCTTGCGCTGCATGGCCCGGGTAAACAGCTTTTCCGCCGCCAGGAATTCCGCCGCGGCCGCTTTGTTGGCGGCCACGCGGGCCTCCATCGCGCCGTCGGAAGATGTCTTCGGCACCGCTGTTTTTGCGGAGGTTTTCGGCCCGGTGGCTTTCTTGGAGGGCGCCGTGGTTTTGCTTGGCGCCCCGGGTGATGCTGGCCGCTTCACCGGCACGGCGGGAGTCGTTGCTGGCGCGGTAGAACTCTGTGCAGCAGGCGCTGCGGTCTTGGGAGGAGTGGTCTGCTTCGCCGGTGCGGATTGCGTGCCGGTAGCGGAGACGCAGCACGCGCAGAGCGACACAATGAAAAGCGCTGGGCGGCGAATCAAGCGAATTCTCCTTTCCTGCTAGGTCACATCCTTCGGCGAGCCAGCCGGCGCGCGCTCGTCACCGTACTGGATCGGGCCGCGCCGTGCCGCCTTCCAGGGCTTCAAGTATCTCGGCGCGCTCTGCTGGCTGCGCTGCATCCACCCCAGCCACACCGCTGCGCTGATCATCCCCGTCCAGCCAAGCGTCCGCGTCCACCCGGCAATCTGCCGGTCGTAGGGGAGAATGCCCCACCAGCTGAACAGGAAATTCCAGTCGTGGTCGCCGACGTCCTGGGCGTTGACCAGCGGCAGTTGCAGAGTGCGCGCGTCGCCCATATAGGCGGCGATGTACAGAAAATTCTCGAAGTACCAGAAGGCCGCGAATGCCACCCCGGTGGTCTGCCGCATCCACCAGAAGTACAGCCCGATACCCAGGGGTACCAGCAGCTCCATCAGGGTCCCGCCCAGCATGGTGAGCGTGTGCCAGTCGAAGATTCCGAATGCCGGATGGCCGGTCTCGTGGATCGCCAGGTTGGCGTGGTCCAGGAACAGGAACCCGTCAGCGTCAACTGCGGCGTTCAGGAAAAAGAGGCCGTAGAAAATCAGCCAGCCGGCCAGCCCCGCGCGGGAAACTCGGCTCCATTCTTCGTTGGGGCGCTCAAAAGGGAATTCCACGCGCGCATTCTACACCGCATTTCCGCTGAACGGCGGCCCTGATTCACCCGGAGAGGGCGCGCGCCGTATGCTAATATGCACTTCTGCCCCCACCCCTGCCCGGGCGGAAATATCGGCATTGTAGCCAGAGGTATGCGTCCTCAATTTTTTCGCGCTCTCGTTGTACTCATCTCGCTCGCGGCGGTCTCCTGCGGCGGTGGCGCAACTATTTCTCCCGGGCCAGGACCGTCCCCCGATTTTTCCATTCAGGTCACTCCCGCCGCGACAGGCGTAACGCAGGGCGGAGCGGGTTCCACGGTCAATGTGACCATCTCGCCGTTGCATGGGTTCAACTCCAACGTCATTGTAACCCTCCTGACACTCCCGGCGGGTGTCACCACAAACCCGGTGTCTCCCTTTCCGGTCGCGGCGGGCGCCACGCTGGCGGTCACTTTCACCGCGTCGGCCGCGGCAGCCACGGGCAGTCTGCCGGTAACCTTTCATGGCTCGAGCGGCACGCGGCTCCATTCCGCCGGGCTGAGCCTCTCTGTCAACGCCCCGCCGCCGGCCAATGCCGTGCGCATGACTCTGGACCCGGCGCGGCAGTTCCAGACCTGGACCGCGTGGCGTGCCAGCGCGGGCGGCCCGCAATTCATTCTCAACAATGGCGCCACCCAGGTTGTTCCTCCCGTGGTGATGAGCGCTGTGCTGGACGATGCTGTCTTCGACCTGGGCATCACCGGGCTGCGCCTGAACCTGCACGCCAACTGGATGATCGAATCCACCAACGACAATAACGACCCCAACGTCATCAACTGGGCTGCGTTTGATTTCACGCGGCCCTTTCTTGTCGAAGGCGGGCAGGTGGACCCCGTGCTGCGCTACCAGCAGATGGTCATGCCGTTCAAGCAGCGCGTCGAGAGCCGTGGCGAGCCCTTCCACAGCTATGTCTCCCCGATTTACACCCGCGCGGCCTGGCCCGCTCACTGGCAGCAGAACCCGGAAGAGTACGCAGAAGTGGCGGAGGCCTTCGTCACCTGGCTGCGCACTCCGGCGCGCAACGCCATCGGCGTGAATCTCACGCCCGACTACTGGGTTGTGGTCAATGAACCAGACCTCCACAACTTTCCCGACGCGGAAATCGCCGCGGACGTCATCGCCGTGGGGACGCGCTTCCAGGCCCGCGGCATCCCCACCCGCGTGGCCACCATTGAATCCGCCGGGCCGGACCTCACCATGCTGAACAGTGTCTTGAGTGTTCCGGGGGTGCGCAATCACGTCAGCATGCTGACCTTCCACGGCTACGATTACTTCACGCCCACCCCGGCCGAGTTCGCACGCCGCAACGGCTTCCGCTCCGCCGCGCAGTCCTTCGGCGCGCAGACGGGGATGAGCGAGATCTGCTGCAAGGCGGGATGGGACCGCGGCGGTTACGACCACGGCCTGGGCTACGCTCGAGACATCTATTGGAATATGACCGAGGCGGACGTTTCCGTTTGGGAGCCTCTGGCTCTGATGAACCCGTGCAACGCGCTGGGTTGCCCCACTGGCGGCGGGCCCCCGCTGGTGCTTGATGCGGATCTCTCCCGTCACTTCAAGTTCGCGCACTACTACGCCCTGCGTCAGTACTCCCGGTACATCCGCCCGGGTGCGCGCCGCCTGGCCCTGTCCTGCGACAATTGCGCCAACGACGCAACCCTGGGGCTCAACGTGAAGGGAGTAGCTTTTCGCTCCCCGGCAGGGAAAACTCTTGCCGTCGTGTTGAATGACCAGCTCGTTGCCCAGTCCGTAGCGTTGAACGGCTTTCCGGCGGGCGCCTACGACATCACGGGTGTGGATCCTCTCAACGCCACCTCACCCGTCAACTACCCCGGCGTCGCCATCGGCGCCGGCCAGCCGTTGACTGTCAATCTCCCCGCCCAGGCCATCCTCACCATCGTGCAACAGTAAACGCATCCCGGCACATCGAGCTTGTGCTGCCACCAAGTGAGGGTTCTGCTTTCTGATTTCCGGTTTCACCGTCCTCGCGCGACCAGTAGCGTCAGATCATCTTCCTGTTCATGCCCGCTGAATTTCTGCACCGTGTCCCCGATGGCCTTGGTCAGCGCAGGCACAGGCAGTTCGTGGTAGCGCCGGATGGTTTCCAGCAGCCGCTCCGTGCCGAACATCTCGCCGGCGTCCGTTGCCGCATCGGTTACGCCGTCGGAATAGACCACCAGCGTGTCGCCATGGCCCAGCGCAACCCCCTTCACTTCCGCTTCCCATTCCTCCACCAGCCCCAGCACGGTCGCCGTTGCTTCCAGCTTTTCGCTGCTGCCGTCGCGCCGCAGCAGCAGCGCCGGGTTGTGTCCGCAATTCACGTAGCGGATGCGGCGTGTCGCGTCGTCGTACTCATAGAAGAACAGCGTGGCATACAGTCCGGGCGTCACGGATTCGAAAAACAGTTTGTTCACCGACCGCAACAGCTCGCCGGGGTCCTGCGCGTGGATGACGGACTGGCTGCGCAGGTAGGCCTGCAAATTGGCCATCAGCAACGCGGCGAAGATGCCTTTACCCGAGATGTCCGCCAGAACCAACCCGATGCGCCCCGGTCCAAAATCCAGGTAGTCGTAGTAATCACCGCCCACCGTGCGCGCCTGCTGGCAGCTCCCAACATACTCCAGCGTGGCCAGCGCCGGCGTCCTCTGCGGAAAGAGTTTGGCTTGCACTTCCTTGGCGATAGCCATTTCGCTGGCCTGTTTGCGTTCGGTTTGCAGCCGCGCCGCCATATCCTCGGCCAGGCGGATATTCTCCAGCGCCATCCCCGCCTGGCTGGCCACCGATGCCAGCAGGCGCAGGTCCTCGGCGGAATACGGCTCCTCGGAAAGACTGAAGCCCAGCACGACCAGCCCTGTGAGATGCCCTTCCCGGGCCATCAGGGGCACCAGCACGTCGGGGTGCAGCGACGCCAGCTCGCCCAGCGCCACGCGCGTGGCCATGTTCAGCGGAGGCACATCCCACGGCCGCGCCAGACGCATCAACTCAGTCAGAATGGGCATCTGCGGGCTGAGACGTGCGGCCTGCAATGCAGCTGGGGGCAATGCGCCCACGATTTCCAAATCTCCGCCGGCGCCGGCCAGGTAAACCTGGAGCGAAGCCGGATGCAGCGCCTCTGCGATCTGCTTGTGCAGCAGGCCGGCCAGCTCTGCGCGGTTGGATACGCTGCGCGTCTTATCCGCCAGCTCGACCAGCAACTGGCGCGTATCGTACACGCCGCGAAAAAAGGCGCGGTCAATCCGCGGAGCGATTTCCTCCTCCAGGCCGTGGGCGGACTGCGTGGCCAGCAGCGTCAGCCCGCTGCCAAACAGCACCGCCAGCGGCAGCGAGACTTGCTGGTCCAGACCCAGCGCGCTGACGGCGCCCTGCGCCAATTGCCAGGGCACAAATATGCACAGCAGGATCAGCGCGGCACGAAGGCCGCCCTTTACCAGAAAATATCGCGTGCCTCGCCGCAGCAGCGCCGGGATCTCCAGCACCCGGTGCTTCATCACTGCGTAGGCGATCGAAACTGGAAAGCAAATCAGCAGCAGCACCGCCGGCAATTCCACCCAGAACACCGGTTCCTGGCCGCCGAAAGTTATCGCGGCTTCCAGCAGCAGCATCGGCGCGCACCCCACTGCGCCCCCCCAGACGATGATTCGCGTCTTGCGGCGCAAGTCTCTGTCTTCCGTCTTCAGACTGGTCCACACCAGGTTGAAAATTCCCACCAGGCACATGGCGAAAAGCAGGCCGACAGCGGTCAGCAACAGCTTGGTGCTGGCCGGCCATTGCCGCAGCTTCGCCATCAGCCCGGCGGGCAGCAGCTCGTGATCGAACAGCAGGGCCGGGACAAGGAACAGCATTCCGATCCACAGGAAGATCGTTTTCAACCGCGGCCACCGCTGGTCCATCCACGCGCGCGCGGGGAAAACCGAGAAAAAACAGAACAATACCGGGCCCAGCATCCCCAGCATCACGGCCTGATACGTCAGCATGAACGGCCGCAGCGGCGGCCACACCGCCGCATACTTTCCCGGCAGGCCCGGCCCGGCAATAAAACAGGCCATACACGCCGCCAGCCACCACGCGTTGGGGTCCCGGATTCGAAGGAATAGAATGTACAGCCCGACGCTGAGGAACCATACGGGATAGGAACTGGAGATGAACTCGGCGATTCTTCGCGGAAGGCCTGGATCCGCCTCCAGGTTGACCCATGCGCGGAGAGTGGCGCGGAGTTTGAGAGGTTCGGCCTGGCCCTGCCGGATGACCCTTAGTTCCATCACGTCGCCGGCCTGCCCGCGCAGAATGGCAGAATTGAAGGGATACAGCGACTCGAGCGTGCGGCCGTTGACCTCCACAATCTTGTCCCCGGTCTTCAGCCCCGCTCTTTCGGCGGGAGAGCCCTCCACGACCCCGCGGAGGACCACGGCAGAGTGGCGATCATCGAAGTTGATCCCCAACTGTGCGCCGGGGGGCCGGTCGTTGTAGTAAAGCCAGAGGGCTGTGTACGCCGTCACCACCACGGCAAACACCGTGGCCAGGGCCAGCAGTACAGGTTTCGGCAATTCTGTGAATCTGGACATTTCGGCCGCCGTCATTATAACGGCAGACGCCTGCTTGGAAGGAGATTCGCTCAGGCGTGCGCGGCGGGCGCCTGTGGCGGCGGTTGCAGCACGCCGGGCGGCATCCGTTTGATTTGCACCAGGCTGCTGAACGCCTTGCCCGTGCCGAAGCTCAGCACGTCCATCGGGCACACGGACACGCAGATGCCGCAGCCGATGCAAGAGGTGTCCTGGTTGGTCAGCGGCTGCTGCTTCAGCGCGAAGCTCATCACGTCAATGCCCACCTGGCAATTGCGCGTGCATTCCATACAGCCGATACATTTGTCGTTGGCGACGATTTCAAATTTGCTGATGCCCATCCGCGTGTAGGCCGCGCTCAACAGGTGCATCATCTTGGCCAGCGGGCACCAGTAACGGCACCAGACTTTGCCGCCCAGGAACGGATACAGCGTCACCGGCAGAATGCCCACCAGCCAGATGTCAACAATCAGGTGGTAGGCCTCAAGTCCCCACATCGCCGGGGCGCGCAGCAGGGCAACCGTATCGCGCAATAGCATAGCCCCGGTAACCACGGCGGCGGCAATCAGCACGGCCAGAGTCATCCATTCCCACTTCAGGCTCTCGCGCCCTTTGGGCGCAAGGTGGCGCCAGCGATCGCCAAACGTTTCCGCAAGGCCGCCGCAGCCGCAAATCCACGAGCAGTATCGTTTCCCGTGCCACAGCGCCAGCAGCGGGATAATCACAAATGTCAGGATGACGCCCCACACGATCCAGATTTTGTGCGGGTCGTAGAAAAACGCGTAGAAAAACAGCGGCCAAGCGTACACCAGGCCGTAACTGCGCCAGGCCTGGCCCGCAAATGCCGGATCCGTTGCCAGCTTCTCGCCCACCCACTGGTATTCCACGGCCCACTGGAACAGGAACTCCGGCACCAGGAAAAAGAAAATCCATTGAAAGGCCAACAGGCTGACGTACCGCCAGATCTGGAATTTGTCTTTGCGCTGGATGCCCCATCGCTGGATGGCCTCGATTCCAAACACAGTCATCAGCAGCGTGTACAGCACCGTGTACCAGAAGGTGGCCGGCCGGCCGAAGAACGAGAAGACTTCGAAGCCCCAGCCGCGGAAGGGCCAGAACTCCGACCCCGTCCCCGGCGACTTCACCCCGTATATCGTGTACCAGGCCAGGAAAGAAATCCCCAGCCACGAATAGCGGTCGCCGCGAAAGCCGTAGGCAAACAGAGCGCCGAGCGAACCCGCGGCGCCCAGCGCTCCGACCAGGGGCGGTACGGAAGTGAGCGCAATTCCGGCCAGTTCGGCCTTGCCCCCCAGGAACCACAGGCCCAGCAGCGTCGCAAACGAAAGCGCCGCAGCCCGCCACAGGCTGCCGTCCCATTCATTTTCCAGTTTGATGCCCAGGGATTTCAGGAATTTCACGGGCAGCTCGGCGCCAACGAGCACGAACGCATGGTCACAGGGGACGGTGAGAGTTTCCGCGTGTCCGCCGCGGTCCACGGCGAGGGTGGCGGTCTTTTCGCCGAATTCCTGGACCTGCGAATTCAGGAGGAGTTCGATGCGTTTGGCAGCGATGGCCTCGTTGAGCTTGCGCTCGTTATCTTTGAATATGCGGCTGAACTCACTCCCACGGTAGGAGATGCGCACGCGGTTTTGCTCGCTGAGTACCAGCGCTGCTTCCACAGCGCTGTTCCCGCCGCCCACCACCAGGATGTCCTCGTTGTGGTAGTGCCGCGGGCTGTACAACATGTGATAGACCTGCTCGCGGTCTTCCCCGGGGACGCCGAGAGCGCGCGGGTTGCCGCGCTGGCCGGTGGCCAGGATGATGCGCCGCGCCCGGTACTCCCCCTTTTCGCTGACCATGCGGAAGCTGCCGTCACGCAGGCGCTCCAGCGACTTCAGCGCTTCCTCGGCCCGGACATCCAGGCCGTTCTCCGTTATGATCTGGCTCCAGCGCCGCACCAGGTCTTCCTTGCGCGCCCCGTCGAGCCACAGTTTGCCCTTCGGCGGAGAGGAGTCCGGCTCCGCATACACCCATTTCCCTTCGGGGAAGTTTTCAATCGTGTTGGCGATTTTCCCTTTTTCCAGCACCACGGCGCGCATCCCCTGGTCGCGGGCGGCCAGTGCGGCGTTGAGCCCCGCTGCCCCCCCTCCCACAATCATCAGGTCAAGAACTGCTGGGTCCATGCTCCGCGCGTCCGGCTTGGAGGCCAGGTGTTCGATGACTTCGAAGCCCTGCGCCATGGCCAGCTTGATCACCGGCGCTCCGGCCAGGTCGCCGATGATGTACAGCCCGGGCACGTTGGATTCATTGTTCGCGCGCAACGCCGGGCGGCGCTGCGGCATATCCGCCGTGCTCAGGACTTCCTCAAGTTTTTCTTTGATTTGTTTGAACATGGTTTGTTCGCCCGGAACTTCCGGTCGCCGTCATTAGGCTTTGGCCCCCGCGCGGTTCACTTCGGATGCCACGTGCGGGGACAGCGCCGCCCCGCAGCCTGTGCACCGGCCGGCGCTGGGATGATTGGTCGCTCCGCAGGCGCAGGCTTGCGGCGCGTAGGTCGCGGCAATCTTCCCCAATCCGGCGGGGATGCCGGCCGGCGGCGCCCAATCAGCGCGCCGCGGACGCGTCAGCAGCGCCAGGTATCCCACAGCGTTGAAAAAAAATCCGGCCAGGAACCAGCCGATGGTGCTGTACCCCGCATTGAGGGCGCGGTGCGCGCACAGCGCCCCGCACAGCAAGCCCGCCAGCACGTACAGCCCGCCGAAAAACCAGACCTGCGATTGCCCGTCTTTTCCCGGCTCGCCACCCAGGAACGCGCCCCGCGGCTGCAAGACAGCCAGCGTGCCCGCAGGGTTGGCCCGGAAGGCGTTGTCGCACTTTCCCGCGTGGATGCCCACGCGGTGCCCGTTGATCAGATAGACGGCGTCGCCGGCGTGGATGCCGTCACTGCACAGCAGGCAGCGGTCGCCGGGCTGAGCCTCTACACGATGACCCACCACGCGCCCCTCGACCACCAGCTCTTTGGCGGAATCCGGCCCGCCCCGTGCCCCCAGTGGCGTCTGTGCAGACATTACCGCGCCCGCCACCAGAACCATGGCGCACAGTCGGACCATGCGTTGTTTGGACTTTCTCATCCTATGCGGCAGCCGCCGGCAGTCAGGCGGAAGGTATTTTTAGCACCCCATCAGATTTTTATCCCAGCCCGTGCAGCGGCGCACGAGGCAGCCCCCAACAACGGCGCGTCTTCGTTGACGATTATATAGATGGGGAATTGCTCCAATAGGATGCTGAAATTCGACTTCTGGCAGAAGGCCTCAAAAAACGCGCCTTCTTTCAGTTTTTCCTGCACCTTGGGGGCAATCCCGCCGCCGACGTACACCCCGCCCCGCGCCAGGCACTTCAACGCCAGGTTGCCGGCCTCAGAACCATACAGCGCGACCCAAAGGTCCAGCGTCTTCACGCAGGCTCGGCAAGATGCGCACTTGGCAAGCCTGCAGATTTCCGGCGCGCCGTCGCTTGCCGGGTCTTCGAAGCTCGTATGCCGCGCCTCCGGCGCGAAAAACTCGTGGATGCGTTTGAACCCCTTGCCGGAAACAATCTGGTCGTAGCACACGTTGGCGAACCGCTTCTTCATAAACCGCAGTAGCTCGATTTCTGTCTCTGTGCGCGGCGCGAAGTCGCAGTGACCCCCCTCGGTCGCCAGCACGTTGTACCCTTCGCCGTTCCACGTCAGGATGGCTTCGCCCAGGCCTGTGCCTGCGGCAATCAATGCGCGGTTGGCTTGCGGCGCCGCCGTTCCCGCGTTCAGGGTGTAGAGGTCTTCCGGCCCCAGCCGGGCCAGGCCGTGGCCGGCGGCTTCCAGGTCATTCAGCAGCGTCACGCTCGGGACTCCAAGTTCCTGGCCCAGGGACGTGGCGCGCAGGTGCCAATTCAGGTGAGTGATTTTCACCTCGTCTCCCGCCACGGGTCCTGCGGCCCCGATGCCTGCGGCAGTGACTTTCCCATCGGCCCCTTCCTCGCGCAGGAATTTCCCGATCACATCCTCGAAACGTCCGAACTCGCGGCTGACGAACCGCTGGCGAGCGACACGCCGGAGTTTGCCTCCGCTTTGCTCATAGAGCGCGAGGTTCGCTTTCGTGCCCCCGATGTCTGCGGCGAAAATCACTGGCCCTCCGCCAGGATGCGTGGGCCATTATACGTTCGCTCGGGGAGATTCGTGGCCGGGGGAAACCAGAAAAACTGTGGACGGAAAAGAATCGGCCCCGTCCCGGAGGTATGGGACGGGGCCGAAGGGGGAAGCAGTTAACTTAGGCTGCGCGGCGCCGACGTAGCATCCCGGCAACGCTGATCAGACCCGTGCCGAACAGTGCCAGCGTGCCCGGTTCGGGGACCACCGTCACGTCCACGTTTCCACCGGTCACGCTGCCCGAGCCGGGGTCACCGAACGGCGTCGAACTCGACACGTTAAACGAAACCACGAAGCCGATACCACCGGCGCACGGCGTGCATCCGGGGAAGGACACGGCGGCGATGAACTCTGGGCTGAATCCTCCGGAGGCTACGCCCGACAGCGTGTAGTTGAAGCTCCCGCCACTCGTTCCGGTGAACGTCCACGACAGCGGTCCGATGAACACCCCGCTGTACACCACATTGCCGGACGGGATCGAGCCCCACGTCCCGTTCGCAGTGATCACGACGGACGTCCCCGCACCGCCCGCAAGGGTTCCGCCGCCCGCTAGGCTGCCGGTGAGCAGCGCGCCAGTGGCGATGGAGACGGAACCCAGCACTCCAGAAAAGTTCGGCGATCCCGGTGGCGGTGTGGTGTCCACTAACGTCAGCGTCGAGCCCGTGCTCGTCAACCCGCTGGCACTCGAGCCAGAGATGCTGCCTCCGCTGAAGTTGAAGTCCACCGTGTCCGCCACGGCGATGCCGGGCAGTGTGAGTAAGAGAATTGCTACGGCTGGGATTATCCTAGCTTTCATTTCGCTTCCCCTTTTCATCTGTCCTCTGAGCGAAAAAGCCTAGACCAATGGTGTAGTAAACCCTGCAATTAAGATGCCAATTCTCAATAGGTTATAAGCCTTTGTCCAGTAATGACATGCCTTTTCGGCACCCTTCAGCCCAGGCCACCCGAATAGTACTAAACTGCAAAACGTTGCATCCTCCTCCGCTTTCCCATACCTACCCAGGCCCAGCCATTTCCGCTATCCTCCTCAACCCGGCCTCCGCCCCTTCCCCGAAGTGGAGCCGAACTAACGGCTTGCCTCGCTTCTCCAGGGCCTCCCAATCCCCCAGCGCCTGGGCCATCTTCAGTTGGCTGAAACTGTACTTTGACCCCGGGATTGCTACATCCTCCGCGTCTGCTGCTGTCAGGATCAGGAACAGCCCGCTCGCTGGTCCTCCCTTGTACAACTGCCCGATGGAGTGCAGATAACGAGGCCCGAAGCCCAGCAAGACTGGGATTCGCAGCGCATCGCGCAGGGCGGTCCACGCGGTCTCCAGAGCGCTGGCGTACCTCTCGTTTCTATCGAGAAATGCCAGAATGGCCAGATAGTCACCGGTCTTCTTGGATGTCTCTAGCAGCCGGCCCGCACCGGCCAATCGGCCATCGAATTTTTTCCCCCTCAAGGATCCACCTAGATGGATCTCGATCCCCCCGTCTTCTGCCGCCGCAGAGGGGGACGGCATCCGTCCCGTTTTTTCCAGATCGGCCAGCAGGCGGCCCGTGTTGTCTTTGCTTTCCTGGACATTCGGCTCGTCGAATGGATTCACGCCCAGTGTGACCCCGGCAATCGCCGTAGCCGCCTCCCAGCGGAAAAACTCCGCCGCCAGATCGCTGCGCTGCCCCAGCCGGATCTCCACCACGGGCGCTCCACGTTGACCCAGCTCGCGGCTCAGCCGCTCGATTTCGGCGCTCGCTTCGCCCTCCAAAACCAGTGAAACAGCGTAGCAGTCCTCTCCGTATACACTGAGGTCGCCGGGGATTTCCCCGGCAACGGGGATCACACCCTTTCCTTCCTTCCCGGTGCTTTCTGCTACCAGCTGCTCGATCCAATTCCCCAACGGCGTCAGCGACTCGGTGGACAACAGGAGCATTTTGTCGCATCCATTCTGCGCCGCCGCTCCCATCAGTGCGCCCAACGCCAGCGCCGGGTTTCCTTCCCCGCTGGCCCCGCCCGGGCCGCAGGCCTGTCGCATCGCTGCCGCCGAATCCAGCAGCCCGCCCAGCTCGATGCCCCACAACGCAGCCGGCGCCAGCCCGAACAGCGACAGCGCCGAATATCGTCCGCCAATGTCCGCCGGGTTGCGGAACACTTTGCGGAACTTCTTCTCCACAGCAAGCTGGTCGAGGTACGAGCCCTCGTCGGTGATGGCCACGAAATTCCCGCCCGGGGGCTCGCCCCCGCTCGGTCCGGTACCGCCCCGCGCTTCCTGCACTTCCTTCAGGAAATAATTCGTCTGCGTGAGCGTCTCAATCGTTTTTCCAGACTTGCTCGCCACTACGAACAGCGTGTGCCGCAGGTCCGCGCCGTGCCCGGTGCTCCCCGGACCGCGCCCCACCGCCAGCACGCTGGCCGGGTCTGTGCTGTCCACCACGTGGAAATGCGCCGACTGGAGCGGTGCGGGAAAAACCAGCGAGAATACTTCCGGGGTCAGACTCGACCCGCCCATCCCCAGCAGGGCGACGTCGCGGAATCCCTCCGCGCGCGCGGCCTGCGCAAACTCGGCCAGCTCCCCGGCGCGCGCCTTCATCGGCTCCACCACGTCGAGCCAGCCCAGCCGGTTGCGGATCACTTTTCCGTGGGATTCCTCGGACTTCCACAGCGCAGCGTCTTTGCGCCACATCCTGCCGATGGCGTCTGCCGCCGCCAGCCGTGCCACTTCTTTACGCCACGCGGACTCCAGCCGCCCCGCGGTGATGGTCTGTCTCGGAATCAGCCCGGCGCTCATCGCGTCGGAGAGTATAAATCACCCGCCGCCACCCAGCATTCTTTTCCCAACGCCGTCCCTGCAAATCCAGGGACGCCTTTGCTTTCTTACGGTGCCTCGGCCTTTCCTCAACGAATTCCTCTTGAAATGACACCCCCCTGCGCTTCGAAGCCATTTCATAACTCAGGCGGCGGAGCAAAAACCACCATCCATCAAACCCGCCCGGTTTCAAACGGCCCTCCCGAGGGGCGGGCGGCGATAAGCGCCACCGCTGGGGCTACTTTTTCTTCTGCTTACTTGAACTCTGTTTCACCCGAAACTTCACGATCCGGCTCACCACAGCCAGCGGGAGCGGCTCGTCTAACGGGAATTGTACCGACCCTTTGGCTCCTTTATATGCCGATAACTCATTCCTAAACGCCGCGATCGCTGAAGCACCCGGGTAAAACCCAATATGGCTTTTGTACGCCGCGAAATGGACCAGATTCCCGGCTAAGGTAAACGTAGGAATGCCATAGCTAATCGCTTCCTTAGCTTTGGGTGCGGCCTTTTTTATCGTCAGGCGCATCTTCTTTAAGAGCTGCTGCACTTCTTTCGGAAAACGATCCACGTAGTCATCAATATTCTTCGGAATCTTTTTGTTCATCGCCATTCCGCAATTATGCCCGCCATTTTTGTCAGAGCGCAACTCTTCACGGCAGATCTCCCTTCTTCAGGTCAGATTCTGCCGGAAACTCACTCTCACGGTGTGTCAGAAAATAGGGCGCGAATCAGCGGCAACAGCACTGCCTCAGCATCGTGCTGGCCTATGCGCAAAAAATGCAGTACTCTCTGAAAGCCAACCTATCGCGAGGAGCATCTGAATGGCGAATTCCTGTGGACATCCTGGCGGCCCGCCGGAGCCTCCCAAGCCCGGCGCCCGCATGGTGAAGTGCGTGAAGTTCGGGCGCGATATGCCCGGCCTGGAGCGTGTTCCCTGGAAGGGCGAGCTCGGCCAGCGCGTATTCGAAAACGTCTCTCAGGAAGCCTGGAAGATGTGGATCGAGCATTCCAAGATGATTATGAACGAATACCGGCTGAACCCGATGGATCCGAACTCGCACAAGATTATGGAAGAGCAGATGGAGCAGTTCTTCTTCGGTCAGGGCGCGCGGCTTCCGGAAGGCTACGTTCCGCCCCAAGCCAAGGGCTAGATTTTTCGCAGCACAGGCTCCCGCATCATCGGGAGAGCGGATGTTCGAACTCTTTTTTCGGTGGCCGATTATTCGGAGCGCACCAGCGGCATCCGGCCCGTCACCGGGTGCTCCACACGCAAGCGGTCTGAGATAAAAAACCGCAGGCGCGAATGGGCTTCGCGCAGCGCGGCCTCCACGGCAAGGTTGGAAAGCCCGCGCGCGAAAATAAACCCCAGATAACTGGAGCCTTCGGGCCAGGCCATGATGGCGTCGCGCAGCCGCGCAGTAATCACAATGTCTTCGATCCACTGCGTGGCCCGCGCGGAGTCCAGACCCTCGACGCCCTCCAGGACGCCGCTTTGCGGCACAGGGATCATCATCACGCCCGCGGCGGTCTCCTCCCGCTCGGCATCGCTGCCGGGCAGTCCGAGCGCGTCGCGCACCAGCAGCTCCTCGAGGGACATTTTCCCCGGCCCGAAGCGCAGCGCCCGCGCGCACAGGCCACCGATGGGCCGCGGCGCCAGCTCCAGCGGCCACACACCCTTGCTGTTGATGCGGAATTCGGCATGCACCGGGCCGTGCGTCAACCCCAGCGCCGCAGTCGCGAGCAATGCCGTTTCGCGGATGGCGCGATGCGTCTCCGCGGGCAGTCGCGTCGGCGTGACGTAAATGGTCTCCTCGAAATAGGGGCCTTCGAGCGGGTCCGGCTTATCGAATATCGCCAGCGTCCGCACGCGGCCCCCATCGAGCAGTCCTTCGAGCGCCACCTCGCGTCCGGGGATGTATTCCTCCACCAGCAGCCGGTCCAGGTCCGGCTCGCGCGTGGACCGCACTTCCGGCGATTCCAGCAGCGCTCCGATGCGCCACACCGCGCCCGCGAATTCCTCCGGGGTGTTCGCCCGGATGACGCCCTGGCTGGCAGAAAGCGACCACGGCTTCACCACGCACGGGAATTTCACTCGCGGCAGGATGCGGCTGAGGTCAGCGTTGCGGCGGAAGCCGAAGAATGTGGGAATGGGCAGACCAGCGGCGCCGAGCACTTCCCGCTGCCGGAGTTTGCTCCGACAGTTCTGTACGGCCTCGGGACTATTGCCCGGCAGTCCCAGCGCCCGCGCGGCCATTGCACCCGCCACTGTGGGACGGTCGCCCAGCGCCAGAACGCCATGCACCGGACGCGCGCGCGTCTGGGCTACGATTTGTTCCGCGGCTTCCGCCGGGCTTGCAAACGCAACGGACAGCGCGCCATCGGCCCACGGGTCTTCAAGCTGGTGACATCGATCGGTGGCCAGCACAACTTCTACGCCCAGATTGCGCCCCGCATCGGCGAAGCTCCGTGTCTGGTAGCCCAGTTTTCCCGCCAGCAGCAGAAGTCGTTTGGAAGGATTGTGCATCATTAGGTCTGAACACCGCCTGCCGCGAAAACTCTCTTACGCCTCTTCATACGAAGCTTTCTCCCCGCGAGATGTCCCCGCTGGTGATTCTCAGGGAAGCTAACTGCTCCCCCGCCGGCTCGGCTCAACAGTACCAGGGCTCGTTCAGGTACGGCACCGCTGCGCGGGAGACGAGCGGCGGCAGCGCCCGGAGCGGGCGGCCCGCCTCGCGCATCGCCACTGCTTCCGCAGCCGCAGCCCAGATGAGTTGAAACGTCTGCCGGCGGCTGAACTTGAGCTTCTCGCTTTGCCGCACAATCCCCTCGACTCGCCCGGCCAGCGCATCCATGAACGTCTCGGGATGCCGCCAGGGATAGACCAGCTCCCGTGCGTTGAATGGCTCGATTACATTCCGGATGTCTTCGACCTCCAGAAGCCGCGAGCCCGCAGTGATGAGCAGCCGGATGGCCAGTTGGATTGGCGCGACACACTCGACCAGGCCCTCCCGCGCGAGCATCTGGAGCAGCTCGAGGTATCCCGGGGCGGTCGTCCAGGGCGTGAACGGGACAAATGTCGGCTGCAGGGGCAGCCCTTCATTGTTCATTTGCTCCAGCACCGCGAAGAAATCCGCGCAACTATGGCCCTTGTCGAGCTTGTCCAGGATGAAGTCGTCCACTGCCTCGACGGCGGAGATGACGAATGCGCAGCCTGTGGAGCGCAGCGTGCCGATCTGGCCGGCGTGCTTGCGCAGGTGCTCAATCTTGATGGTCACGTCATAGCTGAGCTGCGGGAACTCGCGGTGCAGCGCTCCGATGACGGCCAGCGAATGGCCGATGCCGTTGAAAAAGTCCGGGTCGCCGAAGGTGATGTGCTTCGCCCCGGCGGCCACTTGCTGGCGGATGTCCGCCAGCACTACCTCGCGCTGCACGATGCGGAACACGCCGTCATATACCGGCACAATCGGGCAGTGCCGGCAGCGGTGTTTGCACCCCCGGCTTGCTTCTGTGTAACCCGCCACGCGGTGGTCTCCGTTGGGAAGTATCAGGTGCGCATATTTCCGCAGCGGTGGGAGTCCCGTGCGCTGCGGCACCCGAAATTGCTGGCGGGCCAGCGAAATCAGCGGCAGGGCTTCGCCCCTCGCTTTCTCTCCATTCCGCCGGGGTCCGCAGCCGTCCGCCAGCCGCAGCACCAGCGCCTTTAACCCTTCCTCGAATTCCCCGCCAAGAATCGTCTCGACGCCCAATTCGCGCAGGTGGGCCTCATTCAGCGGCGCGTAGAGGCCGTAAAAACAGATGTGCGCCCGCGGGTTGATATTCCTCACCGCGGGAAGACATTCAATCGCCAGGCGCGTGGCCGTATGCATGGGCACGTAGAAAGCCACCAGCTCCGCCTCGCGCACGGCCTCCTCGCGCAGTTCCTCTCGGGACAAATCCAAGCAGGCCACCTCCGCGCCTGCCTCGCGCACCCAGGCCGCGGGCGACGCCAGCCCGAACGGTTGCCGGCCGAGTTCGTAGGTGGAAATCAGTAATGCAAGCATCCGAATTCCTGAGGTTCGAATCATTCATTATGTCATATCGGCAGCTCCGGTCTTCTGGCTGGGCTGCTGTCTCAGTCTGCCGGGAGTGCACACGCAAGCATGCCTATGCCACTGCGGCTCATGGATGAGTTATGATACGGCTGCCCGCGGGGGGTCTTGCGGGCTTCCGACATGACTGCTGCGAAACACCCGAACTCCTTCCAGTCACGCGCCGGACTGCGCGTAGACGGCCAGGAATTTCAGATTTTCCGCCTCGACGCCATCTCCAAAGCCGGCGCTTCCGACCCCTCGCGCATACCCTTCTCCCTGAAAATCATGCTCGAAAACCTGCTGCGCAATGAAGACGGCCGCTTCGTGAAGGCCGACGATATCCGCGCCCTGGCCCGCTGGAACCCGAAGAAGCACGACATCTCGGCCGAAAAAGTCCTGCTCGACGTCACGATGCCGCAACAAGTGGACACCGGCGCGGTGCGCCTGTTCGAAGCCGGCGAGAACAGCCCGCAGACGACCATCCAGTACGCCGGGCCGCACGAAGAGAAAGAAATCTCATTCATGCCCGCGCGTGTGCTGATGCAGGACTTCACCGGCGTGCCCGCCATTGTGGACCTGGCGGCCATGCGCGACGCCATGAAGCGCATGGGCGGCGACCCAAAGAAAATCAATCCGCTGCTGCCCGCCGAACTGGTGATTGACCACAGCGTCCAGGTGGACCAGTTCGGGCAGGCCTCGGCCTTCGCCTTCAACGCCCAACTCGAAAACAAGCGCAACATCGAACGCTATGCGTTCCTGCGCTGGGGCCAAACGGCGTTCCGGAATTTCGCCGTGGTACCGCCGGACACTGGCATCGTCCACCAGGTGAACCTCGAATACCTGGCGCGCGTGGTGTTTACCAGCCAGCGCGACGGCGCGACGTTTGCCTTCCCGGACACGCTGGTGGGCACAGACTCGCACACCACGATGATTAACGGTCTCGGCGTGGTCGGCTGGGGCGTGGGCGGCATCGAAGCCGAAGCGGCCATGCTCGGCCAGCCCTGTTCGATGCTGATCCCCGAAGTGGTGGGCTTCAAGCTCTTCGGCCGTTTGCCGGAAGGGGCCACGGCAACGGACCTTGTTTTGTTTGTCACGCAGATGCTACGCAAGAAGGGCGTGGTCGGAAAGTTTGTGGAGTTTTTCGGCAGCGGCTTGAGCAGCCTGAGTCTCCCGGACCGCGCTACCATCGCCAATATGGCCCCGGAGTACGGCGCCACGATCGGCTTTTTCCCCGTGGACGACGAAACGCTCTCCTATCTGCGCTTTACAGGTCGCGAACCCGCGCTGGTCAAACTTGTCGAAGCCTACTGCAAAGAGCAAGGCCTGTTCCGCACCGACCAGACTCACGACCCGGAGTTTAACGACGGGCTGGAGCTGAACCTGGCCGATGTCGAGCCCACGCTCGCCGGTCCGAAGCGCCCGCAGGACCGCGTGCCACTCAGCAAGGCGAAAAGCGGCTTTGCGGAATCGCTAGCGGCGGCAAATACGCCGGAGACGCGCGTCGAAGTGCAGCAGAACGGCGACCGTTTTGAGCTGGCCCACGGTTCCGTGGTCATCGCCGCCATCACCAGTTGCACCAATACCTCCAACCCCTCGCTGATGCTTGGCGCGGGCCTGCTGGCGAAAAACGCCGTCGAGCGCGGCCTGTCTTCGAAACCCTGGGTGAAGACCAGCCTGGCGCCCGGCTCCAAAGTGGTCACCGAATATCTGAAGAAGTCCGGGCTCATGCCCTACCTCGAAGCCCTGCGCTTCCATCTTGTCGGATACGGATGCACCACCTGCATTGGCAACAGCGGCCCGCTGCCCGACAAGATCAGCGCCGCCATCAAAGACAACGGCCTGGTGGCCGCGGCCGTTCTCAGCGGCAACCGCAATTTCGAGGGCCGCGTCCATCCCCTGGTCAGGGCCAATTATTTGGCCTCCCCGCCCCTGGTGGTGGCATACGCGTTGGCTGGACGGATGGACATGGACCTCACCTCCGAGCCCCTGGGCACCGGCAAGGACGGCAAGGCGGTTTTTCTGCGCGACATCTGGCCCTCGCCGCAGTCGGTCGAATCGGCCTTGCGCGCTTCGGTGAACACGGAAATGTTCCGCAGCTCCTACGGCGAAGTCTTTGAAGGCGACTCCACCTGGAAGGCCATCCGCGTCCCCGAAGGCGAACAGTACGCTTGGGACGAACAATCCACTTACATCAAAAACCCTCCGTACTTTGACGACATGGCCGCTGAGCCCGGGGCCATCGCGAACATCAAGGGCGCGCGGGTGTTGGCCGTGCTGGGCGACAGCGTCACCACCGACCATATCTCCCCGGCCGGGTCCATCCCCAAGGATTCGCCCGCCGGAAAATACCTGATCGCCCACGGCGTTCAGCCTCTGGACTTCAACAGCTATGGCGCGCGCCGCGGCAATCACGAAGTGATGATGCGCGGCACCTTCGCCAATATCCGCCTCAAGAATCTCCTGGCCCCCGGCACGGAAGGCGGCGTGACCATTCATCTCGGCTCCGGCGAGGCGATGTCCATCTTCGACGCGGCGATGCGCTATGCCAGCGAAGCCATCCCGCTGATCGTCATCGGCGGAAAAGAGTACGGCTCCGGGTCATCCCGCGACTGGGCCGCCAAGGGCCCGCGCCTGCTCGGCGTTCGCGCGGTCATCGCCGAATCTTTCGAGCGTATCCACCGCAGCAACCTGGTGGGGATGGGCGTCCTGCCGCTGGAATTCCTGCCCGGCCAGCACCGCGAATCTCTGGGCCTGACCGGCACGGAGACCTACGAGATCGCCGGCCTGGCCGAAAAGTTCGCGGCGCGTAAGCAGGTCGCCGTGCGTGCCCGCGGCGAAGGCGGCAAGGAGAAGACGTTTTCGGCGCTGTGCCGCGTGGATACACCCGAAGAAGTCTCCTACTACCGCCACGGCGGCATCCTGCCGTACGTGCTGCGGCAGTTGCGCTAGCTGCGCGCCGGCTGTGATCCGTGGAAATTCTCTTCTACGACGGCCACTGCGGCCTGTGTCATCGCGGCGTGCGCTTTGTCGTACGTGCGGACGGCAGGGGTAACTTCCGTTTCGCGCCGCTGGGAGGCGCGACGTTTCAGGCGCTGATCCCGCTCGCAGCGCGCGGCGCGCTACCCGATAGCATCTTGTTGCGCACGGAAACTAGTTCTTTGCTCACGCGCTCTGCGGCGGTGATTCACATTCTGCATCGTCTCGGAGGAGCCTGGCGTCTGCTGGGCTCCGTGTTTGGGGTTCTTCCGCTTTCGTGGCGCGACGCTCTATATGACGCCATTGCCTCTCGGCGCCGGCGCTGGTTCGCCCGCCCTTCCGACACTTGCCCCATTCTGCCACCCGAATTGCACAAGCGCTTCGATCCCTGAATGAAGTTGGGCCTTTCCCCTGCTTTGCGTTCCTCTGCTCCCGAACCTTTGGGACGCTGCGCCTCTGCCTGCCGGGAGCGAAGCTGAAGGGCGTCAGATTTTTCCCTTGGTTTTTCCACGGGCGGGCAAAACGAATGGTGTCAGCGTAGCTCGTGCTTGTACACAACCCCGTCTTTCATCACAAACTGCACGCGCTCCAGGGCGCGGGTGTCTTCGAGCGGATTCCCGCGCACCGCGATGATATCGGCCAGCTTTCCTGTTTCCAGCGTCCCCAGCTTGTCGCTCCATCCCAGCAGCTCTGCGGCGTTGACGGTAGCCGCGCGGATAGCCTCGATTGCGGACATCCCACTCTCGACGTAGCTGGCAAACAGCCGCGCGTTTTTCCCGTGCGGGATGACGCCGGCATCAGTAGCAAACGCGATTTTCACGCCCACTTCGCGGGCCCGCCGGGCAACCTTTGCCTGCGACGCGTAACTGATTTTCTCCTTCTCGATGAACTCCTGCGGGTAGCCCGCGGGCTTGGACTCCGGCGCGCCACCGGGCCAGAACATCCACGCGGCCAGCAGGTCCAGAGCCAGCACCGTGCCGCGTTCCTTCATCAGCAGCAGGGCTTCGTCGTCCAGCAGCGTACCGTGCTCGATGGAAGCCACGCCGGCGCGCACGGCGTCTTTCGCCCCTGCGGCGCTGTGCGCGTGCGCCGCCACTTTCAACCCCGCCTTCGCAGCTTCTTCCACCGCCGCGCGCATTTCTCCCATGGTAAACTCCTGAGCGCCAGGCTTGCTGCCGATGGTCAGGATGGCGCCGGTGGCCAGAACCTTAATCACCGACGCGCCCTGGCGGATGATTTCGCGCACGCGCTGGCGGACCTGGTCAGGGCCGTCGGCCTGGCCAATGCGCAGCTCAAGCGGCAACACCAGGTCCGGGGCATAGCCGGTGAGCGCGCCTGCGCCGCCGGTCATGGTGACGTAGGCGCCGGCCACCTGCATCCGCGGGCCGATGATGATGCCTTCCTCGATGGCATCGCGTAGGGCCACATCCACAAACGCGCGGTAGGTGCCGAGGTCGCGCACGCTGGTGAACCCCGCCAGCAGCGTGGCCCGCGCATTCTGAATGCTCCCAAATGCCATCCGGGCTGCGCTGGTTTTCAGGGGCCAGTCCCAGTCATAGTAGGCGCCGGTGCCCGGACGGTCTGCGAGGTGCGTGTGGACATCGAAGAGGCCCGGCAGGCAGGTGGCGTCGCGCAGGTCCACGACCTCCGCACCCGGCGGCGCCGGTGTGTTTGTTACCGGCCCGAGGGCCACGATGCGGTTCCCGGAAACGATGATGTGCTGTTCGGTGACCAGGCGTCCGGAGATGACGTCGAGCACGCGCCCGCAATTCAAAAGTGTGGTTTTCGCCGCCGGTGCGGCCTGCCCGGCCGCTTGCAGCGCAAACAGGAGCATCCACGACAACGAGACGAGGGCGAAGCGAACCGCTGCAATCATGGCCGCGAGTATAGCAAACGGCCTGCTCTACAAGGTTTAGTCTCCGTCTCCTGTCAGTAGCCTCTGTGGTATAAGGGGACGCCTTCAGACGGGGATACAGCCGGACTGCTGCCTCGTTCCGCGGAGACTGCAATGCCTTCCGAAACCTTGATGAAACGCCGCGAGTTTCTGCGGCTTGCCGGCATTGCTGCCGGTGCGGCGGCGTTTCCCTTCGACCGTGCCTTCGCTCTGCCGCGGGCCTCGGGCGCCTCGGTCATTGTGGTTGGCGCGGGACTGGCCGGTCTGACCGCAGCCTATGAATTGATGCTCCGCGGGCACCAGGTGATGGTACTGGAGGCGCGGCAGCGTGTCGGCGGGCGCGTGTTCACGTTGCGCAGCCATTTCGACGAAAACCTGTACTGCGAGCTGGGCGGGGAGTGGATCCATCCGCAGGACCACTACATCAAGCACTACGCAAAGGGATTTGGCCTGGGATTGAGCCCGGACGAGGGTCCCATGGCGTTCTGGGATGGCAAGGCGCTGGTGCCGGCGGAAGAGGCCGAGAAGCGCGTGGCCGGGCTGGCCGAGTTGGACAGGAAGGTGGACGAGCACATCGCGAAGATTCGTATCCTGGAGAACCCGGCGCACTCGGCGCTCCATGCGCTCGACGCGATGAGTTACCTCGACTGGCTCAAGAGCATGGATGCGACATCCGAGGCCATTGCCAGCCACCGCGTGACCGTGAATGATCTTATGACCGTGGACATCGGCGAAATCTCCGCACTCCATATGCTCTACGAACACGCGCTGCCGAGGCCCGAAGCGACTGATGTGCGCATCCGCGGAGGCAACAGCGGTCTTCCAGAAACATTTGCCCGGAAGCTCGGGGCACGAGTCCGCACAGGAATTGCGGTGGACAAGGTGGAGCACGATGGACGCGGCGTGCGCGTCCACTACAGGGAAAGGGCTGCGCCGGGCACGGCGGTAGCCGACCGCGTGGTCCTGGCTATCCCTGGACACTTTATCAAGAGCTTGATCTTCCAGCCGGCGCTGCCGGAAGAACCCCGGCGGGCCTACGCCACCCTCAAACACGGGCGGATCATGAAGGTAGCCCAGCAGTCGCGCACGCGGTTCTGGGACCGCGGCGCGGTGCCTTGCAGGGCCGTGTTTACGCACGACGAATCCGATTACGTCTACGACGCGACACGCGGGCAGCGCGGCACGCGCGGCATCCTGACCTGTTACGTGGCGGGGTGGGGCGCAGACCGCTGGGGGACGCTCTCCGACTCCGAAAAGATTTCCGCAGCGCGGGCGTTCGCCACGAACATCTGGCCGGCCGCGGCGAGCGAGTTGGAGCGCGGATTTGTGCAATCCTGGGTCAAAGAAAAATGGTCCGGTGGAAGCTACGCGTACTTTGCGCCAGGGGAGATGGTCCGCGTGCGGCCGCAGCTCTCGCAGCCGGTGGACCGCATCCACTTCGCTGGAGAGCACACCGCAGTGTGGCAGGGCTACATGAACGGCGCTGTCGAATCGGGCTTGCGCGCGGCCGCGGAGATTGACGCGGGGGTGAAGCCGCTCTACGACCGGCTGACGCGACGCGCGTTTGAGAATCTTCTAGCGGCGTGAAAACGCGGGGCCGGTGGATCCGGGCCAGAATGCAGGGGGAGTATCGGCTCGCCCGCTTCGGTTCCGCCTCCATCGTAGGGGCGAGCTTTAGCTCGCCCGCAGCGCCGGGCCCGTGGGCCGGCTGAAGCCGGCCCTACAACAAGGAGCTGAACTCCTCTACGGTCAGTCCCAAGTCGTCGATAATGCCGGCCGGCGTACCCGGCCTCAAGTCTTTCCCGGAATGAACGGGATTACAACGCGGGCACGATCTTTTTCTCGCCAGTAGATCGCATGCCTTCCCTTCTGGCGGTCGAATACGAATCCGATCTTTTCAGCCACGCGGATCGCTTCTCGGGCTCGAACGACAGGAAGCTTCGGGGTCACAGCGAGACGGCTACGTTGACAGGTTTGATCACCACGTCATCTTCCGGGGTGTCCTCGCCGTGCGCCTTGAGGCTTTCCAGATAGAGGGCGATGGCCTCTTCAATATTACGCAGGGCGTCTTCCTGCGTGTCACCCTGGGAATGGCAGCCCTTCAGGGCCGGGCAATAGACGTGGAAGCCGCCTTCCTCCTCGGGCTCCAGCACGACAGTGTAACGATAGGAAGGCATTCCTGTTCTCTGCGAAAATCCTAACACACTTACGAATCACGATTCACAAATCAGTACCACCCGATCGGCTGCTCGTTCAGGTTGATGTGAACCTGCTTGGTTTCGAGGTACTCTTCGATGCCCCCGGGTCCCAGCTCGCGCCCGAAGCCGGACTGCTTGCAGCCGCCCCACGGCGCCTCGACGTAGGTGGGCTGCATATGGTTCACCCATACGATTCCGGCGCGCAGGGCCTTGACCACGCGGAAAGCCTTGAAGATGTCGCGCGTCCACACCGCGCCGGCCAGCCCGTACGGCGTGTGGTTGGCGATGCGCAGCGCCTGCTCCTCATTGTCGAACGGGATGACCGCGGCCACGGGGCCGAATATTTCCTCCTGCGCGATACGCGCGGAGTTGTCCACGTCGTAGTAGATGGTAGGTTCCACCCACCAGCCCTTGGCGAATTGTTTCGGTTTGTTGCCCCCCGTGGCCAACTTTGCCTCGCGCTTGCCCACCTCGAAGTAACTGCACACGCGGTCGTGCTGTTCCTTGCTGACCAGAGGCCCCATCTTGGTTTCGCGCTCCAGCGGCGCGCCCAGCTTGATCTTTTTTGATTTCTCCACCATGGCATCGAGCATCTTCTTGTAGATAGGCTTCTCCACCAGGATGCGGCTCCCGGCCGAGCAGACTTCGCCCTGGTTGATGAACACCCCGAATAGCGCGCCGTCCACGGCAGCTTCGAAATCCGAATCGGCGAAGAAAATGTTGGGCGACTTCCCGCCCAGCTCGAGGGTCACGCGCTTCAGCGTTTCCGACGCCGAACGCATGATTGCCTTCCCCACCGCCACGCTGCCCGTGAACGCCACTTTGTCCACGCCCGCGTGTGCCACCAGCGGCGCGCCGGCCGTCTCGCCGTAGCCCGTGACAATGTTCACCACCCCTCGGGGCACGCCGCACTCCTCGAGCCACCGCGCCAGCTCCAGCGCGGTCAGCGGCGTCTGCTCCGCAGGCTTCAACACGCAGGCGCAACCCGCGGCCAGCGCCGGCGCCAGCTTCCACGCGGCCATCAACAGCGGGTAGTTCCACGGAATTATCTGTGCGGCCACGCCCACCGGCTCCTTCATCGAAAGGCTCACCGCGTTGTCGGGCACCGGGTTCACCTGCCCGGTCACTTTCGTCGCCAGTCCGCCATAGTATTCGAAGCACGTGGCGGCGTCCGCCATGTCGTATTCCGCCTCGACAATGGGCTTCCCGCTGTTGCGCGTTTCAATCTCCGCCAGTCGCGGCGTCTCCTGCCGGATTTTCTCGGCGATCCGCAGCAGCACGCGCCCGCGCTCCTGCGCCGTGGACTTCGACCAACCGTTGTCGAACGCCGCCCGCGCGGCCGCCACGGACGCATCCACCTCCGCGGCGCCGCAGTCCGGCACTTCGGCGATTACTTCTTCCGTGGAGGGGTCATACACGGGTAGCGTCTTTCCCGTCTTGCTGTTGATGAATTCTCCGTTGACGTATGCCTGGTACTGCTTCACGCTGCCCCCTTTGGCTTGTCCTGCTCCGGATGCCATCACGCACCTCCCGCTGAGTTCACTCCAATGGACCGTTGGCTCAGACTACTGCAAATTTCCCCCCGCGTCATCCTCGGCGGCGCGTCGCGCGGAGGAACAGCGCCCACGCCGCGCCCAGGAAGAGCGTCGTGCCGGCAATCATCTTCAGCTCAAACTTCCACACGGACTCGATGGCCTCCGCAGGAACAAACGACGTCGCCATTGCCGCTGCCGTGGTCACCAGCCCCGCCGCCCCGGCCGCCAGTAACATCCACTTCCCACGGAAGTGGCCGCCAGGGGTTCCCGCCACGCGGAACAGTCCCGCGTAAAGATAGAGGAATGGCACCAGTTGGATGAACACGGCCAGTTGCAGCATGGTGAGATACGCTTCCTTTACCTGCGCCCCGAGGAAACTCATCGCGATGAACACCGAAGACGCCACCGCGTGCGCCAGCAGCGCCACGTACGGCGAGTCCCACCGCGGGTGCAGCCGCCCGAGCGCCGCGGGTAGGTAGCGGTCCAGTCCAGCCACAAACGGGATGCGCGCCGACCCCGCCATCCAGGCGGCCGCGGTCCCCGCGATGGAAAGTGTCAGGACCAGCGCCAGCGGTGAAAGCAGCCATCCCAGCCCGGCTTGCGCTCCCATCCGCTGGAACGCCTGGAGCACTCCCTGAATGATGCTGATCTCCGCCGACGGCAGCGCCAGCAGCAGCGCCAGTGTCGCCGCCAGGTACAACACGGCGCAGGCCACGCCGCCGATGAGCGCCGCGCGCGGCACGTCGCGCCGCGGGTTCTTGATTTCCCCGCCCATCACGGAGCCAAGCTCCAGGCCCACCAGCCCGAAACAGATTACGCTGAGCGCGGACATGGTCCGCCAATCGGCGAAGCTCGGCACCAGGCTCGACACCGCTGGAAGTCCCGCAGATGCAGCATCTCGCCCGCGCACTACATACACGCTCACCGCCACCAGCATCACGGTGGCGGCCACCGCGCAGACGCCTCCCAGGTTGTTCACCCACTTCCCCACTACCAGCCCGCGGATGTTTAGCGCTGTGAACAGCCACAGGAGTCCCAGCGAAAATAGAAGCACAAACGCAGGGTCTTCCCCCAGGAGCAGGTATTCTTCCCCGCCCACATAGACGGAAATCCCGACCAGGTAGAACAGCAGCGTGGGGATATAGAAAACGTTGTTCGTCCAATAGCACCACCCGGCCAGGAAGCCATGAAAACCTCCGAAGCATTTCTTGGCCCAGGCGTAGATGCCGCCTTCGTCGGGGTAGCGCGCCCCGAACTCGGCCACGGCAATGCCCTGCGGGAGAAAGAAGAAGAGGAGCCCGACGATCCAGAGACCGAGCGAAGGGAATCCGCCGGCCGCGGCCACCGGCACCAGGTTGAGATTCAATACAGCGACAACATTCAGGAGCACAAGGTCTGCGAAGCCCAACGTGCGCCGCAGCTCCGGAGGCCCTCCCGGTGCGCTGCTGTGCGGCTGCGTCTCGGCCGGAGAGGAAGCGGTGGCCATCCTGTAGTCGTTTCGCGAAGGTCCGGGTCCGCCGGGACTTTTTTCTGCTTTCTAATTTCAAATTTCCGATCTTGTCAGTGCCCCGCGGCCTGCACCCCTGCATAGAGGCCGGATTTTTGCGCGACAGCCAGCCCCGGGGCAATCTCCGCGAACGTGTCGACGTGTTTGCGGATGTCCTGTTCGGTATGTGCCACGCACAGCGTCCACTGCTCATCCCACCAGTAGGGCTGGCAAAGCACGCCGCGGTTGACCATGGCAAACCAGTAGTGCCGCCACAGGCTGGCATCCACGTTCAGCCAGTCGCGGTAGTTCTTCACCGGCTTGCTGGAAAACATTATCGCGCCGTTGGTGCCCGCGCCGGCCATATAGGCGTCCAGGCCGGTCTTTTTGATCTGCTCGTTGTAGCCGTCCAGCAGCATCTGGTTTAATTTTTGGAGCCGCGGATACACTTCGTGCGTCAAAACCTCGCGCATCGTGGCGAGGCCCGCAGCTAGCACCAGCGGGTTCATGTTGTAGGTGCCTGCGTGGAACACTTTTCCGTCGGCGATGTTCTGCATGATGTCCCTCCGGCCGCCGAACGCCGCCAGCGACACGCCTCCGCCGATGGACTTGGCCAGGCACACCAGGTCAGGCTTCAGCCCGTAATATTCACACGCCCCGCCGTAGGCCAATTTGCAGCCCGTCTTTACCTCGTCGAGGATGAACACGGCACCGTGGTTCGCGCACAGCTTGTGCACACCGGCCAGGTATCCTTGGTCGGGCATCACGATGCCCAGGTTCATCAGAATGGGCTCGGTGATGAGGCCGGCGATTTGCCCCTTGTGACGGTCGAAGATTTTCGCCAGGGCGTCCAAGTCGTTGAAGGGCGCGGCGATGGTGTTTTGCAGGGTGCTCGCCGGGATTCCCTTCCCCGTCGGCACAGAATTGGGGAATTTCGGATCTCCCGCCGCCTCTTTCGACGGCTTCATGCTGATGGCCACGGCGTCGTGTCCGCCGTGGTAGCCGCCTTCAATTTTGATGATTCTCTCGCGCCCGGTGTGCGCCCGCGCCAGCCGGACGCAGTACAGGGTCACGTCGGCGCCGCCATTGCCGAAGCGCACCATTTCCATTGCCGGGAACCGCTTGGTGATTTCTTCGGCCAGCTCGGCTTCCAGCTCGTGGGGCATCCCGTACATCGTGCCCTTGCTCATCCGGTCGGTAATGGCCCGCTGCACGGCGGGGTGGCAGTGCCCGGCCATCAGGGCGCCGAAGCACATATTGAAATCAATGTACTCGTTGCCGTCGAGGTCCCACAGATGCCCGCCCTGTGCCCTGGCCACAAACAGCGGGTAGGGCTCATAGAAGCGGTAGTTGCTGCCCACGCCCAGGGGGATGGTCTTCACCGCGCGGTCGTGTGCCTGCTTCGATTTTCGCGTGCGCGCTTCGTACTGTCTCAATTCGTGATCTAAAGTGGCCATTCCCTGCACCTTTCACAATGAATGCAGACCGCCGAGGCCCTGATGCTATCCCGCCCCTCCAAATCCGGTCAACCGCGCATCCCTGCTTTTCCTTTTCTGTGCGCGCCGTGGCGATTCTTGTCTGGCTTTTTCTTCTCTGTGATCTCTGCGTCTCTGTTTCCTCTGCATTAATCTTTTTTCTTCGTTCTATTCCCCCTCCCCGCCCACCCGGGCCCGCGCAGAGGAATTCTTCTCTTCTCCAGCTCCGCGAACAGCAAAAACGGCGGCACTGCCTCTTCCGGCGCGCGAACGCCGGCGCCGGCGATTTCGCCCTGGGCCATCATCTGCGCCGCGATGGACGCCGGAAACCCGGTATCCCGCGCCACGGCGCTGAAGCTGGGACGCAGCGAATAAAACGCCGTCGCATCCATGGTGAGGCGAACCTTTTCCCCACCGCGCCGGCCGGCGACCACCACGCGCAGGATTTCCACGTCGCGGGCCTCGGCCGTGCTCACTGCCTTGCCCTTAAGTGCGTGTTCCAGCAGCGCGCGCGGCGCCACCTCTGCTCTGCCCACGCGGACGGGCTGGCGCGAAAGCAATCCCAGGCTGTGCAGCGTCTGCGCCGTCTGGATCAGCCGCGGGTCGTAGCTGATTTTGAAGAACACCTCGCGCACGCCCTTGTTGCGGAAACTCCGCGCCAATGTCCCCACTTCGGAATGGATCGAATGCCTCATCTCAATTCGACCCAGCGGCGCCGGGAAGCGCACCATTTCTGCTCCCGAGAATAGCGGCACCTCGCGGTACTTCCCGCGGTCGTAGACCACCGGCGCCAGGGACATCTCATCCAGGATGGTGACAATGGAAAACGTGTGCGCCAGCGGATCTTCGGGCGGGTTCAGCACCGTGGCGCCGTTGTACACCCCGATGCTCTCGACGCGGTCCAGGCGGTCCGCCAGGTGGCGCGCCATCACGTTGGTGATGCCCGGTGCGCCGCCCATTCCCACCAGGGCCAGCCGGCCGGATCGACGGAACGCGCCATCCAGCGCAAGCTGCTTGCGCGTCATCCAGTAGAGCCCGCCGAGGTCCAGGTAATGCACTCGTGCGCGTAGCGCGGCGCGCATCACTTGCAGGTTGAGCTGGTACTGGGCGCAGTTGACTGCCACGTCGCAACCGCGCAGCAGGCGCGCCAGCCCCGCAATGTCCCGCGCGTCGGCCTGTGCGGCGCGAGCTCTGCCGCCCCCGAACTCGCGCGCCACCTCCCGCGCGCGAGCGGCTTCGAAATCAGCGACGATGATCTCCCGCACGCCGCGCGAACGCGCCAGGTCATACACCACCGCCCGGCCCATCAGGCCAGCGCCCAGAACCACAAATCGCACTCCATCCTCCGCGGTGAAACGTAGGGGCGAGCTTCAGCTCGCCCCTTGGGCTTGCCCACAATACTGGCCAGCCCTTCCCTTGCTCAAGGCAGGCTGATGCTGACCCCTACGGCCTGGTTGTGAGCGCACAGGCAGGGATGCCCGTGCCACGGAATCCGCATCCGGGTTTAGAAGTGGTATTTCAGCGCAACCTGGATGATGCGCGGCTCGCGCACTCGCACGATGCGCCCGAAGTCCGAGCCGTCCGTGATATTTCCGCTTGGGTTGACGAACTGCGCGTGGTTCCACAGGTTGTAGAACTCCGCGCGCAATTCCAGCCTGCTGCTCTCCGAGACATTGATGCGCTTGTGCATGGCCCAGTCCGCATTCAGGATCCCGGGGCCACAGCAAATGGTGCGCGGCGCATTGCCGATCGCGCCCAGCGCCCCCGGGGCAAACGCCGTCGGGTCGAACCACTGGTTCCCCGGCGCGCGCGGATCGAGGGTGCGGAACGGCCCCACCTGATCCGGTTGCCCCGGGGTCTCGAAGTCAATGCTCAGTTGCAGCTCCAGGTCATCCGACGAAGTGATGCGAATGGGGAAGCCCGACTGAAAAGTGGCAATCCCGGAGAACTCCCACCCGTCGAGCAGCGCCTTTTTCACCCCCGTGGCATCTTTCCACCACGGTACCTCCCAAGTGTAGTTGTACACGAAGCGGTGGCGCGCGTCGAAAAGCGAGAGCGACCGGCTGGCGCGGAAATTCAGTGGGTTCAGCAGGCTCTCAAAGCTCGAAGCGTTATCGATGGACTTGCTCCACGTGTAGGAGACCTGAAATTGCAACCCTCCCGAAAATCGCTTCTCCAGCATCACTTGCAGCGAGTTGTAGTTCGAGTTCCCGATGGTGTCCTGCGCAAAGATGTTGCTGAACACCGGCACTCCGTCCGGCGGGCAGCCCGCCCCGGTAGTCGGCTGGCACAACGGCGAAGAAAACGGCCGCAACCCCACCAGCGTGATGTCGGTCGCATTCGGCCCGGTGACGGAAGCCACGGAGCCGTACGGCAGCGTGAGCGTCATCCCCGCTGGGATACTTCCCGCAGTAATGAAATACGAACTGTCGGCAAAGAACGGCCCGCACGCCAGCGCTGGATCAGCAATGGCCGTGGCGATCGCGTCCAGGTCCAGGCATGTCTGCGCGTTGCCGAAGTTCAGGTCGTGCGTGGCCAGCAGCCGGTGCCCCTGCGTACCTACGTAGCCGATTTGAAACACCATATTCTTCGGCAGCTCGCGGCTGATGATGAAGTTGTATTGCACCGAATATTGCGCGCGGATGTCCGGCTGCATCTGGCCGAACAGCAGAATCGGACGGAAGACGGACCAGTCCACCGCCTGGTTGCGCGGCGGGTTCAGGATTCCGTTGAAGGGATTGGGATTGACGGTGCCGTCCTGACCCAAAAACGGGGTGTTCAACATCACGTTGGCCAGGCCCGAACTGCCGCCGAACGGCGGCTCTGCGCTGAACTGCTCGAGCACCAGTTGTTCGATTGGGTTGTAGGAAATTCCCCAACCCATTTTCACGCTGGTTTTTCCGGGGCCGCCGGTCAGCGCGCGCATTGGCCCGTCGCTCCACCCGGGGCTCCAGTTCAGCCCGATTCGCGGCGCGAAAGAGCGGTAGTAGGTCTGCGTCAACCCGCCGGGAACGCCCGCATCGCCCGGGATGACCAGCCCCCGCGGGAAAACCGCGTCGGCCACGCCGCCGGGATTGCAGTCATTTCCGCCGAAGACAGCGATCAGAGCATTTCCTGCCGCGAGCTGGCACGGATAGATGGCCGTGTCCTGCCCGGGACGAAAGGTCTGCACTTTTTGCCCGATGTCCTCCAGCGGCGTATTCAGCTCCCAGCGCAGACCGTAATTCAGCGTCAGGTTGGATTTGATCCGCCAGCTATCTTGCGCATAGAGGTAGTAGGATGTGCTGCGCACACGTTCTTCCTGCGCCGCGCCCTGTAGATAAAAATCAGCCAGGCCGAGCAGGTAGTTCGGGATCAGGTTGTCGTAGATCACGTCATTGGGGCCGCCGCCGAACAGGAAATACTGCCCGTTGACGCTGAAAAACAGGAATTGGTCGAACTGCTGCCGCCGGATGTCTGCACCGAACTTCATGGTGTGCTTGCCCCACACCTTGCTGAAGCTTTCCGACCACTGCCAGGTCTTACCCGTCTGCGGCAACTCGCCCTCGAGGTTGTTGCCGATGGAAAACGCCCCGGCCACGTCAATGAAGGGAACGCCTTCGCGGTCCGGCCCAAGGCCGGGAGTAATGCCCAGCCGCGGGTTGAGGGGATCGGAAAAACACATATTGGCCGGGACCGTGGCGCAGGAATTGGTCACCAGGTCGGTGCGCAGTGGGTGCAGAAAAGTCTCCTGTCCGGCGCGGAAGAATGTGAACCGAAACTCATTCACAGCGGTCGGGCTGATCGCCCACGTGTGCGAGGCGTTGAATTGCTGGAACCTTTCGTCGGTCAGGTCGCCGAACCCCGGCAGCGTGGCTCCGCCCGCTTGGAAGCGCGCGAATGGTTTCGTCAGGTTGCTGTCGTTAAAATAGTAGTAAACGGCAAGCTGGTGGCTGTCCGTCAGCTTATGGTCCCATTTAGCTGTGAACTGATTGGTGCGTTCCCGGCCGATGGGCACCGCCTGGAATAGATCTGCAGCCACGTTCCCGGGCGGCACGAATTGGTTCATCAGATCCAGCGCCGTGGCATCGAAGCACGAGACCGGGATGACATTGGTCGGAAAGATGGCGGCGTACGCCGTACCCGCGGCGA
>Ga0247727_10002406_pt1 | contig 42904 bp, 31 predicted proteins | sample WisWelCaveWW1625_FD_202498 | JGI IMG/M metagenome (GOLD analysis project Ga0247727, IMG submission 202498) | Biofilm microbial communities from Wishing Well Cave, Virginia, United States - WW16-25 | ecosystem: Environmental > Aquatic > Deep subsurface > Groundwater > Cave microbial mat | place...
GTGGCGCAACACCGGCGCGGCCAGCGTTTGAATGTCCTCAATCGTGACGTGCGCGCGGCCCATCAGCAACGCACGCGCCTTGGCGCCGAGCACAAGGAACTGTCCCGCGCGTGTGCCCGCGCCCCAACTGGTCAGTTCATTGACGAAATCCGGTGAGCCGGACTGATGCGGGCGCGAGGCCGCGGCAAGTTGCACGGCGTAACGAACGATCTCGTCGGCAACCGGCACCTTGCGGACGATGTCGTGGAAGCGCAGCACGTCTTCGCCGTTGAACAACGGCTCGATGTTCGCCGCCGCGCCGGACGTGGTGCGCTTGACGACTTCCACTTCGTCCAGTTCCGGCAGGTAACTCATCACCACGTTGAACATGAAGCGATCGAGTTGCGCCTCCGGCAGCGGATACGTGCCTTCCATCTCAATCGGATTTTGCGTCGCGAGGACGAAGAACGGTTGCTCCAGCGCGTGACGCGCGCCGCCGGCGGTGACTTGATATTCCTGCATCGCTTCGAGCAGCGCGGCCTGCGTCTTGGGCGGCGTGCGGTTGATTTCGTCGGCGAGAATGATGTTGGCGAAAACCGGGCCGCGAACGAAAACCATCCGCCTTTCGCCGCCGATGTCCTGAAGGATTTCCGTGCCGGTGATGTCCGCCGGCATGAGATCCGGCGTGAATTGGATGCGCTGGAACTTCAGATGAAAAATCTGTGCGATGGATTTCACGAGCAGCGTCTTGGCGAGGCCCGGCGCGCCGGTGATGAGGCAATGCCCGCCCGCGAACAGCGCGATGAGGATCTGTTCGATGACTTCCCGCTGGCCGACGATGACCTTGGCAAGTTCGGATTCGATGCGTGCGCTGCCAGCCGTGAGGCGTTCAACGATTTCGCGGTCGGCGTCCGTCGGTGAAGGAGGCGGAACAGTGGGAGCGACTTCGGTTTCAGTGGTGAGGCTCATGTGGGTTCAGTGAGTCATGATGTAAAAAATGACATTGATCGCGAGCGGGTAGGCGGTTTTCTCCGAGCATTGCTCGAAGTATTCGCGGTTCTCGCCTTCCCGTTCCCAGCCGTCGCCGTTGTCCGTGTTGTGTGTGGCGAGCACCATCATGCGGCCTTTGTCGTCGAAGATCGCGCGGTGATGAACTTCGGCCGAGTCGTATCGTTCCGACGTGCGGCCGCTGTAGAACACATGGATGCTGGGGACCTGGTATTTTTCCCTGATGTTGAAAACGCAATGATACAGCGGATGACTGAGGTCCAACTCCACCCACTTGCGGCCCGGCAGCGTTTTTTCCAACTGGCTGGCCATGTTTTGCCATTCGTATTCACCCCAGAAATCGTCCAGCCAAAGGAATCCGCCATTCAACAGATATTTCCGCAAGGCTTCCGCTTCGTCGTCAGCGAGATAAAGGCTGCCGGGTTCGACCATGTAAATGAAGGGATAGTCACTCAACTGCTTTTCCGTGAGCCGAAGATAGCGGCCGTTTGGATCAACCTTCATGGCGGTCATCTGCTGGAGGCGATAGGAAAGATTCAGGTCGCTGTCGGGAGTGTCCGTTCTCCACGAACTGCCGCTGCCGTTTGGATTGTAATCGCGTTTGATGCGAACGAACGTGAACACGTCCCGCTCGAATCCCGGCGCGTTGGTCCAGTTCGGCGTACCGGTGCTGTGCGAATCCACTTCGCGGGCCGTGCGCGCGTCTTCACTGACCCAGCTTTCCCCACCCCAACCCCGGCCGCCATAGCCGCGCCCGCCACCGAAGCGGCCGCCCCGGCGCTGTGCGAAAACCACACTGGTGACGACCAGCAGTATCAACAGCGTCCATTTCAGGTTTTTCATGGCCTCTGATTCTCGATCGGCGCAGCGGCGTTGCCGGGAGTTTACTGTTTGTTGATTTCCAACAACAGCCGCAATGCATCGCGATAACGAGGCGCATCCTCCAACGCCAACAAAGCATGTCGTCGCGCCGCCGGATCGCCCGCGCCGTGCAACAGCCCCGCCAGACGGCAATTCACTTCGGCCGGGTCTGGTGGATCAAGCTGCAACAAGGCGCGATTCGCTTCAATGGCCGCCCGCGCGTCGCCGGTCTTTTCCGCGGCCTCTGCCAGGAAACGATAACCAACGGGGACGAGTGGATTGACGGCACCATACCGTCTGGCATTCAGCGCAACCGCTTTCCAGTCCTGCGCGTCACGAGCCAGCTCCATCAGACGGACATAGGCGTCGGTCGCCGTGTCATCGCGGTCGGCGAGACGTTCGAGCACCGTGCGCTCGCTGTTCGTCTCGCCCAAGGCGCGATGCGTCGCCGCCAGCATCGCGTAAGCGCTTTGCGCGCCGACGGATTCCGGACACAACTCAATCAATCGCTCCAGAATCGGTTTCGCACCCGACCAGTCTTTTTGCTCGACCAACTCCTGTGCGCGACGGCTCATCACATAAAAATTTGTCGAATGCGCCCTGGCCCACGATTCCCAGTCGAAGTTACTCAGCTCGGCGCGTTCGACTTGCTGCGTTGGCGAGGGTGTCAGCTTTTCACCACGCGCCCGGCGCGCGACTTTGCGCCCGATCAACCCGGGTTGCTCCCAATCCAGTCCCGGCCCCATTTTCTCGGCGACGCCTTTGGCGTAGGCGTCAAAGTCCTTCTCCAGTTCGTCCATTGCCACGGTGTGTTTCGCGATGGTCTGATTAATTTCAGCCCCTTCGCCAAGGTCGTGGAGAATCGCTTGCAACTTGGGAAAGCCGAATCGTTCCACGATGAACTGAACGATCAGCGAGGATTCGTAGTAGGCGAATTGCAGATGCTCGGCTGACGGCGGCATGAGAAAGGCCGCGCTCAATTTCCCGACGGGCGTCAGCTCGCCGCTCAAAATCATCTCGCGGTAATTGGGCGTCAGTTGCTCACCCCAGGCTGGATTCGCCTGCCGTTCCTCGTAAACCGAGATACCCTCGCTGAGCCAGCGCGGCATTTTGTTGCGCGTGAGATTGAGCGTGATCACATGACAGAACTCATGCCACAGCATCGCCTCCCAATTGAACGGATGGCCGGGATACGCGCCGGGGCTGTTGGCGGTGATGACGTTCCCGAAGCAAACGCCCAGATAACCGTCGTTCTGCGGCATGGCGAAAGTGCGAACGGCGAAATCCGCCTGGTTCGTGAACACCTCGACAAGCGTCGGCTTTTCCAGCGCGCAACCGTAATTCGCCGTTAATTTTTCGCGAGCCAGTGTGAGCAGCTCAAGGGCACGCGATCCGTAAAGCGCGCCTTCGTGCGGCGTCATTCGAAGATTGAAGTGCGCGTTGGTGAGAATCTGAAAACCCCGCATCGCATCGTGCAGCGACATGAGATTGTTGGCCGTGACGTTGTAGCCGTCGCTCTTTTGGACTTCGTCGGCGAGCTGCCAGCCGTCCGCCTCCTCGCCGAGACGAAGCAAATCCTGCGCGAGTTGCGCTTTCGCCGGCAGGTAATCGGGGTCGAGCTTTAACGCCTCCCGCTGCAGCCCGGCGCCCTCCGTGAAGCGATATTTCTGGGAGAGCTTGAGCCCGATAAGATGCGGCACGCGGGGATTGGCCGGCCAGAACTTGGTGGCGTTCGTGCGCGCCGCGACAGCTTCTTTGGATTTGTTTTGCAACGTGGCGATTACCGCACGATATGCCCAAGCCTCCGGATGCAAAGGGTTGAATTGCTTGATGCGGTCCAGGAATTCCGCGGCATCGGAATAGCCCTCGGCGTCAATGGCATGATCGGCCAGCAACAGCAGGCTGGCGATGTGGTTGCTGTTAAACTTCAGAGCCGCTTCGAGGGTTTGGACCATGAGCGCTTGCTGGTTTGGCTCGTAAGCCCGGGCGAGTCCATGCAGCAGATCAGGATCGTCCGGTAATCGTTTCAACCCTTCCTGAAAAGTCTTCGCTGCCAGTGCAAAATCATGTTTCTCCAGCGCCAACTCGCCGCTGGCCAGATACGCTTCGCGAGAGTCCGGGTCGGCTTTCTTCGCCGTGCTGAACATCCGATCCAGAACGAGTTTGGGATCCAGTCCCCGCAGTAACGCGGCACGCCCGAGTGCAACCAGCGACGCGGCGTCGCTAACCCGTCCACTGGCTGCGGACTGGATGATGCGATCCACCATGTCATCCGCGTCCTGCTTTCGTCCGTTGCTGAGGAAAACCTCGCGTGCCAGCCATTGGATGCGCGGACTGGGATAGCCACGGTCCAGTGCGTTGGAGATGCTTGTCAGCGCGTCTGCATAATGCCCGAGCGCGAGGAGGCTTTCGGTCAGCAACGCCTGCCAGTCCTCCGACCACGGTCGCTCTGCCACACGGCCCTTTGCCGCGACAACCGATTGAGTGTAATTGCCGGACAAGAAGAGTTTTTGTGCTTCATCCAAATCCGCGCCGATTGCTGCAACGGCAAACGTCACTAGCATCGCACAGCATCCAATGCCTCGGCCTGCGGCACTCAATCTCCGGCCGAAGATCGCAATTATTACACAGGGCACACGCGAGTTTAGTTCAGGCCGCGGTGAGCATCAAGAAGCGCTGTAGTTTGCGAGGCTGGGAGAGCAGCCTGCGAGGGCTCATGTTCTCTTCAGCAATTGGTACAGGCGCTTCTCCGCCCGTCAAGCTGATTGGGCTCCTTGATGCCCCCAAGAGAACATTCCCGGCCGGGAAATTATTTCGGCAGTAGGGCGATCAAATCTTCATGCGGGCGCGCGATGACGTGGGCGGCGATGAGCTTGCCCAGGTTGCCCACGGCCTTTGCGCCAACATCCACGGCGGCTTTGACCGCCGCGACGTCACCCTTGATGACAACCGTCACGTAGGCCGCGCCAGTCTTTTCCTTGCCGACGAGAATGACATTTGCGGCCTTGAGCATCGTGTCGGTGGCTTCGAGTACGGCGATGGCGATTCACAGCTAGTCCACGTAGAGAAACTCGTTCGCGCTGAGCAAGGCCTGGCAAAGATCGGTGAGGGCTTGCAGTTCGGGCGCGGGTTTCGCGGCGGGCTTGGCCTTTTCGTCCTTCTTTGCGTCTTTCTTTTCGACGGCCTCTTTTTCCCCCACGGTTTTCAAGTGGCTCTCTTGCCGGGACAGGAACGCGAGCGCGTCGGCCAGTTCGGGCGCGGTCGGACTCCGGCTGAAGGCCAGTTGCCAGGCGCGGGCGACCTGTTGGCTGCGGTCGTCGCCGGATTCTTTTTGCAGACGCTCAGCAAAGCGCGCGGCCGGGTCGAGCATGAACTGACTGTTCATCAGCATCAGTGATTGCGTGGCAACGGTGGAGGTTTGGCGGCGCTCGCAATTCACTTCCATCACCGGCGCGTCGAACGCGTGCAGCATCGCCAGCGGCCGGCTGCGCCGCACCTGGATGTAAACGCCGCGCCGAAACTCCTCTCCATTGAGCGGCTCTTCAACCGGCATTTTGTTGTCGCCGGTGGTCTTGTCGAGGCCGACGACGATCTGGCCGTGCACATCCGGGCGCACCGGCACGGGCGGGCCGAACATCTTGTCGTTGAAAACGCCGCTGGCGGACAGAATGGCGTCGCGGATGACCTCGGCGTCGAGGCGTTGGATAGGTTTGCGCCAGTAAAGGCGGTTTTCGGGGTCACGCCGCTCGCGACGGGGATCGCGGCGGGAGGACTGCCGGTACGCGGTGGAGGTCATGATGAGTTTGTGCAACCGCTTCAACTGCCAGCCGTGCTCGACAAAATCGCTTGCGAGCCAATCGAGCAATTCGGGATGGGATGGCCGCTCACCCATGGCGCCGAAATCCGACGGCGTGCCGACGAGACCGCCGCCGAAATGCTGCAGCCAGACGCGATTCACCAGCACCCGCGCAACAAGCGGGTTTGTGCCGCTGGTAAGCCATCGCGCGAAAGCGAGCCGACGTCCGCTGGTCGCGAGGTTCGGGTCTTTCTCCGGCAACTCAATTGACTGGCCGGGAGGCGCGAGCACGGTCAGTCCACCAGGCGGGATGGCTTCCTTCGGCTGTTTCGGATCGCCGCGGTGAAAGCGGTGGGTGACCGGCAGTTTGTCCGCCGGCTCGGTCAGGACGCTGATGAAGTCCTCCGGCGGTTTGTTTGTGCGAACCTCTGCGATCTTCGCGTCCATCGCCTTCAAGTCGTCGGCGGCCTTCTGATTGTATTGATAAAGCACGCCTGCGTTGATGTTCACGCTGGGATTGTCGGCGAGGAGTTTCTTTTGCTCCGCGGTGCGTTTGTCAGCGGGCGTGTCGTAGGCGGCGCGGAGTTGTTCGCGCAAAGGGGGTTCAAATTTCTCCAAATGCTTCGTTAGCGCTTCCTCGATGTACTGCTTTTGTTTTGTTTCCTTTTCGTCGGCAAGTTTCTTCGCGTCGGCCTCGACTTCAGCGGCTTTCTTCCGTTCGGCCTCCGTGTAGAGCGAAATCAGGCGCTGGTCCGGCGTGCGCCAGTTCTTCCAGTCGTATGCCGGCTCGATCACCGCGCGGAGGCGGTAGTAATCGGTCTGGGGGATCGGATCGTAACGATGATCGTGGCATTGTGCGCAGCCGACGGACAATCCTAGCAACGATGTGGAGACGATCTTGATCGTGTCCGCAACGACCTGGTTGCGCACGGCGTCCGGATCAGCAACTGCGGGCGTGGCCGTGCCGTCGGCCCCCATGCGCAGGAAGCCGGTGGCGATGAGCAACTCGAGCTTTTGCGGGTCGGCGAGCGCGACCTGCGGGCTGCCTTGAGTCGCGCGCGCGAGTTCATCGCCAGCGAGTTGTTCGGTGATAAACTGGTCGAACGGTTTGTCGGCATTGAAGGAACGGATGACGTAGTCGCGATACTTGTAGGCGTAGGCGCGCACTGGATCAGCGTCGCTGTAGCCGTCCGAGTCGGCGTAACCCGCGATGTCGAGCCAGTGGCGACCCCAGCGTTCGCCGTAATGCGGGGAGTCGAGCAACCGGTCAATCAGCTTATCGTAGGCGTCGGGCGCGTTGTCCGCGAGGAAAGCGTCAACCTCGGCGGGCGTTGGCGGCAGCCCGATGAGATCAAAGCTGGCGCGGCGCAACAGCGTGACCTTTTCGGCGTCGGGGGAGAAGCTGAGTTTCTGCTTCGCCATCGCGCTCAACAGGAACGCATCAATCGGCGGGCGGGCGCGGTCTTTGGGTTTCGTCGCCGGAATCTTCGGCTGGCGAATCGGCTGGAACGACCAGAACGCGCGCTCTTCCTCGGTGATACCACCGCCCTTGCCCAGTTCAGCGGGTTCGGGGCGCGCGGTCTTCGCGCCCGTGGCAATCCATTTCTTGATCAGCGCCACCTGTTCGCGGGTGAGCTTCTTGTCGCGCTTCGGCATCTCGCCGCTCTGAACCAGCTTGAAAAGGAGACTTCGTTCGGGCTTTCCGAGAACGATCACCGGACCGTCGTTGCCGCCCTTGAGCATCAGCCGCTGCAGGCGCAGGTCGAGACCGCCGTTCAATTTCTCGCCTTCGCCGTGACAATCAAAGCAATGCGCCTTGAGGATGGGTCGGATGTCTTTCTCGAACGTGAGCGGAGCGGCGGTGATGACGGGCGTGGCAGCGAACAGCAGCCCTGCGAACATCGCGGAAATCTGGTAGCGGTGCATTCTCAAAACAAGTGTGCGCGCTTGCTGCGGGTTCATAATCGAGCCGGCTTTTTCCTCACGCGGTAAGGGACGGCATCTTCTTTGATGTGGAAGCCGATTTCCGGTCTGGGCGGCTCTGGCGGAGCTGGCGGCGGGTCGAGGATTGTCATGATTCGCTGAAGCACGTCCACGATGGCCGTTTCATGGACATCCAAACGGCCGTTCAACTCCTGTTCCAAGGCCGCCAGTTTTTTCGCCAGCTTGCGGGTGTCACTGAGCGCCGCCCGCATCTTCACGAACGCACGAATGACGAAGACGCTCATTTGAATGGCCTGCGGGCTGTTGAGAACATTGGCTGCCATGATCGCGCCGTGTTCGGTGAAGGCGCGCGGGAGGACGGGCGAGAATCTCAGCCGGGAGAGGTGGTCACAATTTGTGACCACCTCCGCCTTCTCACCATCGGTCAGGAGAAAAGCGAAATCGGCGGGAAAACGATCCGCATTACGCTTCACGGCCTGGTTCAGCGCCTTGGTCGTGACGCCGTACAACTCGGCTAAGTCGCCATCCAGGATGACCTTTTCCCCCCGGACGGTCAGGATGCGCCTTTCGAGGCTTACGCTGGAGATTACGGAGAGCTTTCGTTTCATACGAGGTGGTCGCAATTTGCGACTACTTCATGCTTCTCGCCATTTACGACCAAGACTAATTCGCGTTTCACGCGTCTCGTAAAATTCCCTTCACCACGCGGCACGGTTTGGTGTCCGTGATGCGTTCCTCTTGGCCGTTGTGGAAGTAAAGGAGTTTGGTGTGGTCGAGGCCGAAGAGGTGAAGCAGCGTGGCGTGATAATCGTTTGGACTGACGGGATTCACGACCGCCTTGTGCCCGAACTCATCGGTCTCGCCGTAAATCATGCCGCCTTTGATGCCGCCGCCTGCGAGCCAACTGCTGAAGCCCTGGCCGTTGTGATCGCGCCCGGCTTTTTCGGCCGCACCGTGGTTCTCGGTCACGGGCAGCCGCCCGATCTCGCCGCCCCAATGGACGATCGTCGTGTCGAGCAGGCCGCGCGCCTTGAGGTCCTTCACCAGCGCGGCGGACGGCTGGTCGGTCTTGCGGCAACAGTTGACGAGATTCTTTGTGATGCTCTCGTGGTTGTCCCAGATCTGGCCGTTGACGAAGAGTTGCACGAACCGCACGCCGCGCTCGACGAGGCGGCGGGCGATGAGGCAACGCGTGCCGTATTCGCGCGTAACGGAATCGTCCAGACCGTAGAGCTTTTTCGTGGCCTCGCTTTCACCAGTCAAATCAAGAGCCTCCTTCGCGGCCGTCTGCATTCGCGCGGCAAGTTCGTAGCTGGCGATGCGCGCTTCGAGGTCGGTTTCGCCCGGATGACGCGCGAGATGGTCGCGATTGAGCCGGGCGAGGAAGGCGAGGTTTTGTTCCTGCAACTCGCCTTTCAAATGCGGCGGTGGTTCGAGATTCAAAATGCGCGGCTCGGTCGAGCGCACAATCGTTCCCTGAAACAACGGCGGCATCCAGCCGTTGGACCAGTTGCGCACGCCGTCCACCGGATGCCCGCCGGGATCAGTCAACACGACGTAGGCGGGCAGGCTCTGGCTTTCCGAGCCAAGACCGTAGGTGAGCCACGAGCCGAGCGCGGGCCGTCCCGGCTGTGACTTGCCCGTGTTCATGTACCAGATGGACGGTTCGTGTCCGTTGATGTCCGTATGCATGGAGCGGATGAGGGTGACGTCATCCACGATGCTCGCGAAGTGGGGGAGGAGTTCGGACACGTCCATTCCGCATTGGCCGTGCTTCTCAAATTTCCATGGGCTGCCGAACAGTTTTTTGGTTGCGCGATCAATGAAGCTGAACGTTATCTCCCCAGCGAAATCCTCTCCGCTGCGCCGGGTCAGTTCCGGCTTCGGGTCGAACAAGTCAATGTGACTCGGTCCGCCGTGCATGAAGAGCGAAATCATGGCACGGGCGCGCGGACGAAACAGAGGGGCCTTGGGCTTCAGGTCAAAGGATTGCAACCCTCGCGGCACGTTGGGCGGTGTGGCCAGGAGGTTTTCCTCCCGCAACAGCCACGCGAGGGCGACGCTGCCGATGCCCATCGCGTTACACGCGAGAAAATGGCGGCGGGTCCAAAGTTGGATGGGACCACGACCAGCTTGCGGAATCACTTTCATACAGCTTGGTCAGAAGCTAGCCGAACCGGGCGGCAAATGAAACTCAAAACTGTCCGAGCCTGTTTGAAAACTCCAGCGCCGCGCCGCGTGAGGGCACGCGGCCTACAGGAATCGGCGGCAATCGCCAGGCGTTGTAGGCCCGGTGCCCTCACCGGGCGGTTTTTCAAACAGGCTTTCAATCGCGAGACGAATCTCCAACTGGAGGCGGCGCGTTGCTGGTCTTCTTCCTCTCCCCGCGAGGAACGATTGGGGAGAGGACCGAGGAGAGGGGGTGTCCGAAAAACGAACCTCCTCTGCCCTCCCCTCTCCTCCATCCGACGGAGGAGAGGGAGAAATCTCTGCGCCGCCCTCATCCGGAGATGTGCCCGAGATCACTCGGCTGGCCGCAGGCGGACCAAAGCCAGGCCGGGGCGATCCACGCGAAACTGGACCGGTCGCCGATGATCAACTTCCGTGACATAGATGGTGCGTCCGTCCGGCCCGCCAAAGCAGAGATTGCTTGGCTTCGAACCCAGCACGTCCACTTCCCGCAACACCTCGCCGGCGGGCGAAAGTTTCACGACCGTGCCTTTGCCGTGGCGCGTGATGTAAAGATTGCCGTCCACATCGCAGCGCATCCCGTCGAAGCCGTGCGTGTCGAATTTCTTCAGCAGCCGTTTGCGAGTGAGCGATCCATCCGGTTCGATGGTGAACGCCCAGACGTTGCGTTGCACACTCTCGTTGACATAGAGGGTTTTTCCATCCGGGCTGACCTCGATGCCGTTGCTGGTGCCCAGGTTCGTCGCCACCAAACTGAGCTTGCCGGTGGGACTCGCCCGCCACACCTGGCCCGTGCTCTCCTTCCAATTCGGATCACTCGCGTAAACATCGCCCGACGGCGCGAGCGCCAGATCGTTCGGCTGGTTCATCCGATCGTCATGCGCAAACACCGATACGGCGCGCGACTTGGGATCAACGCGCAGAATATTGTGCCCCACGTAATCGGCAACGAACAATGTTCCGTCGCGGCCAATGACGATGCCGTTGCCCGTGCTGGTGCCGGGCAACTCCACGAACACCTCTCCTTTCCCGTCGGGCGTGACCCTGCCGATGGTCTGTTGCCGGGCGAAATTGACTGCGTAGATATTTCCTTGGGCGTCAGAGGCTGGTCCCTCGACGCCAGACGTGAAGGAGTTTTCCGCCGTGAGCGGTCGCGTGACAAACAGCGATTCTTCGGCAGCCTGCGCAGATTTCGGAAGCCAACCGTACGGCAATAGCAGCATGGCCAAGGTCAGCAACGATTTCCAAGAACGGTCCATACAAGTGTTCGTGCTCCGCAGCGTGGCCGAAGGAGGTTCTACATGGCAAACAGGAAGTGCGGCTCGTGCCAGTTGCAAGGGATCGCTTACAAACACTACGTCTGAATTCGACTTTTTCCGTTTGCACGACCAGTTCAACTCTTTGACCATAGGCGGCGGCATCGATCAATCTCACTCGAAATAGCCGTATGACGACTCAAAAACCAAACTGCTTCTGGCGCGACAAGGCTGATGTGGCTCCGTGGGCCGAAACTTGTGGACAGATCCGTCCTCTGATTGAAGAAAAGGATAACGCAGCGGCTGAGATTCACCATCTCGAAATCACCGACGCCAAACTGCATTACCACCAGCGCACCGACGAGATTTACTACGTCATCGGCGGACAGGGACGGATGCGGCTTGACGACAGCGAGATTGAGTTGCGTGAGGGCGTGGTTGTTTACGTGCCGCGCGGTGTCAAGCACAGGGCGTGGGGCAATTTGAAAGTGCTGGTCGTCTGCATTCCTCGCGGTGTTTTGCACGACGTTCACGAGGTCGCGTAGGGCCGCAAGGTTGCTTCACACGAGTTAAGCTCTCAAGAAAGTGGATTCGCGCGGCGCGTGGTAGCGCACGGCGAGGTGCGGGGTTTCAATCCGCCTTTGACCTTCGGCGAGGGATTGCATTCCCGCGGCGACGAGTCCGGTGGTCAGCAGGGTGCGCTCGACGGGATATGGCGCGTTGCCGGTCACGAACATCCGCTCGGCTTGGGACATGAGGCCGGCGGAATATGTGACGTTCGGGGTCGGCGGCAGATAGAACAGGGTGGAAAGCGGGGTCGCTTGCCCTTTGATTCGCGCGGCGAAGGTGAAGTCGTTGACCAAACCGTTCATCAACAGCATCGTGGCTTTCAAACCATCCGCGTATTCGAACCGGTAAGCGACCGGCTCTTTCACGAAGTCGCGAATCTGGTTGTTCGCCGGAAAGCGATGGCTGTAGGTCGGCGGCTGGGTGAGGGTTTGACTCCGCGCAAGACACGCCTCGAACAGTTTCGGGTCCCACCCGCCGGCGGACCACGAACCGGCGTCCATCGCTCGCCACACCGGCTCGCCGCGCAAGGCCTGGAGCGCGACGACGCCAGTTTCGCCGCCGCGCCGCCGTTCGGCCATGCACTGGATCACTTCCAATGCGTGGAAGTCGTAGCTGTCCACGCCGCCCATCGCCACGCATAAGACCTCTTGCACGCTCGCGCCGTAGGGCATCTCGATGGAGGGCATGCGCCAGGTGACGGGCAGTGAGGAGCCGGCGAGGAAGGGGAACTTCATGGCTCGGGACAATTCAACCATCTCGGCCGCCCATTCCCATTTCCAGGAGAGGTGTTTGTCGTTGAACACGGGGGCGGTGCGTCCGTCCTGTCGAAAGACGTAGGTGACCTGTTTGAAGAACTCGTAGCGCGGATATTTGGTTTGTTCCCATTCGCTTTTGGGGTAATTGCCGTGCTCGCCGATGATGAGCACGGCGTCCACGGCCAATTGCTTTCCGCCGCAACGCAGCGCCCCGGCGACGGTCGGGTAAATCGTGAAGCCAAATTCTTTGGCGCGTTGGCGGCTCAGGTCATTTTCGGGAAATTGATCTACGTAAGCCGAGACGACGTCGAGTGGTGGACGATGCCAGGCCCCACCGCTGGGATAGCCGACAAGGAAGCGTTCCCCCATGTGCCAGGCATGGGAGAGAAAGCGCCATTCCGTCGTGACGATCGCCAGCCTTTTGCGGCGGACCGTTTGGCGGGCAAGCGCCGGAACCACCCAGGGCGCCGCGAAGGCGGCGGCGGCGACCTGCTTGAGGAACTGGCGGCGGGAGCCGCGGCTTCGCCTCGGGTTGCAGGGTGAATTCACGGCCCGGAGCATTCCGGTTTGTTCGTTCGCACGCGAGAAAAAAAGTCCGTTGGGCGCAATTCAGCCAAGCCAGGCGTGCCGTCTGACCGCAGCGCAACTTACGTTTTTGCAAGCGAGGCGTAACGCCTTTGTGACCTCGCGGCGCGAGTCGGTGAGCGTAGCCGTGGGTTGAAGTCGGCTGCAGTCTGCGGCACCGTCGAGTTGTTGCTCTGCGACTTGAAGAAAGTGTGATCCCTGCGGGGCCGCCGCGCTCCAGAGGTCCATCCGCTTGCCCGAACCCAAACCGTGTGCTAAATGGTAACATCCCTATGTGGAGCAGCGGCTCCTCTAAATTTCAGCCTCTCATGCGCCTGCTCGCTGGTCCGGCGGCAACAGAAATAGCGGTGGCGGCATGGTTCCTGGCCCTTTGGCCCGAAGCGGCCCGGGGCGGCGTGGGCGGCAGTCCCTTCTACGAATTCAAAGTGGTCGCGCGGCTGGGAAACTCGATCGAGAGCACGGAAGGCAATTTTCCCCTCTCTAACATCTGGAGCTTCGTTTCGATCAACGACTGGGGACGTGTCGCCTTCCCTGGCGAGGTGCAGCTTCCCACCAATGCAGATCCTGCGGTCGTGGCGGAGAAACCCACGGGCGGCGGCCTGCACCTGCTGGACTACACCGACTTTCGTCCCGCTCCGACTTTCCTCGGCGACTTCATTGAGGTGCAGATCAACAACGATAACTGGGTCATTGCCGATCGCCGATCCGGCGGTTCGTACGCGGAGCTCTATAGTGCCGACCAAACCGGGGGCCAGGATGCGACGAACGGAATCTTTTTTCCGCCGCTTTGGTTGACGCACAATGTTTGTAACTGGCTGCAAACTTCACCTGCTCGGGCCGAGGACGGCTCGGTGGCTTACAGTTACCACCATTGTTACGGCCTCAGTCAGTACACGAACTATCTGGTCGTGCATCGGCTCGGCGCCAGCATGGACGGTGAAATTTTGCGCGAGCTGCCCGAGCAGCCGTTTTACGGCAATCCACCGGCGGTGGCCAATGGCGGCGTGGTCGTTCTCACCGAAGGACTGGAAACTAACGGCGTCGTGCTGCGCATCGCTCCCGGCGTCAGGACCAACACGTTGGCTGCCACCGATGAGGGCTGGCTGCGCCTGCCTTGGGCGCCAGCGATCACGACGGACGGGAAATTTGTCGTCTTTGCCGGCCAAGACCCTTCGACCAACCAGGGAGTTTATCTGCGCGTCTTCGACACCAACGCGGCGGCATTGGCCACGCACCGGATCATTGACACGAACACGACCATCGCGTTCGATGACGCTGGTGATCCGATTCGATTCACCTCGTTCGAGGACCATTTCGCCCTGCCTTTGCGTCCCCAGTGGCCGTCGCGCGTGTGCATTCTCCGCCATGACATCGGCAGCGACACCAACGTCATCGGCGACAGTCTGATCATCGCATTCATCGCCACGCCCAGTTCGGCCAGCCGCACCAATCCCGCCGCGCGGCCCAAACCACTCTTATTCTCCGGTCAGAAAGGGATTTGGACGATGCGCATCGACGTGCAACGCGAATTGACCGGCGCCAGCAACGTGGTGCTGAACCCGCACGGGGTGCTGCCTGTAATCCAAGTGGGCGACACCATTGACGGGGCGACGATCACTGACTTGCATCTCTGGGACGCCCTGGGCGCGGCCATCGCCGCACCGGACGGTGGGCCCAGACTCACTTTAGGCGGCGTGCCCACTCCGGGCGATCACTACCTGGCTTTCTGGGCGGACACCACGATTGGCCCGATGGTGATCAAAGCGGCCAAGCTCGACACTGACGATGACGGCTTGATGGACCATTGGGAACGGCCGGGCGGCGGCATTGACATGGACCGCGATGGGGTCGTGGACCTCGACCTCGACAGGTGGGGCGCCAGCATGTTTCACAAGGACCTGTTCCTGGAGATTGATTGGGTGAGCGATCGCACCTCGGGTTACATCCGACCATGGAAAAATGCTCCGTCACCGGATTCCGTCTTGTTCCTGGCTGATCTGTTCTTCTTCGCTCGGGTGTTGAACCCGGACGCCACGATGGGCATCAATTTGCACGTGGATGCCGGACCGGGCAATTATCCGGTCTTTGGTTTTCCTCCCTATTCGTATGATACGGGCGCCGGCGTCCTGCAAGGCGGCGACCGCATTGGCGAACAAGGCTCGGGCCGGCACCTCGACCTGGTTTATTTTGGCCTGCCCGGCTCGTTTGCTCTCACCGGCGTCGTCGCGCGCTCCTTTCACGAGATCAAAGATGTCTTCTTTGGCACGGCGGACAAGCGCGCGCGCGAGCTGGCTTTCCGCTATTGTGTGATGGCGGACTTCCGCGATGTGGCACGCGACGGCAGCGGCAATCCCATCACCAACGCCGTCCAGTCAGCGTCGCGAGTAACGCTGACGCCCGTGACACCGCTGCCGCAGGTCGGAAAGGCCCTCCTGATCACCGAAGGCCGCGGCGCGGGACAGATCCGAGGGATTGACGATTCCTTGAGCACGACCAATACGCTGCGCCTTCTGAAGCCCTGGTCGGTCCTCCCGGACGCCTCGTCGAAGTTTGTGCTGTTGAACACGTCGGGCGGCTTGGCGGAAGCGTATATGCGAACTGCCGCCAACAACCATTCGCTGTCGGGCAATGACTTGATCGTGAGCCTGGGCGGTTGGGGCGTTGATCCGGAGGGGTACCTGGCCAATTTGGAGATTCATTGGCGCACGTTGGCTCACGAACTGGGGCACACGATGGGGTTGCGCCATGGCGGCAACGACCATTGCGAGTACAAAGGGTCCAATTACCTCAGCCTGATGAGCTATTCGCATTCGGTTCGCCTGTCGCTGACCAACGACCTGGTCAACACCTGTCTGCCACCCTTCGACACGAATTTCAATTTCCCGGTGATAGATTCCTTCGCGGGCGGGACCGATCCGACATTCGACGATTGGTCGTATGTCCAGATGGCCAATCACCACTGGCTGCCCAAAGTCGGCAACACGTTTGGGCTCAATAGTGGCGTCGAAGTGCCGGAGACCTTCACACCCGGAGATTTCGAACGTCTGTTTGGGCCGGTGGATCTTCAGGCCCCGCTCATCACCGTGCTGGCGCCGCCGCCGCGCGCCACGCTGGTGTTGGGCGCGGAACTCGCGGTGAGTCTCGACATCCGGGACGAAAGTCCGATCAAGCGCGTGCGCGTGCGGTTCGACGTGAACGGAAACGGCACGAGCACCGATCCCGGTGAATCCATGCTGGCAACCAACGTGAGTGGAAGCCAGTTTAGCGCCACGTTCCCACCCGCCAGCGGACCCGGCGGAGCGCGAAGCGTGGATGTGGAAGCCTCCGATATCACGGGCAACGCCGGGGTGTTGAGCTTCAACGTCTGGGTGGGATCGGGAAGCCCCAGCGACGTTTCCCCGCCAACCCTCTTTTTCCAACAACCGGCGCCGAACGCACGCGTCATCCTGGAGAGCTGGCTCATCGTTGAGATTAGCGCAACCGACTTCGATTCGGCGGTGAGCCAGGTGCGCGTGGCGTTCGACGTGGATGGCGACGGCAGCACCAACGGGCCGGGTGAGGTGCTGCCGGCATCCGAAATCAGCCCGGGGGTGTACCAAACAGTGTTTCGCGATGTCACCGGGCCCGCGGGCACCCGCACCGTTTCCGCCTGGGCCATTGACCAATGGCTGAACATCGCCACGGCCATCCGAAATGTCACCGTGACCACGCTCGATATCAACTTGCCGGACATCGCCTTTGTCACGCCATCCGAAGACGAAACGGTCGGTCTGAGCTTCCCGCTGACCGTGCGGACGACCGTCACGGACGACGTCGGCGTGAACCAAGTCACGATCGCTTTCGATCAGAACGGTGATGGCGTCATCGCCGCAAGCGAGCGGCGCGTGGCGAGTATGGTGGGCGGTGATGAGTATCAAACCACGTTCGGCGATCCATCCCTCGGGACCGGCGTGAGCGGGCCCGAAGGTCCGCGCGTCATCACGGTCACGGCGGAGGATCTCGATGGGAACAGCGGAGCCGCCACGCGCACGGTGCGGGTCACCGACCTCACCGGGCCGTCGGTGCTCTTCAGCCAACCCGAAGCGGGCGCAGCCATCGGACTCGGCACCACGGTCCAGGTGAACCTGCAGGTGACCGACGACCAGGCGGTCGAAACCGTGACCGTGTCGTTCGACATCAACGGCGACGGCTCCACGGCTGGTCCGGGCGAAACCGTGACGGCCAGTGCTCTCGGCGGCGGCAATTACCAGGCGAGCTTTGCCGGATTGAGCGGACCGGAAGGCCCGCGCGTAATCACGGTCATCGCGCGTGATCCGTCCATGAAAAGCACGACCATCACTCGCACGGTCAACGTGGCTTCTGGTGGCGCTTTTCACGAACCGCTGGACGGCCAACGCGTCACGCCTTCGAGCACCTTCCAGGTCGTGTTTGAAGTGGCGAGCGGAGTGACCGCGTCGAACGTCACGATCCGTTTCGATGTCAATGGCGATGGATTGCTGGGCGGTCCGGGCGAGAGCGTCAGTCCCACGCCGAGCGATGATGGGCGGCGACTGGCGGCGACGTTTGCCAACGTCCAGGGTCCGCCCGGAGCGCGCGCGGTCACGGTAGAGTTCACCGACACGGCCACGACCACGCACACGAATACTCGCAATGTGGTTGTCGGCAGTTTCGGCGGTTATCCCGGCGCCTTCTCTCAAAAGCTCGCGGCGGTGCCGTTCCTGCCCGAGCGCCTCGCCAGCGGCGGCGTGGCCGCTTCCGGCCCTGCAAACTTCGTCGCTGCGGGCGGCTACCTGTTTTTCACCGCCAACGACGGCGTGGCCGGCGACGAATTGTGGCGCACCGACGGCACGCCCGGAGGCACGCTGCTGTTGAAGGACGTCAACCCGGACATCGGTTCCAGTCCGCTCGGCTCGGGCGTTCAATCCCTCACAGCGTTCAACGGCCGGGTCTATTTCGCCGCGCAAGACTGGCATGGGTCGTCATTCGGTTTCCAGGCGCCGCACTTCGGCAACGAATTGTGGACGAGCGACGGCACTCCGCTCGGCACGGTGATGTTGAAGGACATTCGTCCAGGCGGCAGCGATGGTTCCCCGGCGGAGCTGGTCGTGTTCAACGGGCGCTTGTTCTTCGCGGCCAACGACGGCGTGACGGGCCGCGAGTTGTGGACCAGCGATGGCACCGGAGCGGGCACACGCCTCTTCCTGGAGATCCGGTCTGGCTCGACCGGCTCAGACCCAAAAAACCTGGTCGTCGCGAGCACTCGCCTGTTTTTCAGCGCCAACCTCTACGAGATCTGGAGCAGCGACGGAACCGTCCCTGGCACCGTCCGTGTCGCGGATTTGAATCTGCTGACCGGCACGTTCAATGAACCCTCCCAGTTCGCCGCGGTTGGCGACCGGCTTTTCTTCACCTACAGCGATGGCACCAACGGGACCGAGTTGTGGACCAGTGACGGCACCGCGCCCGGCACACTGCTGCTCGGAGACATCGAACCGGGAGTGGCTGGATCATTTCCGGCGGAGCTGACGGCGTGGAACGGACGGCTGTACTTCACGGCGTCGAATCGCTTCCTCGGTCGTGAACTGTGGATCAGCGACGGCACGCCTGTCGGCACGTTCCTGCTGCGCGACATCTGGCCGGGCAACACCAGTTCTGACCCGGCTGAACTGACTGCGTTCAACGGCGCCTTGTGCTTCACCGCCCACGACGGCGCGAATGGGCGCGAGTTGTGGCGGACCGATGGCACGACCAACGGCACGCGCAGGGCCGTCAACATTGCGCCCTACGCGGGTCCGCCGCCGGCATCCGGTCGGCTCTACCCCAGCCGCAGCTCTTCGCCGCGGCATCTCACCGTTTTCAACGGCGCGCTCTATTTCAGCGCTGACGACGGCAACGGCGTGTTCGGCCGCGAACTGTGGCAGAGCGACGGCACGCCCGAGGGCACGATCATGGTGCGGGACGTTGCCACCGGTTTCACGCGGCCACTCGCCTCCGACCCAGCCTACACCGAGCCGGAGCACTCCGACCCTCGAGAGCTGTTCGTGTTTAACGGCCAATTATTCTTCAGCGCCCAGGATCGGTATCAACGCGAGCTTTGGACCTCCGACGGCACGACCACCGGCACGCGGCGTCTGCGAAACATTCGTCACCGCAGCGGCACTCCACTCGTGATGCGCGGCAACGAACTTTATCACCAGGGCGCCGACGGGCTTCACGGGATCGAGTTGTGGCGCACCGCTGCAAACGGCACGGCCATGTTCCAGGACTTTTATCCCGGCGCATCGAATGCCACGCCCAGCGCGTTTCATTTGTTCCAAAGCAATCTGCTGTTCCACGTGACCGAAGGGCGCAGTGCGTTTGCGATCACCGGCGCGCTGTGGAGAACCGACGGCACACTGCCCGGCACCGTGCGCCTGCAAAGCCTGACCAATGTTGATAGCGGCCTGTTCGGCGGCTTCACAGAACTGGGCGGCGAGCGGCTTTTCTCCGGCGCCGATGCGTCTGCCGGCGCGGAGTTGTGGAAGACTGACGGCACGCCCGCTGGAACGGCCCGGGTCAAGGACATTCGTTCCGGCCCAGCCGGCTCCAGTCCGGCCTATCCGGTGGTGCTGGGCAGTCAATTGCTCTTCCAAGCCAACGACGGCGTCAACAATCGCGAACTCTGGACCAGCGACGGCACATCGGCCGGCACCGTGCTGCTCACGAACATCAATCCCGGCTTTGGCGATGCGAACCCCGGCAAGTTTACGCCGTTGAATGGCGAGGTGCTCTTCGTGGCCAACGACGGCGCGCGCGGTTACGAACTGTGGAAGACCGACGGCACGCCCGGCGGCACGCGATTGCTCAAGGACATTCGCCCGGGCGCCGGCAGTTCGATGGACGGCACGGGGGCGAACTACGCCGAGCCTTTCACGCGGTTCAAAGATCGGCTCTGGTTCGCAGCCAACAACGGCGTCAACGGCCGCGAGCTGTGGATGACCGATGGCACCAGCAACGGCACGGTCATGGTCAAAGACATTTACGATTCGCCCACCAGCAACGATGGACGGCCCGAACGATTCACCATCGTGGGCGACACGCTGTTCTTCGCCGCCAACAGCGCCGTGTCGGTGGAGTTGTGGAAAACCGACGGCAGCACCGCCGGAACCAAGCTGGTCAAGAATATCCGCGGCCGGCATCCGAGCGGCGGCTACGAGCAGCCGTCCGATCCCCAAAATCTCATCACCCTCAACGGCGTTCTGCTCTTCACCGCCACGGACGTGGACCGCGAAGATGGCGTGCCCGCGCGCGGGACCGGACGCGAATGGTGGCGCAGTGACGGCTCGGACATTGGCTCAATTCGGTTGCGCGACCTTTTCCCCGGTCCGCGCAGCCCGTTCATCGAGTGGGTGACGCCGGTCAACGACCGGGTCTATTTCGTGGCGGATGACGGCGAGCATGGCCGCGAACTGTGGATGAGCGATGGCACTTTCGACGGCACGGTCCTGGTGGAAGACCTGTTGCCCGGCCCGGCGTCGTCCAATCCCAGCTTCCTGACGAACCTCAACGGCGTGCTGCATTACTTCGCGGACGATGGCGGCGAGGATCTGAGTTTACGGAAGCTCGAACCTGGCATCGCCCCGCGGTCGCCTTACCAAGCCTGGCTCGATGCGGTTTCAAGTCTCACGGGTGCCGACCGGCAATTGGGCGCTGACCCGGACGGCGACGGTTTGTCGAACGCCGTGGAGTACGACCTGGGCAGCGCTCCGGACGACGCACGTTCCTCTGGTCCGGCCATCCTGAGCGTGTCGGTCCTCACCGAAGGAGTCTGGAATTACGTTGACCTGACGTATCTGCGGCGCCGCAATGCCGCGGAGCGAAATCTGAGGTATTGGGTCGAAAGCAGCCGCGACCTCACGAACTGGCATTTCACATTCACGCTGTCTGAGACGGCCACGCCGGTCAACGCCGCTTTCGACTCCGTGACTGTGCGTGTGCGTGTTGCCGCCAGCGATGGCCTTCAGTTCTTCCGCCTGGGCATCGGCGCGGCGCCCTAGCTGGAACGATTCAATTGGAGATGGGGAGCACACGCCTCCGGCGTTTGCAAGACATCCTCGCGTGAGGCTTGGATGCGCGCGATGCCGGCGGAGGAGCCGTCGTATGGGCCTCGCGTTTGGTCGCGCGATGTCGTGCGCGCGCCGAGCCTGCGGCTGTCAGGCAAGCGCGCCGGGCATACATTCGGCCCAACCGATCAATTGTTTTGGACTGAAACTGTGCCGTGAGCGCGGGCGTGGCGCTCGCGTTCCTCTGCGGCGGCCGTCTTGGGCTGAAACGGTTTCCCGCCCAGCTCGGTGTAAACCTTCTCAACCTGGGCGGGGAAAAAGTCGCCGACGAAGCGCGCGATTTGTTTCTGTTTGAGCAGGGTGGCTTTTAAGTCTGCGACTGCCGCCTTCACTTCCTCCGGTTTCCTGCCCGCGAATTTTTTGACCTCTTTCCGCAACTCGACAAAGAAACTAAGTTGGTCCTCCAAAACTTGCGCGGTGCCGATCGGGCCGTGACCGGGACAAATTGTTTGCGCGCCCAGCTTCTTGGCGGCGGCGAGCGTTTTGACCCATTGCTCCGAGTCGCCGTCGCCCATGTAGTTGTACGGGCCGTTGACGCAGGCGTCGCCCGTGAACAGGATTTTCTCTTTCGGCAACCACGCGAAGCCGTCTCCGTGGGTGTGCGCCACGCCAAAGTGCAGCAACTCCACCCTATGTTTGCCATCGTCGAAGATCATGTCCGTCCGGTATAGCAGGGTGGGCGGTTTCAATTTGCTCGCGGCGACATCCTTGCGGCCCTTCGCCGCGTCTTCCCAGCGACCCGGCTGGCCGCCATAGTAACCGGTTTCGTACTTCTTCATCTCGTCAATGACGCCGGTATGGGCGACCGGCACGGCGCCGTTGTCCACCCAGACCTGGTTCCCGTAGGCATGATCGCCGTGATGATGCGTGTCAAACGCGAAGCGAATGGGCTTATCCGTGACGGCCCTGATTTTGGGAATGATCTCCTGCGCGCCGGACGGAAAATTGCCGTCCACGACCAGCACATAATCTTCAAAGACAATCCAGCCGTTGTTGCAATGGCCGCTGGTCTTGATGTCGCCTTCGTGAAAATAAACATCCGGCGCGACTTGCTCCGCCTTGTTCACCTCGGCCTTGGAAAGGGTGGGCGATGAACAAAATGCGATGAGGGAAAGAAACCAGGCAGTTGATTTGGCAGAGTTCATGGCGTGAGCGTCCGAAAACATTTCCGGGTGGTCAAATCAGAAAAAATCGAGGCTTGGCGTCTGGAGGTTCGTGTTCTACAACAACGCGGCATTCACAAGATGAAATCGTCTGCGAAAAAGAATTTACTCGGAGGACACGTCGCGATTGCCTGGGCAGTTGACAAGATCGCTACGCCCGTGGTTGCGGCGAGCAGCGAGAGCGTAGCGCAGATTGGAAATCTGCGCCACGACTTTGCCAACGGCCCCGCGGGCATTGCAGCAAAAACTTGTGTCCCGCAATTGAATTCACCATGAACACACAACCCAAAATCGGACGCCGGGAATTTCTTCAGCGCAGCGGCCAGTTCGCCGGCGGATGGATGCTGGCGTCCGCGCTGCCCGCTTCGGCGCTCGCCGCCGCCGGCAAACGCTTGAAAGTCGGCGCGGTGATCACGGCGTTCACCTATCGCAGTCACGCGCACGTCATTCTGGAGAACTTCGTCGAGCCATATCTGTTTAACGGCAAATGGACTTCTCCCGGCATGGACGTGGTCAGCCTGTGGGCAGACCAGTTTCCAGAGGGCGAGATTGGCCGCGCGTTTGCGGCCAAGCACAAAATCCCGATCTTCAAGACCGTCAAGGAAGCGCTCTGTCTCGGCGGCGACAAACTGGCGGTGGATGCCGTGCTTTCGATCGGCGAGCATGGCACGTATCCAACCAATGCGAAGGGGCAGTATGAATATCCCCGTAAACGTTTCTTCGACGAAATCGTGGCGGTGTTTCGGCAGAGCGGAAAGGCGGTGCCGGTTTTCAACGACAAGCATTTGTCGTATCGGTGGGACTGGGGGAAGGAAATGTGTGACACCGCGCGCGAACTGAAATTTCCGTTCATGGCCGGGAGTTCCGTGCCGCTGGCGCAACGCCGTCCGCCTTTCGAACTGCCCGCGCGCGCGAAGATCACGGAAGCCGTTTCCATTCACGGCGGCGGCGTTGAATCCTACGACTTCCACGGCCTCGAAGTGCTTCAGGCGATGATCGAAGCTCGTCGCGGTGGGGAGACCGGGGTCGCGCGCGTGCAATTTCTCCAGGGCGATGCGCTTTGGAAAGCGGCTGAGGATGGCCTGTGGTCGCCGCAACTGGCGCAAGTTGCGTTGGACGCGGAGCCGAATTCAGGACGCCTTCCGGCGAAGGAGTTGATCCGCCCGCCGAAGCCAGGTGACACCGGCGCTCCTTTTGTTTCGCACGGCATCCTGCTCAATTACCGCGACGGTTTGAGCGCCATCGTGCTGGCAGCCGCCACGGGCGGCGGCATTCATTGGCATTTTGCTTGCAAGCTCGCCGGCGAACAGCAGCCGCGTGCAACGAGTTTTTATGTCGGCCCGTGGAACAACCGAAATCTCTTCAAGGCATTGTCGCACGCCATTCAAACGCACTTTCGCGAACGGCGCGCGCCGTATCCGGTCGAGCGGACGTTGCTCGTTACGGGAATTCTGGATGCGGAAATGGAATCGCGATTTAAAGGCGGCAAAACCATGGACACACCGCAGTTGAACATCACTTACGCCCCGCGCGATTACCGCAAGATGCGCGAGATGGGCTCGAGTTGGGAAATCATCACGGAAGATATACCCGAACCGAAAGGCATTGAAATGTGGAGCAAGCCATGAGCAACCCGGAAGTTTTGCAGCGCGAGCACACACGGCGCGAATTCCGCGAGCGAATGCAGTCCGGGGAACTGAAGGCGTGCATCATTCCCGTGGCCGCCATCGAGCAACACCTCGAACACCTCGCCATGGAACACGATTGGCGCAGCGTGTGTCACGTCGCCGTTGCCGTGGCGGAACGATTGCGTCCGCACGTGCTGGTCGCGGAAGGGTTGATGGCCGGCGTCAGCGAACATCACATGCGTCATCCGGGGACGTTGTCGCTGCGACCCGGGACGTTTCTGGCCGTGCTGGCGGACTTGATTGACAGCGTTGTGCGCGCGGGATTCAAAAACGTTCTGGTGCTCAATGGCCATGGCGGGAACACTGCGCCCGTCAACGGCACGTGGGAGCAGTTTCTTCGGATGAATCAGGTCAACCTCCATTTTCTCTCTTACTGGGATGTGCTCACCGAAGCCGACGCAAAGGAGTTGCTCAAGAGTGGTCACCAACTTCCAAGTGACCTGCCCGGCCACGCGCAGGAATTTGAAACGGCCTTTGCGCTCGCGGCTTTTCCCGAGAACGTTCGTACGAAAATGTGGACGGATCAGGCGGACAAGAAACCTTCGCTGGCCACGGCGAAACAAGGAGCAGAAATCATCAAGCGTATCGTGGAACGGGTGACCCTTTATCTGCAGGAGATGATTGACGGAAGGCGCGTTGCCAAAATCCCGCCCTATTTTCCATGAGATCGACAGCCCTCCCAGCATGAGCGCCGCGCCCGAATCCCGCGCCAGTGTTTGGAAGTGGTGGGTTTGCGGCCTGTTGCTGCTCGCCACGACCATCAATTACGTGGACCGCCAGACGCTGGCGAACGCGGCGGTTCGCATCGTCAACGAGTTCAAACTGTCGAAGGAGCAATACGGCGACCTCGAACTCGCCTTCGGCTGGGCGTTTGCCGCCGGCTCGCTCCTGTTCGGGTTCATCGCCGACCGCGTGAGTGTACGCTGGTTGTATCCGGGGGTGCTGTTCGCCTGGTCGCTGATGGGCTTTCTCTCCGCGTGGACAACGGATTTCAGCCAGCTTCTCATCTGCCGCACGTTGCTTGGGCTGTTCGAGGCCGGCCACTGGCCCTGTGCGCTGAAGACAACGCATCTCCTGCTTTCGGAGCAAGACCGCACGATGGGCAACAGCGTGTTGCAGAGCGGCGCTTCAATCGGCGCCATCATCACGCCGCTCGTGATGCGTGCCATGATGACGGACGCGACGGGAAGCTGGCGCCTTCCGTTCCAGGTTGTCGGAGCGGTCGGTATCTTGTGGGTCGTGGCGTGGTTCGCTTCCATTCGTCCACGCGACCTGAGCGGCATGTCGCAATCGAATGGCAGCCAGTCGGCAGCGAGCACCAGCCGGGAGTCGCTCTGGAGCGTCGTCATAAGCCGTCGCTTCGCGGTCGCGCTGGTCATCGTCTTTTGCATTCACACCACCTGGCAGCTTTTGCGCGTGTGGCTGCCGATGTTCCTCCAAAAGGGTCGCGGTTACAGCGAAAGCGACGCGCTGTTTTTCAACTCGCTTTACTTCGTCGCTACGGACATTGGGTGCATCGCGGCGGGCGCGGTGTCGCTCTGGCTGGCGCGCCGCGGCCTCACGCCCCATGCCGCGAAGTGCCGCGTCTATCTTGCCTGCTCGCTGCTGACGGCGCTCACCGTCCTCGTGGCGACGCTGCCCCACGGCTGGCCGCTGCTCGCCACGCTGCTCGTCGTCGGCGCGGGCGCGCTGGGCTTGTATCCGTGCTTCTACTCGTTCGTGCAGGAAGTCTCGTCACAACATGTTGGCAAAATGATCGGCCTGCTCGGCGCGCTGGTTTGGGCCATCTCCTCCCCAGTGCATAAATATTTCGGCCGCCACGTGGATCAGACCCAGTCGTTCGATCTGGGCATCGCGGTGGTGGGGTTGACTCCGCTGGTGGGTTACTTCGCGCTGCGATTGTTCTGGGAAAAGCCGAAGGGAAGCAAAGGCGAGGATTAAATCCGAAATCCGAAATCCGAGATCCGAAAGAATTCCGAATTCCGAAGTCTGAAATCCGAAAGCCCTGTTTCCAGGCGTCAGTCCAGAAACACTTTTACCACCCCAGTGTCCAAGCGCACTTCAGCCTTTGGATTTTGACCTGCGGTCGGGTTTCGGGCATTCGGATTTCGGATTTCGCGTCGCGCTACACCACCCACTGCGTCACGACGCCGTGCAAATCCATTTCGAACTCAATGTCCACCACGGGCGGTCGGGTGTAGTGCCAGGTGACGCCGTGACGCCGTGCCACTGGCAGCCCAGGGAGCACCAGGGCCTCCATGAGCGGATGGAGCGGATGGATCGTGTAAGCATTGACTGCGGTGACTTCATCCCAGGTGCCGTGCAGGCCGCGCAGACGTTCGGCCATCACCCCACACACGTAGCGCGCTTTTTCTGCGATGGCCTCGGCTGAGGTCTCGCCTCGACGCAGGATGCCGTCATTGACGAGCGTGCCTTCCACCAACTCACCCGCGCCGGCGACGATGAAGGTCTGGCGCTGCAACCCAGCGTTTGGCCTCACGAAAGAAAAGGCATGCAGCACTGGCTCCGGACCAGCCAGTGCGATCGGGCAGACATTGGTTCGCGCGATGGGGTTTACGCCATCCACGAACACACCCCACTCCTCCAGCACAGCGCAATAGCCGCGGTTGAACTCGATGAACCCTTGCATGGTAAACGGCTTGGGCGAGCGCAATTCCATGGCGCAGAGTTCGGCGCGCTGGCGACCCTGCTCGCGAAGAAAGCGATCCACGAAACCAAAGCCCTCGCGCCACGGCCGCGCGACTTCCAGCGTGACGTGGATGATCTCGTGGCCTGGATTCGCAATCACGCCACACGAATAAGGAGCAATGCCGGGGAGAAAGCGGTAAGAACCATTGGGATGAGAAATGAGAGGTGTCATGATTGAGCCGAGAAATCAAACCACGCGCCCGGCTTGCGAGTCCAGCGTGAAACCGGGTGGATGAACAAGCAGTGCAGCCCATCCCACCGCGGCTGATGCAAATCGTCGCTTGCGGGCATTCGTGTCAAAGCGTAATTTCGCGCCATGAATTATCTGACCGTTGAAGTCGAAATTGACCACGGGCATGTTGTGTCGAAAGGCGCGGAGAGCCTGCCAGACAAAGCGTCCGGTCTGCTCACCATCCTCGCCCCGACGACGCTGTCGCAGCCGCGCCCCATCGGGCTCGCCAAGGGTCAGTTCACCGTGCCGGATGACTTCAACGCCCCGCTGCCGGAAGACGTTTTGAAGGCGTTTGAAGGCAAATGAGAATCCTGCTGGACACTTGCGAATTCCTTTGGCTCGTGTCCGGCGACGCCAAATTGTCCGCCACCGTTTCCGCTGCGATTCGCGACCCGAACAATCAGGTCTTCTTGAGCGCCGTTTCGTTCTGGGAAATCTCCGTCAAACACAGCCTCGGCAAACTGCCCCTGCCGCAACCGCCGGCGCAATCCATCCCGCAGCAACGCGAAAAACATCTCATCGCGCCCCTCGCTTTGGATGAAGCTGCCGTCGCGCAACTGGGCGGCCTTCCCACGCTGCATCGCGATCCCTTCGACCGGATGCTGGTCTGTCAGGCGCAAGCGCACGGACTGACGCTCGCCTCATCCGATCCGCTCATTCGGCAATATCCCGTCACGTTGCTTTGAACGCAGGATTGTCGCCTGGCCACTTCGGCGACAAGCCGCCGAAGCGGTGAAAGCGGTGATAATTCAACTCACTCCAAATCTTTGTCATTCATGCGCCCTCATTTCAAAAACAAATCCCAAACCTTCGCGCGCCGCGATTTGCCCGCCGGCCCTTCGATCCAAAGCGTGACCGTGAACTCGCCGCCCTTTTCGTAGCGGTGCTGCGGATGGCTTTCGGTCGCAGTCTGGCCGTCGCCAAAGTCCCATTTCCATGACTTGATCTCGCCCGACGATTCATCGCGAAACGCGACCAATCGCTGCGCGGGGTCCACGACTTGAAACGACCACCGCGCTTCGATGGGTTTGCGCAAGCCCGACTCCAGCGGCATGAGGCGAAACGCGCAAAGCTCGGACGCGTTGCCGTACATCGTCGTTTTGTGCGAGAGATTCCAAAACGCTTTGTAGTTCTCGGCCTTTTCGTCGTCGTAATCGAGCACCGCCCACGACAGGCCGATGATGGCGTTTTCCTTGAGCTGGGTCACGACTGCGCGCGCCGGGCCTTCGGCGGGCGCGTAGTCGAACGGTGTGATCCAGAATTCCAGCACCAGCTTGCCGCTCTGGCCGGGGCGAAAATTGTAGCGCTGCGCCGCGTTGGCGTAGGGCAGCTCTTTGATCCACGGCTGACAACCCCAGACCATCGCCCAGTCCTTGCCTTCGGCGGGCGTGAAGATGTGGTAGTTCTGCGCATGAACACCGTGAAAGCTGAAGTGGGCTTCATCCGGCCGGTCCTTGAAGTGCGGGTGCATCTGTTTGATGAGCGGCCCGCCGGACAAGTCGCCGTCCACCACCACCTCGAAAATGTCGTTGTGCAAATCCGTCCGGGCAAAGTCCCAGTAATCGTCGGACGCTTCGTAGAGAAAGTAGAGCTGGTTCAGGCCTTTGACCCAACCCACGCGCACCTGAACGTCGAGGTTGGTGCGATTATGGTTTGTCCCATGCCCGCGCACGGTGTCGGCGAGCTGGTCCATGCCGATGATGTAATCCTTCGGCACCATCGCCCAATCATCCGGGTTGCCATCAATGCGCGGGATTTGATCGGGCGGGAACTGGAAGATTTTGAACTCGACGCCCGGGCGTTCGAGCGCTTGCGCGAGTGGCACCGCCGCCAGCAGGAAGCCGACGATCTTTGTGAGTGGTGAAGATGCGTTCATCGTTCTGGCTGGCATTGTGCCTCAAAGGCAGGGTCGCAATCAACGCGATCATCCGACACTCCGACTTCCGTCGGCGACATGGCGGAAGCCGTCGCCACGAGACGCGGCGATTGGAACAGGAGCGCGAGGCCGTCGTTGGTAGCGGGTGAAGACGTGGAACGACAAGAACCAGCCCTGGCCTTCGCTGCCGTACACCGGCGAGTTCAAAGAGGTGCAAATACGCACGACCGCCTTGCGTGCGGATTAGTCTTCCTTCGGTTCGAGCTTCTTGTGGTGAACGTCGAGCATGAGTGTGCGCTCGGTGCCTTTGAGGGACCAGACACGATCACGCAGAGTCCCGTCCGGCTCGAAGTCGAAGCGCACGATGTGAGGGACGACCCGGTCGCCCTCGTAGCCCTTCAGGTCGAGTTGCAGGGCGCCGCCGTCAAGCACTGTCAGGTCGCCCTCGTACACGCCGCCCCGGTTCGACAGCGCGAGGCAGCGCAGCGCGTCGGTTCCGGTGTGGTGGTAGAAGTACGCGTCGAGCAGGTGCCTGGGCTCGCCGTCCTTGCTCGGCGCAAGCACGCGCGCGTAGATCGCGTTGATGAGCGGGACCCACTCAAAGGTGGACTGGACGTGGAAGGCGTTTCCGGTGGCTTCATCGCCCCTGGCCTCCCAAGTGTGGCCCAAAAACGCTTCCAGGACCTTCAGACGCTTCGAGGGTTTCGGCGACACTTCGACGGTGCGTGGACGCGTCGCGGTGAGCGTCTTGGAGCGGATGTGGTCCCACTCGGCGAGGGGCGTGAGGCCGGTGGGGCCGGTCGCCTCCAACAGCTTTTCGCGGTACTTGTCGGGACCGTCGAAGTTCCAACGCAGAACCATCTTGCGGCGACCGCCGGTCTGGTAGAGGTCGAAGACGGCGTCCGCGGTCTCCCCCTCGAACTTGATCGTGCCTTCACTCACGCCTCTGCCGAACGGGCTTAATCCCAGCAGGCAGACCTGCTTGCGACCCGGGTGCCAGTACACGACCTCCAGTGCGCGCCACGGCTCGCCGCCGGCGCCGGCGCCATCGGTCATCCTGCGCATCGAGTGTTTGCCAGGACCCCAGTGCCAAGTTTGGAACATGCTCGTCCCGCTCTGAAACGTCACCCGCCACTCGCCGGGTATCATGCGCGCGAAGCTCGCCATCGGGTCGGCGACCTCGGCGGGCGCGGGACTTTGCGCCGGCTTGGCGTCCGGGCTCTTGCCCCGCCGGGCGGTGCAGGCGGACAGCGCAGCGATGAGGGACAGGGCGATAAAGATGTGATGGTGTCGCATGGTTCGGCGCGGTGAAGGACTGCTTGCGAAGATACCTGCCAGCGCTACGGCACCCAGCCGGGCAAGGCGGCGGCCTGCTTCACCCAGGTCGCCATCTGCGCCTCGTCGAGCTCGTCGCCTTCGTGGATGTCCATCCAGCGCGCGTCCTTGCTCTTCGGCGTGCCACCGGGCGGGACCGGTCGCAACGATGTGCCGCGGAAGAAGCTCACCTTGACGTATCGGGTGAATACGTGGAACCCCAGGAACCAGCCCTGGCCCTCGATGCCGTAAAATGGCGAGTTCCACTTCACGGCCTTGCGCACGTTGGGCGCATTCCGCACGATGAGCGCGTCGAGGCGCTTGCCGAGGTCGCGCTTCCAGCCGGGCATCGCGGCGATGTACGCCTGCACCGGGGCGTCGCCGTCGGCCTTCGCGATCTGCGGGTTGCCGCGTGAAAGGAGTTTCACCGGCTTGGCCTCACTCGCACCTGGCCTGGCCTTCTTCGACGGCGGGCGATTGCGGGCCACCGCGGCCTTCACGAGCGCCTTGAACGCGCCCGCGTTCACCTGCTCCCCTTCGTGGATATCAATCGCCCTTCGCGTGTTGCCCTCTAGGCTGGAATTGAAGAGGCGCGATGGGTCTGGGATGCTGGCCCCCCGTGCGAACGTGAGCTTCACGACCTTCGTGTACGCCTCCCCGGTGCAGACAATCCCGTGGTGCGACCAGACCGGAGTGCCCCTCCACTTTCACTCCTCGGTCATCCCGGGGTCGGCGTCCAGGATCAGCGCCCTCATGCGGGCCAGAGTCTCCCCGCGCCATCCCCCCAGGTCGCGGATCCGCTGGTCAATGAGCCGGGAAGCGGATTTCCCGGTTGCTTGCTCAACTGAGTTGAATTTTTGGGGCTTCATTTCGTTCCGATTTTCAAATAAGTCGTCGAAGGACATGGCCTTGCCACATCCAAAATCCCGAAAGGACAAGTACAGGAAGGAAGACAAACCGAACCGCGGGGAACGAATGCGACTCGGCGGCAAGCTGAGCCGAACAGAATTGCCTCATTTGCCAAAGAATCCTGCTTTTAACTGCATTGATAAAATCCTCAACGCTTGCAGCGGTTGGTTTTGTTTTTATTTCAGCCATTTGAAATTATCATTTGTTTGTCATTGGCCTGAATCTTTTCTATGCCCGAGCCCCCGTCCAGGTCAATCATCGTTTTCCTCCAAAAGACCTCACATCAACCCGAACTTTCTGCGCCCTTCGTCCGTCAGTTGGTTGGAACTCCAGCCCGCCTCCCACGGCTGCTCCACCACCACCTGGCGCACGCCGGGTTGGACGGCGTTCCGGAACATTGTGTTTCGATCACCCACGATTCCTGTTCTCGGTCGCCGCAAGGAGGAACATGGTCTGTCCGACCGCCAGTTGACCGATGCGAGTGACCGCGCCGTAGATTCCCGCGGTGTTCTGGTGCGCACGAACGACCGCCTTCATCACTTCTGGCGCAGGACGTGCCGAGTCGGGATCAAGGTTCACCATCGAGCAGCGAATGTCTCGCGTCGTGACGGCGATGGCGGGGGCGTCGTCCCCCTCGCCGAATGAGAGCACACCGCCCAACCACTCGTCCTCCTGGAAGGGAACCGATCGCAGCAGACGAACGACAACATTCGGGCGAAATCGTCGCACGTCCGTGCTCCGCCCGGCGAGTCGTCCGATCTCGCGTACCGTATCGGAGGCGATCACGGAGATGCTCGCTTCATCGAAGATGCCATGCCTCAACTGCATCATCTGCACGGGAGCCCCGAGCCGACGTCCGACCTCCGTGGCCAGGTCCTCCCCGAAGACAGGCATCTCTTCGCCATCCGGCGTGCGAACATGCGTAGGAAGGTCTCCCTGTGCACAGTCTTCACGGCGGTGGGGAGCAAACAGGAGCAGGTCGGAGAGCTTGCTTGCTGATAGCCACGGGAACCCGCTGCGGTCATCCATCCGCCGGAATGCCAGGCGTCTGTCACCCTCGATGCCGTGCCAGCCCAGCTTGGCGACATCGAGTTGTTCGCCGCCCATGGACTTCACGGGATACCGGAAGATCGCCTCCACATGTCCGATTTCTATGAGCATGCTCGAAGGTATGTTCATTGTTTTGGATGTCAGTGTGCCTCAAAGTCCGGGCCGAAATCAACGCGATCATCGGAAACTCCAGCTCCCACCGGCGACTGGGCGGAAGTGTTGAGAGATCAAATGGACAACCCTGTTCCCCAATTCAAATCCGCGAACGCCGTTTTTGTGACCGACTACCAAAACGCCCGCATCATCGTGGACGCCGGCGGTGCAAAGGCCAAGACCAAGTCCCTCACGCCACCGAGTCCGTAAATCAACCGGCGAACCATTGACGCAAACCAAAGCGGCCTTCGGAAACGAAGGCCACTTTTTTAATGCCGAGGGCGAAAGGAAATGATTTGCGGGTGCAGGATTCCGTCCGTGTGGCTACGCGTTGACCGCCGTCTCCATGTGCTGCATGACGTATTCGTCGAAGGATTCGTAATTCGGAATGCCGCGCTTGCCGTTCACCCGCCCAAGAATTGTGTTGTCAATGCGGTGATGCAGAAAGTCCACGAGTTCCCCGAAGCGTGGTTCCGGGATGAAATAAGTCGGCGCTCCGAATTTGGCCTCGATGCTTGTGAACAATGCCGAATAGAGAAACCGCTCCCTGCGCCCGAAGTCGGCGTCGGCCTCCCGGAAACGATGATACCGCTCGACGAGGTATTTCACGTAATTTCGTTTGGCGACATTCGCGCCGATGGAACCTGCCGGATAGGCGGCGGGGCGCGGGCTGTCCGCGTCGGCCCGATTCCCGTTCGCGGCGTTGAGCGAGTTCTTCGGCTTCATGGCGCTATTTTAATCGAAAACGGCGGTTTGCCAACAACTCGTTCATCACCGCCGCCAGGTGTTGCCGGAAGGCCGCCTCGAGTGCCTTGAAGTCGCTGAACGTGTGGTAAAGCGCGCGGCGACCCAGCTTGCGCTTGAACTTCTCGATCCGCTCAAATTCATTGCGCGCCTTGCTCCGCTTCGGTGTCGGCAGGTTTGCGAAATAAACCATCACCTTCTTGCCGCGCTTGATGCTGCGCCGAATTTCCTCCTCCGTTCCTGAATCCGCCACGCCCGTCGGCGAGCCGAACCGCGCGTTGAAAATACCCACCATGATGTCGCACTGATCCACCACCTGCTTGTTGAGCAGCGCTTGCGGGCGACCACCGGCGGCGGGATGACTGTGCGTGCGCCAGTTCGTGAACTCCACCCGCGCCCCCGATAGCGGTCCGTGGTCGCGATTCCATTGCTCAATCTGCCCCCGAATCACGTCGTGTGCCTCATCCACATCCGATGGCGCACCTACGAACACGCGAAACAGCAGGACTTGCTCTGGCATGATGCGGTGAGACTACGAAGCGGCGGGCAACTCGTCAAACCGGCTACTGCTTGAATCCTTGAATTTGCTTCCCTTCAAGCGGAACAATCAGACGCCGTTCAGCCACGGCAGTTTTCTCCGCCCTGCGCGGAGATTACCGGCCCGGCCTGCCGAAAGCAATTGCGTGAAGCCAAACCGGAGTCGCCGGCGGATTTGATTCGAGCCTTGCTCCGGCGCTCCTGCCGTCAAATTCATCCTCACCCGCCTTCACAACCCAAACTTTCTGCGCCCCTCGTTCGTCAGTTGGTTGGAACTCCAACCCGGCTCCCACGTCTGCTCCACCACCACCTGGCGCACGCCGGGCACTTTCATCAATCGCTCCCGCACGGGCAGGGACAACGCGGGATGCACCGAGATCGAGCCGTGCGTGAAGTAGCCCAGCCGCGGACGTCCGCGATGCGGCATCGCCATCACGACCGTCACCACGTCGCCCCGGACGCGAACATCGTACACCAGTCCGAGGTCAACCACGTTGATATCCGCCGTGTAAAACTGCGCGTCCTTGCAGTCGCGCAAGGCGTCCCACAACGACTGCTTGGGAATCGGACTGTCGCCCGCTTCTCCCGGCCGCGCCAATCGTCCCGGAGATTCCTTCGCCGTAATCTGCTTCGGCAAATCACCTGCCGCGGCGACCAACGGGTTGACCAGTCTGCGGCGCAACTCTTCGATCATGCGCGGCCCATCCGCCGTCGTGAATGGCAGGACGACGTAGGCGTTCTTCTCATGCAGCACCGCCCCGGCCGGCACGTGCTTGCCCGGGAGCGGATACCGGCTCCACAGTTGTCCGTGCCAGCGATAGGACATCGTCGGCGCGCCGGAATGTTTCAGTTCGGGCAACCCTTCCGCCTTGTGTTCGAGAAACAGCGCGATGAACGAGTCCTTGCTCTCCTTGTTGAAGAACCCGACGCCCCACAAGTTGTCCTGGTGTTCGGCGGGCACTTCGCCCGTGCGCAACTTGCCGTCCGCGCCCATCCACACGCTGTCCGTGAAGGAGTGTCCGGAGAAAACCCACTCGTCATCGCGCAGGGCCTCCGCCTCGAAATCTTTGATGGCTGTCATGCGGGCCGACTTGTGAAACCACGGAAGCCCGGCGTAAAAGCGGTACTCGACGTCAATGTTGAGCCGGCTCGGCGAAAACACCGGATGCACCGGCGAATACGGAAATCCCCACCGCCGGACCATCGTGGAGAGCGGCCCGCGCACGACTTCGTAATCCGGACACGCGTCCCAGTACGTGATCCGCAGCTTCTGAAAACTTCCCGCGGCGACGTAGTCATGCGCCCAGTCAATGCCCGGCGGCTCGCCGTGGCCCTCGCCGCCCGAGAACAATTCCAGCCCGTGCTCGCGCTTGAGGGTCAGCCGTTCGAGTTGCCCCATCTGCCGCGAGAGCGACGCCTTGAAAAACTGGTTCTCGATGTCCAGTCCGAACCCTTCGCCCGTCGTCACCAGGTCCGTCGGATACGCGGGCAACTCCGCGTCCGGGTTTCCATACAGCACCAGGAACGTCTGCCGTCGGCGGGCCGGCGCGTCGGCCATGAACAGCAGTTTGCACAAACGCTCGTTGCCCCGCCGCACCTCGCCGAACACCTGACACGGAACTTCTTTCAACGCGCCCTCGTTCAAACGCGCCACGCGGACCTCTCGCGTGAGCGAGGTCACCTGCTCGGTTGGAAAACTCAGCAAGGCCTCCACTGGCTCCGCCTGCCGCTCCTGCCCGATTGTTTCCTCGAGGGTCAAAGTTTTGTAACATTTCCACCCTTTCGCCCAAGCCCGCCACGGAGACGGGAGCGAGTCCACAGTTTCAAAACGCGCTGCGGCCACCAGTGGCGTTCCGGGACTCTCCTCCTCCGCCTGCGCCTGAATCGCCGTGTTCCGCAACGAATGTGCGAGCGCCCGCGCCAGTCGGAAGTCCTTCCGCTGCCACGCCGCTTCGAGCAGCTTCAGCTTCTCCTCGAACCGGTCGGTGCGATCCCAATACGTCGCCTCGCCCGCCGTTTGAACTGCACCCGCCGCTTTGCTTCTCGAGGTTTCCGCAGCCGCCTGCGCACGGAGCCGGGCCAACCCCGGCAATGACCAGCCCGCGAAGCCAGATAAACCGAGGCCCAGAAATGACCTGCGCTTGATCGGCCAGGAACCCCTTGAAGTGTCAGTTTTTTCTTCGGTCGGCATATTGGGTCGGTGCGAACGAATGACTTGCATGGCGCTCAACCGTGAAATGGAACCGAGACGGCCCGAATTCAGTCTGCGATTCGTTGCTGGTAAATCTTCAGGTCGGCTTCGGTGACTTCTTCAGGCGGCACGAGCTTGTAGTGTTTCTCTGAGCTGATGCTGACAGTGCCATTGCTTTGTTCAAACTCGAACAGCGCAATCACGCCGCCCTCCATGAACTGCGCACCGATTGGCCTGCAAATCAAGCCGGGAAACTTGTGAGCGCACACGGCGAAGTCCTGCTCCATTTGCACGACGTTCGGCTTGTCCGTGCCGCCCTTGGCTTGAATCGGGAAAATGTAGTGCGAGCCTTTCTTGTCCACGCCGACGTATAGCTCGTCGGTTTCAACCTGTCCCATGTCCGGGACGGTTGTGCGGAGATGATTTTGAAGCGAATAGCAGGTGACGCCCGTGAAAATGTCCACCAGCCGGTTGTACCGAAGGCGTGCGAGCAGGGCTTGCTCATCGTTGAAGGCATACTTGGTGACGATGCCGGGTGTGGCGTCGGGCACTTTTGTCATCGCGAGATTGGGATTCGGCTGGATCGGTTTGTCCGGAACAAGAACTAGACGATAACGGGCCTTGCCTGTGGGCCGGATTATCCAGGTCTCGCCTTCGCCTGCTGCGCGCCGAATCTGCTCTGGCAAATCTGTGCGGTAGCGAAAGCTGTAAACCAAATCCCCGAGGTTCTTGGGCAACTTGACGCGAAGCTGGCGGGCAACGGTTTCAATTTCTTCGCGCTCGAAATCCACTTGTCGAACACCCGCCTTGAACTTCGTCGTGAAGATGCGTTCCAGAATGGCCGAGTAACGGTTCCTGCGTTTCATTTCGTCCCCTTCTTGCCGCGTTTGCTACCGGGCCATCGGAGAAGAATAACCTCCTCGCGTAATTGTTCCTTGGTGGCAGTTGCCAGACGAGTGCGGAACAAATCAATGCCGGTCAATTCGTAACCGAGGGACGAGGCGATGTCCGCCAGCAGTTGGCCGGTGCGAATCATGATGCGCAGATACGAAGCTTGGTCGCCCACGACATAAGCCAATTGCGCGCCGGGGCGGAGCACCCGCCGCAGTTCGGCGAGGTGTCGCACCATGCCGCCAAAATAAAGTTTTGTAACCCGCGCGTAGAGCCGTTCAAAGCCTGAATCTTTTTTCATTTCAATGCGCCGGCTTTCAATCGCCGCCGCAATGCGCTCAATTTCCAGGTGGCCCGCCACGTGATCATCGTCTGTGTCCGCTTTGTAAACGCCGCGCGTGTTGGAACGAACCATACGTTTCTTCAGTTCCCGCAGGTCTTCCTTAGATCGGATGAAGCCCAACAAAACTGATTCGAGGCGGGTCGTGCGCGTGTAATCCTTCTCGTTGGGATAAGGCGGCGAAGTAATGACGGCATCAACCGAATTTGCGGGCAACATCTGCGCGTCCTCGCGGGCATCCGCCTGATAAATCACGGCGTTCGCCGTTGCCCGTCGAGGCAAGTTTTCCAAGTCCTGCGCCATCGCGCGTACGCCATCCAGCCAGAGAGACAGAACTGGAGCATCGGACTTGGCTGGCCCTACCCCGACTTCAGGGCCAAAATGCAAGTTGCCGATTCCGTTCACGAGCGCCGTCGCCAACGCGAGCCGCTCGTGATCGGAGAAACGGTCGTCATGGTGTTCCTCCAAGGCATCGCGTAGGACAAGCGTTTTGTGCAGCGGGATTGGGCTGATCGAGTTCGTCAGCAGCAAATCTGCAACTTCCTCTGGCAGCTTGCGCAAAACTCCTTGCGCCACGGCTGGGCCATCAAGTAGGCGCAGAGTGTCATCGTCGAAATAACCATCCCCCTCAAGTCGGTTGCTCGCTGTTTCAGCGACCGCGCGAGCATGACGCAGCAGCATTGCCGGATCGATTTCCCACCGGAGTTTCGTCCGACTGGCGAAACAGGCAACGGGGTTTGGTTCCAACCCGAAGGCGGGGATGCCAAGTTTTTTACATTCAACCACCGTCGTCCCGGTGCCGCAAAATGGGTCCAGCACACGGTGGCGCGAATCCAAGCCGAACTTTGCCACGTAGTCCCGAACCAGATGCGGAGGAAATGAAAGCACGAAGCGATACCACTGATGCGCAGCGCGGTCAGACGCTTTCAATTTGTTATCTTCCCGTTCGGCTTTTCCCGGTGTGCGCGGCGGAACATATCGGCCATGCGTTTGCCTCTCTGGAAGAGATAGCGCAGGAAGTGTTGTTTGCTCGACGATCATTTTCTTCGATGTGAAGACAGGTTGATTCGTTTCATGGGTTGGTGAAGCCGGAACACCAGTTTCGTTCCGCCTACGTCACGCAATGAAACAGCACCACCATCAACCTCTGCTTGGGCCAGTGCGCTTTCCAAGAAGTCGGCGGCCCATAAACAATCCTCGGAATCTCGCCACTCGACGGAAAAAGCCAGATCATCATCGTCCCCGTGAACGCCGTGGGAAGTTCGCGATTCAACCGTGAAGCCGGGTTCTACCGTGACGACTGAGGCGTCCACCAGACAGCGGAGAATTTGTGACGCGCGATTCTGCATGTGTGAATTCTTAGCAAACCGTTCCGCGCTTCACAAGCTCCGTGTCCGCCAAATCCACCGTCGCCTGCGACCGCGTGTTCATTTTGTCGTCGGACTGGCCGCCGCGCCGGAGGCAAACGCAGCGTGATTCGAATCGCCGTCGGCAATCAAATACGCCAGCAGATCGAGGATTTGTGACTCTTGCAGCGTGTTGAGGACGCCTGTGGGCATGTTCGAGATTTTCGACAACTCCCTACGGCGGATGTCCGGTTTGCGGATCGTGACGGCTTCCGCCATCGCCGTCTGCGGCAGGACCACCACCACCTGGTCATCCTCGCGCACGACACGGCCATTGGTGATCTCTCCGGATTTCGTTTCGATCTCGCTGGCCGCATAACCTTCTGCAATGATTTTCGAGGGCAGAACAATTGATTCCAGCAGATCGTGCAAAGACAGCCGTTTCCCCACGCCCGTCAAGCCAGGGCCAACACTTCCACCTTCGCCGGCGAACCGGTGACATTGGCCGCAACCGGCCTGCTTGGATGCGGCTTGGCCGGACTCGAAGGAACGACCCGCTCCAACTTTGTCCAGCGACGGCAGAAGGTCCTCCAGCTTCCAATCGCGAACGAATTGGTGCTCGGGTTTCAGGCCGAGGATCCAATCGCGAAAGAGCGCAATGGCTTGTTCGTCCACTGTCGTGATCGCGACCGGGGGCATCTGACCACGCCCCCGACGCGACAACCGCTGATAAAGAACCGAGCGGTCAGGTTCACCTGGCGCAATCAGCATGGCGTTGTTGATGCCGAAGGTGTCGTGTTGCGGACGTACGCCGATGACATTCAACTGGGCAACGTTGGTGCCGAGACTGAGGATCATCTTCGAGTTGCCGCCACCCGCGCCGACGTGGCAAACGGAACAGTTCGCGTGGAGATACGAACGGGCCCGCGCTTCGAGACTCTGGCTGGAATCGTAGGGATCAACCTGCGTCGTCAATTCCGCCAGCGGTTTGGGGAGAGCATTGGTGAACAGCCCGAGGTGTTCCCACGTGCGCAACTGGTTGTCCTTCGCTCTGCCGTAATCATGCACCTTGTTCATCTGCGATTCCGAGATGCCGAGAACGAAATTGGCCGCGCGACTGTGACAAGCGATGCACTCGGCGCGGCTCGGAAAACGCCAGACCTGGCGTCGAACGCCGCCGGGCGCGCGCCGATCACGGATGGCGAATTCTTTCTCTTCGCCAGCTTTCTGAACCAGCGTGGCGTCGGATTGCGCGTCGTTCCAACGATAGGAGTATCCAGCCCATTGCCCGCCCTGACGCACGAGCAGCCGCGTCTCGATCCGTCGGCGTGAAGCCGGGTTGCCGGCCTCGCGTTCGAGCGAAAGCGTCTGGACCAGCACGGCGCCGTTGGTGAAATTCCAACCGCCGGCTGAGACGTAACCCATGCGGGTGTCGCCCGGCAGCGCGAGGAAGCGTTCCGCCGAGGCCCCATCCGTCCAACCGGGCGCGTTCACCGAATACGGAATCACACCGGCCTGCATCTGGTGCGCCTTGGTGGAGAGGAACAAACCGGTTTCGCTGAGCCGCGTCGGGAATTTTGTCGTGGTGGTTTGCTTCGGTGCGCGGATCAAACGAAAAATGTTTCCCCCATGATCAGCAATCAGCAGTCGCCCGCGATGATCCACCGCGAAGGCGCTGATCAGCAATTCCGTGCTGGCCAGTTCCAGTTGCCACGTCACGCGTTTTCCGTCATGGCGCGAGCCCCAGATTTTGCCCGTGGAGTAGTCGCCATAAATGTAAACGCCTTCGAGTTCGGAAAGCTCATCGCCATAGTAAACCACACCGCCCGTCAGCGAGCGCGCCTCGGAATGGCTGTGTTCGATTGTTGGGAGCACGACCGGCGTCGGACCGGGCTTGCGATTGAGGTAAAACGCATGGCTACCTTCATACAGGCTCCAGCCGTAATTCTCGCCGCGCCGCACCAGATGGGCGGTTTCCCAAAGGTCCTGGCCGTTGCTGCCGACCCAGATTTGACCGGTCTTCTGGTCAATCGTCAGCCGCCAGGGATTGCGCAGGCCGTAGGCCCAGTTCTCTGGCCGCGCGTCTTTCAATCCGACGAACGGGTTGTCCTTGGGCACGGAGTAGGGCCGCGTTCCGTCCGGCTGATCCACGTTGATGCGCAGGATGCCGCCATTCAGCTCGCTCAAGTCCTGGCCGGTCACCCAGTCATCCGAATCGGCCGATCCGTCCCCACTGGAAATGTAGAGCATCCCGTCCTGCCCAAACACCAGGCCGCCGCCGTCGTGACCCATCGAGCGCCATTCGATGATCGGCAGCTCTGAATTTGGATCGCATTGATTGGGCGTTCGCCGCCCGACCGTGAAGCGTGAGATGCGGTTCAAACGGTTCGTTTCGGGCGTTGGTCCATTGCTGAACAAAAAAATGTATCCGTTGGTGCGATAGCCCGGATGAAACTCGAAGCTGTAAACGAGACGATTACTGATCGCGAGGAAGGTTTCAGCCTGATCGGTGTTCGGGTCATCACGGAACTCGAGGATTCGTGACGGTTTGTTCGTCTCCCCGCCTTGTTGGACGACGAACAACCGGTCCGTTCCCGGCTCCGCCGTGAGGAAGATCGGTTGTTGCCAGGTGATGTTTGTAAAAGTCTTCTCAACGGTGTACGGCAACGGCGGCTCGGGCGAGCCGATCACGCGCGAGGTCGTCCACGGAACTCGGCGGTCGAGGCCGAACGGTGGTTCATCGGCGGCGCGGAGCAGCAGCCCGCCGAACATCAACCAAAGGACGACAAAAACCGCCGCGACCACAGAGCGGCGAACAGATCTTTGGCGGTGCGGAGCGATTCTCCCTCTCCCCCGCGGAGGGGGAGAGGGCCGGGGTGAGGAGGAACTGTCTTGCGAACATTGACAGAATCCTCGTTCAGCACCGCCGCCCAACCCCTCACCCTGACCCTCTCCCCTTCCGAAGGGGAGAGGGAAGTGACTGCCGAACGGTAGGGCATTCGACATCCTCGCCAGTACGATCGCGATTCCACAGGGCGAGCGGGGAGAGAGACGAGCAACGCGTTCCCAAGCTTTCTCGCGGCGCACGAGGAATTCGACGGCTTGAACCACGAATTGCATCACAGGGCGTAGCGCGCCCGGCCTAATGGGGAAACGTTGTTTCATTGTTCAGACCACGGCCGCATCGGCGGCGGCGGCGGTGGTTCAGTCCAGCGCCAGGTGGGTTGATAGCGCAGCATGAGATACGGGGTCTCGATGCGCCGTTGGTGCTCTTTCAACGACAGCAACAGCGCGTCCAGCGTGCCGCTCGTCAGGAGCGTCCGTTCGACGCTCCACGAAGGTTTGCCGGTGAGCATCATCTGCTCGATGCCGTGCAGCAGCAATGTGAAGTGCATGGCGGGCCGTCCTTCCTGGGTCCAGAACTGGGACGACTCGATGCGCCCATCCTCGGCGTAACGCCAGGCCGCAGTCCATTCGGTCGCCGCACCGGCCAATTCAAACAAGTGTGCGCGCAAGCCGTCCGCATATTCGACTCGGAACAATTTCGGCGCCGCCACGACCTCGCGCAAAGGACGACCGCGGTTCTGCGGTTGCGATTGTCGCTGCCACGCGGCTTCAAACAACTCGAGATCGAACGCCTTTTCATCGAACGCGCGCCACACCGCGTCACCGGAAAAGCTTTGCACCGCTTTGATGCCCGTCTCACCGCCTTGACGGTGTTCCGCCAGAGCTTGAACGAATTCCAAGCTGTGAAAACCGTAGGCATCCGTCGTGGGAAGACTGAGGGCGACGATCTCGCGGATGCGCGCGCCGCGTTTGACATCCGCCGCCGGACGCCGCCAGGTGCCGGGGAGCGACGAGCCGGCCATCAGCGGCACCTTCAACTCGCGCGCCGTGTCGTAAATGAAGCTGGCATCGGTCCAGTTGTCAGCGAGATGTTTGTCAATGAACACCGGCACCACGCGACCGCTGGCGCGAAATATTTTCAGCGTTTCCTCCCAGAACCGGCGTTTGGGGTATTGCGTGTTGCCGGTGGGCGACTTGGGATAATCCCCGTGCTCGGCGATGAGCAGCACGCCGTCCACGGCCAAGCGTCCCGTGCCGAGTGTGAGCGCATCTTCAATCGTGGCGCTGATCCGAAACCGATGCGACGCGGCGAGCAGCCGGCTGATGTCGTCGGCGGGCCGCTGGTCCGTGTAAAGCGAGACGAGCTTGAGCGGCGAATCCTTCCCTTTGCCGTCCAGGGTGTCCGTCTGAAGCAAGCGGCTGACGATCACATCCGCGTGCGAATTGTGGCGATAGACGGTGACGAGCGCCGCGACGTTTTTGGTGAGGACTGAGTTGGTGGGATCGTCGCCGCGCGAGTGGACCACGGGCGTTGCGAACGAGCAAGCGATAATCAAACTGGCGGGCCAGCTCGACAACGGGAAGCAGTGGCACAGCATTCGTCGGACAGTCATCATATTCGGTCTAATCTTTCAATAACTGAACTGGCATCACTCCGTAAACGCAAAACAAGTGGAGACAGGGGAACTATCGTCTCGTGGTGCGCTTGACGCGCGCTGCAGGCGTTTCATTAACACCCTGCTTTAGCCGAATCCATGTAGTTGAAAAGATGCCACCGATTGGCGATTGATTGGTGGTCAATGAAAACACTGCAATCGTCGGGCACACGCCCGGATCACCAAACGGTGGCCGGGACATTTCAATTCAAA
>Ga0247727_10002407_pt1 | contig 42901 bp, 28 predicted proteins | sample WisWelCaveWW1625_FD_202498 | JGI IMG/M metagenome (GOLD analysis project Ga0247727, IMG submission 202498) | Biofilm microbial communities from Wishing Well Cave, Virginia, United States - WW16-25 | ecosystem: Environmental > Aquatic > Deep subsurface > Groundwater > Cave microbial mat | place...
GACACCCTCGACGGTCACGGTGGTGGTGACATCGCCCACATCGAGCTTGGCATCGACCTTGACGTTGTCGTTGACCTGCAACAGAATGCCGGGCTGCTGAAACCGTTTGAACCCCGGCTTTTCGACGCTCAGGCGGTACTCTCCTGGCGGCAGCAGTGAAAACAGGTACTGGCCTTCGTCGTTCGAGGCGGCGGTCCGAGCCTGGTTGGTCGTGAGCTGGACCAAGGTCAGGTTGGCGCCCGGTACGGCCGCGTCTTGGGTGTCCACCACCCGTCCGAACAGGCCCGCCGACCCTCTTTGTTGACCCCAGCTAGCGATGGTTACCACCAGCCCTAGAAACAGCGTGCCACTGAGCCTCATACATCACCTCCTGCGCTTGCTGGCAAGTCTACCACGGCGGGTGCGCCTCAGGTGTATACTGGACGCGGCCCCGGATGCCCCGACAACGACTCACCCGGCGAACCGTTTTGACGATGGCGGCGCCGTTCTTCAACCTGCGCGCCCAGAACCAGAACGACCGGCCCAACATTCTCTGGATTCTCGGCGACGACCTGGGCCCGCAACTGGGGTGCTACGGACATCCGCTGGTTCGCACGCCGAATGCCGACCGGATGGCATCGGAAGGCACGCGCTTCTCGCACTGTTTCACCACCGCGCCGGTCTGTTCGCCCAGCCGGTCCGGCTGGAACACGGGAGTCTACCAGACCACCACCGGCACGCACAACCACCGCAGCCACCGGAAGGACGGCTACCGTCTGCCGCAGGGCGTTCGGCTGGTCTCTCATTGGCTGCGCGATGCGGGCTACTTTACGGCCAACGTCACCGACATCGCTCCCGGCGTTCGAGCTTCCGGCAAGACCGACTTCAATTTCCAGACCGAGGAAGCGTTCCAGGGCGTCCACTGGAGGCAGCGGAAACCAGGCCAGCCCTTCTACGCGCAGATCAATTTCACGGCTCCGCACAAAGGGCCGGTGTGGCCGGCGGCGCGCCAGCAGAAAGAGCTGGTGGATCCCGGAAAGATTGAACTGCCGCCTTACTATCCCGATCATCCGGTGGTGCGCGACGAGGTGGCCAACTATCTCGACGCTGTGAACTACTGGGATACGCAATTAGGCGCGGTTCTCGATTCGCTGAAGGCGGAGGGGCTGCTGGAAAACACGGCCATCTTTGTCTTCGGCGACAACGGCCGCTGCCTGCTTCGCGGCAAGCAGTGGCTCTACGATGCCGGTACACATGTGCCACTGCTGGTCAGGTGGCCCGGCCGCGTCCAGGCGGGAGCGTTGCGGCGGGACCCGGTGATCTCGCTCGACATCACCGCGACGACGCTCGAGATCGCGGGCCTCCAGCGCCCCACCCTGATGCACGGTCAGAGCCTGCTGGGCAATGCCAAGCCAAGGTCGCATGTCTTCACGGCTCGGGACCGTTGCGACATGACGGTAGACCGCCTCCGGGCGGTCCGCGACAGCCGCTATAAGCTGATTCGCAATTTCATGCCCGAGCGCCCGTACACCCAGTTCAACGAATACATCACTAAGCAGTACCCCACGCAGAGCGTCCTCAAAGAGCTTCACTCCGCCGGAAGGTTGAACGCCATCCAGGCGCAGTGGATGGCGCCGCAAAAGCCGGAAATCGAGCTTTACGATCATCAGGCCGATCCGCATGAGGTGAAAAACCTGGCCGGCGAAAAGCGCCACCAGGCAGTGGGGAAGCAGCTCAGCGGCCTGCTGGATCGATGGATCGAAGACACCCGCGATCAGGGCCGCATTCTGGAGTCTCGCGAGACCATTCAGCGCGAAGAGCCGCGGGCTAAGCAAGAAAGATGAGCGCGCGGCTTCATCGCCCGCGGATGGGCCGGTTGACGCCGCGGCGTCTCAGAAGGTGAGGCGCAGCGCCAGTTGGATGTTTCTCGGGCTGCCGCCGCTCAACACTTTCCCGAATTGCGGGGTGCCGATGGTGACGCTGGAACCGGTTCCCAGGGTCAGCGCCGGGGTGTTGAAGAGGTTGCTGACGTCGGCGCGGAGCTGCACGTTGTAGCGCTCCCGGAGGGGCTGGTTCCGGATGAAGGCCAGGTCGAAGTTGCGGCGGCCGTAGTTGCGCAGCTGCGGTTGCGTCAGCGAATCGGTGGGCATGGTGAACGCCGGAGCCTGGGCGAACGCCGTGGTATCGAAGTAGAGGTCGGTGGTCCTTTTGTCCGCGGCAATGACGGGATCCTTGAGCCGGTTCCCGCGCCCGACGCTCAGGGAGAAGTCGTAGAGATTGGTGTTGTCGGAGCCCGCAATGCGGAGCGGCGTCCCGCTCTGCAAGACCGTGATGCCGCCGATTTGCCAATTGCCGGCGATGGCGCTGGCCAGTCCCGGCCCGCCCAGCCATCGCTTGCCCTTGCCAACGGGCAGATCGTACACATGACTCACTACCAGCCTTCGCGGCAGATCGTTGGTTTCGATGGTGCGGTTGTATCTGGGGTTGTACCTGGCGTTATGGGGAAAGGCTTCGGTGGCGTCGGATTCGAACACGTTGGCGATGGTCTTGGAGACGGTGAAGGCGGCCGAAAGGAGCAGGCCGTGGCCGTACTGCTTGTCGATCTGTGTCTGGAGACTGTGGTAGCTGGCGTCCCCATACCCGTCGCGCGGGATGAGCACCTGTAAATACTGGGGATAGGGGCGCAAGAGCTGGCGGAGCTGGACGGTTGGGAAGCTCAGATTCCCGGTGGGGACTTTTCCGAAGTAGGGATTGGGAACCTGCTGGAGGAGTTGGGTTCCGAGCGACAGCAGCAGCGGATCGTTCTGGTTGTAGAAGCGGTTCTGCGCCACGCGGGTCACCTTGTTTCCGACGTAGCCCGCCTGCACCAGCAGGGTCGGCGCGATCATGTGCTGGAGGTTGAGCGTCCAGTTGGCGACGTTGGGGAGAGGGTGCTGGCGATTGAAGGTGCGCAGGTTCTGGCCGGCGAAGGTGCTGTCGCGATTGGGGCGCGGCAATCCGGCCGCGAAGGGGTTGGACCACGAGCCGCCCGGCGGCGGGGTGTTCGGGTAGGGGCTGGGGGCGCCCAGACTCCCCTCGAACAGCGTGAACAATCCGTTGCCCCAGTCCGAGGTTCCGGCGTTGAGGGTGTCGCTGGCGGCGTAGAAGTAGCCGCCGCTGGCCCGGATCACGGTCTTCGACCCCAGCCGGTAGGCCAGCCCCACCCGAGGAGCGAAGTTCTTCCTTTCCGGATCCGTCTGAAACTGGCCCGGTTGGAGGAACTTGTAAGTGCCCTTGGCGCCGGTGACGGGTTCGATCCCGTCAAAGTCGAAATAGCCGATGCGGCCCCACTTCTCGGCCCAGGGCTGGGTGTACTCGTAGCGGAGTCCGAGGTTGGCGGTCAGGTTCTTGGTGAGCTGGATATCGTCCTGAAAGTAGAAACCATAGTAGCGGCGGTACAACGTCAGCGCCGGATCAAAGCTCAGGCGGTCGGAGACCGGCACCCCCAGCAGAAAGCTGGCGAATCCATGGCCGCCCGTGGAGGTCCTGGTGAGGGCGTCGGGTCCTTGGGTATAAAGGCGGTCGAAGAAATAAGCGCCGGCCGGGCTGTTGGTGGCGAAGGTGTTGAGCCGGAGAAGCTGGAGCTCGGTGCCGAACTTGAATTTGTGCCGGTTCCGCAGTTGGGTCACGTGATACTGCAAATGCCAGGTGTCCTGCGGACTTTGGCTCTTGTTGGCGCCGTTTAGTCCACCGACCTCGGCGGAGCTTCCGCTGGTAACCGACAGTCCCGTGCCGACCGTGTACTGCGACACGCTGATGTTGGGAAAGGTGTTGTAGCCCATGGAACGGACGACGCTTTCCGGAAAGCCGAGCGAGGCGACGTCGAAGCCCTTGCCATCCCACTCCGTCTTGCTCTTGATGCGCGTATAGCTGAACCGCAGCTCGCCGAGGAGCGCCGGCGTAAAGGTGGAAGTGGCGCTGATCAGCGCGCTATAGGCCGGCGAGGTCGTGACGGTCTGAGAAACAAAGGCCACCAGGCTGTCGTCGAGTCCTTTGGAGAACGAGTCACTGAGCCGGCCGTTGAACCGGCCGAAGAGCCGATGTTTGTCGTTCAGGATGTGGTCCATCCGAAGCACCCACAGCTCGTTCTGGGTCGCGCGGCTGGCGGTCGTAAAGAAGTTATTGAACTGCGTGGGTCCTTCGCCCGGCCGGTTGGACCCCGGCCAGTAGTTCCGCACGTTCTGGGACACGGCGTTGATGCGGTTGGCCGGAATGCGGTTTCCGGCGAAGGGGTCGCGAAGGAATCGGGCGGCATTGGCCGGGTCCGGCCGCGTGGAGCTCGGGTCGTAGACCAGGATCTGGCGGGAGGCGGGATCCAGGGTGCCATTGAAATCGCCTTGGCGCTGCGCCGCTGTGGGCACGGTGTTGAGCGACTGAATCGGGCCGCTCTGGCGGGTCCGCTCGAAGTTGGCGAAGAAGAACGCGCGGTTGCGGATCAGCGGTCCGCCCACAGACCCGCCATACTCATTGCGGCGCAGAATGCCCCTGGCGACGCCGCTGCGGTTGTTGGTCCAACTGTTGGCATTGAGGATATCGTTGCGGAGGTATTCGTAGAGCGAGCCGTGAAACTCGTTGGTCCCCGACTTGGTGACCAGGTTGACGACGCCGCCGGCGGCTCGTCCGAACTCGGCGGCGTAGGTGGCGGTATCGACGCGATACTCGGCCACCGACTCCATCGGAATGGTGAACGCCGATTTGGAGTTGACGGTGGCGCGACTCTCGCCGCCATCGGTGAGCACGGCGTTGTCGCGCGCCAGGCCGCCGCTCATCTTGGCGTTGGTGGCGTCTCCGTCGGTGGCGCCGCCCACCGGGGTGACGCCGGGTAGCAGCGATACCAGTTGCAGGACGTTGCGTCCGCCCAGGGGAAGACCACTGAGCATGGAGGTCGCCAGCACTTTGCCGAGCGCCGTAGTCTGGGCTTCCAGCTGCACCGCGGTGGCCCGGACCTCGATGGCTTCCGCTACCGAGCCGACTTCCAATGTCACGTTGAAGGTCGCCGTGAGGCCCACGCCGAGCGGGATATCGTTCACCACCGCCTGGCGAAATCCCGCCTGCTCGATGCGAAGCTCATACCGTCCCGGAGGCAGAGAGGTCAGGTAGTAAATGCCGGCGGCGTTGGTGGTGGTCTTGTTGAGGATGTTGGTCGCGAGGTGGCGGATCGAGACCGAAGCTCCGACCAGGACCGCGCCGGTGGTATCGGCGGCCGTGCCGGTGACGGTGGCGCGTTCGCCTTGTGCGTAGACGGCGGCCGCGACCAGGGCCACCAGAGACAGCAGGCGGCTCCGGGGATTGAGCTTGGTTTCAAGCATGCGATGCCCCCTTCCCAGGCAACAGTATCGCAGAATTGCCCCCGGCGCCCCATTTCCGGTAGGGGGGTATTTACTTGACTCAGGTTGGGGCACCTGGGGCAGTTTGTGGGGCGGTCCCCCTGGACCGCGTCGGACGCCCTCGTCCGCCCCTCAGGCAGGCCGACCAGGGCCCGGAGGGCGCCCCCGGCCGCGGGCGAGGGCGCCCGCCCCACGTGGCTCGTGGTGACAGTTACCTGAGTCAAGTAAATACCCCCCATTTACCGGGAAGTCCGCTGGCCCGTGACCGGGTTTCTGCTAACCTCCTGGCGATGTTTCCCCGCGCCCTGAAGCCGCCGCCCGGGCCGGTCTGCGTCATCGATGCCGGGTTGATCGAGCAGGCCATGGAGCAGTCCCGCCAAAGCCCGCGGGGCCGCGTGATCCTGCCGTTCCATCGGTCTGACCAAGAAAACTTTCACCGGATGCTGAATGCGCTTCAGCCAGGAACCTACATCCAGCCGCACCGGCACCTGACGCCACCCAAGCCGGAATCGATCATTGTATTGAAAGGAGCCATCGGCATCGTGACCTTCGACGCCGGCGGCCAGGTGACCGAACAGGTGGCGCTCGCGGCGGGTGGCGACCGGGTCGGCATCGATCTGCACGCCGGCGTTTACCACACCTTGGTCGCGCTGGCGCCGGACACGGTGCTGTTTGAAGTGAAGCCGGGACCCTACGATGCGCGAACCGACAAAGACTTCGCTGCCTGGGCGCCAGCGGAGGGATCGCCGGAGGCGCCCGCGTACCTGGCGGCGCTGGCGGCAGGGTTCCAACCAACCGACACGTTTGCCTGTGTTACCGTCTTGCCTCAAACACGCGATTAAAGGGGGTCTCGGCGGCGCGCCGGAAGCGGGTGAAGCCGCCGCTGGTGACCACCTCGCGCAGGCGCGTCTCGGCCGCCTGGGCGCCCAACGCCAGCCCGACCTCCTGGGCCTGCGACCCCGGCGTGCAGACCATGGTCGAGGCGCAGTAGAAGACCCGCCCCACCGGGTTCAGGTTCTCGTGCAGGTGCTCGTTGGCAAACGGCTCCACGATCATCCAGGCGCCGTCCGGTTCGAGCGACTGGCAGACGTGGGCCGCCGCGCCGGCCGGGTCTCCCATGTCGTGCAAGCAGTCGAAGAAGGCCACCAGATCATACTTGCCCGGAAAATCCTTGGCCTTGGCGACCTCGAACCGGGCGCGGTCCGCCACGCCGGCGCGCGCCGCCGCCCGGCGGGCATGCTCGACCGAAGCCGGGTGGTAGTCGAAACCCACAAACTCCGATTTCGGATAGGCCTGGGCCATCAGGATGGTCGAAGCGCCATGGCCGCAGCCCACGTCGGCGGCGCGGGCCCCGGCCTTCAGCCGGTCCTCCATCCCTTCGAGGGCCGGAATCCAGCTGCTCACCAGGTTGGCGGCATAGTTGGGACGGAAGAACCGCTCCGTCCCCTCGAACAACCCTGGGTCGTGCTCATGCCAATGCAGCCCCTTGCCGGTGCGGAAGGCCTCGGCGATCTTGGCCTCGTCTTTCAGCACCGCGGTGACCAGTTGAAAGGCGCCCGGCAGAAAGGCGGGGCTGTCCTCCACCGCCAGCGCAAAGGCCTGCTCCTCGGGCAGGGTGAAGCGCCGGGTGGCGGCGTCGTATTCGACGTAGCCCCCGGCGGCCTGCGCCGACAGCCACTCCCGGATGTTGCGCTCGTTGGTCCCGGTCTTGGCCGCCAGCTCGCCGGCCGTCATGGGCCCGGCCCCCGCCATGGCCTTGTAAAGACCTAACTTTTCCCCGATCATCACCAGCGCGGCGTTGAGCGTGGCCCCCAGCTCCGTCACCGCCTGGCCCATGAACTTATCGAGTTTGGATGGATCCACCGGCATCGCTCCTCTGCAGACAACACAGTGTAACACCTCCGGGTTAGGGATGAAGAACCCGGGGATCCCTCAGGATCCCCAGGATGAAGCTCTGGCCCTGAAGGGCGGGGGCGCCCTCGGCGGCGCCCTGGCGGAGCCGCTCGAATACCTTTTCAAAATACGTACGAGGGATCGACTGGCGGCCGGCGGAAGACACCACGTAGGTCTTGTGAAACGTGTAAGTGAAGGGCACGCCGTTGGCGCTGCGGAACTCGGCGCCCTCCAGGGCGGCGATCTTCTGCCATACTAGGGCGAAGACGGCATCCACTTTCCCCCGATCCTAGCAGAATGCGCTTCGCTTCCCGCACCGCGTGGAACCTGGAGCTGAACCGGCTGGCACGCCTGGCCGAGGAGCGGCGCCGGGCCGGGCGCCCCATCCTGGACCTGACCGAATCCAATCCCACCCTTTGCGGCTTCCGCTACGACGAGGCGGCGATTCGGGAGGCGCTGGCGGACCCCCGGGGCCTGACCTACGAACCACAACCGCGAGGCCTCGACGAAGCCCGACAGGCGGTCTGTGAGTATTACGGAGAGGCTGGGATCTCCACCCCCCAGGTGCTTTTGACCTCCGGTTCCAGCGAAGCCTACGGTCACCTGTTCCGGCTGCTGGCCGATCCGGGCGACCAGGTGCTGGCGCCCCGGCCCAGCTACCCGCTGTTGGGGTTCCTGGCGGAGCTTCACGATGTCCAGCTGGCGGAGTATGCGCTGGAGTATCACGGCGGCTGGGCCATCGACTTCGCCTCTCTGGAGCAGGCCGCCGGTCCACGAACCCGCGCCGTCGTGGCGGTGAACCCCAACAATCCCACCGGATCGCTGGTGAAGCCCGAGGAGCGGGAACGGCTGCTCGGATTCTGCGCCCGGCACGGGATGGCGTTGATCGCTGACGAGGTTTTCCTGGATTACCCGCTGGAGGCGGGCCAGGGGGCGGCTGGGAGCTTCGCGAGCGGCGGGCCGGCGTTGGTATTTGTCCTCAATGGCCTCTCCAAGACGGCGGCGCTGCCCCAGCTCAAGCTCGGCTGGATGGTGGCCGCCGGCCCGCCACCGGCGGTGGAAGAGGCCATGGGGCGGCTCGAGATCATCGCCGATACCTATTTATCGGTGGGATCTGGCGTGCAACTGGCCCTGGGCCGCCTTCTGGCCGGCCGGGGCGCCATCCAGAAGCAGATCCTCGACCGCGCCACCTCCAACCTGGCCGCCCTCGACCGCCGGCTGGAGGGCCAATCGCTGGTGACGCGACTCGGCGTGGAGGCCGGCTGGTCGGTGATCCTGCGGTTGCCGCGCTTCCGCACCGACGAGGAATGGGCGCTGGAGCTGCTCGATGAGGACGGCGTGCTGGCGCATCCCGGGCACTTCTTTCACTTCCCGGCAGAGGCATACCTGGTTTTGAGCCTGATCGTCGAGCCGGCGAGCTTGGAGGGCGCCATCGAGCGGCTGCTCGAGCGGGTGGCGCGTCATGCTCGACTGTCATGAAGTGGGTATCCCCTTGACTCAGCTAAGCGCAAAATGTTGTGGTTTGGGCAGAAGGGCCCGACAGGGCGGCGGCGGCTAAAAGGCCCGCCTTGCCAGCGTAGAGGCCCGCAAAATGGTTTGTGACACTGCGCTGCCCTTTCACATGGTTATTGATCTTGGACCATGGAGCCGCACGCCGATGGAATCCGGCACGCCGTACCTGGCAGCAGATTTGCTACCAGGTTGCCGTGCGGTGAGGGGTCCTTCGGTTCGGCGGCCGCCTCGATGGCAGTGGCTCACCGCGATGTTGGGTGCTGCGGTTCGAGGTGCTCCTGGATCCACTCGGCCCAGCGACGATTGACGTCGCGCTGGTGCACCGGATCCGAGGGCGCGGCCCGCTCAGCGGGTAGGCGATGAACTTGGTCTTCACCCCGTTATCCCGGAGCACGTGGTAGAGGATGTAGGACTCCGTGATCGGCACGCGCTGGTCGCCGGTATTCGAGAGCACCAGCGTGGGCGCTTTGATGCGCGCGGCGTAGGTGATGGGGGCCTGCTCGCGGTAGGCCTGAAGCCGCTTGGGATCGGTGAACGGCGAGCCGCCGTAGTAGGTGGCCACGGACGTGTGGATGTCGCTCAATACGTACTGGTCGATGTGGTCGGTCACCGCCGCGCCCGCGACGCCGGCGCGCCAGCGGTCGGGGTAGTTGCCCAGCAGCCAGGTGGTCATGTAGCCGCCGTAGGACCACCCCGAGACGGCCATTCGTGCCGGGTCGGCGATTCCCTTCTTGATCAGCAGGTCGACGCCCGACATCACGTCGCGGCCCGGTCCAGCCCCGGCGTCATTCCAGATCGCGGCCTGGAATGCGTTCCCGAGGTTGCTGCTGCCCCGGTAGTTCGGCTGGAACACGATCCAGTCGTGGGAAGCCAGCCACTGCGCCCGCTCCGAAAAGCCCAGCGTCGAAGCCCCGCGCGGCCCGCCGTGAATCAGCAGCACCAGCGGATACGGCCGGCCCGGTTGGTGTCCGGGCGGGTAGGTCAGCACGCCGTCCATGTCGAAGTTGTCCGGACCCCGCCAGCGGATCGACTCCTGCCTGCACAGTGGTAAGCTGAAAGCGTGGCGGACATCGCAGCTTACGAGGATCGCATCCGGGCGAGCTTCGACTCGCTACTCCACGAGCTGGACGGGTTCTTTATGCAAACAGGCTCGGTGCACAAGAGTTTGCGGGAGTTGACCCGGCGGCTCGACGAGGCCCGGATTCCCTACGCCGTGGTCGGGGCCTTGGCGCTGGGGTTCCACGGCCTGGTGCGCGCCACGGTGGACATCGACATCCTGCTGACGCCGGAGGGCCTGACCAAGTTCAGGGAACTGAACCTCGGCCTCGGTTACGTCACTGCCTTTCCGGGGGCGGCGAAGAGCTTTCGGGACACCGCTAGCGGAGTACGCATCGACGTAATCACCTCCGGCGAGTATCCCGGCGATGGCCTCCCCAAGCCGGTACGTTTTGGCGACCCGGCGGACGTGTCGGTCGAACTGGAAGGTATCCACGTGGTGGCGCTGGAGCGCTTCATCGAGCTCAAGCTGGCTTCGGGGATGACGGCTGAACATCGCATCAGCGACTTGGGCGACGTGCAGAACCTCATCCGCGCGGTGAAGCTGCCTGAGGAGCTCGCGGACCGGCTGGACCCCAGCGTCCAGCCGCTCTACCGGGACCTGTGGAGGAAGGCGCAAGCGGTCGATCGCGTGGTGGAACGCTAGGCCTTCCTTCGGCGAGCAAACAGCAGGCCGGACCAGGTTTCATCGACAGCACGCCGCTGCGACTCCGGCACGCCGCCGGCGATATTGTGCACCGCTTCGACGCCGACTGGATTTACGAGCTGCCGGCGCCGGCGCGGTGGCAGAGTGAGGTGGCGCGGCAGGCCCTGGGCGGCTGGCAGGTCGCCGGAGTCTTTAACGCTCGCACCGGCACGCCGGCCATCATCACCCAGAGCGGCCTCACCAGCCGGCCCGATTACGTGGGAGGCGATCCCATACTTCACGATTCCAAGAAAACGGGCAACTACCTGAACCGGTCGGTGTTCGCCCTGGTGCCGCTCGGGGTGGGACGCAACCCGATTCGCGGGGGCACCCTCGGCAACGGCGCCATTCGCGGACCGGGCTTCTGGGGCATGAACCTGTCGCTCTCCAAGGGCTTCCAGCTCACCGAGCAGATGCGCTTCCAGATCGCGGCCGGCATGTTCAACGCCCTGAACTACACGCCGTACACGGGTTTCACTACCGGCATCCAGGGGGCGACCTTCGGGCAGTTCACCAGCCACGCCGGAGCGCGGGAAATCGAGCTGAACGCCCGGCTGACGTGGTAAAGTGAGGTCACGCTAAGAGGAGGTCTTCATGCCAAAGCTGATCGGCTGTCTTGTGACATTGGCGGTTTTGGGCTGGGCCCAAACCGGCACCGGCAACATCCAGGGCACCGTCAAGGACGCCAGCGGAGCGGTGCTGCCGGGCGCCAAGGTGACAATCACTCATACCCAAACGACCCGTCAGTACACCACCACCAGCACCGAGGTGGGCTTCTATCTGTTCCCCCCGGTGCAGAACGGGGCTTACCAGATCACGGTCGAAGCGCCCGGCATGGAGACCTGGAAGGGTGACCTGGTCCTCCAGGTGGGCCAGACCGCGGAGGTGAACCCCATGCTGAAGGTCGGGGCCACGGTCACGGAGGTGACGGTGGCGGGCAACGTCACGCCCCTGATCACCACCACCAGCCCCACGCTGGCCAACGTGGTGGAGCGCGCCCGCATCGAGCAGCTGCCCGTCAACGGGCGGTTCATCCAGAACCTGCTGTACATGACGACCCCGGGGTTCGAGCCGGGCTCGGTGCCGCGCGTTTTTGGGTTGCGGTACGCCGTCGAGTTGTTGCAGGACGGAGCGGTGCTGGAAAACCGCCAGTGGCAGCAGATCCCCGCCCGGCCGCCCGGTCTCGACACCATCGACGAGTTTCGCGCCGAAACCAGCAACTCCTCGGCCAAGATGAACCGCCCCGGCACCATCATCCTGACCACCCGAGCCGGAACCAACGACGTGCATGGGTCGGCCTTCGAGACCGCCCGCAACAGCGCCATTGGCGTGGCCCGCGCCCGCCAGGATTTTTACCTCAAGCCTCCCCACCTGGTCCGCAACGAGTTCGGCGCCTCGCTGGGAGGGCCGGTCTGGCTGCCCAAGCTCTACAACGGCAGGAACCGGACCTTCTTCTTCTTCGCCTACGAGGGCTATCGCCAGAGGGCGGCCTCTACCAGGTCCGTCTCGATGCCGACCCCCGAGATGCGGGGCGGCGATTTCAGCGGGCTGATTGACGCCCAGGGACGCCGTTCCATTCTCTACGACCCGCTGACCACCGACGCCAACTGGCGACGGCAGCCGTTCCCGAATAACCAGATTCCCGTTGGGCGCCGCAGCCCCTTGGCGACCTACCTCTACAGCGTGACGCCGCTGCCTACGCATCCGGCCGTGAACCCGCTGGTGTCATCCAACTGGTTCGGAACCGGCTTCAACAATCACAATCAGCACACCGAAACCGCGCGCCTGGACCACCGGGTCTCGGACCGCGACCAGCTTTTCTTCCGCTACACCCACGCCCCGGCGTTTCAGAGGTTCACGACTTCGTTAGGCGGAGGGCCGACCACCCTCGACGGGCTGGCCAACGGCGCCCTCGACGACAACGAAAACGACAACGGGGTGGCCTCCTGGACCCACACCTTCTCCCCCACCTTCTTCAGCGAGACCATCGTCAGCGTGCAGCGCGATTACAAGGGGCGGCTCCCCATCGCCGCCACCCAGGAGATCGCCAGCAGCAAGCTGGGACTTCCGAATCCCTTCAACGGCCTGGGCTTCCCGCGCATTCAGGATACCGGCTTCGGGATGGACTACGACTCCAGCGCCAATCTCAACATCGATTTCAGCCGGATCTACGTGGTGGACCAGAACTTCACCAACGTGTATGGCCGCCATGAGCTGCAGTTCGGCGTGCGGTGGCGCTACGAGTCGCTGGATATTTTGCCGGACCAGCAAGTGACCCACGGGCAGATCAACTTCAGCACTCTGGCGACGGCTCTCTACGATCCCGGGTCCGGTTCCGCCTACGGGCCGACGCCGTTCACGGGCCACAATGCCGCCAACCTGTTCCTGGGGCACTCCCGGCACTCGGCGCGGTTCTTCCGTGGATACAACCGGCTCCGCACCGGCGAGACCGCCGCCTACTTCCAAGACAATTTCAAGGTCACCTCCCGGCTGACTCTGAACCTGGGGCTGCGCTACGAATACAGCCATCCGGCCAAAGAGGTCGACCGGAGCCTGGTGGGCTTCAACCCCAAGACCAAGGCGGTGGTGCTGGGCCGCTCGGTCGAGGACCTGGTCAAGCTGGGGCACGTGCACCCGACCATTGCGGCCACCTACGCCCGGCTGGGCGTCAAGTACGAGACCGCCGAGCAGGCCGGGCTGCCGGCGAACCTCATCCATACCAACAAGTGGGATGTGGGGCCGCGCCTGGGCTTTGCGTATCGCGTCGGGTCGGGGCAACGGCCCACCATCCTGCGGGGCGGCTACGCCATCTATGCGTTTCCGGAGTCCATCCGGCTTTACACCGGCGATACCCGGGCCATCGTGCCTACCACGGCTTCTTTCGAGAACAATCCCAACACCGCGCAGCAAAGCCCCGACGGGCTGCCGAACTACCTGCTGCGTTCGGTGCCCCGCACCATCGCCGGGCTGAATAGCAAGGACGTGCTGGACCTCAACACCGTGACGGGCATCACCCGGGGGACCGGGACCATCTATTATCTGGACCCCCATCAGCCCACGGCGCGGGCCCACGAGTGGAATCTCACGGTGGAGCGCGAGATCCTCGACAATACCGCTGTCAAGCTGAGCTACGTTGGGACCCACGGCGCCCGGCTCTCCCAGTGGTACACCTTCAACGATCCGGCCAGCGCCTATCTCTGGTATGTGACGACCGGCGAGCCCTTCCCCACCGGGGAGTTCGCCAACGTGGCCCGCCGGCCTTACGACAAAGAAATCTTCAGCACCGTCCGGCAGTACCAGAAGACCGGCTGGTCCAACGACAGCAGCTTCGTCGCCGAAGTGCAGCATCGCTACTCCCGGGGCTACGCCTTCCAGGTGTTCTACACCATGAGCAACGCCCTGCGGGTGGCCGGCGACGGCTGGCGCGACGACATCCTGCCGACCACGGACGTCTTCCTGCCTGGCGCCGTGCCCCAAGACCAGCACGAGCGCAACCGGCTGCTGTTCTACCGGCGGGACACCGGGATCCCCAAGCACCGGGTCAACTGGAACTGGATCGTGGATCTTCCTTTCGGTCAGGGCAAGCCCTTGGCCCGCAACGCCCGGGGCCTGCTGAACCACCTGGTCGGCGGCTGGCAGATCGCCGGCAACGGAGCGTTGACCAGCCGATATTTCCAGCTGCCCACCTCCATGTGGGGGCCGCTGGGAAAGATTGAGGTGTACGGCAAGAAGTATCCGATTCAGGACTGCCGCAGCGGCGTCTGCTACGACGGATATCTTTACTATAACGGCTACATCCCGGCGAACCGGATCAACAGCGTCGACCGCAACGGCCGCCCCAATGGGGTGATGGGGGTTCCCGACAGCTACCGGCCCTTCCAGGCGCCGCTGATCCCGACCCCCGCCAACGGCGGGAGCGCCGCCGACCCCCTGTTTCCGTTCTACGAGACCAACACGGTGTTCGTGCCGCTCAAGAATGGGACGCTGCAGCGGGTCGGCTACGATCCCGGCCTGCACCCCATGCAGAACCAGTACATTCCCGGTCCGATGCAGTGGTCCATGAACGCCTCGGCGTTCAAGTCGGTTCAGCTCAAGGAAGGGATGTATCTGCGGTTCAACATCGACTTCTTCAACGTCTTCAACATGCCGGGCATCGGTCTGCCCAGCTCGACCACCGGGATCATCAGCAACCAGTTCTCGAACAATTCGCCGCGGGTGTTGCAGTTGACGGGCCGCCTGAGCTGGTGACGCTGGCGACGGGGGCGAGGGGGCGACGGGGCGACGAGCGAGCGGGGGTTCAGCATACCGCGCCATCGCGGCCGCTGCATGCCGACGGCTCCCAGTAGGACGCCGCACCGCGATTGACAGGGATCTGCTGAGTCTATTAGCATGCTCATATGAGCCATCGGCTCCAAGTACTCATCCCTGAGGAACTTCAGGGCCGGGTCTCGAAGGCCGCGCAACGGGGCCGAATGTCGAGAGGGGAGTGGGTCAGGCGGGCGATCGAGGAGGCCCTGCGACGCCAGACGGCGCCGGGTACCCAGACCTTGGATCCCTTGACGCGGCTGGCCTCTCTGCAGGGTCCGACGGCTGAGATCGAAGAAATGATCGCCCAGATTGAGTCCGGCCGGCAGTGAAAGTCTTGATCGATTCCAACATCCCGATGTACGTCGCCGGCCGGGAGCATCCCAACCGGGAGCCTGCGCGCAGGCTCTTGAAGAGCGTCCAGAGCGGAGAGATTGAGGGTTGCACCAGTACGGAGGTCTTGCAAGAGATCCTCTACCGGTATTCCGCTTTGGGCCGCCGGGATCTGGCCGCTGAGGTCTACGACGCTTTTGTTCAGATCTGTGCGACCGTGTTCAGCGTCACACTGGCCGACACCGATAAGGCCCGTGACCTGTTGGCGGCCCATCAGGGAATCTCAGCCCGAGACGCGGTCCATGCGGCGGTGATGATCAACCACGGGGTGGAGTGGATCGCCTCCTTCGACCGGGGATTCGACCAGGTCCCCGAGGTGCGCCGGTGGAGGCTGAGTTGATACTTCGGCGCCGGGAGCGCCTCACGTCGGCGCCGTCCAATCATTGAGCTACGGCGCCAGGATCAGGACGGCCTGAACTTCCTCCCGAAGGAACTCCGCGACCCGGATCGCCTGGCTTCGGATCAACTGCTCAGCAGCCGCCGTCGGGTAGTCACAGCCACGCAGCCAGATCACTTTGGGCGGCGGCCCGAAGGCGGTGGCCAACTCATAGAAATCTGCGTCTGCAGTGACGATAGCGAAGTGGTGGGCCTTGGCGTACTCCCAAACAGCCGTGTCCGGGCTTTGGATCAAACCCTCGGTCGCAACGTGGCTGGATCCGGGGAACAAACCGGCGAGCCTCTGCACCAGTCGGCGGGAAAGGTTCTCGTCGAACAGCAGCCTCACAGAGCTACCCGACGCCCGAGTCGCGCCGCATAATCATAGACGGCTTTGAAGTCGTCCTTCTCCAACTCGGGATAATCGTCGAGGATCCGTTCTTCGCTTTCACCCGCCGCCAGCCAGCCGAGCACGTCCCAGACGGTGATTCGGAGCCCCCGGATGCACGGTTGCCCGGAGCGCTTGCCAAGTTCGATGGTAATCCGTTCAGCGGGCATGGCGATCCCTTGATTTTACCGCGCTATGCAAGTCAGTTCCCAGGGCAAAAACCGCTCCGTTGAAGACGCGGCACAAACCATTGATTCTACTGGAGCGGCCCGGCGCGTCTTCATCACCTTTGGTGGGCCGCAGGCCCATGGGGACTCCCTTGAAGACGCGGCACAAACCATTGATTCTACTGGAGCGGCCCGGCGCGTCTTCATCACCTTTGGTGGGCCGCAGGCCCATGGGGACTCCGTTACGGTCGCGGCTCGGTAACGCGCAGCTTAGAAGTTGATCCGCAGCACCAGCTGCACCAGCCGCCCGCCCGGATCGTTGGTCGTGGAGGTGTCGCGGTAGGCATTGGTGACCTGGCCGAAGCCGGCCCCGCCCAGGCCGCCGATGGTGGTTTCGGTTGCCGTCAAGCTGCCGACAAAAAAGTTGATGTTGTTGAAGGCGTTCAGGAACTCGCCGCGCAGCTCGAGGTTGACGCGCTCGTTGATGTTCACCTTCTTCACGGCGCTGATATCGAAGCGGGTGAACCGCGGCCCGTAGATGAGATGGTCGGTGCCGCCGCACTGGCCGGTGACGATGGCAATGCAGCCGGCGCTGTTGCCTGGAGCGATGTAGCGGCCAGTCGGGGCCCCCAGAGCCGCGCTGTAGCCGTCGGCGCTGGTGGGGCTGAAGTTGTTGGCCCGCCTGGTGTCGTCGATGAGGTCCTGGGGCAGCCAATAGACGAACCGCCCGTCAGTGCGGATGCCGATGGCCTGCTGCAACTGCCGGCGCGTCATCCCGACCAGACGGACGTCGCCCAGGCTCAGGGGCTGGCCGCTCTGCACGCGCCCGGTGCCGTGGAAGGCCCAGCCGCCCAGGAGACGATCCACCATGCCGCCGGCGTTGCCAAACAGCGCCTGGCCGCGACCGATGGGAAGCTCATAGATCCAGTTGGCCTTGAAGACATGGATAATACCCAGGCCGGAGACGGCCCGCTCCGGGGCCACTCTCCAGCCGCGGTTCACGCTCTCGAATCCCTTTCCGAAGGTGTAGTTGGCGTTTAGCAACAGCCCCTGCGAAAAGCGCCGCCGCAGTTCCACGCTTCCGGCGTTGTAGTTGGAGAAGCCGAAGTTGGTCACCAGGTTCGCGCCGCCCAGCTTGCCTGGATTCACCAGCAGGAGGTTGGGGGGCAGGCCGGCGCGAAGGGCATTGTCGCGCCGCGTGGCGTCATCGTCGAGCGCGTTGGCGAATCCGCCCGGCCCCGGGTTTTGCAGTCCCAGCGGGTTCACGAAGGTGGTGCTAGCGAAGTTCGCGGAGGTGTACCGCGCCGGATCGCCCGCCTGCGAAGCCGGAAAACCGCCGAAGTAGGCCAGCGCGATCGGCAGCGGAGAAGTCCCGGTCCCCGGTCCGTAGTATCGGAAGTTGGTGCCGCGGCCGGCGGCCAGGTTGGCCCGGAGATTGGCTTGGGCGAGCTTGAATTCCTCCAGCAACCCGTTTTCGACAATGTTGATTTCATTCAGGCCCCGCGTGAAGACATCCCGATCGTAGTAATTGCCGACGTAGCGGAACTCGATGGCCATGGCGTTCGTCAACTCGCGCTGGATGGCCACGCTCCAGCTCCGGACGCGGGGCAGCTTCAGGTTGGGGTCGTAGGCGGTCGCAGAATTTGTAATGGCGCCCGAAAAGGGGTAGGTGGGGGCCTCCTGGAACGGCGGGGGTCCCAGGCGATTGGTTTCGCGGAACAACACCGGCCATCGCTCGCCCGGGGCCACCAGGTTTCCAAGAGTCACGTTTCGGTTGGCCGTGATGACCCCGCCGGGGTTGTTGCCCAGGTCGTCGCCGTTGCCATTCCCCTCGCGGAGGTAGGAAACCGAGTATCCGGCCCGGAAAACGCTCTTGCCGCCACTGCCGAAGATGGCCCGCAGCGGCCCCCAAACGGCGTTCGGCGTCCAGGCGATGCCGGCGCTGGGGGCGAAGCTGCCCCATTGGGTATTGTAAAGATGCTCACCGGGCTCCACGGCCACAAACTCGGTCGGCTTGCCCTCCAGCACGCCGGGCTTGAAAAGGTTGCCCGGTCCTGAAACCCCGAACAGGCCCTGGTAGGTGGTCTTGGCGTAGCGATTGTTCAGGGCCACGAAGGGGAACTGCACTTCCCAGCGCAAGCCGAAGTTAACGGTGAGATTGGGGCGCAAGCGCCAGCTATCCTGAAAGTAAAGACCCATCTGGCGCTGCCGGAAGCGATCCACGTCCCATCCCTGGTAGACATACTTGCCGGTCTGCTCGTCGAGAATTGCGTTGGCGTTGATGGCCGTTACGCGTCCGGTGAGCACGGCATAGAGATCCCGAGCATCGTCGAGATTGGTGTTCGAGGCGCCGGAGAAATTGGCGGTATTGAACATGGCCGCCGCCGGATCGTTGGAGGTATCAACGCCGAAGGTGATGCCCGGGACCACGGTCTTGCCCGGCGCCCAGGAGCGGACTTGCGTGAAGTTGCCTCCCAGGTTGAGGTTGTGCGAGTTGCGGTTGAGGATCAGGTTGTTCTGAAACTGTCGGAGGGGATTCTGGTTCCGGCTGATGGTCGCGGTGGCCGTGGCGTTGGTGATATTCGCCGCCGCCACGCCGATCCCCAGGTTGAAGCCGCGCTGGTTGGCCACCGGCCCGGTGAACTGCGCAGCGCTGACCTCGGGGCGAAACAGCGTGGTTCCGCCGGAGATGCCGAACCGCGCCTCGTTGACCATGCGCGGCGACAGGGTCGATCGAAGCGCAATGGCGCCCGAGTGGCGGTTGGAAGACTGGCCGCCGGCGTTCGGAAAGCCTGGAAATGCCGGATCGACGCCGTTCAGCAGGTCGTACAGACCGGCGAAGTCCTGGTAGTTGCCGGACAGCTCCAGGGAATGCTTGGGGCCCAGGTTGAAGTCCAGGCGGACCGTCGGGAACTTGCGCCAGGAGCCGCTGGTGGAGTTGAAACTGAAGGTCTGGCGGTTGGGATCGTTCAGGATGGGAGTGATACCGGTGTTCCTGGTGGCGTTGCGAATATCGGCCAGAAGCCTGGTGACGGTGGGGTCGAAGGTGGTGGTCTGGCCGTTGCGAGCGGCCAGCTCCACCAGGTTGACGCTGCGGATGATGGTCTGGCCGCCCTGCGTCACCGGGTATTCAAAGATCCCGCTTTGCGCTTGGGGGCTGAGAATGGTTCGCTGGCGCAGCAGCGCGTCGGGCAAACGGAACTCCTCATAGTTCAGGAAGAAGAACGCCCGGTTGCGGCCGCTGAACAGTTTCGGGATGGTGATGGGTCCGCCCACGCGGAACCCGAACTGATTCAGGATCACGCGCTGGCGCGGCGCTTTGCCGGTGGCCGGGTCCGGCGCCAGGTCGCGGTTGCTGAACCAGTAGTTGGAGTTCAGAGCCGTGTTGCGATGGTATTGGTACAGGCTTCCTCGGAGGTCGTTGGTTCCGGAGCGGGTGACGAACCGGATTTGCACAGCGCCCTCGCCGGAGCTCTCGGCGCCGCCCGCGGCCGTGGAGACCGTGACCTCCTGAATGGCGTCCAGTCGCGGCCGGATGTAGGTAAAGTAACCGTCGGTGTTCTTGCTGTCGTTGTCCTGCACGTTGATGCCGTCGAGCGTGATGTTGAGGGCGCTTTGCGGCAGGCCATCCACATAAGAGGAGCGGGGCCGGCCCGGCGTATTCACGCCCGGGAGGAACAGCACCAGGTCGAGCGCGTCGCGGGACACCAGCGGCAGCTCGGTGATCTGGCGGCCCACCAGCGTGGTGCTGACGGTGGCGGTCTGGGTCTGCAAGATGGCGCCGACGCCCTCCACCTTCACGGTCTCGACCTGCGAGCCGACCTCCAGGTGGATCTGAATATTGGCGGCCACGCCGGCGTCCATTTTCACGTCCTGGACCTGGGCCTGCTTGAACCCCGGGGCCGTCACGGTGACGGTGTAGTCGCCGGAGGGCAAGGCCGGAACCTGGAAGACGCCATTCCCCCCGGTGGCGCTCTCGAACGTCGCGCCCGTCGCCTGGTTGCGGACCGTCACGTGGGCGCCCGGTATGAGGGCGCCGGTGGGATCCACGACGGTTCCCGAAAGCGGGGCCGTGGCGCTGACCTGTCCGAGAGCGCTGCCGGCGGCAACCAGCAGCACGGCAGCCAATAGAGGAGCGCAGCGCGAACACTGACTCATGACCCACCCCCTTGCATCTTCGACCTACGAACAGGCTACACGATTCGGAGGGGATATGCAAGGAAAGCCTGCCCCAAGCTGCCGTGGTGGAAACCTGCCGTATAATGTGGGTTGGCCTGCCGGAAGACGCTATGAAGACGCTGGCTGCCATGCTGCTCGCCGCCGCGGCGCTGGGAGCGCAGAAACCCGCGCCCGAGGAATTGTTGGAGGCCGTCCAGCGGGGCGAGGCGGCGGGGGTGAAGCGCCTGCTCGAACGGGGGGCCGATCCCAACGCCGCCAACCCGGCCGGCGCCACGCCGCTGATGTGGGCCATCCCCGACCTGGAGAAAGTGAAACTGCTGATCGCCGGCGGCGCCGATGTGAACGCCAGATCCTCCAATCTCGGCCGAACACCGTTCCTGATCGCGGCGAGTTATCCGGGCACCGCGCCTCTGCTTCGGTTTCTGCTCAGCAAGGGCGCTGACCCGAAAGCCCGCGCTCGCAACGGGGACCACGCCCTGAGCCTGGCGGCGCGCGACGCCGACGTCGAGGTCGTCAGATTCCTGGTCGAGCTCGGCCTGGAATACAACCAAGGCCGGGGCCCCTTGCAGGCGACTCCCCTGGGGATCGCGCTCTCGCGGCGCTATCGCCCCACCATCGATTACCTGATGGAGCGGGATGCCGCCGTCCAGAAAAACATTTCGGGCGCCGCCTACTGGCTGGGGCCCGCAACGATCGCGGCATTGCTTGACCGGGGCGCGGACGTTAACGCTCGCGCCACTGCCTTCGGCCGCACGGCCGTGATTTCCGCGGCCTCCGCCGATGACGACACCCTCCCCACTCTCCGGCTCCTGCTCGAAAAGGGCGCCGATCCCAACCTGGCCGACAGCGACGGCGAAACGGCCCTCGACTGGGCGATGCATCGCCGCGATGAGGCGCGCATTGCCCTGCTCAAGGCCCATGGGGCCAAGCCGGCGCCAACGCCCCGCGACCAGACCTTTCCCAAGCCCGAGGGGCTCGCCGACCCGCGCGCCTCGCTCGCCCGCGCTGTGGCCAGGCTCCAGCCGGCCGCTTCCGTCGTCTTCGGGAAGCGTGGCTGTATTTCCTGTCATAACCAGTCGTTGGTGGCCCAAGTGTCGGCCGCCGCGCGCGCCAAGGGCGTTCCGGTTGACGAAAGAATGGCGGCGCAGAATCTGAAGGAGACGGTGGCCGCTTACCGGCCGATCGCGCAGGAAGCCATGCAAGGCGTGATTACCGGAGGCGGCGAGCTGACCATCGGCTACATTGCCATGGCCCTGGCGGCCGAGAAACATCCTGCGGACAGCATTACCGCAGCCCTCACTCATATCGTCGCGGGGCGCCAACTTCCCGACGGCTCGTGGCCGGAAGCGGGCTCGCGCCCGCCCATGGAGTACAGCACCATCAGCCGAACGGCCATGGCCATCCGCACCGTGATGCTCTATCCCATCCCGGCCCGGGGTCGCGAGATCCAGTCCCGCCTGGAGCGCGCGCGCCAGTGGATGCTCGCCGCCAGGCCCGCCTCCGCCGAGGAGCACGCCATGCGCATCATGGCCCTGGCGTGGACCCGCGCGCCGCGCCGGGACCTCGACGCCGCCATCGGCGCCTGGCTCCCTCGGCAGTATCCCGACGGCGGCTGGGCCCAGTTGCCGCACCTGGAAACCGATGCCTACGCCACCGGCCTGACCCTCTACGCTCTGTCGCAGGCGGGATTCTCTGTTACCGATCCGGCCTGCCGCCGGGGCATCGCCTGGCTGTTGCGCAACCAGTATGCCGATGGATCGTGGTTCGTGCGCACCCGCTCCTTCCCGGTTCAACCGCAGATGGAAAGCGGCTTCCCGTTCGGGTATCACCAGTGGATCTCGGCTGCGGCCACCTGCTGGTCGTCGCTGGCCATTGCCGCCACGCTGTAGCGGCCACCGGGAGGGTCAGAAGGTGATCCGCAACCCCAGCCGCGCCGAGCGCAGGCCCCCGGCGCCGGTGATCGACATGAAGTTGCGGTAGTCGGTCACCCGCCGGCGGTCGTAGCCGGCCGGCGGAAAAGGCTGTGAAACAGAGACTTGCCCGACCCTGGGTGGAATTCTGTTCCTTATGGTAGAATGGAGCCATGAAGACCCTGAACATCAAGGACCCACACGGCTATCGGCTCGCCAGGGAACTGGCAGCGCGGACAGGTGAGTCACTGACGCAAGCCGTCGTCCAGTCGCTGCGCGAGCGCCTGGAGCGTACACGCCCTGCCAGGCGCGGTCTGGACCCCGAGGAAGAAATGAAGGGAGTAGCTGAGCGGATCTGCGCGCTTCCAGTGCTCGACGCCAGAAGCGAAGACGAGATCCTGGGATACGATGATCGCGGCCTCTTGGATGGAAGTCATGGTCATTGACACCTCAGCCGCCATGGCTGTCCTGCTGAATGAGCCGGAAGCCGAGGAGTTCCGGCGGGCGATCCGCGAAGATCCGGTCCGGCTCATGTCCGCCGTTTCCGCTTTGGAAACGACTTGCGTGATTGAAAGCCGGAGGGGTCCGGCCGCCGGCGTGGAATTCGAGTTGTTGCTGCACAAGATCAACGTTCGGGTAATCCCGTTTGACGAAGCTCAACTTCAGATTGCGCGCGGCGCCTGGCGTCGATTCGGCCGGGGCCGTCACCGGGCGGGACTAAACTTCGGTGATTGCGCCGCCTACGCGCTGGCCACCACATCCGGGGAATCCCTGTTGTTCAAAGGCGACGATTTCGTCCACACCGACATCACCGCCGTTGGCGGGTAAGCTGGGGCGGCGCTATAATCAGACCGAACAGGAGGTCGTCATGCTAAGCCGAAGGGCATTCCTGGGATCGGGCGCCGCCGGGGCCACCGCCGCCGGAATGGCGCAGAGCGGGGGGCCGGCGCGTCCGGTCGGTCCCAACAGCCGCGTTACGGTGGGGATGATCGCCGTGGGGGCCCGCGCCCACGAGCTGCTGGAGGCCATCAAGAGGGTTGAGGGGACCGAGATCGTCGCCGTCTGCGACGCTTACAAGGGACGCCTGGAGCGGGCCATCCAGCGCACCGGCGGCCGGGCCAAGATGGTCGCCGACTACCGGGAGATCCTGGCGAACAAGTCCATCGACGCCGTCACCGTGGCCACCCCCGACCACTGGCACAAGACCCACGTGATCGAGGCCCTCCAGGCCGGCAAGGACGTCTACTGCGAAAAGCCTCTCACCTATACCATCGACGACGGCAGCGAGATCATCGCCGCCGCCCGGCAGACCGGGCGCCTGGTACAGGTGGGCAGCCAGGGCATGAGCTCCGCGACCCAGCAGAAGGCCCGCGAGCTGATCCGGACCGGCAAGCTGGGCAAGGTCACGCTGATCCGGGCCTCTTACAACCGCAACACCGCCTCCGGCGCCTGGATTTACCCGATTCCGCCCGACGCCTCGCCGGCCACCGTCAACTGGGACATGTTCCTCGGACCGGCGCCCAAGCGGGCCTTCGACCTGGCGCGGTTCTTCCGCTGGCGCTGTTACAAGGACTACTCGGGCGGCATCGGCACCGACTTGTTCGTGCACCTGTGCACAACCATCCATTTCGTGATGGATGCCAAGATGCCCTCGGCTGTGGTGGCCATGGGGCAGCTCTACCGCTGGAAGGAGAGCCGGGACGTGCCCGACACCCTGAACGCCATCCTGGAGTACCCGGAGGGCTTCACGGTCAACCTCAGCTCGACGTTCAACAACCAGATGTCGGCCGAAGGAGCCTTCCAGATCCTGGGCACGGAGGGCAGCCTGACGCTGGGCGGCAGCAGCCTGAATCTCTACGCCGAGACGGCGGTGGAGGACAACCGCTGGATCATCGACAGCTGGCCCAGGGCGCTGGCCGATGCCTACTATCAGGATCCTCAAGTCCGGCGCCAGGAGCTCCCCCCCACCCGCCCGCCCAAGATCAGCGAGACGGTCCAGACCTTCCGCGAGACCGGCCTGGAGGCCACCGTGGTCCACTTCCAGCACTTCTTCGACTCGGTGCGAACTCGCAAGCCCACCGTGCAGGACGCCTTGACGGGGCACCGGGCGGCGGCTGTGGCCCACATGGTCAACCGCGCCGTGGACACCAGGAAAATGGTCGCCTGGGACTTCGCGCGGGAGAACGTGAAGGCCTAGCCGTAGCCGGCGGTGGCCAGGGCGCCGGCCTGGCCGATGCGCTTCGAGGGTCTTGACCACGGCTAGTATCGCTCGGGATGACAGGGACCCCGCGGCTGCTCACTCTGGTTCGACTTATTCGGCGAACCTCTGAGAAAGGACACCGGCCGCCTATTCTATGTCAGATCTTGAGGCGCAACGACCTTGGCGCCAGCCGTTGCTGTTCACCGAGACGGTTTTCCCACTAGCGCCGCCTCAGCAGAAAATAGAGTGTCGCCGGAGCAGTTCCTTCTTCAAGGGTTTGGAAGCCCGCTTCGCTTGCTCTGTCCCTCCACCATTCCGCGCCGCGAGTACCGCCGTGTGAAAGTAGCGGCCCGAACGCGAACTTCGTCCAGTTGTCATTCGCGATGAGCATCAGCAAGAAATCACCGCCGGGTTTGATTACGCGGTTCGCTTCGGCCAATGCCTGTTTGGCTCCTTCCCGGCCCAAGTGATCGACGGCGTAGGCGCTGACAATGGCGTCGAAACTGGCGGCTTCAAAGGGCAGTTTGCGCATGTCGGCCGTCTCGATGGAGGCACGCTGGTCGACGCCGGCCGCTTTCAGGTTCGCCAGAAGCCGTTCCTGGGGGCTGCCGTGGTCTCCGAAGTGTCCTCTGAATGATCCGCCGAAGAGGTCGAGCGCCACAAGGGTCGCTTGTGGGCGTGCGGCCAGGACCATGATTGACGACCTGCCTGTGCCGGCCCCTAGATCGAGTACCCGTCCCACACCCGAGCGAAGAAAGGTCTGTGTCGGCAAGACAGGCCGGCCATTCACTTCGAACGAACGCACCACGAAGAAAGCAACGCCTGCCCATGTTGCCGCGAAACCCAATGCGGCCATCAGCCAGGTGGGCCATTTGCGGGTGCAGCCCACCAGCAGACCAACCAGAGCTGGGACCAAGACGGCCAGGTGACCGTGGCTCAACCACCACGGATAGCCAAAGTTGATGGAGCTCGTTGCTGACATGCGTGCCCATCTTAACACGCCAAAATCGGCGCTGACCACGAAGTCCCGGGCGACCTCCCGTTGGAGGTCGGTTGGTGGTGCCGCGCGAGGGAGGTTGCACACATCTCCGGACCGGCCGAACCACCAAGTCCTGATCTGCGCCGGCCTCGCCGACAAGGACCGCACGCTGGAAGCTCTCGATCGCATGGCCTCTCGACTCGGCGTCCTGCGAGTTGGTCAATACCTCATTTACCAGGAACTGACGCTGCTTCGCGGCGATCCGCGGCTGAAGGCTTTTCCGCAAAAAAATCGGCTTGCCCGAATAGCCATGCCCGGCTTACTGGCGCGCCAAGGAGGCCGGCGGCGTTGGCCGGAATGCCCGCATTAGCGCCGCAATCTGCTCGCGGTTCAGCTTCGGAACGAGGTCGAAGTCGCTGGACCGCAGCGGGGAGCGTGTGAAGTCGGCATGGTCGTGGTCCGGGGTCTTCAGCAAGACATGCATCATCTCGTGGGTCAGGACGCGGCTGGCCAGGCGATAGTAGAGCGCCGGGATGGTGGCGTGCCGGGCGCCCTGCCGCCGCCACTGGGCGACTACGCGGGCGATTTGCTCGCAGTCGATGACCGAGTGGGGAATGACATCGCCTTCGTTGACCATGGTCCAGCCCAGCCGGGCGCGGAGATCAGGCGCCTCGGTAACGGTCGCCACCCGGGGGAATCCGCAGGCGCCGCGCATCTGCGCGATGATCACCCGGTCGTAGGTTCCGACGCGTTTCTGCGGGCTCAGCACCTCCCACCGGACGTCGATGCCGGCGGCGCGGAAGGTCTTCCCTACCTCCTGCTCGAGCGGTTTGAGGAAACCCGGAGCGGCCGGTTTCTCGAACTGGAGCAGCACCCCAACCCGGGGCGGCCCGTAATCCTGCAGGACAGGCGTTCCCGCCTGTCCCGCCGCAGCCAGCAGCAGCATACCCAGCGTCATGTCTTCCTCCCAAGAGGGATTGCAAGACGCTCCGGATGCGGCTACAATCAGGTCGGCGGAACCTGCGCACTCCGGTGCGTGGTGTTTCCCTGACCCGCCCGAGGTGGCCGCCTCGGGCGGGCTTCGTCTTCTTAGACGAATCCCTCCGAACAAACGTAAGACGCAAACTTGCCGAATTTGTTTCAACGCCGGGGCGGAGATTTCAGGTGTCCGGAATCGGGCAGTGTCCGAAAGTGGGAGCTTGCTTGATCCCGGGCCTCGAGTTTGGTGACCGTCTTGCTCCAGCGAGGCATTGCAAGACGCTCCGGTTGCGGCTACAATCAGGTCGGCGGAACCTCTGCACTCCGGTGCGTCGTGTTTGAAGGGGGAGAGGAGTCTCTATGCTGAACAGAAGAACGTATGCTGCAGGCGCCATCGCGCGCCGCGGCGGATTTGTTCAGATCGCGGCGGCGGCGCTTATCTTGCTGAGTGGCATGGCCTCCGCGCAAACGATCACCGGCACGCTACTGGGCACGGTCACGGATCCGTCCGGCAACGTTGTTGTGGGAGCGGCGGTGACCGTAACCCAGGAGGGCACGGGCGAGCGCTGGTCGGCGAGCACGAACACCACCGGCGCATTTACGTTGCCTTCGCTCCTGCCGGGCGCCTATACCGTAACGGTCGAGAGTCCTGGTTTTCAGAAGTTTGAAAAGAAGAACAACATTCTCTCCGCCAACGGGCGCCTGTCAGTCGGTGATTTGCAGTTGACGATCGGATCGGTGACGGAATCGGTGTCGGTCACCGCCGTGGGGACTCCGGTGCAGACAGCGAGTTCGGAGAGCTCCTCCCTGCTGACCTCGCGGCAGATCGATACCATCGCCCAAAAGGGCCGCGTGCTGTACAACTACCTGCTGCTGCTGCCGGGCGTCAGCACCAATGCCGGCGGCGCCGACGCGGCGTCGGGATTCCTTACCCTCCCGCACGCCGGCGGCCTTCCCAACACCATGATGACCATGTCGATCGACGGCTTGCAGGGGGAGGACAACGGAAGCTCGCAGCTCTTTCAGACCAACGTGGCCCCCGATGCCGTGGAAGAGATCAAGGTCCTCATGAACAACTACCAGGCCGAGTATGGCCGCAACGGCGGCGCCACCGTCAACGTGATCACCAAAAGCGGCGCCAGGGATTTTCACGGCAGCCTCTACTGGTTCAAGCGCCACGAGATGTTCAACGCCAACAGCTTTTTCAACAATCGGAGCGGCATTCGCAGACAGATCTACCGGTTCAACACCAAAGGCGTCTCGATCGGCGGTCCCGTCATGATTCCCAGACTGTTCAACACCGATCGGCAGAAGCTGTTCTTCTTCTATAACTTCGACAGCAACCCCAGCACGGCGTCTCCGGCGACGCCCGCCCGGACCACGCTTTCCACGGACCGGGAAAGGGCCGGCGACTTCTCCCAGTCGCTGAATCCGGGCGGGACGCTGATTGCGGTCAGGGATCCGCTCAGCAGCGCGACGTTCCCGGGAAACATCATCCCCGCGAGCCGCATCAACCGGAACGGTCTGGCGCTCCTCAATGCCATGCCGTTGCCCAACCAGTTGAACCGAGCCATCACGCTGGGGGTGTACAACAACGAGTACCTGAACGTGGTGCCCAATGAACGGACCCAGCACCTCTTCCGGATCGACTACCGCCCGACCGATGCCGACTCGTTCTACTTTCGCGGGACCTATTTCAAGACCCTGAGCATCCGCAGCTCTCTGGCGACCTTCGACTGGGCACGGAACTCGTTCGGCGTTCCCTCCAAGACGGCTGTCTTCGGCTGGACGCGCCTTGTCAGCGCGACGATGGTGAACGAGCTCACCGCAGGGGTCAAACGGGAGCACGAGCAAACCAGGATCGATGATGAAAGGGCCTTCCGAAGGACGGCGGGCTTCGCGGCTGGACAATTCCACCCCGAGATCAACTATAGCGACCTGCTGCCGCAGGTTTCCTTTACCGGCAGCGGGCTCCAAAACACGCCCACCTTCGGTAATTTCCAGGCGGGCCGCTTCCCCCAGCAGGAGTCGGACATCAATTTCTTTGTCCACAACGGCTTCACCATCACCAGAAATGCCCACACCTTCAAGTTTGGGATCTACGCGGAGAAGGACCGGGTGACCACGGGAAGCGGATTCGGAACCACTCCCATGGGGAATTTCAGCTTCAACGTCGATACCAACAACCCCAACGACTCCAGGCATCCCTTTGCCAACGCCATGCTGGGGAACTTCACGCAATACAGCGAATCGACGGCTCGCACCCGGCCCGCCGGGACCTCGATCAATATCGACTGGTACGTGCAGGATTCCTGGAAAGTGAACCGCAAGCTCACCCTCGAGATCGGCCTGCGCGCGGCGTTTTATACCCCGTGGTACCACTGGCATGGGTTCGCGACAGGGTTCACGCTGGAACGCTACGATCCCAACAAGGCGCCGGTCCTGTTCCGGCCGGCATGCGCAGGCGCCAGCCCGTGCAGCGGCGCCAACCGGGTCGCTCTCAACCCCCTCACCGGCCAGACGACGTTTGGGGCGCTGCTGGGCGGGCCTGCTTTCGTGCCCGGCACGGGCGATCCGGCCAACGGCTCGGTCCTGGCGAAGGATACGGCTTATCCTCACGGCTTTATCGAGAACGCCGGCGAGATGTTCCAGCCCCGGTTCGGCTTTGCCTGGGATGTGTTCGGAAACGCCAAGACTGCGGTCCGCGGAGGCCTTAGCATTCAGAACCAGCTGCTGCGCTATGAACCCCAAGCGGCCGGCGCGCCGCTCAACTATACGCCCGTGTTTTACTACGGGAACCTGAACACGTTCTTGGGCAACAGCGGGTTTCTTTCTCCGAGCACGGTTACCGGGTTCGACCGGTACGGCAAGAGTCCCTCCATTTACAACGTCTCTCTCGGCGTCCAGCAGAACATAGGGTTTGGAACCGTATTGGAGGCCAAATACGTTTCCACTCTCGCGCGGCACTTGGCCACCAACCCCGCCATCAACACCTATCCCTATGGGACTCGCTTCCAGCCGCAGAACATCGACCCGACCACCAACACGCCCTTGAACGATAATTACCTGCGGCCTTACCCCGGATGGGCGCAGATCACCATGCGGACCAGGGACGGCAGCTCGAACTATCACGCCTTGCAAGTGCAAGCTAACCGCCGGTTCGCTCGCGGCTTGCAGTTCGGCGTGTCTTACGCCTTCTCAAAGGTCATGGATTACTATGGGAATGGCTCGCAGGCCGGCGGCAACACGCCCGTGGCCGGGCCGACCGGCGCCGCTTTTCCCGTATACCAGAACAGGAAGGTGTGGAGCTACTCCAAGTCCGGTTTCGACCAGACGCACGTTCTGACCATCCACTACACGTACAGCTTCCCGCAGCCCAGCAGAATGCTGCCGAATCCCGTGGTGCGCCAGGCGCTGGATAACTGGGAGATTTCCGGGATCACCTCTTTCGCCAGCGGCGTTCCCAACAACATCTTGTTGCAGTTACAGGACAATGCCGACCTGGTCGGGGGCGGCGACGGCGTGCGTGCCAACCTCGTCGGCGATCCCAGGATTTCGCGCGGCGAGCGGGGCTTTGCCAGGTTGTTCAACCCCGGCGTGTTCGCCCGGCCGCTGCGGGGCGATGCAGGCAACATCGGCAGTGGCATCGTTCGCGGCCCCGGAATCAACAACTGGGACGTCACGCTGTTCAAGAATTTCCCCATCCGGAGTGAGCAGCGGACTCTTCAGTTCCGTTGGGAGTTCTATAATCTGCTCAATAACACTCAGTTCAGCACCATGAACACGGTCGCGACGTTCAATGCCGCCGGGCAGCAGACCAATACCCAGCTCGGCCAGGCGACGGCCGCGCGTCCCGCGAGGATCATGCAGGTTTCGCTGCGGTTCCGTTTCTGAGGCCATGAGAACTATGAGGTTCTTCGGGTTGCTGGCAGGTTGTTGGTTGGCCGGCGCGGCAGTGTGCGGCGGCGCCGGGGTACGCCGGGCTCCGGCTTATGGTCAGGTCCCGCTGAGCTTCGAGGTCAACCGGGGACAGGCCGGGGAAGGAGTCCGTTTCGTCGCCAGGACCTCCGGCTACACCCTGCTGGTGACCGCAGCCGGGCCGGAGCTGGTGTTTCGCGGCGGCGGCGCGCGGATGCGGCTGGTGGGGGCCAATCCCAAGGCGCGGCTCGAGGGCCTGGATGCCCAAGCGGGCCGGAGCCACTATTTCGTCGGCGAGCGCTCGCAGTGGCGCACCGAGATTCCCCACTACGGGCGGGTGCGGCTGGAGGAGGTCTACCCGGGTATTGATCTCATCTACTACGGGAACCGGCGGGATCTGGAGTACGACTTTGTGGTGCATCCGGGCGCCGACCCAGGCCGGATTCGGATGGAGTTCGAGGGCGGCGGCCCGGCCCGGCTCGACGCCGAGGGAAACCTGGCAGTGCCGGCGCCGGCCGGCGAGATTCGCCAGCAGCGGCCGCAAATCTACCAGCGGGTCGCCGGAGCCCGCCGCCAGGTGGCCGGCGGCTACCGCCTGGACGCCAGCGGCCGGGTGGGCTTCCGGCTGGGAACCTGGGACCGCTCCAAGACCCTGGTGATTGATCCGGTGTTGGTCTACTCAACCTTCGTGGGCGGAAGCGCCTTCGAGGAGGGCAACCAGATTGCGGTGGACGCTTCCGGCAATGTCTACCTGACCGGCGAGACCGACTCCTTCTCCTTTCCGGTCACCTCCGGCAGCTACCGCTCTTTCTCGGTTGGCGGCACGGAGGCTTTTGTCGCCAAGCTCAACCCGGAAGGGACCCGGGTGGTCTACGCCACCTACTTTGGTGGTTTCGAGAACGAGGCCGGCCGGGCCATCGCCGTGGACGGCGCCGGGGCCGCTTACGTGACGGGCTGGACGCGCTCCCGGCCAGTCTTCCCGGTGACCTTTGAAGCCCTCCAGCGGACATTCGGAGGCGGCGATCAGGACGCCTTTGTCATGAAGCTCAGCCCCGGGGGCGGGAGCCTCACCTATGCTACCTACCTGGGTGGCGGCGGGATCGACTCCGGCCTGGGCATCGCCGTGGACGCCGCCGGCAACGCCTATGTCACCGGCCTGACCGAGTCCACCAACTTTCCGGTGACAGCCGGAGTGGTGCAGCCGGCCTATGGCGGCGGCGACCTGGAGGCCTTCGCGGCCAAGCTGGACCCCACCGGGGCCGCGCTGCTGTACGGCACCTACCTGGGGGGACGCGACCTGGACGCCGGCTTCGCCATCGCCGTCGATGCCGCCGGCAGCGCTTATGTCGCCGGTGATACCTATTCCAACGACTTTCCGGTCACGCCCGGGGCGTTCCAGACGCGCTCCGGTCCGGCCTTCGACGCCTTCCTGGCCAAGCTCGACCCGGCCGCGGGGGCTCTTGTGTACTCGACCTACCTGGGTGGCTCGCAGAACAGCCGGGCGCTCGGGGTGGCGGTCGACAGCCGGGGCCGCGCCTTCGTCACCGGCTGGACCCTGGCCCCGGATTTTCCGACCACGCCGGGCGCCTTCCAGACCCGCCACGCCGGGGACCGGGAGGCCTTTGTCACCAAGCTGGACCCGGCCGGCAGCGCCCCCATCTACTCGACGTATCTGGGGGGCAGCCTGGCGGACGCCGGCCGGGCCATCGCGGTCGACGCCGAGGGCAACGCCTTCGTCGCCGGGTCCACCTCCTCGCCCGACTTCCCCATTACCGGCGGCGCCGTACAGGGCCAGGCGGGCCGGCAGGACGCCTTCCTGGCGATGATCCGGGCAGCCGGCAACCGGCTGCTGGAAGCGACTCTCCTGGGAGGCCAGCTCGACGACTACGCCGCCGGGGTGGCGGTGGACGCCAAGGGCATGGTGTATCTGACCGGGGGCGCCAACTCCCGGGATTTTCCAGCCACCACCGGGTCGCTGCGCACCGCCCAGGCGGGCGGCGCCGACGGCTTTGCGGTCAAGTTTGACGCCTCCGGTGACCTGAGGACCCTGTCGGCCACGCCGGCGCGGCTGGTGTTTCGGGGCCTCGTGGCCAGTGCCATCCCGAGTCAGACCCTGTCGTTGGCCGCGGTTCCCGTGACGCCGCCTTCTAACTGGCGTGTTGAGACACAGATCGCTTCCGGGGGTAGCTGGCTGACCGTGACGCCGGCGGCCGGCGCCGGAACGGGGACCCTGACCGCCGCCGTCAACACCGCGGGCCTGGCCCTGGGATCCCACGCCGCCATCATCTCGGTTGTCAACCTCACCACCGGCAACCGCGTGGAAGCGCCGGTGACCCTGCTGCTGATTCCCCCGGTGGGTCCCATCACGGCCGCGGGAATCGTCAATGCCGCCAGTTTTGTCTCCGGGCCGGTGGCGCAGGGCGAGATTGTGACCATTTTCGGCAGCGGTATCGGCCCGCCGGCGCTGGCCGGCTTGCGACTGATCGGGAACCGGGTAGCCACGGTGGCGGGCGACACCCGCGTCCTGTTTGGGGGCGTGGCGGCGCCGATCATCTACTCCTCGGCCACCCAGGTCAGCGCCATCGTCCCCTACGACGTGTTTCGTCTGCCCACTACTCAGGTACAGGTGGAATACCAGGGAGTCCGCTCCAACAGCGTGCCCATGGCGGTGGCGGCGTCATCGCCGGCGATTTTCACCCAGAACGCATCGGGGCGCGGAGCGGGCGCCATTCTGCGCAACGAGGATTACAGCGTCGTCTCGCCGTCGAATCCCGCCCCGCGCGGCTCGATTGTGGCGATTTACGCAACCGGGGAAGGCGATACCAACCCACCGGGGCAGGACGGCCTTCTGGCCACCGTGACGCGGTTGCCGCGGCCCCGCCTGTCGGTGCGGCTGAGCATCGGCGGCCTGGACGCCGAGGTGCTCTACGCCGGGGCGGCCTCCGGGCTGGTGGCGGGACTATTGCAGGTGAACGCCCGGGTGCCGGAGGCAGTGACGCCGGGCGACGCCGTGCCGCTGGTCTTGCGGATAGGCGCCATCAGCAGCCCCCCGGGGGTGACCCTGGCAGTGCGGTAACAGCCGGAGGGTCTTTCACCGCAGAGGCGCCGAGGACGCCGAGACTCGCAGAGAAGCTCATTTTTCAGAACCTCTGCGATCCTCTGCGCTCTCCGCGTCTCGGCGGTGAACCAACTCAGGCAGGAATGCCTGTGTCACCGCCTGTTTCCAGCCGGCCATCAGCTCCTGGCGGCGGGCGGAGTCCATGTGCGGCTCGAAGCGGCGGTCGGCTTTCCAAAAGCCTTCGATCTCTCCCGTGGACCCCCACACCCCCACAGCCAGACCCGCCAGGTAGGCGGCCCCGAGAGCCGTCGTCTCGATATTGGCAGGACGCACCACGGGGCGGCCCAGGATGTCGGCCTGGAACTGCAACAGGAAATCGTTGGCGGCGGCGCCGCCATCGGCGCGCAGCTCGGCCAATGGCTCGCCGGCGTCGGCTTCCATGGCTTCCACCAGCTCGGCGGTCTGGTAGGCGATGGCTTCCAGGGTGGCGCGGGCCAGGTGGGCGGCGGTGGCGGCGCGGGTCAGCCCGGTAATGGTCCCTCGAGCCGAGGGGTTCCAGTAGGGCGCCCCGAGTCCCACGAAGGCCGGGACGAAGTAGACCCCGGCGGTATCCGGGACGCTGGCCGCTAGGGTCCCGGTCTCGGCGGCGCTCTTGACAATACCCAGAGAATCCCGGAGCCACTGGACCGCCGCCCCGGCGATGAAGACGCTGCCCTCCAGGGCGTACTCCATCCGGCTTCTCGGGCTGGCGGCCACCGTGGTCAACAGCCGGTTCCGGGAATGCACCGGGCGGTCCCCGGTATGCATCAGGAAGAAACAGCCGGTGCCATAGGTGTTCTTCGAGAGGCCCGGCCGGAAGCAGGCCTGTCCGACGAGCGCCGCCTGCTGATCGCCGGCGATGCCCGCGATGGGCACTTCCGCTCCCAGCAGGGGGCCCTGGGAGACCCCCACGGTTTCGGCCGACCCTGTCAGCCGCGGCAGCATAGCGCGGGGCACGCCGAACAGGTCGAGCATCTCCGGGTCCCAGTCGCCGTCCAGGTTCAGCAGCATGGTCCGGCTGGCGTTGGAGCGGTCGATGACGTGCAGGCGCCCGCCGGTGAGGCGCCAGATGAGCCAGCTGTCGACGGTGCCGAAGGCTAGCTCGCCGGCCTCGGCGCGGCGCCGGGCGTCCGGAACACCGTCCAGGATCCACCGGATCTTGCTGGCCGAGAAATAAGCGTCGATCACCAGGCCGGTACGTTCCGCGATGCGCCCGGCGTGGCCGTCGGCCGCCAGGCGCGCGCAGAAGTCCGCCGTCCGCCGGCACTGCCAGACGATCGCCGGGGCGATGGCGGCGCCGGTCTTGCGATCCCAGACGATGGTGGTCTCGCGCTGGTTGGTGATGCCGATGGCGGCCAGTTGTGAGGCCGCGACGCCGGAGCGCTCCAACGCCGCCCGGGCCGCCGAGAGCTGGGCCCGCCAGATCTGCTCGGGATCCTGCTCCACCCAGCCGGGCCTCGGATAGCGGCATTCGATGGGCGCCGATTCGGTGGCCAGCGCCCGCGCCTGGCGATCGAAGACCATCGCCCGGGCGCTGGTAGTGCCTTCGTCGAGTGAGAGGATCATTTCAGCTCGCCTTTCTCCAGGTGTCGGATCTGCCCGGCGAACCCCGCCGCCTGAGGATCGTGCGTGACCAGCACGATGGTCTTGCCCTGCTCGCGGTTCAGTTTCGACAGGATGGTCAGGATCTCCTGGGCCGACTGGGCGTCGAGGTCGCCGGTGGGCTCGTCGGCCAGAATCATGGCCGGGTCGGTCACGATGGCGCGCGCGATGGCCACGCGCTGCTCCTGACCGCCAGAGAGCTGCCGCGGGTAGTGATCCAGCCGGTCGCCCAGCCCCACCAGGTTCAGGGCGGTTTCGGCGTGCCGGCGGCGCTGCTTCTTGCTCAGCCAGGTGAGAAGCAGAGGCAGCTCCACATTCTCCAGCGCCGTCAGGACCGGAATCAGGTTGAAGCTCTGAAAGACGAAGCCGATATTCTGGTTGCGCCAGCTGGCGATCTGTCTGTCGTCCAGGCGGCCGAGGTCCTGCCCCAGCACCGTCAGCGAGCCGCTGGTGGGGCGGTCGATGGCGGCGATCAGGTGCAGCAGGGTCGACTTGCCGGAGCCCGACGGACCCATCAGGGCGAGAAATTCGCCGCCCGGCACCGTCAGCTTGACATCCCGGAGCGCCAGGACCCGGAACTGGTCGCGGAGGTATTCCTTGTGGAGCTGGCGGGTCTCGATGGCGAGGGACATGGGGTACCTAAGAGCTAACAGCTCATCTCACCCTGTCTCCCACTTTCAAGCCGGCCGGCGGATTGACGATCAGGTTTTCGCCTCCGCTCAGTCCTTCGCTGATCTCGACGCCGCGCGGCGTGGAGGCCCGGACCTTGACGGCGCGCTCCACCACCCGGCCGTCGTGGGCGAGCCACACGGCTTTGCCGTCGCGCAAGGCGGCCAGCGGAATGCGGAAGACCGGCCGGGCAGTCGCGACGCCGCCGGACTGCTCTGGTCCCAGGAAGGCCACCCGGGCGTTCATTTCCGGCCGCAGGTACTCATCCGGCTTGAGGACCCTGACCTTCACCTGCACGGTGGCCTTCTGGCGGTCGGCCACTGGCGAGATTTCCTCGATGAAGCCCTGGTAGGGGCGATCCGGGAAGGCGTCGGTGGTCACGATGCCGCGCTGGCGAGGGCCGAGCCTGGCGAAGTCATCCTGGTTGATGTCCAGCTCGACTTGCAGGTCGTTCAGGTCGGCGAGCGAAACCACGTAGCCTTTGGCGCCCCGCTCGCCCACGAAACCGGTGGTGACGAACTCGCCGACTTCGACCACCCGCTCCAGGATGGTGCCCGTCACCGGGGCGCGAATCAGGGTGGCGTCGAGCTGGGTCTGGTAGTAGGCCAGCTGCCCGCCAGCCTGCTCCAGTTGCCCGCGAACCGAGTCGATCTGCTCCACGCGGGGACCCAGCCGCACCAGCTCGTATGTCTTCTGAAGAGATTCCACGCGGGCCCGCAGGGTGTTGTGCCGCGCCACGGCGTCGTCGAGCATCTGGTCGGCCATCACGGCCTCTTTCACCAGCCGGCGGACCCGCTCCAGCTGGATGCGGGCGTGCTCCAGGTCGGCCTCGGCCTGCGCCAGGTTGGCGCGCGCCGCGGCGATCTCCTCGGGCCGCGAGCCGGTCTGGAGTTCTTTCAGGCGCGCTTCGAGCGCCGAGAGGCTGCCCTTGGCCTGCGCCACCTGGGCCTGGTACTCCTGGTCTTCCAGCCGCACAATCACCTGGTCCTTGCGGACTTTGTCGCCTTTCTCGACGCCGATCCAGGCGACCTTCCCGACCACTTTGCTGGAAACCTGGATGCGGTGGTGAGCGACGATGTAGCCGGTGGCGTTCAGCGACACTCCGGATTGCGAGCCGCCGCCGGCAGTGACCTGCACGGTCTGGACCGCGACCGCCTGGTTCCGCCCCGCCGCCAGGCGCCAGGCCACCAGCCCCAGCAGCACCGCCACCCCGGTCAGGATCCAGACCATGGCCCACCGCGCCGGCCCCGGCCGGCGCGGGGACCGGTCGATCTTCAGGCTCTCCAGTTGCTGGTCGAAGTTTCCGGTGTCCACCGGCATCAGAGATCCCTCAGGGCCGCCAGCGGGTCCTTGCGAGCCGCCATGCGCGCCGGCCACAACCCGCCCACCACTCCCATCAGGGCCGCGAAGCCCAGGCCGGCCGCTATCATGGACGGAGTCACACGGAACTGGAACACCGACATGCTGAAGGTTGTCATGTTGCCAAGCCGGTTGGAAAGGCCGTGGAAGGGCAGGATCAGCAGGCAGGCCATGGCCCCGCCGGCCAGCGCCAGCAGGACGGACTCCAGCACAAACGAGAACAGAATGCTGGCCCGCGAGAACCCCAGGACCCGCAGCACCCCGATCTCGCGCGAGCGGCGGGCCACCGCGGCATACATGGTGTTCATAGCGGCGAAAATGCTGCCGATGGCCATCACTACGGCGACGAAGGTCCCCAGCGCCTGAAGCAGCCGGCCTTCCGCCGCCTGCTTGAGATAATAGTCGGCCTCCGGGATGGCCTCATGGACCAGTCGCTGGTCGGTCTGGATGCGGGCCGCCAGCCGCCGGGCGGCATCTCGGTCCGGGGCGCGAATCAGAACCGAGCTCAGAGCCTGGGCGCGGTCGGCGTCGGCCCCCAGCTGGTTGGCATCGCCCCAGATCTCGCCCTGGTAGGCGGTCTGGCCGCCGTCAAAGATTCCCACCACCGTCCATTGAGTACTTCCGATCTGTATATACTGGCCGAGGCCGGCGTCCCTGTTGGCGCGCGTCACTCCCAGGCCCACCGCCAGCTCCCGCTGCCCAGGTTGGAACCACCGGCCTTCGGCCAACTTCACGGCCTCCGCCCGCATCCGCACTCCCATCAGCGACAGCCCCCGCACCGTGACGTTGGATTCGCCTTGGCCCCGCAGCGGCAGGGCCGCCACCGTGACCACCTCGTGCGAGATCATCTGCTCACCGTTCTCGGTTCGGATGCCTTCCTTGCCCCGCAGCACCTGGAACTGCTCGCGGGTGACGACGCTGTTCAGCTCGGCGTTGGATCCCTTGCGCAGCACCAGCAGGTGGAGCGGGTGGCCGGTGGCCTGGAAGGAGGCCTCCAGGCCAGCCAGCATTCCCTGGATCGCCAGCAGCACCGCGACGGTCAGGGCAATGCCCAGGGCGGTCATCAACGTGGTGGTCTTGCGAACCAGCAGGTTGCGGAGGTTATAGGTGAGCGGCAGGGCCACGGTTCCTCGGTCAGCCGGAGTGTCGCAAGGCCTCGGTGATAGGCAGGCGGGCGGCGCTCCAGGCCGGTCCCACCGAGCTGGCCAGCCCGATCACAAACGCAATGGCCAGGCTGATAGCCAAGGCGAGCGGCGGCATGCGCATGCCCTGGATGAAGAAAACCGGCATCTTGCCGATCCAGCCGACCATAGCGAATGCCAGCAGGCTGCCCGCCAGGCCCCCGACCAGGGAAAGCATCACGGACTCGGCCACCATCATGGCCATTACCTGGCCGGTCGAGAACCCCAGGGTCTTCAGCACCCCGACTTCCTTGATCCGCTCCCGCACCGACATCGCCATGGTATTGGCGCCCACCAGCAGGATGGCGAAGGCTACGGCCGCCGAGATGGACAGCAGAATCAGCCGGACGTTGCCCAGGAAGCTGACGAAGCTGAGCTGGAAAGCCCGCTCCGACTCGGTCTTGGTCTGGTGGGAAGCGTTGCGGAACATGGCGTCGACGGCGGCTGAGACGCGCGGCACCGCCTCGGGCGACTGGGTCAGGGCCCACACGATTCCGGTCCAGCCGCGGCGCCCCGGCGGCAGGCCCTCCTCCAGGTATTCCCGGTGGAAGTACATCACGGCATCGTTCTCGCCTCCGAAGATGGCCCGGATGGTCAACTCCAGCTGGCCCGGGTAGATGTCGCCGACCAGGGTGATCTTCTGGTCCAGGCGCAAGCCGAGCTGCTCGGCCAGGGTCCGGCCCACGGCGGCGGCGGTGCGCTGGCGCTCGAAGGCGGCCCGCTCGGCCGGGTCGACCTTCAGCTCCGGCCGGACGGCGAAGATCCTGTCGGCGTCCACGCCGAAGCGGGCGAAGTTGTGCTCCGGACGCCGGTCAATGTAAATGCCGCCGTACCAGGAAGCCCGGCAGACCAGCTTCACGCCGGGCGTCTGAGCAATACGGGCGGCGTAGTATTCCGGGAGCGGGAAGGTCAGCGAAACCCGGTGGCGGGTGGCGGTGCGCAAAGCCTGCTCCGGCGGGCCCTCACGATGATAGAAAGCAAAGTAGATGGCGATCAGTGTGCCGAGCAGGAACAGCGAAACGGTTACGCTCAGGGTGGTCAGCAGCGTCCGCCGGCGGTTACGCAGGGAGTTCTTAAAGGTGAATGGGAGGTATTTCCACATGTCCCCTGGAGGAGCCAGTATAGCACCGGTAACACAGGCAGGAATGCCTGCGCTCCCGGACCAGAGCCCGTCATCTCCTGCCTGTCACTGGAGTTTGGACATTCCCGTAGGGTTGACAACAGGCTGGGACACGGCCAGGACCTGTCATCCCGAGCGAAGCGAGGGATCTGTTTTTTGCCAAAACCTGCTGGCCATCCGTGAAAAACAGCAGATCCCTTGTCCTACCGGAATGACTGGGTTACCGGACGGCAATGGTCACTGACGGGCTGGTCTGCCCCGCAACCGAAAGGGTTACCGGTACGCGATCTCCGAGCCTCACGCCCGCGGGCACTTCCACGTTGACCTGGTACAACCCTGCGAAGCCCGGCGTGAGCCCCGAAAAGAGGACCTGCGCCCGTTGCCCGCCGATGTTCACTGTCACGGTGTTCACGGTGCGGGACAGCGGCGAGCTTGGGGCGGCAGCGCCGGCCGCCACCGGCGGACTGACGGCGCCCAGGCCGGTGCAGTAAATCACCAGCACATCGCCCGGCGTCGCGGCCGTTGCCGGCTCGGCCAGTCGCTGGGTGATTCCGTGGACAATGACGCCTTGCCCTCTGCCCGACTGATCCGTGGTAAAGATGGCCGGCTGGGCCGGCGCCACGGTGATGGTTTCCGGCACCGACAACGCCGTGCCCCGCCGCACCATTAGCTGGTGCTGGGTGTTGGCCGGCAGGTCGTACGGCACCTGTGCATTCACCTGGCCGTCACTGGCATAGAGCAGGGGCAACGGCTGGTCGCCCAGCACCACCTCGGCGTTGGCCAGTTCGGTCCCCAACGGCGCCGAGGTGGCCACGCCGGCGCCCTGGGCCAGCCGGGAGCCGAAGATCGAGATCAAGCCTCCGGGGGCTACCGGAGCGTCCACCCGGAAGCTGGCGGCGTTCAGGACGGCGCCCGGAGTCACCAGCGGCACCGTCGCTCCAGGCCCGAAGCTGCCGGAGACCCGGGCCGAATGCGCCACGATCCGCTCCTCTCCGATTCGGGCGACGGCTTCCACGACGATCTGCACCTGCCCGGCAGCGGTGTTGCGCGGCTGCCAGGTTCCTGTCCACTCTCCGCCTCGCTCGTGGGCCATTCGCACTTCCGGATCCTGGTTGCTGAACCGCGCCGTCACCGTGCCGTTGGCGACGGGGTTCTCGCAATTGTCCACCACCTTGGCTCGGATGGGGGTCGGCTGGGAGGCCGGGACCGTGAAGCCGTTGGCCAGGGAAATGATCTGGGGCGCCAGTTGGGCGGCGCGGCACCCACGCTGCAGAACTGCTCCCCGAGGACCGCCGGCGCCCGAGGAAGCGACGCCGACCATGGCCACCGTCCGGGTGGCGCCGTCGCTGAAGGCGAGCGTCAGATCGCCTCGCCGGATCCCCGCACCCAGGCCGGCAAAATCCGGCTGCACCACAATCCGGGCCTGGTCGCCGGGTTGAAGAGTCGCATTAGTAGGCAAATGGAGAAACCAGTTGCCTCCCTCCGGGAAAGCGCGGCTGGAGGTAAACGAGACCGGCCGGGGGGTCAGGTTGGAGACCACCAGGTTTTGGGAGCCCGGAGCGGCGCCGGCGGCCCCCGTGAAGATCAGCCCGCTTGGCGCCACCTCCACGCCCCGGCTGCTCCCCGGCGGCAGCACGTTCAACAGCACCAGCACCGACTGGGGCGAGTTGGCGGCTTCGCCGGTCCGCACTTGCACGACGCCGTAGTAGTCCCCGGGCGCCAACCCGGCCGCCGTCACGCCTGCCGTTGCCAGCGGGGCCTCCCCGGATCCGCCGGTCGAAAAGCCGCTGCTCGGCGAAACCGAGAGCCACCCGGAACCGCCCGATAGCGTTCGGGAACTCAGCGTCCAGCTCATCGCTCCCAAGCCATCATTGAAAACCCCAAAGCTCTGCCGCGTTACCGCGCCCGACCGCGACTCGGCCGTGAAGGTGAGGCCAGCCTGCGAAAGCAGGATCTTTTGGCGGGAGGCGCTGATGCTCATGGTGACCGGCAGATCGATCCGGTCGCCGGTGGCCGTGCCGGTGATGGCAACCGCGCCGGAATAGGTGCCGGGGTCGAGCCCCGACGGATCCGCAATCAGGCTCAGCAGCACCGGGACTTCCGGAAGGGCCGTCCCGCTCGAAGCCGACGCCAACAGCCAGTCGCCGCCGGTATCGGTCGTCGCCAGGAGCCGAAACGGCTGCGCCCCGCCGTGGCTCAGCAGGCTGAGCTGCCGGCTGGACGACCCGGCGCCCCGCGCGAAAGCGAACGACACCGCGGTGGGATCCACGCCCAGACGCGCCATTGCGGCCCGCTCGACCGTGAAGGTGACCTCCACAGTTCGCGATGGAGGGCTGGCATTGGGCGCCGTGACGGTTACCGTTCCACGATACCGGCCCGGCCCCAGCGACCTGGGATCGCCGCTGATCTGAACGCTGGCTGGCATCGATCCCCTGGTAGCGCCGGCCCGCAGCCAATTGCCACCGTCGGTGGTCGCCAGCGCAATTGTGAACGGCAAGCCGCTGATCGGACTGGAAACGCGAATTCCCTGCTCGGGCGTGGGGGCCGCTTCGCTGCGGCCGGCCAGCTGCAACGACGCCGGACCAACCTCAAAGGGGGGCTGAAAATTCAAGACCGCCCGCACCCGGTCATTGTCCCGATCGGCGATGTAAACGGTCCCGTCCAGATCCACAGCCACGGCCACCGGACTGCGCATGGAGGCCAGGGCCGCCGGCCCGCCATCGCCGGAAAAGCCCTCCCTCCCGCTGCCCGCCACAATCGCGACGCTGCCGTCGGGGGCCACCCTCTTGACCTGGTGATTCTCCGCATCGGCCACGTACAGGCCGCCGCTGGAATCTACCGCTACCCCGCGGGGGCGCCGCAAGCCGCCGCCGCCGATGCTGAACACGCTGCCGTTGGGCGCCACCCTCACAACCCGTTGGTTGTTGCTGTCGGCTATGTAGAGATTGCCGCCGGCGTGGACCAGGCCGGTTGGCGCGTCCAGGAAGTCGAAGGGCCCCCGAACACCGGCCCCCAGGAAGGTACTAACGATGCCGTCGCGCCGGATCCGCCGCACCACGTGATTCAGGGTGTCGGAAAAGAAAACCGAGCCGTCCTCGCCGGCCGCCACCCCCACGGGCGTGTTCAGGCGCGCCCGCGTGGCCTCCCCCCCGTCCCCGCTGTAACCCAAAACCCCGGTTCCGGCGATGGTCTCGATCAGGCCTCCGGGCGGCACTCTCCGGATGCGGTTGTTGTTGGAATCCGCAATCAGGATTTCTCCACGGGAGTCCACCGACACCCCGTACGGAAAGAACAGGTGCGCCCGCAGCGGGGAGATGAAGTCCCCGTTGTACCCCAGCACGCCGTCGCCGGCCACCGTCGAGAGGAATCCGTCGGGAGTCCTCTTGCGAATGCGGTGGTTGAAGGTATCGGCGATATACAGGTTGCGGAAGGGATCCACGGCCAGGCTGGCCGGGTTGGCAAGAAAGGCCGCGATGGCGGCCGTCCCATCGGGGGAATTGCGGAACCCGCCGTTGCCCGCCACGGTGGTCACGCTGCCGTCGGTCCCGACCCGCCGCACCCGGAAGTTGCCCTGGTCAGCGACCAGGAGG
>Ga0247727_10002408_pt1 | contig 42888 bp, 35 predicted proteins | sample WisWelCaveWW1625_FD_202498 | JGI IMG/M metagenome (GOLD analysis project Ga0247727, IMG submission 202498) | Biofilm microbial communities from Wishing Well Cave, Virginia, United States - WW16-25 | ecosystem: Environmental > Aquatic > Deep subsurface > Groundwater > Cave microbial mat | place...
CCCCGGTTTCCACCAGACGGATTGCTCCGCCTCGCTCCGGTTCCGCTACATGCACGAACGAGCAATTTACATGGTGAACTCCTTTCAGTTCACAAGATCAGCCAGGCTTAGCCTGGTGTACCAGAGGATCGCCGAGAAGATCGGGGAGAATGTATGATCGCTACCAGCTCAGCTTCAGCGCGAACTGAATCACTCGCCCCGCCTCACCGGTCTGGATGATGGCCTGGGTGGTGGGTGGAGCGACCGTGGCGCAGCAGGTCCGCCCGAACTGGGTCGACAGGATGCTGGGCGAGCCCAGCGTTGCGCTCACGGGGTGATCGAAGTTGGCCTGGTTGAAGGCGTTGAACACCTCGGTCCGGAACTGCAACTTGAACTTTTCGGTCAGCTCGAAACCCTTCTGGACGCCCAGGTCGACGTTCCAATAGCCGGGCGCCTGGAAGATGTTGCGGCCGGCGCCATCGTCGCCCGGCGCGGGGACGGCAAACCCGGTGGAGTCGCGGAACAGCACCGGGCCGAAGAGGCCGCCGGCCTCCTGGAGCCGCGCCTGGAGGTTGGGGTCCACCAGGTTGGCCCGGGACTCGTGGGAAAAGTTCGACGTCCGCGCCCCGCTGCGGATGGAGAACGGCTCGCCCGACATATTGGTGTAGATTCCGTTCAGGCTCCAGCCGCCCAGGAGGTGGTTGAGGGCGCCGGGCAAGGAGTAACGAATTGGCGGCCCCGGCCCACCGGGAGCTCCCAGACCCAGTGGGTGGTGAGGACGTGAGTGCGATCGAAGTCGGAGCGGCCGCGCTCGTTGCGCCAGTTGCGGATGCTGACGGGGGTGCGCGAGTTGGTGGTGCTGAGAGCGCCGCCGGAGGAGGCGCCGACCGGGTCGACCGACTGGTTGTCGATGGACTTCGCGAAGGTATACGAGAGACCCACGAGCACCCCCGCCTGAAAGCGCTTGCGGAGGGTGGTCTGGAGGCTGTGGTAGTAAGAGTCGCCGCCGGCATCGAGGTAGGTGACGGTCGCGAACTGCGGGTTGGGACGGAGGCGGGCGGCCACGGTGGTTTGCTCGATGCGGCCGGCGAAGTTGCCGGCGGCGTTCTGGGCCAGGTCCGTGAGGGTGGTGGCGGAGTTGACGAAGGCGGCGGTCACGATGCCGGAGGTCACCAGCGGCACCGGCGTCCCGGTGACGCCGGCCGGGCAGCCCGTCCCGCCGGGCTGGCATCCGCGATTGCGGTTCTGCTGCATGATCAGGAAGGAAGGCAGGATCGGCCCGGCGTCGATCTGGTTGATGTCGTAAGCGCGGAACAGCCGCGTGCCGCGGCGCGCCACATAGCCGGCCTGGGCCACGAACCCTTGCGGCAGCTCCCGCTGCACCGTGAAGTTCCACTGGTGAACGGTGGGGATCTTCAACTGCGGATCAAACGTCGTCATGCCGGGGGCGTTGGTCAGGGTCTGGGCCGGCAGCGTCAGAAACGATGACGGCTTCACGGTGGGTGGCGCCAGCTCGAAGGGAAAGCCCTCCCCGAGCCGGCGGTCCGGGACCGACTGGCAGCCCGGAGTGGCTGCACCGCCCACCGTCGAGGAGCAGCTATAGATGAGCCCCGGCACGCGTCCCGAGACCGCCGTTACCTGGAAGGAGGAGACGGGGTCGAAGGCGATCCCGTAGCCGGTCCGAATCACGGTGCGTTGGCCGCGCCCCGGGCTCCAGGTGAGCGAGAAGCGCGGCGCTATCGCCCCGACGTTGTTTCGCCCGAACCAGCGGTCGGCCTTGACGAACGTCACCGGCCCCTGCGAGCCGTCGATGGGCTTGTCGGGCACGTAGACGCGCCCGGCCGCCTCGCTCGCGGCGGGGTTGACTTCCCAGCGCGCGCCCCAGTTCAGGGTGAGGTTGCGGCGGAGCTTCCACTCGTCCTGGAAGTAGAAGTTGTACTGTTTCAGGCGATGTCCCTGGTTCCACAGCGAGACGCCGTTGCCGGCCCGAAAGGGAAGAAAGTTGTCGTTGCCCAGGTCGCCCAGAAAGACTTGCGAGAGCCGCGCCGGAATGCCCATCAGATCGTTGATGCTGCCGAGCAGGCGGGTATTGTCCACGCTGTTGATGCCGGGGGTCGTGCCCGTCGCCACCGATGGCGTGTTGAAGCCCTCCGGAGGCCGAATGGTGGCGCTGAGGGAAAGCGCCGGGGTGACGTTGACTCCGCCCGGCTGGCCGCGCTGGTCGTTGTGCTGGTAGAACCGGAAGTTGAATCCCATGCGCATCACGTGCGAACCGGTGATCAGGCTGAGGTTATCCAGGATTTGCGGGGTGGTCACCGCCCGAAACGTCCGCGGGGTGTTGATGAACGGCCGGCTGGCGTTGTTGAAGGTGTACGGCGGGATGTCCGGGAACGCCGGGTTGGCTTCGCCCTGGGTGAACAGGAAGACGAAGCGCGAGAACCCCAGCGTCACTTCGTTGACTACCCGCGGCGAAAACACCCGCCGGTAGCTCACCGCCAGGTTCTTGGTGGAGCGGTACACTTCGCCGAGGGGCGGGAAGCCCGGGAAGACCTGCGGGCGGCTGTTGAGCGGGTCGCCGTCCAGGGTGTTGTGGTCGGCCTGGAGATAGCGCGCGAACAGGTTGTTGTTGGGGTTGAACTGGTGATCCAGGCGCCCCATGTAGTGCGGGCCGCGGTTGCGCGTCGGCGGGTTCCAGATGTAGGTAGCCGTATTGAGCCCGTCGCCAGCGGTGTAGGAATTGGGCCGCGGATAGGACTGGAACAGGGCCCCGACAGTGCGGTCGAGTCCCAGGCGCCTGGGATCGCTGGCGAACAGGTTGTAGCTGGCCACGCAGTTCAGGTCATTGGAGGCGCCGCACTCCCGCACGCCCGGTCGCAGCGCGCCGGTGAAGCGGTCGACCAGGGCCGGCACGTTCTGCGTGATTCGCAGGCCGTCGAGCAGGAAGGGATTGTTGGGGTCAGCGCGGAAGTATCGATAGATCCCCGACAACGCCTGCGGGGTGTACAGGTTCGGCGCCCCGAAGGTTTGGTCGATGGGCTGCGCGAAGCTGGTCCTCTGCCCGGCCCAACTGGCGAAAAAGAAAGTCTGGTTCCTTTTCACCGGCCCGCCCATTTCGATGCCGTACTGATTGAGTTTGATTTCGGGCTTGGGGGTGCCCAGGCCGCGGGCAAAGAACTCGTTGGCGTTCAAAGCGGTATTTCGCAAGAAGTGGAACATGGTGCCGTGCAGGTCGTTGGTGCCGCCACGGGTGGCCACGGCGACCGAAGCGCCGCTGTTGCGTCCCTCCTCCGGAGTCGGGTTGCTGGTGGTCACCTTGTATTCCTGGATGTTGTCGGGGTTGACGCGGTAGAGGTTGCTCAGGGGGGCCGGCACGGAGGATTCGTTGGCCTCGATGCCGTCGATGGTGACGTTGAAGGCGCGGTCGCGCGACCCGTTGACGTGGATGCCGCTGCCGGCCCCACCCGCGGAGCGCTGCACCACGCCCGGCTCCAGCACCAGCAGGGCCAGCGGATTGCGGCCGTTCAGCGGCAGCTCCACCACGGCCTTGCGCTCCACCACGTTGCCGATGGAGGCGCTGGAGGTCTGCAAGCTCTCCACCGACGCCGCCACGCTGACGACCTCGGTGGTCTCGCCCACCTCCAGCGTTAGGTCGATCGACAGCGGCGTGTTCACCACCAGCACGTTGCCGGTCTTGCGGGCGGTTTTGAAACCGGGCATCTCCACCGTCAGCGTATAGCTGCCGACGGGAAGGTCGGGGAAAGCGTAGATCCCGGCCCCGGTGGTCGACTGCTGGTGGCTGATGCCGGTCGCTGCGTTCAGCACCGTGACGATGGCCCCCGGCACCACCGCCCCGGTGCTGTCGCTCACCGTTCCGGTGATTCGCGAATTGCCGGTTTGGGCCAGCGCCACGCCGGCCGAGAGAAGCAGGACTACCCAAGAGCTGCGCATACTATACCCTCCCGTTCGCTCCAGGGTAGCACATGTGGGGCGGTCCCCCTGGACCGCAGCCGGGAGCGCCCTCTGGGCCCTGGCCGGCTTGCCGGCTCACGCAAGGGCCCGGAAAAGGCTGGCCAGGAGCCAGCCCGCTTTCAGGGAACTCCACCGGACGTAGGCTACGACAGGAACAGAGGCTCTTTGGGAGGGGCCGGAGACGGAGGTGAGTTATTGATTCTCGATATAGTTCGGTGAAAGAACGTCTGACACCGCGTCGTCAGGCACAACGACACACATCTGCGCCTTGTTTGAGAGAACTGGGAGGATCACTCGGTGTTCGTTGAAAGGATGTACCCCTAGCGCCTTGGCCGAAGGCGAGCGCTGGTGGGGGTAAGACAGCAAAATGGTTGACAATCTGTAATGTCCCCGTTAGAATGAAGGCGGTTTGATTCCAGCGTTTGATCCGGAGACCGGGGCTCTTCCACCTGGCGATCACCGGGCTACGTTGGACGAGATCACGAGGCGCCTTGGCTTTACACCACGCCGGCGCTGGTTGCTGAAGGGTCTTCGTGCCGCCGTCCATGCATTCTGGGCGGCAGGGATTCGGGAGATATGCATCGATGGCAGCTTCTGCACGGAAAAGCCGGACCCCGGAGACATCGATGGATACTGGGTCGAAACTGACCCGGAGGTCTACGACCGGATCGATCCGTACTGGGTCGACCATGATCAAAAGCGACGCTCAGCGAGAGCGGACTGTAGCTCAGATCGAGGGCTTCCAGAAAGCGCTCGCTGGGGTGAAGGCGGAATTGGCCGGCAGACGGGCGGCGGCAGTGTCAGCAAGCTACCAGAGCATGATCCATCAGCTTGAAGAAGAAGTCCGCGAGTATGAGGATTTGAAACGAGGTGAGCTGACCCTGCCCCATGTCGAGCGCCTCGATCAGATCGCCCCCTTTATCGCGCGGATGCGAATCGCCAAGGGAATCTCTCAGACGGAACTCGCGCGCCGACTCGGAGTCAGCAAGCAGGTGATCAGTCGTTACGAGGAGAGCGCCTACCAGACTGTGGGCGTGGCGAAGTTGCAGGAGATTCTGGATGCCATCGGGATCAAGACAACGGTGACGCTCCGTGCTTGACCGCTAAGCAACTAGAAACTAGAAATACAGTTTTAGGGCGAACTGCATCTCCCGGTCGTCCGGGCCGGCCCCTGAAATGCCGAAGCCGCCGCCGCCCAAGGTGCTGCCGGGGATGCCGAACTGCGGGGTGTTGAAGGCGTTGAAGGACTCCCAGCGAAATTGCAGCCGGTAGCGCTCGCCCACCCGGAAGTTCTTCATCACCCCCAGGTCGAAGCCGACTATCCCGGGGCCCCCCATCACGGTTCGCGCGGTGTTGCCGTGGGTGAACAGCGGCGGCGCCGCGAAGGCATCGGGGTTGAACCACTGGAGGCCTCGCTGCCCCACGGCCGGCTTGCCCTTCTGCGAACCGGGCAGCCGGTGATCGCCCACCACGTTGGCACGCAGGTTCTTGCCGTCGGCCTGATCGCGGAGGATGTCGCGCGGCCCGTTGAGCACCGTTACGCCGAAGGGCGAGCCGCTTTGGATGGTAGCGATGGCCGACGCCTCCCAGCCGCCTAGAATCCAGTCCACGGGGCCGCCGCGGTTCAGCCACCGCTGGCCTTTTCCCACCGGCAGCTCCACGATGGGGGTGGCCACCAGCCGGTGCGGGATGTGGTTGGTCGACAGCGACCGCTCGTTCCGCAGGTCGTAAATATTCTGGATCTGGTCGTCGTCGCCGAAGGTGGCGTCGTCGCCTCCCACGAACACCAGGTTGTCGATCCACTTCGACCAGCTATAAGACACCAAAAAGCCCAAACCGTTCGAGAAGCGCTTCTCGGACTTGAAGGCGAAGGCGTGGTAGTTCGAAATGCCCCAGTTGGGGGAGATGATCTGGATCTGCGGGCGGTCGGAGAGGTACTGAGGCCAAGGGCGTCGCAGGCGCTCGGGAATCTCGGTCCGCGACAGCAAGTGCGGCGGAATGTGGTTGAGGTTGATGTTGGGGAAGGGCAGCTTGCGGCCCAGGTTGGCCACGTAGGCGGCCTCCAACAGCACCTGCTTCCACTGGTGCTGCACCGTCAGGTTGTAGTTCAGGCCGTACTGCGTGCGCCGGCCCGGATCCAGAAACTGAATGCGGCTCTGGGCCCACTTGGTGCCGCGGGCGCCGAACGCCGGGGTGAGGTCCTCCTCGGCCGGGAAAGCCAGAGCCCCCGGCGGCAGCCCCTGCTGGAGGCTGAACGGCACCGGGTCGCGGAACGTGGCGATGCCGTTGAAGCCGAGATCCATCGGCTGGATGATGTTGCGGTTGGAAGGGTTGCCGTGGAAGACGCCGAAGCCGCCCCGCACTACAGTATTATTACTGCCAACGGGACGCCAGGCGAAGCCGAACCGCGGCGAGAGGTTGTTCTTGTCCCAGTCCACCAGGTACTTGCCTTTCCCGTTGCGGTTGGGAAACGTGACCACGCCGGTCACGCCGGCCGGAATGTCGCCGGCGCCCGCCAGGGGGTGCGGCGTGTAGGCATCGAAGTTGTTGAAGCGGCCCTTGATCTCGTGCAGCGGGGTTTCGATCTCGTAGCGCAGGCCCAGCGTGAGGGTCAGGCGGCTCGACAACTTCCAGTCGTCTTCGAGGTAGCCGGCGTAGTACTGGATGCGCCGCCCCACTCCCGTGCCTGTCTTACCGCAGGGAAATGCGGGTCCCGACCGGTTGCCCGGAGAGGATTTCCGCAACCACGCCCGGCCTGGCGCCCGGGGCGATCGAGACCAGCCCGACCCCCTGGCGCACCGCCGCGGCCGAGGCCCGCAGCTTGGCCTCCATGCCGCCGCTGGCGACCCGGCGCTCGATCAGCGTTTCGGCTTCCGCCGGCTCGAGGCACCCGATCAGCTGGTGATCCTGGTCGAGCACCCCCTCGACGTCGGTAAGGAACACCAGTTGGTCCGCGCGAAAGTATACCCCGCAGGCCACCGCCATCTGGTCGGCGTTCACGTTGTAGACCTCGCCCCGAATCCCCCCGGCCAGGCAAGCCACCACCGGGATATAGCCCCGCCCGGTCAGCAGCTCCAGCAGATCCGGCAGCACCCGTTGGATCTTTCCCACCGCCCCCAGCTCGGGCGTCAACTGCTCCGCTTGTACCAGCCCGGCATCGGCCCCCGTCAGACCCACCCCCCGGCCCCCGGCCTGCTCGATGGCGCCCACCAGTTCCAGGTTCACTTCTCCGGCCAGCACATGCACCGCCGTCGCCAGCGTCTCCGGCGTCGTCACCCGAAAGCCGTTGACGAAACGGCTCTGGATGCCGCGCTCGGCCAGCTCCCGGCTCAGGCGCTTGCCGCCGCCGTGCACCACCACCACCTGGTGCTGGCGGGCGGCCTCCGCCAGCTCCCCACCCAGACGGACACGGGTGGCATCGTCATCTAACAGCGTTCCCCCCAGCTTTACTACCAGCCTCAAAGCAGACCCTCCGTCTCCGGCCGCCCCAGCACCAGGTTCATGTTCTGGATGGCTTGCCCGGCCGCCCCCTTCACGAGGTTGTCGATGGCCGCCACCACCACCACCCGCCGGCTGGCTGGATCCGCCTGAATCCCCAAATCGCAGTAATTCGTGTGCGCCACTCCCTGTAGGTCCGGCATTCGGCCGTCCTCGTAAACCCTGACGAAGGCCTCGCCCTGGTAACGCCTCCGGTACACCGCTGCAATTCCATCCCGGTCCACCGCCCGGCTGGCCCGAAAGTAGATGGTTTCCAGAATCCCCCGGTGGACGGGCAGCAACTGCGCCGTGAAGCTGAACTCGCTCTCCTCGAGCCCCGACGTCAGGAGCACCTCGGGCACATGCCGATGCTGGAGCACCGCATACGCCGACAGGTTCTCGGTCACCTCGCAGAAGTGGGTCTGTGCGGTCGGCTTCTTCCCTGCCCCGCTCACCCCACTCTTGGCGTCGCAGACCACGCCCGCCGCCCGGTCGATCAGGCCTTCTTCGAGCAACGGACCTAGTGCCAGGTTCGCCGCCGTGGGGTAACAGCCTGGGTTGGCGATCAGCCGCGCCGCCGCAATCCGCGCCCGGCAAAACTCCGGCAGCCCGTAGGCCGCTTCCGCCAACAGATCCGGCCTGGGATGCTCGGCGCCATACCAGCGCTCGTAGTTCTCGACCGTCCGCAGCCGGAAGGCCCCGCTGAGGTCGATCACCCGGACGCCGGCATCCAAGGCCGCCGGGGCCAATTCGATGGATACCTCCGCCGCCGTCGCCAGAAACAGAACTCTAAGCCCTTCCTCTCTCAGCACTTGCGGAGAGTATTGAAACCGCTCCATGCCATCGGCTCGATAGTCCAGCAGCACAGGCGTCACGTTCGGGTGATGCCGTAGAATCTTCACCAGCTCCGCCCCACTGTAGCCAGTGTGGCCGATCACACCAACTCTGGTCATGATTGAATAATCACTGTCATGAATAAAGATACCAGATATCAAGCCCGCGGGATCACCCTGGCGGGGTGCGGGATATAGCGGTGCCCCGCAATTGTCATCCCGAGCGCAGCGAGGGATCTGCTGCGAGTGGCTGTTGTTTTGGGACCGCCGGTCAGGTAGGGAACCCAAGCGCTGCCGCAGCTGTCCTCTGGTCCCGATCCAGGGTCAGAAAAACCAGTTCGCTCGTCGCCGGATCTAAGAAAAGCGCGCAAGCCACGTGCCACAGATCAGCGCCCTTCAACCGGGCGGTCGCCAGACCGCGCTGGAACTCTCGGGTGAGGGGCCGATTTGGGTAGATCCAGCTCAGCGCGGCGAGCGCGTCGCTGTCCGGGCGAACCGCTTCCCGAGCCAGCGCCGCGCGAAACTCAGCCTCCAGAAGGTTGCTCGAAAACAGGCGGTCAAACCCGCGCAGGCGGGACGCCAAGGTCGGGCTGCCGGGTTCGCCAAAGGCGATGGCGATCAAACAGGAGGTATCGACGTAGGCCAGCTTCAATCGCGTGACTCCAGAAAGCGCTTCAGCGCCCCGGGCCGCTTCGCCAGGGTTCTCAAGGCTCTTGGGGTTTTTGGGGCCCGGGTCACGACGCCCAAGTCCTCGAGGCGCTCGAGCGAACCCTCCAGGCTGGAGCGGTCCGTCACAAGGGGCGAGATCTCGGCCACCTCCTTGCCCCGGTAGGCGATGATCACCCGTTGCCCGGCCTGCACACGCCGCAGAACCTCGCTGAACTTGGCCTTGGCCTCGTAGGCCGAATATACCTGCGCCATGATCGGTCAGTATAGCATAGACCGGTCTGACCGGTCAATCGCTTGGCAGCAGCAGGGTGCTTAACCGTTTTGGGGGAAGCGGTCGTGGCGCACGCTTCAGCGTGCCGCGGCGAGCTTCAGCTCGCCGAAGGGTGCGGGTGAAACCACGCAGCGTGGACTGAAGCCCACGCCGGCACGCTGAAGCGTGCGCCACGTCGCCTCACATCCCAGCAAACTCCCCAAAACGGTTAAGCACACGCAGCAGCACCGGCGTCACGGTCGGGCGATTGCCATCCCGAGCGCCGCGAGGGATCTGCTGTTGCGCCGAGGCGAAAGCAGGTCCCTCGCTACGCTCGGGATGACACCGGCTGCCCGCGGGGTCACCCTGGCGCCGCAACTTGCGCTTCCCGCCCGGAGCGTGGGATCATATAAGGGCACACCCAAGGGATCTGGAAAGGAGCAAGAATGCGAAAGCTATTTGTGTTGTTGTCTGGTCTGGTCTTGGGCGCGGGAGCCATCTTCGCCCAAACGTTCGGCGAGATCACTGGCGAGGTCCGCGACCCGAGCGGCGCGATGGTGGCCGGCGCCACCGTCACCCTCACCAACGTCGGCACCAACGCCGCCCGCATCACCGAAAGCAACGACGTTGGGATTTACGCCTTCCCCGCCGTCCCTCCGGGCCAGTACACCATCAAGGCCGAGAAACAGGGCTTCAAGGCCTATACTCGGACCGGCATCCAGATCCAGGTCGAGCTGCGCGCCCGGCTGGACATCGAAATGCAGGTCGGCCAGCTCACCGAGATCGTGGAAGTCTCGGCGCAGGCCGCGCTGCTGACCAGCGAGAACGCCACGGTTGGAACCGTCATCGAGAACAAGCGCATCGTCGAGCTGCCGCTCAATGGCCGCAACTACCTGCAATTGGTGGCGCTGGCGCCCAACGTCAGCTTCGGTTTCCCGAGCGCCGGCCAGGCCGGCTCGCGCCAGGGCGGCATTCGCGCCGACCAGAGCATCTCGGTGGCTGGTCAGCGCTCCCAGTTCAACCGCTTCACCTTGGATGGCGTCGAGAACACCGACCCGAACTTCAACACCTTCGTGGTGTTGCCGAGCGTCGACGCGCTGGAAGAGTTCAAGGTACAGAGCGGAATTTATCCGGCGGAGTTCGGCCGGGGCGCCACCCAGATCAACGTTTCGACCAAAGCGGGAACCAACGACTACCACGGCACGCTGTTCTCCTTCGTTCGCAACGAGAAGCTGGACGCCAAGAACTACGCGTTCACAAGCGCCCGGCCGCCGAAGGATCCCTTCAAGTGGAACCAGTTCGGATTCACTCTGGGCGGCCCGGTCCAGATCCCGAAGCTGTTCCACGGCAAAGACAAGCTGTTCTTCACCAGCAACTACGAGTGGTTCCGGCAGCGCCGGCAGGTGCAGTCGGTGACGAGTTTGCCGTCGGTGGCGATACAGGGCGGCGACTTCAGCGAGCTCACCAGGCTGCCCGCGAGCAATGCGTTGAACATCGCCGGGATCTTCGACCCGCGGACGCGGGCCCAGTCGGGCAACACCGTGACGGCGACGGCGTTTCCCAACAACGTCATCCCGGCCGCGCGGATACACCCCATCTCGAAGCAGCTCCAGGAGTTTTACCGGACGCCGAACCTGCCGAACGTGGACCTGCGGAACAACTTCGTCCAGGCGCAGGGCCGGCCGATCAATCGCGACCAGTTCATCGGGCGCATGGACTTTGTGGAAAGTTCCAAGTCGCAGTGGTCGGGCCGCTATAGCTGGGGCGACGAGAACCAGCTAACCGAAGCGCTGAACCTGAACGGCAGCAAGATCGTCACCAACTTCAACCAGTACATGGGATCGAACACCCGCGTGCTGTCGTCGACGATGGTCAACGAAACGCGCTTCGGCTTTACCCAGTTCTACAACACCAACGGCCCTCAACTGGCTTTCTCGCGGGATGTGGTTAGCGAGCTGAAGATCCCCGGTTTGGCTGGCGGTCCGGCGGTGCAGTGGGGTATTCCCAGCGTCGGCTTTGCCGGCGTGTACGCCGGCTTCGGCAATGACTCGGAAGGGCCCTACGAGAACAATAACTCAGCCATCCAGTTCATCGATAACCTCTCATTCATCCGGGGAAAGCACTCGTTCAAATTCGGCGGCGAGGTGCGCCAAGACCGCTATAACCAGGTAGGCAACCAGTTCCCGCGCGGCGCTTTCGCCTTCCAGCGCAACGCCACCAACAATCTGGCCATCGCGCAGCGTTCCGGCGATCCGTTCGCCGACTTCCTGCTCGGCGAGACCTTCCAGGCCGAGGCGGCCGTTTCCATCGCCGCCGCCAAGTTCCGCTCCACCGGACTGGCGTTCTATTTCGATGACAACTGGAAGATCACCTCGAAGGTCACTTTGAACCTGGGCCTGCGGTACGAGTTGACGCCACCGTGGGAGGACCAGACCGGCACGCTGTTCAACGGCATCGTCCCCTTCGACGCCAGGATGACTCTGGCCAGTCCGAATGTGGCCGACCGCGCCCTGTATCCGTTCTTCATGCGCCAGGGCGCGCCGCGCCAGGATTGCTATGAGGGCATTCGGCTGCGGTGGGTGGACATCGCCACGCGCTGCGACGGCTCGCTGGGGAACCGCCTGGTGGGCACCGATAAGAACGACTTCGCTCCCCGCGTGGGCATCACCTGGGCCCCCACCCCGAAGTGGGTCTTGCGCACCGGCGGCGGCTACTTCTATTCACAGGACTCCGGCAACCCGCGCTTCGATATGGCCCGCAACCTGGCCGGCCGGCTGCGCGACAACTCCAACACCAATTTCCCGAATCTCACTTGGGCCAACTCCCTCGCCTCCATCGCCGGTGGCCTGGCCAACGTGCCGCGCCCCTACACCTTCGCCAACCCGTACGACCGGCGCACGCCGTACACCATGCAGTGGATGTTCAACGTGCAGCGGGAACTGCCCCGGGGGACCTCGCTCGAGGCGGGCTATCTGGGCAGCGTGAGCCATCACCTGGAGTCGCTGCGCGCCGTGAACGAGACCCTGCCCGCCGATCCGCGCGTGGACCGCCGCAGCATACCCGATCGCGCGCCGTTCCCGAACTTCGGGCGCATCCAGCTTGTCGATAACGGCGGCAACGGCAATTACAACTCGCTGGGCGCCAAGCTGACCAAGCGCTATTCGGGCGGCCTCACCTATCTGCTGAGCTATACGTATTCCAAGTCCATCGACACCGCCACCGCCATCCGCAACCAGGGCGGCGACACCCTGTTCCCGCAGAACAGTTACTGCCGCAATTGCGAGAGGGCGCGGTCCAGCCACGACAACCGCCACCGCTTGGGGACCAGCGCCTTGTGGGAGCTGCCCTTCGGCAAAGGCCGCAGGTTCGGGATCGAAAACCCGGTAGCTAACGCCCTCGCCGGCGGATGGCAGGTCAGCTCCATTGTGACGCTGCAAACCGGCTTCCCGGTGACGGTGGCCAACGGTCTGGACACCTCCAACACAGGCGCTATCTTCGACCGGGCCCAGAACAACGGGAACAAGCCGGACCTGGCGCGGGGCCAGCAGGATCCGGTGCGGTTTTTCGACACCAGCGTTTTCCGCATCGCCGATCCGGGCACCCACGGAAACACCGGCCGCAACACCCTCATGTCCCCCGGCATCATCGGCTGGGACTTCTCGGCGCTGAAGAACTTCAACCTCTTCAGCGAGGGGCGCTACGTGCAGTTGCGGTTCGAGGGATTCAACTTCGCGAACCACCCCAACTGGGGGAACCCGAACGCCAACGTGGCCAGCGCTGCCTTCGGACAGATCACCGGGACGCGAGGCAACATGCGCAACTTGCAGCTCGCGCTGAAGCTGGTGTTCTGAGCGCCGCTTGTCGCTGTCGCCCCGCGCGGAGGCAAGCCGCGACCGGTGTCATCCCGAGCGTAGCGAGGGATCTGCGTCGCCCCGGGCGGAGGCAAGCCGCAGCCGGTGTCATCCCGAGCGTAGCGAGGGATCTGCTGTCGCCCCGGGACGCGATGATGTTTTCACTCCGACATCCTTGCTGGATGACGATTCCAGAGCTAGAATGAAGTTTTCGAACGGCCGGTCGTACTCTCCGGGCGATAGTGTTTTCGGATGGGCGCACACCCTCGATGAGGTTGCCACATGGCTAGTGATGAAACCACACGGCATTCCCGAGGGAAAGCAGTTCCTATTGGACTGACAGCCCTGGTCCGGGAGTTTGCCCTGGAGGCGCCCCTTCCGGCTGTGCGCTCGCAGGCTGCTCCGGCGGCGCGGCGCACCTATGTCGAAGGCGGAGTGGTTTGGGAGTCCTATCCACCGGGCTACGCGCCTCACGACACGGTGGGGCACCTGCGGTTCGCCATGCGGTATGAACCGATCGACCTGATGGTCTTGTCAGGCCTGTTTCGCAAGATGAACCGCAGTCTGATGGAGAGGTGGGTTCGACGAGAGCCCACCAGCAAGTTTGCGCGTCGGGCCTGGTACCTATACGAGCTGCTGACAGGCAAAACGTTGGAGGCCTCCAACGTGATACCAACCGGCTACGTCGATCTTCTGGATGACCGGATCCACTTTACCGGAGAACGAATTCAAGTGGCGCGCCAGCGGGTGAATGACAACCTTTTGGGGGACCGAAGTTACTGCCCCTTGCTGCGCCGCACCGAAACCTTGGGGCAGTGGATGGCTCAGAAGTTGGACGAGGAAGCTCGCGCCATTGTGCGGGGATGCGATCCGGCGATCCTGGCGCGCGCCGCAACCTACCTGTACCACCAAAGAAACCAAGTCCTCCTTTGCGATCGAAGGAGAGGCGCCGGGGCCGGATCGAACCAAGCGTTTCGTCGACGTGCTGGCGCGCGCTTCGGCATTCGACGTCTCCGACCGGCAGGCCTTTATCCGGCTGCACAACACCATAGTGGATCCGCGCTACCGCCAGGACGGCTGGCGGATCACGCAGAACTACGTCTCGCAGACCCTGCCGGACTTCAGCGAGCAGGTTCACTTCGTCTCCCCGAAGCCGGAGAACGTGCCCGATCTGATGAACGGCTGGATGAGAATGGTCGAGCGACTCAAGAAGTCGCGGATGGACCCGGTCTCGGCGGCCGCGGCGACGGCGTTTGGATTCGTCTTCATTCACCCGTTCGACGATGGCAACGGACGGATTCACCGCTTCCTGGTTCACCACATGCTTTCCGGTTCCGGCTTTTCGCCGCAAGGGGTCCTGTTACCGGTCTCGGCGGTGATGCTGCGAGATCGCAGAGCCTACGATCAGGTCCTGGATCGATACTCCGGCTCAATACTTCCCTTCATCGGTTGGACCCTCGATGAGCAACAGCGAATGACGGTTCGCAACGAGACGGTCGATCTGTATCGCTATTTTGATGCTACGCCCTTTGCTGAATACCTCTATCACTGTGTGCAGGAGACGCTTCGGAGAGACCTGAAAGACGAGATCGGCTTTCTGGCGGTGTTCGACGCTGCCCTGCGAAGGACCCTGGAGATCGTCGACATGCCGGATCGAAGGGCGTCGCTGCTGGTGCGGCTCATCTTGCAGAACAAGGGAACTCTGTCCGGAGCGAAGCGCGGCCAATTCCCCGAGCTGTTGGACGAGGAAATCGCGGCCATTGAGGGGGCGGTTCGGGGCTGCGCGGAGGAAACGGGGTTCCGCTGAGCGCCGCCGCTACGTCACCGCCGCGCCCACCGACAGGAAATTCCGCAGGATGGTCTTGCCGGTATCGGTCAGCACCGACTCGGGGTGAAACTGCACCCCCTCGACGGGCCACTTCTTGTGTCGCAGCCCCATGATCAGGCCGTCCGGCGTGGTGGCCGAGATCTCCAGCGACTCCGGGAGCGACTCCCGCTCCACGATCAGCGAGTGGTAGCGGGTGGCGGTGAAGTCCTGCGGCACGCCGGCGAAGATGCTCTTGCCGTCGTGATGAATCCGGCTGGTCTTGCCGTGCATCAGGTAGGGAGCGCGAATCACCCGGCCGCCGAAGGCCTCTCCGATGGCCTGGTGCCCCAGGCACACCCCCAGGATCGGCATCCGGCCGGCCAGCCGACGCAGCAACGGAACACAGATGCCGGCCTGGCGCGGGGTGCAGGGTCCCGGCGAAATCACGATGCGCTCCGGGGCCATTTGCTCGACCTGCTCGACCGTCACGGCGTCGTTGCGCCACACCTCCAGCCGGGCGCCCAGCTCCCCCAGGTGCTGCACCAGGTTGTAGGTGAACGAATCGTAATTATCAATGACTAGAACCATACGCCAGCTCCACGGCCCGCAGCAGAGCGCCGGCCTTGCTCATGGTCTCCTCCCACTCCCGCTCCGGCGCCGAGTCGGCCACGATGCCGGCCCCCACCTGGATGGAAGCCTTTCCTTCCCTGGCAGTCATGGTCCGGATGGCGATGCAGGCGTTCAGATTGCCCGAGAAATCCAGGTACAGGACGCTGCCGGCGTAGACGCCCCGGCGCGCCGGTTCCAGCTCCGCGATGATCTCCATGGCCCGCACCTTGGGGGCCCCCGAGACGGTGCCGGCCGGGAAGCAGGCCATCAGGGTGTCGAATTCGTCGCACCCCTCCCGGAGCCGGCCGACCACGCTCGACACGATGTGAATGACGTGCGAATACCGCTCCAGGACCATGAGGTCCTTCACCTCGACCGAGCCGTACTCGCAGACTCTGCCCAGATCGTTGCGCCCCAGGTCGACCAGCATGATGTGCTCGGCGCGCTCCTTCTCGTCGGCCAGCAGGCGGCGGCCGGTCTCCAGGTCCTCGGCCTCGGTGGCCCCGCGGGGATGAGTCCCGGCGATGGGCCGGTATTCGGCTCGCCGCCCGTCGACCTTGACCAGCATCTCGGGCGAGCTGCCCAGCACCACGTCCCGGTCCAGCTTCAGGTAGAACAGGTACGGCGAGGGATTCACCGCCCGCAGCTGCCGGTAGACCTGGAAGGGGTCGACCTCCAGGCGCAAGTCCAGCCGCTGCGACAACACCACCTGGAAGATATCGCCGGCCAGTATGTATTCCTTGGCCTTCTCGACCGCCCGGCAGAAGCGCTCCCGCCCGGTGTTGGACCGGGGCGGCGAGGGCCGCCGAGCCCGTCCGGCTTTGGGCCGCGGCAGCGGCCGCGCCAGCCTGGCCTCCACCGACGCGATCTCCTGGAGCGCCGCCCGGTAGCCCTTCTCCGGCCGGTCTCTCCACTCGTCGCACCGCGCGTTGGCGATGATCCAGATCTGGTGTTTCACGTGATCGAAGGCCAGCAGCGTGGAAAAGAACAGGAACACGGCGTCGGGCATTTTCAGGTCGTCTCTGCGAAAAGGCGGCACCCGCGGCTCGACCAGCCGCACCAGCTCGTAGCCGGCATAACCCACGGCCCCGGCCGCCAGCGGCGGCAGGCCCGGCTGGCGCGCCGGCCGGAACTGCCGCGCCAGCTCTCGCAGCACCTCGAAAACATTGCCGCGCCGCCGCGTGGTTTTGCCGTCGCGGGTGATCTCGATGCGGTCCCCCTGGGCCCGCACCAGCAGGAAGGGGTCGGCGCCCAGGTAGGTGTAGCGGCCGATCTTCTCGCCGCCCTCCACGCTCTCCAGCAGGAAGGAGTAGCGCCGCCCGGCGGCCACCTTCAGGTAGGCTGACACCGGCGTCTCCAGGTCCGCCATGACCATCCGGGCCACCGGAACCACGTTGGCCTCTCGGGCCAGCGCCAGGAACCCTTCTAAGTCTGGTTGCAACATAGGGCCTCCCGGGCCGCCGCCTCCATGGCCATCCGCGGCGCCGCCATCCCGGTCCAGATCTCGAACTGGGCGGCGGCCTGCTCCAGGAACATCTCCAGCCCGGCAATCACCTGCTTACCGGCGGCGCCGGCCCTGCGGAGCAGCAGCGTCTCCTGAGGGTTATACACCAGGTCGAAGACCAGTTCCCCGGGAATGGCGTCCGGGAAGAAACACTCCTCGGCCCGCGGCGACATCCCCAGCGGGGTGGCGTGGATGAGGACGTCGAAGCCGACGCCGCCCAGGCGCTCCCGGTCGATCGGGGTGGCCCCGCACAGCCGGGCCAGGGCCCGCACGCGGGCGGGGTTGCGCCCCGTCAGCCACACCCGGGCGCCCCGCTCGGCCACGGCAAAGACCGCCGCCCGCGCCGCACCCCCGTTGCCGGCCACCAGGACTTTCGCATTCTTCAGCTTGCGGCGCTTCTCGAGCGGCGCCGTCACCCCGGCGGCGTCCGTGTTGGTCCCCCGCAGCCGGCCCTGCCGCCGGTAGACGGTGTTCACCGCGCCGATGCGGTGCGCCGGCGCATCCATGGCGTCGAGGTATCGCAGAATCCGCTGCTTGTGCGGAATGGTCACGCTGAAGCCCGCCACCGGCAGCTTCCCCGCCAGAGCCACGAAATCGCCCACCTGGCGCTCCTCCACCTGGAAGGGCACGTAGATAGCATCCACGCGCCGGGCGTGGAAAGCCCGGTTATGCACCGCCGGAGAAATGGAGTGGCCCACCGGGTTGGCGATCACCCCGTACACCTCAGTATCAGCAGTGTGTCGCTCCACGCGGTACTGGCGGCGCATAGCCCGGCTGGCCACCTGGCCCGGCGCCGTCGGCTGCCCCTCCCCGCCCGCGGCAGCGTAGGTGAAAGCCGCGCCCCGCGCCAGCGCCAGCAGGCGGCTGGGCACCCCTGCCAGCCCCATGGCCAGCGCTACCAGCGAGCCACCTTCCTGCCGGGCGGCCTGTCCCGCCAGCTCCAGCACCCGCCAGTTGTCGGTGGGCTTTCGCGCCGTCGTTACGAGCTTGTGACAATCCGCCGGAATCTTTCGAAGTCCTTTCAGAAGCGGCCCCAGCGCCGGGGTGGCCTCAAAGTCGTGGTGGGACACAATCAACTTCGCCCGCGCCCGCAGCTTCGCCGCCAGCTCCGGATTCCGCGCCGCGGTCTGGACTTCCAAGTCCACCGCCCGCGCCCCGGCCTCCACGGCGCCTTCCAGCAGTCGCAGCTGCTCCTCGACGCCCCCTCCAAAACCGCCCCCGTTCGGCTTCCGGCGGCAGGTAGCCAGCAGCCAGACCTCCGGGTAGCGCCGCCGCAGACGCCGGATCACCGCCAGCCCTTGTTCGGGTTCCTCGAGCGCGTCCAGGCGCAACTCCAGGAACTCTTCGCCCTGCGCACAGGCGGCGCCGGCGAGTTTATCCAGCTCGGCTGCGGCGGCGCACCCCAGCGCCACGCAAATCCGGGGCAGCTCGCTCCGATAGGCCATGTGAGGGGGTAACGAACTTAGAATAACACAGGCGCCCCTTCACCGCAGAGACGCAGAGGCCCAGAGGGCCGCTGAGGAATCTATGGGATCCCCCGCCCGCCCGTTACCCAGGGCTCGCCCCGCGCCCCGAAGCCCAGCGTCACCGCGTACCGGGAACCCGCCCTCCAGCCCTCGCAGACGCCGCGGTGCTCACGCGGTACCTGGATCTGATCGACCAGCAACTGGTTCGACCGGGAGAAGCTCCAGGGCCTGGGGTTCGACTGCCGGGTGGCGCCGGGCGATCCAGGGGCGGAACGACATTACAACCGCCAGCTGCCGCGCGAGGCCTGGGTGGTTGACCTGGAACAACCTGGAACCGTCCCATTTCCGCTACAATTGTTTCATGGCACAGGTTTCGACCCGCGAAACAAATGATGGAATTTGTCCGCCGATGGCAACAACTAGGCCCCATCCTGGAGGAGATCCGGGATCGAGAAACGCGTCAGGCGGACACCCGAGAATCCATCCTGATGATGGAACAAGCGTTTCGGATTGCGGTTCGTGATCTGCCCACACGGCCCTCCTCTGGTCTGGTGGCGTGGCAGCGCTGGATGCAGCTTTGGCGAAGTCGTGGTTGATCTGATAAAGGAGGCATTTCAGTTCCAGACTTCCTGGAGAACCACGAGCGCCAGTTCTGCTTCATCTTGCCCGCGAGCGACCGCCAGTGGGAGAATTGTGACATGACGGCGGAACCGATGCCGACCAGCCTGGCCCTTCCCGAACAAAGGGTGCTGCTGAACGTCAGCTGGGAGACCTACCAGCGGCTGGTGGCCGAGCACGGGGAGTCGCCGGGAACGCGGTTAACCTATGACGGGGGACAGCTAGAGATCATGGTTGTGTACGTAGGACACGAGGACCCCAATCGCACCCTGGCGCTGCTGGTGGAAATCGTCGCAGAAGAGACGAATCGGGATCTTCTTGCGGCGGGATCCGCGACCTTCCAACGCCGGGATCTCGAGAAGGGGTTCGAGCCCGACTCATCGTTTTACTTTGATGAGCGTGCCGAGCAGGTCCGCGGAAAAAACCAACTGGACCTGGAGGTAGACCCTCCCGCCGACCTGGTCATTGAAATCGACATGACCCGAAGTTCGCTGCCCCGGCTCCCCATTTTTGCGGCGGTGGGCGTTCCGGAAGTCTGGCGCTACGACGGAAGTTGCGTGGTCTTTTACCGGCTGGTGGAAGGCGGCTACGTCGAGGTAGAACGGAGCATCGCCCTGCCGCCACTGACCAGCCGGCAGGCCACCCTATTCCTTGCTGAGAGCCAGCGCGAGAGGAGGCCGGCCTGGTTGCGCCGGGTCCGCGAGTGGCTGCGCGGGCAATAGTTTCGCGCCCGGCCGGCGCCTCCGGGCGCTGCCCCCTGGCGGATACAGCTCGGCAAGCCGGCCCTAAAACCGCTTGACCGTCAAAGGAATAGGCAAAGCCATGTTGGCGACAAATCGCAAGCTTGCGCGCACTCGTTCCGACGGCTACTTCGACATCCGAGTCTTTCATCGGAGCCAGAGAGCGAAGAAGGATCCTCGATTCCTTTTCAAGTGCGGGTGCTGCGGGGAAAAGCTCGAGGTGTACTACGGAGGCGATAGCCTCGAAATCAACGGGGTCATGGGTTCGGTCCAGAACTGGCGGGAGCTTCTGTTGCCGTTACTGAACAGGACGCTTCGCGGTCAGGAGGCATCAAGAGCGCTGAAGCGCTGAAACTCCTCTTCTGAGGGCTCAACTGGCAGCCGCCACCTCGTACAGGTACTCGACGTAGGAGGCCACGACGCCGTCCAGGCCCTGGATCTTGGGGTTGTTGGACTCGATGAGGTAGTACTCGTCCGGCGCGTGCGCACCGCCGCCGTGGCCGAGGCCGAATTGGCCAGCAGGCAGGCGCAGCGGCTGGCCGGTGAAGACGTAGCCGGGCCAGGAGCCGGCGTTGCGCGGCAGCAGCACCGGGTCGATGCCGCCCCGCCGGTACACCGCGGTCGCCGCCCGGATGAGCGCGGCGTCGGCGGGCGTGCTGGTGGGGTCGTATCCGCCGGTCATATTCACCTCGATGTCGCCGAAGCCGCGCTTGGCGAGATGGGTCTTGAGCGCCTCCAGCGCCCCGGCGGCGGTCATGTCCGGCACCAGCCGCAGATCGAGTTTCGCGACCGCCCGGTGGGGCAGGATGGTCTTGCCGCCCGGCCCGGTGTAGCCGCCGACGAGGCCCTCGATGTTGACGGTGGGCCGCGACATCAGCAGTTCCAGCGCTTCGCGCCAGCCGACGTCGCGGACCCAGCGGTTGACGCCCAGCAGCTTCTTGGCGGACCCCTCATCGAGGCGGCGCGACGCTTCCGCGATCATGGCTTTCTCGGCCCCCGAGAGTGGCCTGGCTCTATCGGCGAAGCCGTCGATGGCGGGGTCGTTGCCGTCCGGCGAGACCAGCGTCACGAGCGCCTCGACCAGGCGCCAGGCCGGGCTGTCTACGCGCGCCTTGTTGCTGGAGTGGATATCCTTCTGCGGCCCGCGGCCCCAGCGCGCGCCGGTTGAGACCAGCTCCAGCTCAATGACCCCCTTGGCCCCGAGGGTCATCGTCACCGCGCCGTCCAGCCCCTGGGCCGCCGAGGGCACCAAGATCCCGACACAACGCTTGAGCGCGGCCTCCACCTCCGGCCGCCGCACGATCTGGGGGAAGTGCGGCGACCCGATCTCCTCCTCGCCCTCGGCCACCATCACCAGGTTCATGGGAAGCTTCCGGCCGGCGCCCCGGATGGCGTGGAGGGCGGCGAGAAACGCAGCCTGGGGTCCCTTGCTGTTGACGGCGCCACGGCCCATGAGCACTTTGCCGAGCCCCGGCTTGTCGACCAGGGCAGCCGCCCATGGCGGCGAAGACCACTCGGCCGGATCCACCTGCTTCACGTCGTACATGAAGTACAGGCCCAGGGTGCGGGGAGCGCCGGCGTCGAGCGCGGCGAAGATGCCGGGCTGACCGTCGGTGGGGACCTTGGTGACGGTGCTGAATCCGGCCTCGCGGAACAGACGCATGGTGAGGTCGCAGGTCTCCTGGATGCCGCGGTTCTCGGCGGCGATCGACGGCTGGCGGATCCACTCCTGTATCCGCTGGACGGCCTCGTTGTGGCGCTTCCCGATCTGGGCGCGAATGGCCTCCAGATCGGCTGCGGCCGCCCGGGCCCAGGCCGGCCGCGCCAGCGCCGCCGCTCCGGCAGCAGCGCCCTGCAAGAAGGCTCTTCGGTTCATAGTCTTTACGTTTGACTTCCTTTCTACCTGTACCATTCTACCTGGAATAGGCTGGTCCTTCACCGCAAAGACGCCGAGGCGCAGAGGGCCGCAGAGGAATCTATGGGAGCCGCCGCGCACCCGTTACCCAGGGCTCGCCCCGGGCCCCGAAGCCCAGTGTCACAGCGTACCGGGAACCCGCCCTCCACCCCTCGAAGACGCTGCGGTGCTCGCGCGGTACCTGGATCTGATCGACCAGCAACCCCAGGATGGCGCCGCGCAGCCGCCCTTCCTTCTTCTCATACACCATCCGGACCCGGCCGGGCAGCACCAGGAACCGGGCCGGATCGCCGTATCGGCTTCGCAGTTGGACCTCGTCGGGCCCGGCGTCCGCTGCCCGCAGCCGGCTTCCCGACGCGCCGGGATCGCCTCCGTACTCCAGAACCACCCAGGCCTCGCGCGGCAGCTGGCGGTTGTAATGTCGTTCCGCCCCTGGATCGCCCGGCTCCACCCGGCAGTCGAACCCCAGGCCTTCGAGCTTCGCCCGGTCGAACCAGTCTGCGGCCCGCCGCTCTCGATCCCAGCGGGGAACCGTGTTCTCCCACTCCAGCCGCAGCGCGATTCTGGTGTTGTCCAGGCCTCGCGGGGCCAACGGCAGCTCTTTCTCGGTCAGCTCGATGCTCCAGCGTGGCCCCCCGGCGCGGTTGCGCGCCACGCCCGCGAGCGCCAGCAGGTTCGCCGCCACCACCACGGCCGCCGCCAGCGCCGGGCCCTTGATCGTCGCTGCTCTCATCGCGCCCGCAGCCTCCGGAACAGGGCCAGCATCGCCAGCGAGATCACCCCCACCACCAGGAAGAACAGGTACTTCGGCATCCAGTCCCACCACCAGTTCACGAACTTGGCGTAGAGAAAAATCACGAAGAAAACCGCCCCCAGGTTGACCGCCTCCGGCAAGCCTCGCCGGATGCCAGCCCAGATGGCGAGGCTGGCGCCGGCAAAGCCCGCCATCTGGTAACTGACCTCCACGGCCTTGCTGGGGCCCGGCAAGTAGCTGGCCCCGCCCGCCTGCGAAAGGATCAGAATCGCAGTGAAAACCAGCAGCAGTCCGCCCGCCCGGTAGATCACCGCGAATTCGGGATGGCGGCGGTGCTTCACGACCGCCGGGGTCGCCACCATCGCCAGTCCCGCGGGCAGAAAGTTCTCGGGCCGCTCCCCGAAGCTCAGCCAGGAGGCGCCCGCCCCGGCCGTGGCGCTGGCCGCGGCGTACACTGCCAGGCAGACCAGCCCGGCCAGCAGCGGCAGTCGCAGTCCATAGGTATAGGCCAAGACCATGGCGAAGAGGCCCCACGCCAGCCAACCCTGCCGGGAAGGCGTGATCTGAAAGATGGCCGCCAGAATGCTCAGGTTCATGACGAAGGCGGCGAAGGCCACCAGGCTCGCCAGCCCGGCGTAGTAGAGGGTCTTCTCCCGCCGCGCCGCCAGCTCGGTGGCCCCCAGGGCCAGGACCGGGGCCGCGGCCAGCGCCGCTACCTGGGCCGGCGTCCCCAGCAAGCCCCAGATGCGGTAGAAGAAAAAGACCAGGGCCGCGCACAGCGCCAGCCCGCCGAGGGTCGAGGCGATGCGCATGCCCCAGGAGATCTGCCGTTGCGCCGCGGTGATGTCGACGTCGTACCGCTCGGCGAGCGAGGCCAGCAGGCCTTGGTGGTGGCGCTCCAGGGCCGCCCGCTGCTCGGGGGCCAATGCCAGCGCGCCCTCCCTCTCCAGCTCCGCCAGTTCCCGCCGGAACACCTGGATGCGGTTCACCCGCTGCTGCGCTTCGCCCTTGTCGCCGCTCAAGGCTGCACCAGGATCTTGCCGAACTGCTCCTTGTTCTCCAGCCGCAGGTGGGCGGCGCGGATCTCGCTCATTGGGTAGATCTTGTCAATTACTGCCCGGAGAGTCCGGCGGCCCAGGTGGGCCAGCACCTCGTGCAACTCCCCGAGGCTGCCCATGAAGGACCCCAGCAGCGACAGCTGCCGGGCGTAAAGGAAGCGCAGATCGAGCGCCGCCTGGTGGCCGGTGGTGGCCCCGCAAGTCACCAGCCGCCCATGGTGCGCCAGGGAGGCGACGGAATCCTCCCAGGTGGCCGTCCCGACGTGCTCGAACACCACGTCCACGCCGCGCTTGCCGGTGAGCCGCCGCACCTCCTCGCGGATGCTCTGGCGGTAGTGGTCGATAACCTCGTCGGCGCCCAGTTCCCGCGCCCGCGCCAGCTTGGCATCGCCGCCGGCGGTGGCGATCACCCGGCAACCCCACAGCCTGGCGATCTGGATGGCGGCGCTGCCCACGCCGCTACCCGCCCCCAGCACCAGCACCTCCTCGCCGGGCTGGATGGCCGCCCGCCCCACCAGCATGTGCCAGGCGGTAAGAAATACCAGCGGCACGGCCGCCGCCTCTTCGAAGCTCAGGTCGCCGGGAATCGGAACGGCGTAGACCTCCGGCACGATCACCAGCTCCGCCTGCCCGCCCTCGATGAAGTAGCCCCGCACCGAGTACTGCCGGCAGAAATGATCCCGTCCGGCCACGCACTGGCTGCACTGCCGGCAGCTTTGGCTCGGTGTTAGCAAGACCCTCTCTCCCCTCTTCAGCCGGCTCGAGCCCGGCCCCAGCGACTCAACTTCCCCGGAAACATCGCTTCCCAGAATGTGCGGCAGCGGAATCTTCTGGCCCGGGATCCCGCCCCGCACGAACAGATCCAGGTGATTCAGGGCGCAGGCCCGCACCCGCACCCGCACTTCGCCCGGCCCCGGCGCCGGTTCTGGGATTTCGTCGTACCGGAGAACTTCCGGACCGCCATGCTCATGAATCCGAACGGCTTTCATATCTCGCCACTGTACTATAATGGCCCGCTCATGATGCTGGCCCGATGGCTGGTTATGGTGGCTCTGGCTGCTACCCCTCTGCTCGCCGACCTCGAAGGCTACCTGAGGGCCGAGATGGAGCTGAACCACATCCCCGGCCTGGCGCTGGCAGTCGTTCGAGACGGCCGCCTCGCCTACACCAGGGCTTTCGGCGTCAGAAGCCTGGCCACCGGAGAACCGATGACCGACCAGACGCCGGTCGAGCTGGCCTCCGTCAGCAAGTCTTTCACCGCCCTGGCGGTGCTGGACCTGGAGCGGCAGGGCCGTCTGGATCTCGACCTCCCGGTGGCCACCTACCTGCCGGAGTTCGGCGCCGGGGCGGGGGACGACCGCTCTCGCATCACGGTGCGCCACCTGCTGGGGCATACCAGCGGGCTCAGCCGCCGCCGCGACTCCCTGATGGCCTGCTGCGGCGATGGCGGCGAATTCGATCTGCCGGTGGCGCTGCGCAAGCTAGCCACCTCGCGGCCGGTGCGGCCGCCGGGCGCGCGCTTCGCTTACGCCAACAGCAACTATGTCCTGCTGGCGGCCTTGGTCGAGCGTCTGGGGGCGCTTCCCTTCCCCGAGTACCTGCGCCGGCGGGTCTTCGATCCGCTGGGTCTGACCCGCACCACTCTCGACCCCGCCGAGGCCCGCTCCTGGGGCCTATCGGAATCCCACGAATGGCAGTGGGGACGGGTACGTATCAGTCCTTCCCACTACAAGGGCTGGTACGGCGCTTCCCTGGTGAAGTCGAGCGCCGCCGACATGGGCCGCTACCTGGCGGCCTGGCTGGCCGGCGGCCCGGCGCCCCTGCCCGCGGCCGGATGGTGGAACCGGCCGGAACCCCGCCGTTATGAGGCCGGCTGGTTTCTGCGGCCCCGAGCCGATTGGCTGGACCGAGCACTGGCGCTCGAGCACGGCGGCGACATCTGGGGCGGCAACACCGCCGTGGTTTTCGCCCCGCAGCTCCGGGCCGGCGTGGTGGTGCTGCTCAATGTCGGCACCGACCGGGCCGGGCCCATCGCACACGCCGCCCTGCGTCAGGTTGCCGGCCTCAGCTTGCCGCCGCCGGCTGTTTCCGGCTCCGAGATCCCCGATTATTGGGCCATCCGCTTCACGGCGGCTGCCGGGTTGCTGCTGGCCGGGCTGGCTCTTTATCTGCTCCGCGTCCTGTCCCAGTTCCGCCGCCGGCAGCGGCGCTTTGCTCCTGCCCGTCCGGCCATCCTCCGAGCCGTCGTGCTGGTGCTGCTGGCCGCCTACCTGTTGTTTCTGATGGCAGGTCCGGTGCCTCTGGAAATCTTCCCCACCACCATGAAGGTGGCCCTGCCTCTGCTGGCGAGCTCGGTGGCAGCGCTGCTGCTGGCCGCCGCAGCAGTGGGCCTGGCGCCGCGGCGGTGATCGGCCGCCACTGTCGCCCCCTGGCCAGCTCGGTGAGGTCGACGATGACCACGATGATCTACACGCAGGTGCTGAACCGCGGCCACGCGCGCCTCGCCGGACCGGCTGCGGAATCCGATGTCGCTCGAAAGCAGGGGGACTAGACTGACCGACCTGCCGGCCTCAGAGTGCGTTGCGATTACGGCTGCCCCCGGGGCAGTGTCATCTTAGACTGTCCGGGAGGGCTCTTACGCTGGTCTAGCGAAGTTGGGCCGACCCGGGCGCCCGTGCCCTCGCGGGGGTCGGAGCATGCGGCGGCGACAAGAGCGAAGCGAAGGGCAAAGGGTTGCTCAGACCGACGGGTAAACGGACCGGATTCAGGCGTTGTGGCAAATCGCGTAGCCGATTGGTCTCAAGTTCACGCTCGCCATTCGCGAAGCGAGCCGACCGGAACAATCTCCCGTTTCTTGACGCCGACTTCGCCCACCCGGCGCGCCAGGTTGGGCGTATGATGAACAGAGGAGGTGATGGCCATGACCGATGAACAACTCTTGGGACGGATTACATTCAACCGCAACGTCATGGCGGGAAAGCCGGTGATCAAGGGAACGCGGCTGACGGTTGACTACATCCTCGGTCTCTTGGCGCATGGGGTTACAGCCGCTGAAATTTTCGAAGAATACCAAGGGATCACTCCTGAGGATCTTCACGCCTGTTTGCTGTTTGCAACCAAATCTCTGAAAAACTCGTCGTTCATGCCCTTGACGGCTGAGAACCCTTAGCGGGATGTTCTTTCTGGTGGATGAATGCACCGGCCCGGTCGTCGCCCGGTGGTTACGGGAGCAGCAACACGATGTCTTTTTCAGTATACGAAGAAGCCCGTGGGATGGACGACGATGATATCATCCGCAAGGCCTTTGATGAGAACCGGATTCTGATCACGAATGACAAAGACTTTGGAGAGTTAGTCCATCGGCAACGGTATCCACATCGTGGCCTCGTCCTGCTCCGCCTTGACGATGAACGAGCCACCAGGAAGATTGATGTGCTGCGCCGATTGCTGGCTCGCTATCCTGACCGACTTTCGGATCATTTTGTCGTTGTTACAGAGGCCCGAGTCCGCTTTGCTCGGACCGAGTGATGTTGTCAACGAAGGCGACGGCCAAGGGCGGCGTCACAGCAGCTGAACGCCAGGCCGTTCGGCTGCTCCCCAGTCGCTCGTAGAGCGCCAAGGGGAACTGGAAGACTGCACCTATTAGGAGGAAAGAGACCCATGGGCAACGCACCCAACGTGAGCGAGTATGAGAAGATTGCCAAGACCGTCCAGCACTATATCGATGGCGCCAAGTCTGGCCGAGGTGGCGACATGAAGCCCGCCTTCCACCAGGATGCGACCATCTTCGGCTATGTTGGCGCCGACCTGTTCGCCGGCCCCATTCAACAGCTCTTTGATTGGAATGACCAAAACGGGCCAGCGACGGGACTCCAAGCCCGGATTGCCCATATCGACATCATCGCCACCATCGCCGCCGTGCGGCTGGAACTCGACAACTGGACCGGCCACCGATTCACCGATCTGTTCACGCTGCTCAAAGTTGACGGGGAATGGAAGATCATGAACAAGGTCTTCCATCTGCACCCCTGAGGGCCGAACGGCAAGGAGTTGCATGATCCATGGTTACACGACGACAGCTCATTCGCACCACTGCCGCCGCCGCGGGCGCGGCGCTGGAGCCCCGGGGACTGGCGGCTGAATATCACCAATATGACGGTCTCGGCCTGGCCCAGCTCATCGCCAAAAAACAGATCACCCCGCTGGAGTTGCTCCACGCCGTCCGGGCGCGCGCCGAGGCGGTCAATGCCAAGCTGAACGCTCTGAGCCAGCAATTCTTCGACAAGGCGGAAGCTCAACTCCGGCAGGGGCTGCCGGCCGGACCGTTTCGCGGCGTGCCGTTGGTTCTCAAGGACATTGGGCACCAGTTGGCCGGCACTCCGACCACCAATGCCTGCCGCCTGTACAAGGATGCGGTCTACGACTTCGACAGCACCCTGGTGGCGCGCTACAAACAGGCGGGCCTGGTTATGTTCGGAAAATCCACCACCCCGGAGATGGGCGTTGCCCCCTCGACCGAGTCCGCCATGTTCGGCCCCACGCGCAACCCCTGGAACCTGGAGCGCACCGCCGGCGGATCCTCCGGCGGCGGCTCAGCCCTGGTGGCCGCCCGCGTCGTGCCGATGGCCCATGCCAGCGACGGCGGAGGCTCGATCCGCATCCCGGCCTCCTGCTGCGGGGTCTTTGGGCTCAAGCCCACCCGGGGGCGAGTCCCCTTCGGTCCGACCGCACTGGAGGGCTGGAACGGAATGAGCATCCATCACGCGGTTACGATTTCGGTCCGCGACAGCGCCGCGCTGCTGGACGCTGCGGCCGGTCCGGAGCTGGGATCACCCTACTGGGCCCCGCCGCCCCATCGCCCTTTCCTGAAAGAAGTTGGCGCCGACCCGGGCAAACTTCGCATCGCCCTGGTGCTGGACCTGCCAACGGCTCCTTTCGACCCGGAGTGCCGCAAGGCCGCCACCGATGCCGCCAAGCTGTGCGAGTCCCTTGGCCATCGCGTGGAAGAAGCCCGGCTTCCCGTGGACTTGGCGGCGTTGAATCAGAACCGGGTCATTCCGGTTCGGGTCTCGCTGGCGCGCGTGCTGGAAGATCGGGCGGCGGCTCTGGGCCGGCGGCTCGAAGAGTCTGACGTGGAGCCGGTCACCTGGGCTTTCTACCAGATGGGGGTTCGATTCACGAGCCTGGACTACTCCCGAGCCCTGGCTGCCTGCCAGCTGGCCGGTCTGGGCATGGCCAAGTTTCATCAGACCTACGATGTGATTCTCGGCCCCACGCTCGGCAAGCCGCCGGTCCGGCTGGGTCTCCTTAGCCTTTCGCGGCAGGATGTGCAGGGATTCCTCTCCGAGTCGGCAGCCTTCAACAACTGGGCCTGGCTGTTCAACGTGACTGGCCAGCCGTCGGTGTCGGCGCCGCTCCACTGGACCCCGGAGGGCCTGCCGGTCGGCGTCATGTTCTCGGCGCGCTTTGGCGACGAGGCGACTTTGTTTCGGCTGGCCGCCCAGCTCGAGAAGGCCCGCCCCTGGTCCCAGCGCCGGCCAAAGTAACCCAGGCATTCCTGCCTGTCGCTGAAGCGTGCGCCACGTCAGGCGACCCTGCCTCTGTGCCCAACCCTACTATAATGGGAAACTCCCGGAAGGAGGACCAAACATAAGCAACACGCGACGAACGTTTCTGGGGGCCGTAGCCGGCAGTTTGGCGGCGGCCGCCGCCCCGGAGGCCAAGCCCGTCAAGTATATCCGCTACCGTCATTCCGGCGGCGTGAGCTAGCCCGTCGACCCTCACCGAGCCCGAACCCGACGCCGGACCGAGCCGAGCCGTTGGGCTTCCGCCCCGCTTGCCCACGCTGCCAGGCGACTGCAACTGTCGAGATGGCTCCGGCCACGCCGAGCCGAACCGCCTCGATCGGTGACCTGCGCCGCGCCTCCAGCCTACTACAACTGCCTGCATGGCACAAAATAAAAGTCCATGAACGCCTGAATCAGCCCCTCCGTCAAGCTGCCCCGCTTGCCCCCTTGCAGGGGCCTAACGGCCTGGGCGCTCAGCCGCGGCCTGCTTTTGGCCGCCGCCTGCAGCGCTTCGTTAGGCGCTGACTCCATCATTCTGGCGTCACGAAGCCGAGCCCCGCGGTGCATCGTCAGAACCTGGACGTGCTCGCCCGCTCAAACGCAAGCATATAGCCAGCTAATTCGCGGCGCAATTGGCCTTTAGCCACCATCTCTTCAAGAATGGCCAAGGCCTTGGCGTCTTTCGGAACCGCAATGCAGTTGCCCTTGTTAGACATCGTCGAAATCCACAGGTCATAGAGTACATCGCGGGCCGCCCTCTCACGACTGTCGCGCTCTCGGTTCTCTCTCCAATCTTCGGCGCTCGCGAGAAGTGCCCCACCTCTGCTTTCCAAAACTGACACAGGCAGTCTGTAGCTGATCCTCGGCGGGCACTGGCGAAGGCAGGTGTGGGCCGGGTGCCGGATCTGGGTTTTCTTGGTTTTGGTTTTCTTGGCGTTCTTGGTGAGCTTGCCCCGAACAGGCAAGAATGCCTCTGTTACCAGTTATACCGTAACCCGAACTGGGTTACCCGCGCCCCCACCAGCACCGAGGCGATCCGCCCGAATTGCGCTGAGCCGATGGCGTGGCTCCCCGAGAAGAACGCCGGGTGGTTCAGCAGGTTCACGAAAGTGGCCTCCAGCCTCACCGCCTGGCGATCGGTGATGGGGATGCGCTTGTCGATCTTGAGGTCGAACGCGAAGGCCGGGGGCCCCGAGAACATCCGCCGCTGCAAGGTTCCCAACTCTCCAGGATTGGGGTGGAAGAACGCCTGGCCGCTGAAGGGGTCCTGTCCGTCGGCCGCCACGCCGCTGTTGTCCCGGCTGTTGATGGCCGAGGCCGCGATGTAGAACGGCCCGTCGCCGGTCATCCGGAACTTCACGATGTCATCGAGCTGGCCCTTGTTCAGCACCGTCACGGCGGTGTTCTGGCCCGAGCGGCCGGTTCGATTCAGCGTGCCCCGGCCCGACAGGATCGACAGCGGGGCCCCTGACTGCCAGCCGATGATGGATCCCAGGGTCCAGTCGCTCAAGACCCGGTCGAGCGGCGCGTAGCGAATCCGGTGACCCTTGCCGGCCGGCACCGGCACTACAAAGTTGGCGTTGAACACGTGGGTGAGGTCGAAATCGGCCCGCGCCCGCTCGATGGCGCCGTTGCCGAAATCGAGGAAGGGATCGAAGCGCACCTGGCGATTGCCGCCGATGGAGTCCGTCAGGACCTTGCTGAAGGTGTAGTTGGCCTGCACCTCCATGCCCCCGGCCGAGCGGCGCCGCACCTCGAGTTGGAGCGCGTTGTAGGTGGAGTTAGAGTAGTTCGTCAGCAGGTCGGCGACGAAGGTGTTGGTGTTAGGAACAAACCGCACGCGGCCTTCCAGGCCGTTCACGTAATAGATGGCCGCCAGTTCTCCGGGCTCGCCGCTGCGGATGAGCGCGCGTATCGTTCCATTGGTCAGCAGGCCGCCCCCCAACAACTGCGGGAACACCGTGAGCTGCTGGCTGCCGGCGATGTTGGGGTTAAAGGCCGGGTTGAAGGCCCCGGTAAGCGCCAGGGACCGAAAGCCGTTGCCGCGCGCCCGGATGAAGTCGCCGAGAAAACCGTTCTCGCGGACGATGATCTGGTTGTAATCGAAACCCCGCACCAGCTTGGTCCCGTGGTTGCCGACGTAACGGACCTCTGCCACGGTGTTGCGCGCCACCTGGCGCTGCACCCCGAGGGTCCACTGCTGGACGTAGGGGGTGCGCAGCTTGGGGTGAGCGGCGAAAATCGCCGCAAACGGGTTCAGCTCGAAGTTTTCGCTCGCCAGCCGCGGAACCTTGAAGCGCGGCGGCGTGAATGCCGGCAGGTTCCCGCTGATGGTGGTCACCAGGTCGGCGCGGGCCAACTCCGCGATCAGGCCGTTGTTGTTGAAGGTGGCGTTCTCGACCGCCCCCAGGATCTCGTCGTTGACGAAATTGACGGTGTAGCCGGCGCGGATGGCGGTCTTGCCGTTGCCGAACGGGTCCCAGGCGATGCCGATGTTGGGCGCGAAGTTGTTGAGGTCCTTGGCGTGGACCGGCCGATCGATCTGGCGGCCAAGAAAATCGATGGTGGCGTCGCTGCGCAGGGTGGGTACGATCCCCTGGCTGGTGAAGATCGGCCCGAGCATCAAGGCGTCACGCTCGTCGAAGCGCCCGCCGTATTCCCATCGCAGCCCCAGGTTCAGCGTCAGGCGGGGCCGCACCTTCCAGGCGTCCTGGGCGTAGAAGGCGTAGTTGTGCAGCCGGTAGTGGCGGCGAAGCTCCTGGCCCGGCACAAATCCCGAGGTGCGGTTCTTGATGTGGAAATTCTGCTCCGCGGTGGCCAGGATGCCGCCCAGCGACGCCAGCAGGTCCTCGGCCCGCCCCAGGTCGGTGGCCGAGATGCCCCCCGGGAACTGGCTGAAGTCGAGAAAGATAGGATTCTCGGCGCTGTAGCCGATGCCGTAGCCGGGCAGCAAGCCGCCAAAGTCGTAGGGCGCCACATAGACGCGCTGCTGCTGGAAGCCGAACTTGAAGTTGTGGGAGCCCCGCTGCCAGCTGGCGTTGTCCATGAAGTTGAAGGTGTCGGTGCCGCGCCCCTGCGGCCGGAAGTTGACGATGGGGTTGGTGAAGAGGAACCCGGCGAAGAGGCGCGGGCCGGGGTCCCCGCTCACGTTGAACACGCCAGGGGCCAGGTTGAAGCCGCCGCGCACCTCGTTGGTCCAGTTGGGCCGCGGCGTCCACCGCCAGGCGCTGGAGAGGAAATGCACGTGGTCGTCGTTCTGTACCACCGGAACCCGGTTGAATCCGTTGTCGATGTCCGGCCGGTCTACGATCTCCCGGTTGTAGCGATAGGTGCCGGAGAGGAAGCTCCTCTCGGAACGGAGGTAGTCCACCCGGGCCGTCAGGTTGTCGCGGGTGATGTTGTTCCGCACGTTGAAGCGGTAGCCGGCGGTGTTGCGCATCAGCGCCTGGTCGCTGTCGCCGGTGTCGAAGTTGTTGATGTTCTCGGGGCCCGGCACCAGTCGCAGCAGCTCCTGCACTTTGGGGTCAGCTCGCACCCCGGCGGCGCTCAGCACGTTCACCCGCTGCACCCGGCTCTGGGCGTCGCGGTAGATGAAGACGCCCTGCCGGGCGGTGGCCGTCAGAATGGTGCTGTTGGACAGGGCCTGGCTGTGGTTCCGATAGCCCTCGTAGTTGGAGTAGAACAGCAGCTTGTCCCTCCGGATGGGTCCGCTCATGGAGCCACCGAACTGGTTCAGATTCAGAAACGGCTTGGGAGTGCCGGACTTGTTGCTGAACCACTCGTTGGCCTTGAATTTGTTGTTGCGGTTGAACCAGTAGACGCTGCCGTGGTAAGCGTTGCTGCCCGAGGGCGTCACGAAGTTCACCTGCGAGGCGCCCAGACCCAAGGCCGGGTTGCCGTTCTGAGTCGTGATGGTGAACTCGCTGATCTCGTCGATCAAGAGGCGGTTGGGAATGAAGTTCAGGGCGTTGTCGCGGATGTAGTTGTCCTGGATGTTAATGCCGTCGAGGGTGACGTTGGAGAAGGAGGTCCGGGTGCCGTTGATCACCGTGGGGGTGCGGCCGTTGTAGACCACGCCGGCTTCGAGCGAGATGAGGGACATGGGGTCGCGGTCGACCAGCGGCAGGTGCTGGATCTGCTGCATGGTGACGGTGGCGGCCAGCTCGGCGTTGGTGGTCTGGACCGGTCCGGCGGCCCCGGAGGCGGTGACCTCGACGACCTCCGTCACCTGCCCGATCTCCAGTCGCACCGGCGGCAAGACGTTGTCCTTGGCCACATCGACCTTGAAGCGCCGCGTGAGGTGGCGGCGGAAGCCGGGGGAGTTGATTTCGATCGAGTACTCGCCAGGCGGGACGGTGGCGAGGTGAAAGGCGCCGGCGGTGCTGGTGGAGCCAGAGAGCGAGAGCCCCGTGGCCTCGCCCTTCACCGTCACGCCAGCGCCGGCGATCGGGAGGCCAGCGGGATCCACGACCGATCCGCTGATCCGGCCCGTGGCGGTCTGGGCCGCCAGGATTGTTGCCAGCCCTGTCAACAGACCAATGAGACGAGCTTTCATGACACTCCCCCCCCTGAACCACGGTAACACAGGCATTCCTGCCTGTCCTTATGTTACAGTCTACGCCATGCGGATCGCGCTGGGCGCCGATCACGGCGGGTTTCCGTTGAAGGGCGAGATCGCGGAGCAACTGCGCCGGGAGGGGCGCCAGGTCGTCGATCTGGGCGCGCACCAGTATGACGGCGCCGACGACTATCCGGACTTCGCCAGGGCGGTGGCCGAAGCCGTGGCCGGCGGCTCGGCCGAGCGCGGCATTGTGATCTGCGGCAGCGGCGTGGGGGCATCCATCGCCGCCAACAAGATCCGCGGCGCGCGGGCCGGTCTGTGTCACGACACCTACTCGGCCCGCCAGGCCGTGGAGCACGATGACATGAATGTACTCTGCCTGGGCGCCCGGGTCATCGGCCCGGCGGTGGCCGCTGAGCTGGTCCGGGTCTTCCTGGGGGCCCAATTCTCGGGCGAAGACCGCCACCTCCGGCGCTTGCGGAAAGTCCTCTCGTTCGAAGCGCCAGGGTGAGGGGTGTGGTGAAGGGCCCGGTCTTGTACCTCCATGGGTTTGCCTCCGGCCCGGAGTCGAGCAAAGGGGCCTTCTTCCGCCGGCGGTTCGCAGAGCTGGGCGTCCCGGTGGACCTGCCCGACCTAGCCGGCGGGGATTTCGAAAACCTGACCATCACGAGCCAGCTCGAGATCGCCACCCGGCGCATCGCGGAGCTGGGTCCGGAGCTGGTGATCGGGTCGAGCCTGGGGGGCTACCTGGCGGCCCTGTATGCGGCCCGACATCCCGGCCGGGTTCCCCGCCTGGCGCTGCTGGCTCCGGGCTTCGGCTTTGGCCGCCTGTGGCCGGCGTCACTCGGCGAGGAACAGCTCCGGCTCTACCGCCAGCGCGGCTGGATGGAGGTCTGGCATTACAGCCGGAAGCAAACCTGCCGGCTCAGCTACCGGCTGGTCGAGGACAGCCGCCGCTACGAGGACTTCCCCGAGGTGCGCGATCCGACCTTGCTTGTTCACGGAACCCGCGACCAGGTCGTGAATCCAGCCCTATCTCAAGACTTTGCCCGCGACCGGCCGAATATCGCCCTGCATTTGCTCGATTCGGATCATCAATTAGTCGATGTTCTGGAGGGCATTTGGGATTTGGTGGTAAACTGGGCGCCATGACGGGGCGCTACCGCTGGCACGCCATCGCTCCCTTGCTGGTGACGATCCTTTCGGTAGTAGCGATCGAACTGGTACAGCGAACTGGTCCTCGAGTTCCTTTCGGCGGGGCCTGGCTGCTGCTGCTGGTAGTGTGGTCGGCCTATACTGGAGGCCGGCAGGCCGGCCTGGCGAGCACGGCGATTACCGGGTTTTGGCTCTGGCTGGACTTTGCCCCGCCCGGCACGTGGTTCCACTCCACGTCAGCCACCCTCCGCCCGGTGGTGTTATGGATGGTCCTGGGTCCTGCCACCTCCTTCCTGGTGGGGTCTCTGAAAAAATCGATGGAGGGCGCTGCCCAGCGCTACCGCGATCTGGTCGACGGCCTGGACGCCATCGTCTGGGAGGCCGACGCCGAAACCCTCCGGTTCTCTTTTGTCAGCCGGGGCGCCGAGCAGGTATTGGGCTACAGCATCGCCCAATGGCTCGACGACCCCGGCTTCTGGAGTCGGCGCCTGCACCCGGAGGACCGGGACGCCGCGGTCTCCAGCCGCCAACAGAAGGCAGCGGCCCATCTCGACCACGAGCTCGAGTACCGCATGATCGCTGCTGACGGGCGGGTGGTGTGGGTTCGCGACAAGGCTCGGCTTCACCGCGACGAGAAGGACAGATCCCGGCGGCTCCGGGGCGTCCTGCTTGACATCACCGAGCGCAAGCAGGCGGAGCAAGCCCTGCGCGAAGCCGCCGAGCCGATCTCGGCCCTGACCGGGGAGGCCTTCTTTCGCAACCTGGTGCTGCACCTGACCCGCACCCTGGAGGCTGACTACGCCTGGGCCGGGAAAATGGTTCCGGGCGATCCGGAGCGGATCCGCACCGTGGCCCATGCAGCCGGCGGCGCGATGGCGGAGAACTTCGAGTACACCTGGGCAGGCACGCCCTGCGTCGCCGTGGTGAACAGGCAGCCCAGATGCTATCCCCGTGACGTCCGCCGCCAGTTCCCGCAGGCTCCGATCCTGACTGAAAAGGGAATTGAGAGCTATGCCGGCACGCCGCTATTCGATGCCAGCGGGGAGTTCCAGGGACTGCTGGTAGTGCTGTCGACCAAACCGATGCGCAACCCGGAAACAGCCATGGCCCTGCTGCGGATTTTCGCCGCGCGGGCCGGGGCGGAGCTGGCGCGGGCGCGAGTGGAACAACAGCTGCGGCAGAGCGAGGAGCGCTTCCGCCCGCTGGCCGAAACCGATCTTTTGATCCCCTGGGAAGCCGACGCCGCCACCTGGGTGTTCACCTATGTCGGACCCCAGGCGGTGGAGATCCTCGGTTATCCGGTGGAGGAGTGGTATCGGCCCGGTTTCTGGGAAAACCACCTCCATCCCGAAGACCGGGAGTGGGCGGTGAAGTTCTGCCAGGAGGCCTCGCAAACCCGAAGCAGCTACGAGTTCGAGTACCGAATGATCGCCGCGGGTGGCCGAACGGTGTGGGTGCACGACCTGGTGGCCGTGATCGCCGGCCCGGAGGGGAACGGAAAGCTGTGCGGCTTCCTGGTGGACATCAGCCGCCGCCGCGAGGCCGAGGAGGCCCGCAACCGCCTGGAGCAGGAGCTGCGCCAGTCCCAGAAGATGGACTTGGTCGGCCGGCTGGCCGGCGGGGTGGCCCACGATTTCAACAACCTGCTGACGGCCATCAGCGGCTACAGCGAGCTGCTGCTGGAGCGCTTCAGGCCTCGCAGCCCCTATCGCAAGGAGGTGGAGGAGATTCGCAAGGCTTGCGAGCGCGCCGCCAGCCTCACCCGCCAGTTGCTGGCCTTCAGCCGCAAGCAGGTGCTGGCGCCCAAAGTTCTGGATTTGAACGCGGTGCTGGCCGGCATGGAGCAGATGCTGCGCCGCCTGATTGGGGAGGATATCGAGCTGCGCAGTTTCCCGCGCGCTTCACCGGCCCTGGTGGAGGCCGACCCGGGCCAGCTGGAACAGGTGATCCTGAATCTGGCGGTCAACGCCCGAGAGGCCATGCCCCGCGGCGGTCAACTCACCCTGGAAACCGCCAATGTCTCGTCGGGGGAAGCCGGCGTACTGCTCGCCGTCACCGACACCGGTGCCGGCATGAGCGAAAGCACCCGCGCCCAGATCTTCGAGCCCTTCTTTACCACGAAGGAGCTGGGCACCGGCCTGGGGCTCTCGACGGTCTACGGCATCGTCGTCCAAAGCGGGGGGCGCATCGAGGTCTCCAGCGCTCCGGGAGAGGGTACTACCTTTCACATCTACCTTCCTCTGGCTCAGCGGCCCTTGGAGCCGGAGCAGACCCGCGCCGGCAAGGCTCCGCCGGTGCGCCGCTCGGCCACCGTTCTGCTGGTTGAAGATGAGGACGCGGTCCGAAACCTGGTGCAGGCGATCCTGCGGCCCAGCGGCTACCGGGTGCTGGAGGCGCCCAACGGTCTCCGCGCCATCCAGCTGTGCCAAGAGATCCAGGATCGCGTCGATCTGCTGCTGACCGACGTGGTGATGCCCGGCATGACCGGCCCGGAGCTGTTCACCCGTCTGGCCCTGGCGCAGCCGGCGATGAAAGTCCTCTACATGTCCGGATACACCGGCCAGGCCCTGGGGCAGGCCGGCCTCATCGACGAAGGCACGCTCTTGCAGAAACCCTTTTCCGCCGACGGCCTGAAATCCAAGATCCAGCAAGTGCTGTCCCAGTTCCCCGGCCCTACTTGACATTAACCCCAGATCGGCGATAATCACAGAAGCAGCAGTCATGCTCCATAGGGGGTAGTGCAATGAGGTTCCACGTTCTTGTAGTCCTGATGCTGATGTTCTCGCTCGCCGCCTTCGCCCAGGGCGAGCGGGGCACGTTTAACGGTACGATCACAGACCCAACCGGAGCGGTTGTGGCCAATTCGGCAGTCAAGGCGCTCAATACGGCCACCAACGTCGAAATCTCGGCCGCGACCACCACCGCCGGGGTGTACCGCATGCCGTACTTGCCGCCGGGCACCTACCGCTTGTCGGCCTCGGCGGCGGGCTTCAAGACCGCCTTGCGCGACAACGTGATCTTGTCGGTCGCCCAGACCCTGACCCTGGACTTCCAACTCGAAGTCGGCGCCGTCACCGAGCAGATCACCGTCTCGAGCGAACCGCCACTGCTCGAAAGCAGCGCCGAGATCGGCCAGTACGTGAGCAAGAAGGAGTTCGACACCTTGCCGACCTCCGTGGGCGACGGCCGGCGCCAGATCCAGGGGTTCATCTTCGCCAGCCTGCCCGGCACCGTGGGCAGCACCTTCCAGGGCTCCATCAACGGCGGCCAGTTCTACTCCCACGAGATCCTGATCGATGGCATCGCTCTGGGCCGCATGGACCTCCAGGGCGGCAGCAACAACGAGTTCAGCCCAGCGCCGATTCGGTCAGCGAGTTTAAGCTCCAGACCGGCCTGGTGGGCGCGCAGTATTCGGGTGGCCAAACCGCGGTCGCCAACTTCGTCACCAAAAGCGGCACCAACGAGTTGCACGGCAGCGGTTACTGGTACATTCAAAACGACGCACTGCGCGCCAACGGCTACAACAACAACGCCAATCGCATCAAGCGCCAGCCGTTCAAGCAGAACAACTACGGCTACACCGTCGGCGGCCCCGTCTATTTCCCCAAGCTTTATGACGGCCGCAACCGCAGCTTCTTCTTCCATAACGTGGAACGCACCAAGGTAAAGAACTTCGTCTCCACCGCCTTCAGCACGCTGCCGGTAGTGGACTTCAAGCGAGGCGATTTCTCGCGGCTGTTCAGTCCGGCTTTCACCGGCAACTCCGGCTCGGGCACCACCATTGGCGCCGACGCCAACAACCAGCCGGTGCGGTTCGGCGCCATCTACGATCCGGCGAGCAGCGCGAACATCGGGGGCCGCTGGACCCGCACGGCCTTCCCCGGCAACATCATTCCGGCGAATCGCGTCGACCCGGTAACGCGGAAGATCCTGGACCTGGCGCCCATCACCGACCCGACGGTTGACACCATGCTCAACAACATCGCCCAGCTCGGCAGCGGCAGCCCGGTGTTCGGCGAGACCATGCTGACCCTCAAAGGCGACCACCAGATTTCCCCCGCCCACCGCGTATCCGCACTGTTCAACCGCAATTTCCGCGCGCGGAACAACTCTCCGGGCGGCCGCTGGGGCGTCCCGCCGGGCACGCCGACCTCGGTTTACCAGTGGCAGGAGACTCCTGGAACCCTCGGCCGACTGGCTTACGACTGGACCGTCAGGCCAACCGTCCTGAACCACGTGGCCGTAGGCTACAACCGCTTCGGCAACCTCAACCAGAGCGTTTATGTCGATCAAGGCTGGCCTTCCAAGATCGGTCTGCAAAACGTCCCCGACACACACTTCCCGGCGCTCCAGTTCGCCGGGCAGCCCTACCAGGGCGGAGGCGTCGGGGCCGGCGGCCGGTTCGGGTCCCAGCTTGCCAGGGGCTCTTACAACGGCAGCACCATCGTCCAGGACGACATGACCATCATCCGCGGCGCCCACAACTTCAAGCTCGGCTTCGAGCAGCGCCGCTACTACTACAACACCCGGGGCCGGGGCAGCGAGTCCGGCATTTTCAACTTCTCGTTCGTCCAGACCGCGCAGCCGGGCTTTAACACCCAGACCGGTCACTCCTTCGCCAGCTTCCTGTTGGGATCCGTCAGCACCGCCAACCGCAACATCAACGCCTCCTACTTCGGCCATCGCTGGCGTTCCACCGGGTTCTACTTCATGGACGACTGGAAAGTCGGCCGGAAGCTGACCCTCAACCTGGGCCTGCGGTGGGAGACCATCGGCGGGCTGCTGGAGGTAGGCAACCGCCAGTCGGCGCTGAGCTTCAGCACACCCAACCCCCGCGCGGCCAACCTGCCCGGCGCCCTGGTGTTCCTCGAGGACCTGGGCCGCAACAGCTACCAGGACCGCTACTGGTGGCTGCTCTCGCCCAAGTTCGGCTTCGCTTACGCCTGGACCAAGAAGCTGGTGATGCGGGGCGGCTACGGCATCAACAACACCCCTCCCATCAGCAACGGATTCGGGTTTGGCGGCACCAACGGTTACAACAGCTCTATCCAGGTCAACTCCAACACCGTGGCGTTGCGCTTCACCGAAGACCAGGTGATGCGCCTCAGCGACCGGTTCCCGGATTTTCGCGGCACTCTGCCCAACAAGGACTCCACGCTTTCCAACCAGCAGGGGATCAATTACGTCGCGCCGGACTCCAACCGCTTGGCGTACGTGCAGAACTGGAGCCTCGGGGTTCAGTATGAGCTGCGCAGTCGTTCGTATTGGAGGTCAACTATGTCGGCAACAAGGGGACGCGTCTGGAAGCGAACGGGCTGGACAACCTGAACGCGCTGCCGACGACGCTGCTGCCCAGGGGTCAGGTGTTGACCGACCAGTGGTCGGCGGCATCCGGCGTGCCCCTGCCGTTCCCGGGCTTCACCGGAACGGTGGTCCAGGCCATGCGGCCGTACCCGCAATTCACCGGCATCACCCAGGAGTTCGCCAACTTCGGCACCTCGTTCTACAACTCGATGCAGGTGCAGTTGACGCGGCACTTCCGGCGCGGGTTGTCGGTGCTGGGCGCCTACACCTGGTCGAAGGCCATTGGCTTCAATGACAGCGCGATCGACAGCGAAACCCCGGCTGACATATACAACCGCGGGCTCGAACGGGCCATCACCCGCTACCACATCCCCCACTTCTTCAAGCTGAGCTGGGTCTACGAGCTGCCCATCGGCCCGAACAAGCTGGTCAACGTGCCCGGACTCGCGGGCAAGATTCTGGGTGGCTGGCAGCTCACCGGCATCCACAACATCAGCTCCGGAAGCCCTCTATCGATCGGGGGCGGCGCCATTAGTAACCCGTTCGGTGCAGCGCGGCTCGACCTGGTGCCGGGGCAGCAGATCATCGCCAACTCTAACGCTCCAATCAACTTCCGGGGCTTCGTCGGAGGCACGCCGTATCTGAACCGTGCCGCCTTCGCCCTGCCGCCGGTGCATCCCGGCGGCCGCAACGTCCTCCAGCGGCTCGGGACCCTTGGCCCCATGCTCCCCAACATCCGTGGGCCGCACAGCGTCAGCGAGGACCTCGGGGTCTGGAAGCTGTTCCGCGTAGACGAACACCGCACCGTGGAGATCCGGGGCGTGTTCCTGAACCCGTTCAACCGTGTCGGGCGGGGCGGTCTGGTCACCGACTTTTCCAACCCCTTCTTCGGCCAGCTCACCGGCCAGCAAAGGGGCGGCCGCAACATCGAGCTTTCGGCCCGCGTCACGTTCTGATGCGCGCCGCCCGCGCTACCGCGCCGCGACCGTAAGGGAGTCCCCATGGGCCTGCGGCCAACCAAAGGTGATGAAGACGCGCCGGGCCGCTCCAGTAGAATCAATGGTTTGCGCCGCGTCTTCAACGGAGCGGTTATTACCACGGCCTGGTAGGCAATAGCAAGGCTTGCCAGAAGTCAGAAGCCCAGGAACACCGACACCACCAGCCCCAGTTGGGCGGCGGCGGCCGCAACATCCAGCTCCAAGCCCGCCTGGGGCGGTCGCCTGGGGTGGTAAAGACGGGCTCTAGTGAAGACCGAGGTGCGACTCGATTCTCGCCAGCCGGGACTCCACCTCGGCCAGCTTCCCCACCAGCACGCTCTCCAGTCGGGTGTACTGCTCTTGGAGGCGCGTGTTCTGGCCCTCCAGCCGCGTGTTCTGGCCCTCCAGTCGCTCGAAGCGCGCGAACGTATCCGTCCTTAGGTCATCCATTCGCTTGTGCAGCGCCGTACTTAGGTCATCCATCCGCTTGTGCAGCGCCGTATTCAGGTCGGTAATCCGGGCGTTGATCGTCAGTATGCCGATCGCCAGCAGAATCAGCGTCGCCAGCGACATGAGATACAAGTACATCAGGCTATCAGGCATCCTGGTTCAATCCTACCCTGTCGGGCGTCGTTTGGCAACTAGCCGCAGCGTTATAATCATCCCGTGCCCTCCCTCGTGGTGCTCTTCGCCGCGCTCCAGCTCGCCTCGCTTCCGTGCAACCCCTCCCTGGCCGACCAAGCCCGCCGCGCCTTCGACCAGAAGAACTACCAGGCCGCCGCCGACGGCTTCCGCCTCGCCCTCGACTCCTGCCCCCAGCAGCCCGCCCTGGGCGTGGAGCTCGCCCGCGCCCTTCTGATGGCCCGCCGCTTCGAGGAAGCGGAAAAAGCCGCCAGGGAAGCCGTCGCCGCCAACCCCCGCATGGTCCCCGCCTGGCTCGTTTTGGCCAATACTCTGTATCTAATAGGTAAAGAGAACCAAGCCGAGCGCGCCTTCCTCCGCGCCATCGACCTCGACCCCACCAACGAAGACGTCCTCTACTCCCTCGGCCGCGTCTACTACCAGCAGAACCGCTTCGAGCTCGCCGTCGCCCAACTCCAGCGCGTGCTTGCCCTCAACCCCATGTCCTACAAGGCCTGGGACAACCTCGGCCTCTGCTACGAGGCCCTCGGCCGCGAAGACGACGCCATCCGCCACTTCCTCAAGGCCCTCGACCTGGTCTACCAGGACCACCGCGACTACGACTGGCCCTATGCCAACCTCGCCAACCTGCTCCTCAAGCGCGGCGAAAACGAAAAAGCCTTCCAGTTGGCCTCCGAAGCCGCCGTGCGCAACCCCGCCTCCGCCCGCAACTTCTTCCTCACCGGCAAAGCGCTCTCCCGCCTGGAAAAACTCGACCTCGCCGTGAAATGGCTGAAGCAATCGATCGAGCTCGACCCCGCCTACCCCGACCCCCGCTACCTCCTCGGCCAGGTATTCATGAAACAGGGTTTACAGGAAGCCGCCCAACGCGAGTTCGCCGCCTTCGAACAGGTGCGCGTCAAGGCCCCCCGCCGCCGCCGTTAGAGTACCTGCTGCGCCTCCGCCTCGTGCACAGCAGGAACCACCAGCGGATCCCCTCGCACGAGCTGGGGCCCGGCCTTCATCTGCCCTCCCCTGCGGCTTCCTCCACCTTCACCACCCGATTCACCCCCACCCCCCTCACCACCTGCTTGCCCCCGCTCGGCCACTCAATCTCGATCGACTCCATCCCCTCGTCCTTCCCCAGCCCGAAAAACACCCGCCGGTCCTGCGACGAAAGATAACTGGCCGCCGTCGTTGCCGT
>Ga0247727_10002409_pt1 | contig 42865 bp, 26 predicted proteins | sample WisWelCaveWW1625_FD_202498 | JGI IMG/M metagenome (GOLD analysis project Ga0247727, IMG submission 202498) | Biofilm microbial communities from Wishing Well Cave, Virginia, United States - WW16-25 | ecosystem: Environmental > Aquatic > Deep subsurface > Groundwater > Cave microbial mat | place...
CTCCTTCCAGGATTCTTCCTCTTCCCCTCAAGGCTCTTCTCTTCTTCTTCCTCCTTAAGGGCTCATTTCACGTGAGACCGCCAGTCTAACTTCCCCGGTGTGCCACTTCAGCCGAAACACTACAAATGTTGGAAACCGACGCGACGGCGCCCGGACAGCCAACCGTTAAAGTACCTCGCGCAAACTGTATCTTCGAAGCCGGGCTTTTCATTGGAGCATTCGGCGGAACAGAGCGATGCCTGGTACTGACCTCGACAAGAAATAACCTGCCTACTGACCTCGACGGTCAAAAACTCACCGAGTTTGAGGAGCCGGCCAATTTCAACAATCCTGTTCAGTGTCTGAACGCAATCAAACCCTTTGCTGAGATCGTGCGAAAACGGGCAGAAGATCTGGGTTCACGAAGTACGGAAACGTTTACGGTCCTCTCGATCGATCAGCTCATGTCCAAGGAAAAGCAGGGTGCCGAAGCCAGACCGGCAAGGTTTAGCACGGTGCTCGTGCGCGAGTCGCAGCCCCCTGAGCTGAGCTTTGAGTATGCAGACATCGTGCGCGACAATTTGCAGTATGGCATTGACTATCATTACCTGTTCGATCTCAAAACGATTGATTACCGTGGCGTGGCCCGATTGCTTCTGTCACTTGCGGTCTCTGATCTCGTGGATAAGGCAGTCTGGAAACATAGTGCAAGCGAAGATCACCTGAGGGAATTCCTCGATGGGAGGCCGACTGAAATCAATCGAAACCTTCAAAAAATGAAACAACGCCTGTTCGTGGGTTTCGTGCCATTCGAGGCCTTCGAGGAATTCTGCATCCACAACGCGCAAGGCGGCGACCACGCCAAAGGTTATCTGAAATTGGCGACTGACAAGTATATCGAGCTGCCTGCGCACAAGACGAAGCCGAGAGCCGCATTTTACAATCAGTTTACACACCAGCACAAAAAGGCCATTTTCGATGTGAACAACCAGTACCTGAAAGAGGCTAGAACCAGTGGGCTCGAAGCGGAAATTCTGGACGCCTTTCCCCAAAAGGTTCGCAACACAATCAGGAAGGTCTGCTTTGGAGTGTAGTGAAGCAACCACGCCCAAGACTCGTTGACCCGCCCGATTCTCGGATCGGGCGCGATAGCTCGCCGGCCGTGCGCGCGACCCGAATTCATTGGGGCGTGATACTCGCCGTTGAGGACCCCGTCGGAGTGCGATCGGACGCGCCTTTTCCCTCCGTGTCCGCAAGCAATCTTCCAACGTGATTCGCAAACTCTTCCTGAAACAAGTTGCGCATGTGATTCCACTGGGAAGCAACGCCCTGTCGCGCCAGAAAAACCTTTAACTCGTTCGCCCACGGCTTGTAGCTGTGGTCGTCCAGCAGCCCCTGTTGCCACTGGTAGTAAATGTTCTCGTGAAGAATCAACCACCAGACGAGCAAGCTGTAGTACCGGTACTTGTCTACGTCGTCCATGTGGGAGAATTCGCTGGCGCCGTGAACGTAGAACTCCGCTACTTTGCGATCTTGAATCAGCGCCAGATTGAACGGGGAAGATAGAGCAACGAGCGTCTGCGTGTTCGACGCGCGCGCGAGCTTGTTGGTCGCGTGGAGTTCGCGGAACAGCAGCAACGCGGACACCACCAAGGCGACAGAGGCCACAATGTTCGCCACAGCGGCCCAATCTTGCAGGCTCACAGCGATCCATCCTCCTGGAATCAAGGTGATGTTGGCGTCAACCTTGTGTGCATGATGCTCGTTGGGTCAAACGTCCGTAGCGTTTTCAATCTCGAATGCCGCCAACTCATCGCGCCGAGCCATCCGAGTCGGAAGGAATACTGAACGTAGCCAAGTAGTTTACCGGGCATGGCAACGCGAAGAAAGCAGGTGACTCGCGTGACTCGCCGCCGCATTGAATGGGGTCTGATTTGTCAAACAGTCATGAACCGGGGGTTTTAGACCTCCGGCTTTCAACGTGAACGCATGGAACGGGTCGAACGTGGTTGACAAGTCATGGGGATGTGGCGACGATCTACGCCGAATGTGGAGCCACGTGATGCCGAACGATTACAAACCCGTCACCGCTTGTGAGGACTTTCAGCGAGCCACACGGACTTCGCGCCGTGAAATCCTCGAACTCGGTGCATTGTGTGGGCTCGGGCTCGGATTGGCGCTGCCCGGATTACTTCGGTCGCAAGCGAGGGCGGGGCAGCGGAGTGGTGGATTCGGCCGTGCGAAGTCGGTGATCATGCTCTACCTGCACGGCGGTCACGCGCAGCAGGAGACGTGGGACCCGAAACCGGACGGGCCGTCGCCGGCGCGGGGCGAGTTTGGGGCGATCGCGACGAGTGTGCCGGGCGTGCGCGTCAGCGAATTGCTGCCGCGGTCGGCGAAGATCATGCACAAGCTCGCCGTGATTCGCTCGATGAGTCACGACAACGCGAATCACGTGCAGGCCGCGCTGCCCGCGATGACTGGCCACGCGCACGCGCCGGGCACCGAATCGCGCGGCGACTTCCCGCCGTTGCCGGATGATTTTCCCGCCGTCGGCGCCGTGCTCGATGCGATTCGACCATCCAGCAATCTGCCGACGTGGGTGCAGGTCGGACCGCTCATGCGGCGCAACAACGGAACCGTGCTGCACGGTCAGTCGCCCGGATTCCTCGGCGGCAGCCACAATCCGCTCGTGATCGACCAGGATCTGCAGCCGGCGGACGTGCGAGTCGACGCCGTGTCGCCCAACGCCGAAGTGCCGCTCCTGCGGCTTGCCAGCCGGCGGAACTTGCTCGAACAAGTCGACGATCAGCGGCGGCAATTCGATCGACTCGCCGGAGTTCAAAGTTTCGATTCGTTTCAGCAACGGGCGCTCGACCTGCTGACCTCAACCGCGACGGCACAGGCATTCGATTTGTCCGCCGAGCGGCCGGAGCTTCGCGACCGCTACGGCCGCACGCAATTCGGCCAGTGCTGCTTGCTCGCGCGGCGGCTGGCGGAGGCGGGCGTGCCGATGATCAACGTACACTTCTGCCGCACGCCGGTCGGCTCGTGGGACACGCACGGTCAGCATTTCAAACAGATGAAAGAGTTGCTTTGCCCGACGTTCGATCAGGCATTCTCCGCGCTCGTCTCGGACCTCGACGAACGCGGGCGGCTCGACGAGACGCTGGTGATGGCGAACGCCGAATTTGGCCGCACGCCGAAAGTGAACGGTTCGGCGGGTCGCGACCACTGGCCGTGGGTCTACTCGCTCGCACTGGCCGGCGGCGGCACGGCGCGCGGCGTCGTATGCGGTTCATCCGACAAGATCGCGGCATACCCGACGTCGCGCGCCCACGACCCGCGCGACATGGCCGCCACGATCTACCACCTGCTCGGTTTGCCGGACGGCACGATCATTTACGATCAGTTGAAACGACCACATCAACTGGTCGCCGGCCAGACGATCGACGCCCTGCTCGCTTGATCTTCGCGCCGCCCATTCGATCACCGGCGTGTTTAGGGCCACTGACACAACTCGCTCACTAGTCCCTAACCAAGGCGGAATAGCAAATCGCCCTCACCCCAACCCTCTCGCCGGAATACCGGAGCGAGGGAGAAATTCAAACGCCACCGGCCGCTTCAGTTTGTCGGCTCACCCGGCCGTCTGCTCGGCCCATCCAGACGCCGGGTCGAACCATCCAGCCGCCGGGTTCGGCCGTCGAGGCGTCGGGTCGGACCGTGGAGGCGGCGGGGGAGGTCATCCAGCCGCCGGGTTCACTCGACCGATCGCCGGTTCGGGCCGTCCAGCCGCCGGGTCGGGCCGTGGAGGCGCCGGGTCGGGCCAAACGACCGTCGGTTCGGCCCATCCAGCCGCCGGGTCGGGCCGCGCAGCCGCCGGGTTTAGACGTTACAGAACTTCCACAACATGTTATTATTACACGATTTGTGATAAAAATCAATCTTTGGCGTATTCGCCGCCGCCGGCGCTTCGAGCTAACCAAGCGATCTAACAAAGCGATTGCCGGGCAGTGGTACAGTTTGGCGAGCGGGGGCTGTGAAGCCCCTGATTCTTCGCCGACTATCAGGGGGCTGACGCCCCCCGCTCGCCGATCTGTACCATTACCGATTGCCGAACGGAACGACCGTCCCACGGCATGCCGCACGACGTCCGGATGCTCGGAAACTCCGCCTGCCGACCGCGACGATCACTCGTGGATAATTCCCACAATCGATGCATTCTGTCAGCAGGCCGCCACGACGAGTGAAAAGGCTACGAACCGCTGGGAAAGTTTGCCGATATCGCCGAATGAGAGACGGCGGCAAAGATTGCTGGCCGCTCGCCTGCCCGCTGGCTGCCCACCCACCTTGGAACGAACGTGCTTCGCGTCCCGCCCGAAAAACTTTCTGGCTCCCACTCCACCCGCACACTCGCCGGTTGCCGCTGCCGCAAGGCTGGCCTAGAATCGAGTTGTGGGTCGGTGCTGAGACGGAGGTGGCATGCAAACTGTGCAACACCTTGCTGATGTGACACCTGGGATCGTTCATGCCGACAGTGCCCGCTGGGATCTGCCGTGGCTGCGCTCGTACGCGCCCGGCGTGCCGTTCTCGGTGGAGTATCCGGACGAGCCGGTGTTCTCGCTGCTCGAACAAGCGGCCCGTCGCTGGGGCGATCGCACGGCGGCCATCTGCTTCGAGAGCCAAGTCAACTTTCTCGAGTTGCTCACGCGATCCCACCAATTTGCCCACGCGCTGGCCGGGCTGGGCATTAAGCGCGGCGACCGAATCGGCATCCTGCTGCCCAACGTGCCGGAATACATCATCGCGCTGCACGGCGCGTGGATGCTCGGCGCGTCGGCGGTGCAGATGAGTCCGCTGCTGGTTCAAGAAGAGGTCTCGAAGCTGATCGACATGACCGGCTGCCGCGTCGTCGTGACGCTCGACATGCTCACGCCGCCGTTGCGCGCGCTGGTGGCGAGCGGCAAGTTGAATCACCTGATCGTCGCGTCGCTCGAACATCGGCTCGGCCTGATCGACCGCTGGCTGTATCCGATCGAGTTGATTCGCCGCGGCGTGTCGTGGCGAAACGGCAAGAACGGCAAAAATGGCAACGGGCACGTGATCGACTTCGAGCAATTCATCGCGGCGCAGCCGACGTACGCGCCGCGCGTGCGCATCGAGCCGGAACGCGACGCGGCCGTGATCCAGCCTACCGGCGGCACAACCGGCTCACCCAAGGCCGTCGTGCTCACGCATCGCAACCTGCTCGCGAACACGCTGCAACTCAAGGCGTGGAATCTGAACAGCGAAGGCGAAGACGTCTCGCTTGCCGTCGTACCGTTCTTTCACTGTTACGGCCTCACGGTCGCGATGCTGGCCGGAATCGCCACGGCGTGTACGCAGGTGCTCTGCCCGAAATTCAAGGCCGCGACGCTGGCGAAACTCGTCACGCGACACCGGCCGACGATGCTGCCGGCCGTGCCCGCACTCTACGTCGCGATGAATCAATATCTCGAAAAGCACCCAATCGATTTGTCGTCGATCAAGTATTCCTTCTCTGCCGCGTCGGCGCTGACGGCCGACGTGCGAAAGCAGTTCGAGGCCCACGGGGCGAAGAATCTCATCGAGGCCTACGGCCTGTCCGAGGCCAGCCCGGCCACACACGTCAATCCGATCCAGCAAGGCAACCGGCCGGGCACGATCGGCCTGCCGCTGCCCGATACGCTCGCTCGCATCGTCGATCTCGAAACCGGCCAGCGAAACCTCGGGCCGGGCGAGTCGGGCGAACTCGCCGTGCGCGGCCCACAAGTCATGCTCGGCTATCTCGACGACGCGGAGGCCACCGCTAATGTTCTACGCGACGGCTGGCTCTTCACCGGCGACATCGCCACCTACGACGCCGACGGATACTTCAAGATCGTCGATCGCAAGAAGGACCTGATCAAGACGTCCGGCTACAACGTGTTTCCGATCGAAGTGGAAGAAGTGATTCGCCGGCACCCCGGCGTCTCCGACGTGGCGGTGGTCGGCGTGCCTGATCCGAAGAAAGACGAAATCGTCAAGGCCTACGTGATCGCCAAACCGCAATCGGGCCTCACCGTCGCCGCGCTCGACGCTTTCGCGAAGGAGCATCTTGCAAAGCACAAGCAGCCACGGCAAATTGAGCTTTGCAACGAGCTGCCGCGGAACTTCTTGGGCAAGGTGCTGCGGCGACGGTTGCGCGAAGACTCGCCAGCCGCGACCGGGCCGTGACCGCGAGCGCCAGTAACTTGTTCAACGGAGTGGGCAATGGGAACCGCCAACTACGACGTGGTCGTCGTCGGAGCCGGCGCCGCCGGATTAAGCGCGGCGATCGGCCTGGCCAAGGCGGACTTCTCGGTGCTCGTCGTCGAGGGTGCCGCGTTTCCCGGCGCGGAGAATTGGTCGGGCTGCGTCTACTTCGCCGAATCGCTCGCGGACCCGGAGCTGCTCGGGCCGGACGGCGTCGAGGCGCTGGCGTGGGAGCGGCGGTTGGTTGAACGCGGCATGTTCAGCAGCAACGGCCACGCGTTCGCGGGCGTCACCTATCGCGACCCGGCTGCGTTTCGGCATTGTTACACGGTGCTGCGGCCGATCTTCGATCATCATCTCGCCCAAGTCGCACGTCAGGCCGGCGCGACGATTTTGCCCGACACGACCGTCGAGGGACTGATCCGCGAACGCGGTCGAGTCATCGGCGTGAGCACGAATCGCGGGCCGATCTACGCCGATCTCGTGTTCCTCGCCGAGGGCGACGCCTCGCACCTCGTTACGAAGGAAGGTTTCGAGCGCGACGCGCCCGGCCGGCAGGACGCACATTTTCTGCAAGGCGTCAAGCAAGTGATCGAGATGCCGCCCGGCGCGATCGACGAGATCTTCGGCGTTGGCCCGGACGAGGGCGCGGCCTACGAGATGCTGCTCCGCAACGGCACGCTGCGCGGCCGCGAAACGACGCTCAACATGGGCGGCTTTCTCTACACGAATCGCGAGTCGATCTCGCTCGGTTTCGTGCTGCCGCTCAATCATTTGAACGAAGGATTCGGCGGCGACCCGAATCTGCTGATGGAGTGGCTGCGCGGGTTGCCGGAAATCGAGCGCTGGACGCGTGGCGGCACGCCGGGCGTGTTCGGCGCGAAGCTGATTCGCGGCGGCGGGGCGCGCGACATCCCGCATCTGGTCGATCACGGACTCGCGATCGGCGGCGCCGCCAGCGCGATCGGCGTCGATTTCCCGTATCCGAATTTCACCGGACCCGCGACCGGCATGGGCCTACTGCTCGCCCGCGCCGCCCGCGCGATTCGCAACGAAGGCGGCTCGTTCTCGCTCGACGACCTGAAACGCCACTACCTCGAACCGCTCCAAAAGACACACTGGTGGTCCGACGTTTGTCACCTGCGACGCTGGCCGGGCTACGTGGAAAAGACCCGCGTCTTCTTCGACGGCAACATCGATGCGCTGCACGGCAGTCTGTACGCGTGGACGCGGCCCGACGGCGGCCTCTTCAAGAAATGGACCGACTGGACCCGCGTGATCCGCCGTGTCTTGCCGCCGCAGTCGCTGTTCGAAGCGCTGCGCGACACGCGCGCAATGCTCGACGCGCTCGGTCTCGACTCGCTCGCCGTGCGCCGGCCGATTCTTCGACTGCTGCTCGACGGTGGGCTGAACTCGCTGCGCGACCTGATTGGCAAGAAGCGGCCGCACGTCGAGCCGGCCGGCCGTTTGCGTTGGCATTATTCCGTGCTCGGCGGCCGAGAATCCGCCGGCCCGCTGCCGCGACTCGTCGCCGGCTGGGGCCAGCGGCTCACACCCGTCGCGAACTGTGCCGCGCGCGAAATCTATCGCAACGATCCGGTGCCGTTGCGCGACAAGCTCGAAAAAATCGTCGAGCTGTTTTCGCACCAAATCAATCTGCTCGACCTCTTCGGCCTCGGTCTCGTGCTCGCCACCGCGGGGATCACCGCCGGCGTTCAGTCCGTCATCGACGGCATCCGACGGCTGCTCCGCCGCGGCGCCGCACCACGCGACGACGACTCGCTTGCAGGCCGCTGGCTGGCCGCAACGCGAGAGACCGCCGAATTAACTCATCAACTGTCACAGGCAACTTCGTACGCAAACTCATCACTCACCCCTCACCCCTCACCCCTCACTTCTTCCGACTCATGGGAAGACAAACTCGGCCGGCTCAGCTACGACTCGACGAAGGACTCGCACATCAAACTTTTCTGGCCGCGGCGCCTGACCGATCGCGCGGCGGTCGCGGACGACGGTGTGTGGCACGTTTGTCCGGCCAAGGTGTACGAATGCCACAAGGATGCGGCCGGCCAGGTGCGACTGGTCGTGAATCACGAGAATTGCATCAAGTGCGAGAGCTGCTGGCGCGCGACCGATCTGGTCGATTGGGCACGCAACGGCGGCCATCAGATGATCTATCGCGTCGTCTCGCCGGCGACGAGTCGGCTGCTGGACGCGCAGGATCGCGCGGCGGGCCAGCGACCGCGGCCGCCCAAATCGCGCGACTGGTGGGCCACGATGGTGCACCGCATCGGCCAGCGAGCGGCTTCAAGCGCCACGAACGGCCACTTGGTCGGCGAGCTGGGCCGGCTCGAACAGCTCTGCGGCAAAATTGCCGACAAGTTGCACGAGTTCGATCGATCGCTCGCGGACGAACCGCGCACGATCGACGAAAACCGGGCACGCTGGATCGAGTCGCTGGCGACGTACGCGAAGCAGTTGGTGGAAGACTTGGCGAACACGGTGCGCGACGGTCCGCTGGCGAAGTCCGCGGACGCCGCGCTGCGCGACGTGCAGGCCGCGCTCGCGGAGTTGACCGCTTCGCTGCAGGCGAAAATGGCCGAAGTCGCCCGGCGAGCCTACGACCGCCATTTCTTCTGGGCTGCCGCCGACGGGCGACAAATTGTTGCACATCACTTAGAAGGTCTGCGCCGGTTGTTGCAGTTGCTGCGCGGCCGGTTCGCGCCGTCGCCGCTGGAGCCGACCGCGTCCGCACGATGGCTTGCCGAGGAGCGCGACGATGGGGCCGCGGCCGCGTTCCGCGCGGAACTGAATGAGCAACTCGATCGGGCGTTCGATCGGTTGTCCTGGCGCGAACTTGAAAAAGGCACACCGCTCACCAAGCCGCAAATCGAAACGCTGCGCGACATCGCACACCGCGTGGCTGCGGCAGGCACGATCGGATCAGCGCACCGCAAGGCCGTGCTGACCGAACTTGGCCGCCGCAATCCGTCGCTCGGTTACGTGGTGGCATCGCACCTTTGGGCTACGGACTTGTTGCGGCGGTTCGGCGGCCCGGCGGGCGAGGGACTGATCGATCGCATTCACGCCGCCGGCCAGACAGCCGCGTTCGCGTGGGAGGGCGTCGTCGAAATCGACCGCGACGACGAAGGCGCGCGGCTGCGCGGGCAAAAGATCTTCGTGCCCACGGCGACGGCCGCGTGGTTCGTCGTGCTCATGGACAATCAACTCGTCGTACTGCCGCGCGAGACGCCGGGCCTGCGCGTCGAGCCGCTGGGCACGATCGGCATGCACGGCGCGGCGCCGGCGACGCTCGTCTTCGACAACGTGGCGCTGCCCGCCGTGCGCTGCCGCCTCGATGCGAAACAATTCGATCGACTCTGGACCGTGACGAGCACGGTGGACCTCGCCGCGATCGGCTGCGGCATGTCCGAGCGGCTCGAAGCCCGCGCGATCGAGCATGCGGCGAGCCGCGTGCAATTTCCGGGACTGTTCCTGGACGAAGATTCCCGCGAGTCGATCGGCAAGTTCGGCGCGGTCAAAAAGATGCTGGCGCAGATCGGTGCGCGGCGGCTCGTGCTCGAGACGCTGCTCTACCAGTTCGGTCCCGGCGAATTGTCCGATGACAGCCAGCGCCGCGCGCTCGAATTGAAGATCATCGTGGGCGTGGCGCTCGGCGGCTACCCCGGCAGCATCACTTACAACGTCACGCAGATTTTCGGCGGCACCGGCTACAGCGAAGAGGATTTTCTTCCCAAATTCTATCGCGACGGCTCCACGCTGCTCACACTCGGCGTCCCCGCCCGCGCGGCCGCGGAACAACTCGGCAACACGTTGCTCGCCGCCACGCACCGCGCCGCGACCGCTCAGCACGCACCACACACGACTCAGCTCCTTCCTGGCCTTGCCGAATCGGAATTATTCGACGAAGCCGCTCAGCGCAAGGCGCTGCAGCGTGAACTCGACACGCTGCGCCGCGTGCGGAACGACGTCGAATCGGCCGTTGGCCGCTGGCAATCGACCGCCGCGCACGACCCGCAGGCCGCGGCGATTCGCGACTGCGTCGCCGAGACCCTGGGCCGACGCCAAGCGGAACTTGCCGCGACCGAATCGCTGTTGCTTCGCACGCACGCGCGGCTGGAACACGCTCGGCCCACGGAAAAACAGGTCGAACTGCTGCGTGCCTGGCTCGACGACGTTGCCGGCGCGGCCCGCGACTGGATCGATCGGCTCGCCGATCCGGATTGCTCGCTCGCGTTACAGTCAATCGAGCCGCCGCCGCTCATGTCGAAGATCGAAGTGTCGTATCAGGCGATGCTCACCGGACCGGCGCCGTACGTGAACGGCGACTACCTTGTGAAGCCGTTCGACCCGGCCGCCCCGCGCTACGTGCCGGAAATGGTGCCGTTCGATCCCGTGCTCGGCCGCTACGACCGCGAACTCGACGAACTGCTCCGTGCCCGCTACCGCGACCGGCTATTTGGCGGCCTCAGCTACGAGCGCCACGTCGAGCGGCAGCACAAGCTCGACCCGGAAGACTTCGACCTCTTTCGCGCGCACGGCTTTCTGAAGATGTACATCGCGCGTGAACTCGGCGGGCTCGGCAAAACGAAGGCTGAGTACAACCTGCTCGTCAAAAACCTGATCAAGAACGGCGACGTCGGCCAAACGCTGACCGTGCAGGCGAACACGTCGATCGGGACCGTGCCGGTGCTGCTCGGTTTGTACAAGGAGTTGCCGAAGGCGAAGAAAGAGATCGCGGAGTTTCGGTCGCGTCTCAATGCCTACGACGACCTTGCGTATCCGCTTTCGAGCTTGGCTGGCACGGTACTGCACGCCAATTTCGACTACCTCAAGCAAGAGTGCCTGCGAATCGAAAAAGCGGCGAACCGGTGGGTTGGTCCCAGTCCGGCGGTCCGAGTTGCCTGTGCCGACCTGCTGCGAGCCATCGGCGGACTCGGTGAGGCAGTCAGCGTGGGCGATCGGACGGCAGCGATTGAAGCGAGGGTTAATGCGATCGATGCAGTGAAGCGGACTATCGAGCCACAATTGATCGACTCGTTCACCGAAGAACTTGACCGTCGTGTGCTCGCCCTCACACAGTTTCAGCAGTGGATCGCCAGCGGTCAGATGACGGTATTCGCGCTGACCGAGCCGAGCGCCGGCTCCGACACAGCCCGCGTGGCGACCCGCGCCGTGCTGCGCTCGGTCGAGGTGCATCCGGAAACCGACGGATCATTTCGGTTCACGCCCGTTTCTGGCAAGGGCGATCGTCGCGTGATTGACGCGCGGCGGCTCGAATTCCGCGCGGACGGCGTATTGTATCGCTGGTCCGACGCGCAGGAGCCGGCCCGCGTCATGTTCGACGAATACGACTACGAGGCCGACGACTCCGACCGGCCGCGATACTACATGGCCGGTCCCGTCAAGGTTCCATTCCACGACATCGCTCAAATCCGCCCGCGCAACGGCAAACAGTTTTTCGATTACTGGGAACTGAACGGCGCGAAGATGTGGATGACCAACGCCCGCATGGCCGGCGTCATGGTGCTCTACGCGAAGACGAAATACGGCGTCACCAGCTTCTGCGTGGACCGCCACGCGGAGGGGCTGCTCGTCGGTAAGAACGAAGACAAGATGGGCCAGAAGTCATCCGTCACGAACGAACTCGGCCTGCAAGCCGTGCGCGTGCCGCGCGAAAACGTGAACGGCGTCGAGGGCCGCGGCCAGGTGAACGCGCTCGAGGCCCTGAACGCCGGCCGCGCGGGACTGACCACGTCGAACACGACTTCGATGGACGACGTCATCGCGCGGGCCGAACGGTTCGCCATCGCGCGGCACGGGCAACTCACCGCGGCCGACCGCAGCCGGCTCGAAGAAATGGCGGAGATCCGGTTCATGTGTCAGGCCCTGGCGCACGAACTCGTCGGCCGCGCGGACCATCGCGACACCGGGCTGTACCGCGTCGAGCCGTCGATCGGCAAGATGGTCACGTCCGAGTTGCTCATGCGCGTGATCGAACTGAGCGAGGAAATCCACGGCCTCGAAGGACACACGACGCTGCACAATCTCGAAAAGCACAAACGCGATCATCGCATCATCACGGTGTACGAGGGCGCGAACGACGTGCAGCGCTCGCTCATCTTGAAGGATCTCGTGCGCGACATCGCCGGCCGCGCTCGGCCGCCGGCGCCCGGCAGCGTCATCCTCTCGCACGCCGCCGGCTCGGAACGGCTCAGTGGCCAGCGAGCGATGCTGGAGGAAATGAAGCACGAACTGGAGCGGGTGCTGCGCGATTCGGTCGCCGCGTTCGGCGACGAAATCTGGCAGAACCCCGGTCTGCAGAGCACGTTCTTCCGGCTCTCCGACGCGGCGGCGTTCATCAAACTCGCCGATAGCGCGCTGGGCCGCGCGGAGTGGGTGATGCGGCATCTCGACGCGCACGCGGACGCCGCCTATCGCGATTGGACGGTGCGCGTCACGCGGCGGGCGACCGCGCGGCTGCGGCAGCAAGTGCGCCAGTGCCTGAGCCACGTGACGGAGAGCACCGCGGCGCTGCGTCAATCGTGTTATCCGGCGGAAATTCGCGCGGCGAGTTTGATGATGGGCGCGCCGCACGAGGCGAAACCGGCGCGGCCTGCCGGACCGCACGAGATTTCGCGGCCAATGCAAATCGTCGTCGTGCTGGAACCGGACCCGACCTTGTCACCGCGTCCGTCGCTTGCGGACGGGCGTTGGCGCGAAGTGCACTTTCGGCTGGATCAGTCCGACGTCGCGGCGCTCGCCGCGGCCCGCGCGATGGCCGCCGCGGCGACCGCGCCGGTCCGCGTCGTCGCCGTCGCCGCCGGCCCGCGCCGCGCCACGAAGGTGCTCGAAGAGGCACTGGCCGCGGGCGCGGACGAAGCCATGCTGGTCATGACCGACGACCGTGCGTTCGCGCCGGAGGCGACCGCACGAGCGCTCGCCCGCGCGATTCAGTCGCATTGCCACGCACCGGAACTCGTGCTCTCGCGGGCACTCGCGGCGTCCGCGGCGCCGGGACTCGCCGGCATGCTGGTCGCCCGCGAACTCGGTTTGCAATTCGCGCCGAACGCCCGCGCCGTGTCGGTCCGCTTCACGGAAGATCACGCCGCCGCGTCAGTGTGGACCGACGGGCGCGAACGGCCGCAACGGGTCAGCCTGCCAGCCGGTATCGGCGTGGTCGCAGGCCACGAGCCGTCGCGGTTTCGCATCGCGGATTTCCTGGCGTCGCTCGATCGGCCGATTAAGGTGGTCGCGTGGCCGGAGGAAATCGACCGTCGCGCGCTGCGGCTTAGTTCAGCCACAAGCGCCGCGGCGCGGGCCGGCGCACACACCGAGGCACCGCAGTCCGTTTCGCCGAACGAAGCGGCCGATCTGCTGCTCGATTCGCTCGGCCTGAAGGCCGCGCCCGGCGCTCAGTTCGGCGACGATCAGTACCGCGCGGCGATCGAACCGGCCGATCAGTGGAACGTTTCTGAGCCCGGCGCGGTGCTGATCGTTGTCGCGTGCGAATCGTCCGGGCGACTGCGGCCGGGCGATCGCCGCGCGGTGCAGGTTGCCAGCGCGCTCGCGCGGCAGCATCACCGGCCGCTCGTTGCGCTGACGCATTCGCCGAGCGACGAGGATGCCGAGCGTCGCGTGGCGGCTGACCTCGCGCGGCTCGGCGCTCGCACGATCGTTCTGGCGCCAGCGGCCGAGTCTCCGGCGCCGCGGCAGGCCGGCGAGTACTTCGCTCGGCTGCTCGCGGCGCGCTGGTCGCCACGATGGACCGAATTCTCGGCGATCGTCGGGCCAGCGTGGGCCGAGCCGACACTTGCTCGGTTCGGCGGCCGGCTGGCGGAACTGGTTTGTCGGGTGTCGGATTTCGCGCCCGGCCCGCGTGGCATCGTCGTCCGCGGCGAACGGTGCGCCGGTAAGATCGACGCGGAGCGCGAGCTGCCCGTGCTCGGCGACCGGCCGATCTGGATCACGGTCACGAACGGCGTCGAGTGCGAGTTGCCGCCGCTCGACGAAGTCGCCGAGCCGCGCGTCGTGCGCTGGATCGCAGACGTCGCTCAGGTACCCGGCCGGCCGGAGTTGCTCGAATTGCTCGGACAGGTCCGCGACGAAATCGGCGTGGCGCGGCTGGCCGACGCCGACTTCATCATCGACGTCGGCTACGGCATCGGGTCGAGCGACGGATTCGAGGAATTGATCCGGCCGCTCGAAAAGCTGCTGCGCGAAATTGGCGTCGCGAACGTCGTGCTCGGCGCGTCGCGCAAAGTCACGGAAGAACTCAAAGTGCTGCCCGCTAGCCAGCAGATCGGTCAGACCGGCCAGTCGGTGAACCCCGCGATCCTGCTCGCCATCGGCATATCCGGCGCCCCGCAACATCTGAACTACATCGGCTCGAGAGCCACGATCCTCGGGTTCAATCGCGATACGGAATCGCCGATCATGACGTTGAACCAGCGTCAGCCGCGGCCGCGCGTGTTCCCGATCGTCGGCGACCTGTTCGAGACCGTCCCCGCCTTCATGAGCGCCCTGCGCGAACTGGAACATTCCGCGACGCCGCAACCGGCGGCCGAACCGGAATCGGCCATCGCCCGATAAGCTAGAATTGAGCAGTTGTAGGTTTGGTCTTAGCCTGACGCGCGAGCTTGGAGAACGTCAGGCTGAAGCCTAACCTGCCGCTCATCACAGGCCGAAAACGGCGACAGCTATCCGGCAATGCAAACGGCGAGTGTCCGGCCGTCGTAGTATTGGTAACGGTTCCAGCGGCACAATTGACATAGTTCGCGCAACTGACCATGACAGCAAAATCGGAACAGACCTTGAATCGAGGCGTCGTCGCCCATGCGAGCGATCCGGTCACGCTCCAGGTCGATCCGCCGCTGGCCAGTTCCGAATGGGTCTTGATTCGCGGGCGCGTGATCGTTCCGGCGCGTCGTCGGCCGCTCGCGTGGATTCTGCCGCGACCGACTTTGCAGAGTCAGACGCCGCTTGCGGGCGTCACGATCGACGTGCGTCTGCCGGACACGGATCAGCCGCGCGGCCTGACGATCATGCTGGACGGTTCGTTCGAGGCGCGCTTCGCCGCGAACCTGCCGCGCCTGCGTGTGGCGCAGCGCCGTGTCTGGTTCACGTTGCAGCACGGCGACCGACGAATTGAACAGGCCGAGCCGCTCTTTAGCCCCGCGCCCGGCGCGCGCCAAGCCGCGATCGTGCTCTGTGCACACGACCAGACGGCCGACGTGACGGCCACGCGCGCGAGCGCAAATGCCGACTTATGCCTGAGCGAGGTGAGCCGCGATCTTACGTGTCGCTCGAGCGCCTGGGGCAGCGCAATCGAGCCGTCGCCGGTGTTCTACCTCGGCGGCTCGCCAAATCACGGCGGCCGGCCGGCAGATCCGGCGTGGCCGCACGGCGTGGCGATCCCGATCGAATGCCGGAACGGAACGCATGACGTTGCGTTGCAACAAGCGGATTGGATCGGCCGGCTGCTCGAACATTATGCGGGCGACCTCGAATTCGTGATCGTGGCCGATTCGAGCCGATCGAGCGTAGCGACGTTGCGAGCCTTGTCGCGGCGCGGATTGCCCGCGGCGCAGTTGCGAGCGATCTTCTTGAGCGACACGCGGCCGGTCGCGCGCGGCGTGCGTCTGCAGTGCGAAACGCCGCCGGGCATCGACGGCCTCACGCTGCCGATCGTGGTCTGCCGTACGCTCGAGGAGGGTTGCCGAGCGATTGCGACGTGTGGCCTGCCGGCCAGCTCGACAGCGGCCGCGCCGGCGACGCGGATCGAACACCGGCCTGCCAGCACGCTCGCTCGCGTCACGCGCTGCCCGCTGGTGTTCTGTCACGGCATGCTCGGCTATTCCGTGCTCAAGCTGCGTCCCGTGGACCTTGAGAAGTATTTCAACGGGCTGCGCGAGTTGCTCACCGAACGCGGCTTCCGCGTGTTGATGCCGCAACTCGGCCGCACGCACTCGATCGAGCAGCGAGCGGAGCAACTCAAGCGGGCGATTGGCCGGTGGACTTCGGAGCCGGTCAACGTCGTCGCCCACTCGATGGGCGGCCTCGACGCGCGGTTTCTCATAACGAAACTCGACATGGCGGATCGCATCGTGTCGCTAACGACGGTGGCGACGCCGCATCACGGTAGCTCATTCGCCGACTGGTTCGTCGAGCGATTTGATCGCGACGTGCCGTTGCTGCGCAGCTTGGAGCGCATCGGTTTGGAAGTCGATGGCTTTCACGATTGCACGCGCGCGGCCAGCCGCGTATTCAACGAGGCGGTGCCGAATTCGCCGAGAGTGCGATACTTTTCCTACAGTTCGTTTCAAGTGGCCCGCAAGATTCCGCCCGTGTTACGCCGTAGCCATTCGCTCATCGCCCGCGCGGAAGGCCCGAACGACGGACTGGTTTCCGAACTTTCCGCTCGCTGGGGCGAACACGTGGCCACGCTCCGCGCCGACCACATCTCGCTCGTCGGCGAGCGTGGCCCGGAGTATTTCGACCATCTGGCGTTTTACACGCGCATCGTGGACGACTTGGTGCGGCACGGGTTCTGACGCGCGCTACTTCGCGGCGTTCCGATGCTGCTGTTCGCGATTTATTTGCCCGCGCTCGACAAGCGCGGCCGCTTGTCGCTACGCTTTCCGATCGATGTTGTTCCGTTTTGTCCGAGTTGATCGGAGGCGGCTCCATGCCTGAACCACGTGTTGCGACAGTGAGACCGGTTGCGGAAACCGAGGCGACCGGCAAGGTGGCCGAAATCTACACGGACATCAAGCAGACCAAGCGGCTCGCGTCCGTGCCCAATTTCTGGCGCGTGCTCGCGACGAATCCGGATCACCTTGAGATCATCTGGACGCGGCTCAAGGCGATCATGCACCCGGAGGCAGCCGGCCGCACGTCGAAGCTCGACGCGCTCACGCGCGAGATCATCGCGCTGGCCGTTTCAACCACGAATAATTGCGCCTATTGAATCAACTCGCACACGGCGGCCGTGCGCCGCCTGGGGATGGACGTGGAAACGCTCGGCGAGGTGATGGCGGTCGTGGGGCTGTTCAATTCGACGAACGCGCTGGCGGACGGGTATCAGATCGAACCGGATGTGCTGCCGTCGGTTGAGTGAGTGGTGAGAATGTGAGTGGTGAGCGACGCGTGACGAGGACGATAACGTGGAACTCTACTTTCTGCGACACGGCAAGGCGGTCGAGTTGGGCGAGCCGGGTGCAATCGACGATTTCAGCCGGGCGCTCACGGACAAGGGCATCAAGGAGATGGAGGCCGAGTCGGACGCATTGGCCGCGCTCGGCGTCAAACTCGACGCGATTTTCACCAGCCCGCTCGAACGGGCCAAGCAAACAGCCGAGATCGTGGCCCGACGATTGGGAATGAAGAAGCGCCTGACCGAAACGGAGTTGCTCGGTCCCGGCTGCAACCTGGAACGGCTGCGAAAACTTCTCGCCACGCAGGCCGACGGCAAGTCGATCATGCTCGTCGGGCACGAGCCGGACTTCAGCCGGCTCGTCGGCAACTTGATCGGCCGCAACGGCGCATGCGTGGAAATGAAAAAGGGTGGGCTGGCCGTCATCGAAACCGACGCGGCACTGCGAGCCGGCGGCGGAATGCTCACGTGGCTCGTGCCGCCCAAGTTGCTCACGCGCGGCGAGTAGTTTCGATTTCAGGTGCGTGCTGTCCTTGCGAAAGACGAGCGACAGGCCAGGTCGTAGGCCTGCTCCGCCCGCGCGATCTCGGCCGCCCGTTGGTGGCGAAGCTGGACTTCGACGGTGCGTCAGCTTGAAGAAGTCACACTCGCGGCCAGTTCATCCAGCGACACACCCAGAGCGCGGGCGATACGAGCGGCAATTGGCAGCGTCGGCTCCCGCTCGTCCTGTTCGAGTTGAGAGAGGTAGCCCTGCGAGATGTTCGCTGCGGCGGCCAAGTTGATTTGTGACAGGCCACCGGCCTCGCGCGCGGCCCGGATGCGCTGACCCAGCGTTTGCTCGCCTTGGCCGGCCGCTTCCGCCTGTCGAATATCCGCCATGTGCCGGCGTATCGCTGCGTTGATCTCCGGCTTTTCGTGCTCGATCTGCTCGCGCACGCGCCGATCCTTCTCGATTTCCTCGTGAGTCAGTCGACGGGTTCTGGTGATGCGTTTCATCTCGCGCCCTTTCTAATCGACCTCATACGCTGTGACGGGACGAACCGTGTCGGCGTCGATCTCCTCGTACACGACGGCGATGAGTCGTCCCGTACTGGTCTCGCCGAACGCAATGGGCCGGCCGGAAGATCGACTCTCGCGCACGCCCGCCGGATTGTCCAGCACTTCTTCAACCTCATCCTTGGTCAATCCGTGCTGCGCGATGTGCTGAACATTTCCGTCCGGGTCGTCATCCGGGTCCCAGAGCGTGGTCGTGTACTTCAATAGTCACAACTCCTGACTACTCCGACCAGCCGCATTATAGCGATTGCAATATCTGAGAGACAGTGAACTGATCATCTTTCATTGGATTGCAACGGACCGCCGAGGCGTGCGAGTTCGGCGCGGGTGTCGGCAAGTCCGGGGTGCGTGAGTTGCTCGCGCTTGGCGACGGCGGCGGTGAGGCGAGTGCGGGCCAGGTCGAGTTCGCCGAGCCGGGCGTGGGCGACGCCGCAGAGGTGCAGGCCGTCGGCCTCGCCCCAGGCGTACTGGCACTCCGGGTGGACCGAGCGGTCGAGCGCCTCACGGGCACGCTGGAGCGCCGCCTTCGGGTCGCCGGCGTCGAGCTGGGCGCGGGCCAGGGCCAGACGCAGCTCGATCGAGTAGTGCCCGAAGCCGTCCCGGCGCGCAGGGATTGGCCAGGTGGATACCGGCCGCGGCAAGAAGCGGAAGGCGACGGCGAATTAAGTCGACGCCATTCTGTCGCGTGTCATCCCGGGAGTTACGCAGGTAAGCGAACTGCTGACGCTCGTCGCCGCCGTTCTTACGGATCGACTCTTGGTCCTTTCCTGCGAAAGCCCGGTTCTTACGGGGGACAGAACCGTCCTGACTCGCGTCAGAATCGAGATTTCCTGCGTAAGAACGGTTCTGACGTGGGAAAGCCCGGTCCTGACGCAGGAAATATCGGTTCTTACGCGAGTAATCTGCGCCATTACGCGGGTAATTTCTGTCCTCAACACGATTCGCTCAAAGGATTTATGGCGACGGCACATCCGGCCGGATGCTGCTGCAGAGTCTTCCCCGGGGCTTCGCGCACTCAGCCCGCGAGCGGTGCCCCACTACCCGCGGAGGTGAGCCAGTTCGGCGCGGGTTTCGGCAAGGCCGGGGTGAGTGAGTTGCTCGCGCTTTGCGACGGCGGCGGTGAGGCGAGTGCGGGCCAGGTCGAGTTCGCCGAGCCGCGAGTGGGCGGCGCCGCAGAGGTGCAGCGCGTCGGCCTCGCCCCAGGCGTACTTGCACTCCCGGTGGACCGAGCGGTCGAGCGCCTCGCGGGCACGCTGGAGCGCCGCCTTCGGGTCGCCGGCGTCGAGCTGGGCGCGGGCCAGGGCCAGACGCAGCTCGATCGAGTAGTGCCCGAAGTCGCAGGTGTCGGCCAAGTGGATGCCGGCCTCGGCCTCGCTCCGGGCCAGGTCGTACGCCCGCTCCGCCCGCGCGATCTCGGCCGCCAAGTGGTAGCAGGGAATTTGGACCTTCACGTTGCCGGAACCTGATGCGTACGATCGCGCCGAGTTCAGATACTCGCGCGAACCACTCGGATCATCCGGAAGGTCAAGTTGTCCCAGCAAGACATCGCAAAACGCTCGTTGGCTGGTCCATTCGTTGCTTTCACAGAATTCTCGGTTAGCTAACGTCTGCGTCCTCGCTCCGGCGCGATCGCCCGTGGCGATTCTGAACTCTGCCTCCCAGATCCCCGAGAACGAGTAAAGGTGCGGTGTGCCCGCGAGTTCTCTCCCCTTGGCAAAGTGTCGCCGTGAATCTTCGACTTCTCCCAATCGGCCAAGTACGCTGGCCAAGCACGTCTGAGAGTACTCTTTCTTGGCGTAGGCGCCTTGACGGTGAATGCTCTTGAGGGATTCGGCGCTGTTCCGGGCTATTGCGAAACGACCAGCGAGTAGTTCTAACTCAGTCTGGTTTACGAGTACAACTGCCAAACTTCTTGTGTTGCCTCTGCTTAGGCTGAGGTATTCAAAGAGTGCAAATGCCTCACGGGCAGTGGGCAAGTCGCCGAGATTCTCGGCGAATAACCCCCAGTCATTGAAGAGTTGCTCGCGCGCCCAATCAGGAAGATCGGCGACCGCCGTATTCGGCCTACCGTCGGGAGAGAATCCGGAGAGAATCTGCACACCCCGCGCGTAATCTCCGACCACCCAGCCCAGATGCGGGAAACCGCCAAAGAAGCTTTGGTAAAGCTCAAAAGCTTCGGCCGTATGACCCGCGAGCCGCGTATGCTCTACCAATGCCTCGAACCGGTCAAGCATTGTCCGCTCAGTCGCAAACTGCACAGGGCTGAAAATCGTGGTAGCCGTGATGGGTCTGCCACTAACTCTGAGGCGCGTTGCCAATTTTTGGCGGATTACCTCATGAACTTCCTCGGGTTTCGTGGCTCCCAGTAGGTTGCGGAAGTGACCTCGCAAGAAGGGGTGGGCGGAGAATGTTGCTCCCTGAGGCGTCTCGTAGCGAAAAATCACTCCCAATTCTCGCAAGCGATCTAGCAGCGAGAGCAGTCGGACTTCACTGCAGCCCACAAGTGCGCCGGCGACCGTTCCGCCAGCGTCGATCAGGAAGCCAAGAAACTCGAACATCACGCCGCGAGGGAACGCGGAAAGCCGGGCCAAGAGGTCTCGCTCAGCGGCCGGCAGTTTATCGGCGTAGTGCATCAGGATGCGGGTCAACTTGGCCGCCTTCGGGTCGGCTCCGACGAGGTCTGCACGGTCGGACGTCTCTGTCGTCGTCTGGCCACCGCCCCACAGTGGGCGCAGGTACGATAGGATTCGCGTTAGTAGCGACGCCTTCTGGTCGGCGATGGCCAACTCGCCGCGGTCGAACGTCGGGGCCTTCGTCGGGTCGCCGCCCCACAGCTTGCCCAGGTACGAGCCGAGCACCGCGACCGACAGGGCGTGGTAGCCGAGCGGCGCGGCCAGCCCGTCGAGCGTCGCGTCGTCGCCCTTCACGCCCCAGCCGCGCAGCACCGCCCGCGCCGCCGCTGGCTCCAGGTCCTCCAGCCGCTCCTCGCGGTGCCCGGCGTGCTTCCAGTCGTCGAGGTCCACCAGCGGGAACCGCGACGTGACCAGTGCCCGCGTGCGCGTCCCCTGGCCGGCCGCCAGCCAGCGCACGAGCCGCCGCAGTTGCGGGTCTTCCAGCTCGCCGCGTGGCCGCCCGGTCATCCCCTCCGCCTGCACCCGCTCCAGCCCGTCGAGCACCAGCAGGTGCGGCTCGTCCCCGGCCAGCGCGACCTGCAGCCGCTCGAGCAAGCCGCCGGCCGACGTCGGCGTCTCGCCGGTGAAGTACTCGCAGGCGGTGCGTAGGAACTCCTCAGTGCGCGGGTTCTCGTAGAAGGACCAGACGAGCAGGCCGGCGGCGGGCGTTGGCACACTAACCCGAAGCGTGAACGAGGCGGATTTGTCAGTGGCATCGTCGCCCGCGCCCTCGCTCACGCTTCGGGTTAGTGTGGCGTCGCCGCTCACTGCTCGTTTGCCGGACTGGTCAATGAACTCGGCCACGATGCGCTCGGCAAGCGCGGTCTTGCCCGTTCCGCCGACCGCCACGAGCGACACGACACGGTCGGGCGAAACGCGCGACCGCGCCCATTCGGCCAACTCGGCCCGAAGCCGCTCGCGGCCTTGGAAGTGCGGGGCGGGCTGGAGCGGGTAGCAGACGCGCGGCTGCCACACTTTCGCCGGCCGCGCCGCGCTGGGGTCCACTCGCATCACGTGCGCGCTGAGCGTCGTTGCCACCTTCGCTGCGAGATCACCCGCATCGGTGAACGTCGAAAACGTGCAGCGTGCTTGCAGGTCGGCCTTGAACTCGTTCAAGCTGCGAATCGCGGCCAGAATCGCGGCGTGTTTCTCGGCTGGCTCGGTGTTGAGGCGGTCGGTGTCCTTCGGCTGATTCCACGTCGCGTTCGGATCGATCAGGAAGGCGTAGACGGGCTTGCCCGCATTCTTCGCGGCCACGACCTCCAGCCACGTGATGGAGCGTTGGCCGTCGCCGCCGAGTTCGACGCTTGGCACGTAGCCGTAGCGGTAGGCCACGAGCACGATCACCACATCGGCGTCGGCCGCCTCGCGCTGGCAGTCCGCGGCCGGAGTGGTCGGCAAGGCGGTGAACGTTTCCATGCCGATCGGCAGTTGCTTGAGTTGCAGCACGGTGTCGCGCACCTTCTCGCGGCACGCGGTCATGTCGGTCGCCGTGGAAGAGAGAAAGACGCGGAGGACTCTGTTGCTCATCGTCGCCTCGCCTTCGTTGTCGGCTCGATCGTACGCCGTGTAGGAACCAGCGGCAAGCCACACCGTGCGCAAAATGCGTCGCGCACCTCCCGCGCGGTGCGTAGAATTTGGTATGTGAGCATTCCGAACCGGCCGCTAGAATCCGCGCGGTTGAAGACCTGGGGCCACGAAATTGCGTTTGGCGGGAGGGACCAAACTTGCGGCACGCGAAGGCACACAAGGCACACGCCGAAAGGAAACATCTGGCGACAACTCATCACGCCCGGTCATCAAGAGAGCCGGCTAGCCGCGCGGCGGGCGACTCGGAGAAGGCGGCTGCCGCGGCGGCGGCAACGGCAACGGCGGCCGCAGTTCCGGGCGCGGCGACCAAAGACGTTCCTAAACGCCGATACGCGACCGCGGCCGAGATGGCCTCGAAGCATCGGGAGATTTCGGTCAGCGAATTCTTCGCCAAGAATCGGCATTTGCTGGGATTCGACAATCCGCGCAAGGCGCTGCTCACGACCGTCAAGGAGGCCGTGGACAACGCGCTCGATGCGTGCGAAGAGGCGGGTATTCTGCCGGAGGTCGAGGTGAAGATTGAAGTGGCCGCGATCAACGGCCAGCCGGCACCGACTCCCGCTCAGGCCGATCGGTTCATCGTGACGGTCACGGACAACGGACCGGGCATCCCACGAAAGAACATCGGCAACGTCTTCGGCAAGCTGCTGTTCGGCTCGAAGTTTCACCGGTTGCGCATGAGCCGCGGCCAGCAGGGAATCGGCATCTCGGCCGCTGCGATGTACGGCCAACTCACGACCGGCAAGCCGACGAAGGTCATCTCCAAGATCAAAGGCCAATCGAAGGCCCACTCGATGGAATTCTCCATCGACACGAAGAAGAACGAGCCGTCCGTGCACGACGGCAAGGACATCCCGTGGGAACGGCTGCACGGCACCGAGGTGTCGATCGAACTCGTCGGCAAGTATCTGAAGGGCAAGCTGTCGGTGGACGAGTATCTGGAACTGACCGCGGTGTCGAACCCGCACGCGCAGCTCACGTATGTCGCGCCCGACGGCACGCGGCGCGTGTTCCCGCGCGGCATTGACTCGCTGCCGCACCCGCCGCGCGAGATCAAGCCGCACCCGCTCGGCATCGAACTGGGCATGCTGCTGAAGATGGGCCAGGACACGAAGAGCCACTGGCTCACCGGATTCCTGAGTTCCGATTTTTCGCGCGTGTCGGCGAACTTGGCGGCGTCGATTTGCGAGAAGGCTGGACTGAACGGGCACATGCGGCCGCGAAATTGCGTCGGTCAGGACGCGGAACAGCTCTATCGCGCGATTCAGCAGACCAGGTTCATGAACCCGCCGACCGATTGCCTGTCGCCGATCGGCGAGGAGGCGATCAAGAACGGGCTGTTCAAGTCGATCAAGGCGGACTTTTACGTCGCGACGACTCGGCCACCGGCCGTGTATCGCGGCAACCCGTTCGTCATAGAGGCCGCAATCGCGTTCGGCAAAGGCGACGGCGGCGCGTCGCTCGCCCGTGATGCCGAAGCCGCCGCGGCCGAAAACGGTGAGCCGCAGCCGAAGGCCGAGGGCGAAGACGACGACAAGCAGGTCGAGCAGGCCCGCGTGATCCGATTCGCCAACCGTGTGCCGCTGCTCTATCAACAAACCGCGTGTGCGACCTATAAAGCGACGCTCGCCACGACGTGGAAAAACTACGGCGTGAAACAGTCGCGCGGCTCGCTGCCCGAAGGTTCGATGACCATCTTCGTCCACATGGCCTCCGTCTGGGTGCCGTTCACGAGCGAGGCGAAAGAGGCGATCGCCGAATACGACGAGATCATCAAGGAAATCAAACTCGCGTTGCAAGAATGCGGCCGCAAACTGGGAATCTGGGTCCGCAAGCGGCAACACGCGAAGAGTGAGTTCGAGCGGCGCAACGCATTCGAGCGTTACATCGTTGAAGTTGCCGAAGCCACCGGCCGGCTCAAGGATGGAAAAATCGACATCGAGTGGCTCAAGAAGAAGCTGCAGAAGACCGCGGAAGAAATCACCGGCGGCGATGAGACCGACCGGATGCTCGGCCGCGAGAAGGACGAAGAAGCGGAAGAGTTGGCCGACGTAATCATCCGAACGCCGGAAGGTGCGATTCAGGGGAGTGTGTCGCAACTCGCGCTGGAGGCAGTCGGGGCGTAGGAATCGGAAGATACGACGAATCAAGGGAGACGACGAATGGCAGACAGAGTCAGCCATCGAGAACTCTCATACACGATTCCCATTCGTCGTCTCTCTTAATTCGTCGTGAAAGTTTTGTTGGAGGGAATCCTCGATGGTAACGAGAGTTCAAAAAACCAACCGCGAAGTGGCCGAAACCCTCGAAGGCCTGGCCGACGTCGTCATCAAGGCCGCCAAGAAGGGTGAGGACCCGACGATCGAAATCCCGGTGCGGGCGCTGTCGAACGTCGAGTTCAATCAGCGCAAGCGGATCATCGAGATGGGCGACAGCACGACCGAGCGGTCGTTTTTCAATCTCGGCATGGCCAAGAAGTTCATGCAGACGATGCTCGTGGCCGACGCGATGAAGGTGCTGCAGCAGGACGACATCAGCTCGAGCTTGCGTGAAATTTACTACCGCACAAAACACACGATCACCGATTCGAGCGAAAACACGTTCGACGATCAGGACGAATCGGACCCGATCATCGAAGACCTCGAAGTCACGCTCTCGCTATTGCGCGAGGAGCTTCATGTGCGGGCCGACGAGCGAGGAACGATGGTCGGTCCCCTCACAATCGTCGAAGGCGGCGACGTGATCGATTGCTCGAAGCAGGGCAAGGCCGGCAAGACCGTGCCGTCGATCGTCGAGCCGGGCGAGGTGGACATCAAGAAATGCTCGGCGGACTTCGTGCTCTTGATCGAAAAGGGCACGCAATTCAACCGGCTCTCGGAAGACAAATTCTGGCGCAAGCACAACTGTATTTTGCTCACGGGCAACGGGCAGCCGCCGCGCGGCGTGCGCAGGCTCGCCCGGCGGCTGCACGACGAATACAAGCTCCAAATCCTCGTGCTCGTCGATAACGACCCGTGGGGCTACTACATCTACTCGGTCATCAAGCAAGGCTCGATCAACCTCGCGTTCGAGAGCCAGCGCATGGCGATCCCGGACGCCAAGTTCATCGGCCTTTCCAGCTTCGATCCCGAAAAACACAGCCTGCCGCGAAACGTCGGCATCAAGCTCAACCCGAACGACATTCGCCGCGCGAAAGAGCTGAAAAACTACAAGTGGTTCCAGAAGAAAGAGTGGCAGCGCGAGATCAACAAGATGCTCGACAGCGAACTCAAGTACGAACTCGACGCGCTGGCGAACAAAGATTTCCGCTACCTCACGACGGACTACTTGCCGCGCAAGCTGAAAGAGAAGGACTGGCTGGATTAGCGGTCCCCGTCGAACGCTTACAGTTCTTTGATTCGCATCTTGCGGAATTCGACGCGGGCGCCGTGGCCGAGGAATCCGATGTGACCTTTAGTTCGTGCCAGGCCGGGGTGCTTTTTGAGCGTCTCTTCGTCCTTCACGTCATCGAGGTTGGCGTCCACGATCACCTTGCCGTTCACCGTCACCTTGATGTGCCGGCCCTTCGCGTAGATTTCTTCAGTGTTCCACTCGCCGGCTGGCTTGAGCGATCCGGGCTTCGCGGGCACGACGTTGTAGATGGAGCCGTGGCGCTGCCAGGTTTGCAGTTTGTCCTTGTACTGCGGCCCGTCGTCGTCGATCACCTGAATCTCCATGCCGACGTACGCGGCGTCGCCTTCAAGCGGCGCCCGGATGCCGACGCCGTTGTTCGCGTTCGGCTCCAGCTTGAATTCGAATCGGAAAATGAAGTCGCCGTATTCCTTCTCGGTGAACAGATTGCCGCCGTCTTCCTTGGTGCAAAACAGCACGTCGCCATCCACCTGATAACCCTTGGCGGATTTGTTCTCGCCGTCGCCGCGTTTACCGTAGCGCCAGCCGGTCGAGTCTTTGCCGTTGAAGAGCGAGACGAAACCCGCTTCATCGTCGCTCACGGCTGCACCGGCGCAGAGCGCGAGCAAGAAGCTGAGGCAAACGACGGTTGCGGCGTGTCGGATCGGTTTCATGGATGTTCCTCTCGTTGCTGAAAAACTTCGGGGATCCGCGGGTCAGTCACGGTGTGGCAGGTGGCTACATTCGCGCGCGTCGCCGGCGCGTGTGCACAATAGTGAGCGACGGGGCGGGAAAAGTCGAGTGGATTTTTCGCCGCGATCAGTTGGCCATGACATTTCGTCGCGGAGCGGCTGCGGCCGGCGGCGTAAGGCCGCACCAGGCATCGAGCCGGCGGCGAAACTCGCCTCGGTCGGCCGGCTTGCGGAAGTCCAGATCGTCGAGCAATTCCGAGGCGAACGACACGAGTCCACGCGACGGCTCGCGCGAGCGCCGCGATGGCCTCGCGAGCGAATCGGGATGCGCATGTCGCCAGATCGCCGTGGACATTTCGGACGCATGAAATTGGTACGCCTGAACGAGCGACCGATCGGACGCTGCGCGCGCGAGGTTGGGTAGCGAGGCCAGTTCGCCGAGCGCCCGCGTCGCGTCGCCGGTGCGGCAGGCCTCCAGCGCGGCCAGCAGCCGGTTCCGCGCGATCGTCTCCAGCCCGCGATCGATCATTTCTTCGTCGCTGTCGGTCCGCGCGACGTCGTGTTCCCACAAACGCAGCGTCAGCTTCACATGACCGACCCGAACGGCCGCGGCGAGCAGCAGGACGCCAGGCGCGTCGTCGGCCTCGCCCGGCCGGCCCGTCGCCAAATCGAGATAATCCTCGGCGGCCAGCGCGAGTTCTTCGCGCAAGGCCGCCACGCTTGTGCTCGAATCGTTGGACAGCGACGCGTCGCGCACGTTCATGCCGGCGTTCCAAATTCGATCGGCCACAGCCCGCGCCGCCGCGAGCGCCGCGTCGCGATAGTCGAGCGTCTTCGACTGCGAGCCGATTCGCCGCAACGACTCCTCAGCGCGGCGCCGCAGCGCCGGCCGTGGACTGCCCGCGAGTTCCTCCACAAGCGGCGCGGCATCGAACCAACGATGCTTATCCACTTCATCGATCGCCACCATCCGGACTCGCTCGCTCGAATCCTGCAGCGCCCGCATGACGACGCGATGCCAGTCGGCGGGCGGCCGGCCTGCGGCGAGTTCCAGTGCGCGGCCGCGGCTCGGCCCGTCAGGACAGGAATCGAGAATCTGCACGAGCAGTGCGTTCGGCACGTTGTGCTGTGCCGCGTCCACATCTTCCAAAATCCACCGCACGACGCGAACGCAGTAAATTCGCTGCGCGAATTCGTCGGACGCCGCGTCAGATTCAAAGCGGCACGCCACGGCCCGCTCCAGCAAACGCGACTCGACTTCGACCCGCTTCGGGTGCTGATGCGCTCGCACAACTCGCACGGCCGCACCGGCAACTCGCCACGACGCATGATCGACGCTCGCGAGCACGCGAGCCCACTCGGCGCCCGCCGGCGCGCGACGATCAAATGCTTCCAACTGCCGCAGCTCGGCAACGTGTTCCGCCGCCAGCCGACTCGGCCAACTGACGGCGCGAAGTGATGACGTCGGCGGGCGCGATCGATTCGCGCCGGCACCTTGTCGCCCAACCCCAAATACGGCGACGCCGGCGCAGAAAAACGCAATCAGACCGATGAGACAAAGACGGCTTCGGAGCTGCGGATTGAACTGCCACATAGGCCCTCCATGACCAACGCGCGGCACCATGAACTTGCCAAATCAGCGGAATCATAGCAGAAAACGGCCAATTTGCCGCTGCCGGTTTTTCGTCCTATAGTTGTCAGGACACATCTCAGATAAACCAAGCACTTGAAAGGTCCGACGCATGGCTTTCGACCGAGCTGCGGTGGCTGCACGGCATTCGCCAGAACACGTCGATCGGCTGTCCGAAATCGAACCGACCCAGAATCGTCTGCCGGCGAGCGCGTCGCGAGTCGAGTTGGATCAGCCTGTTCAGCCCGGATCGCGTCGCCAGCGCGAACTGCAGGCATGCGTGTCGATGCTGCTCTCCGCGGGTTCCGGCGTGAATGTGCCGGTCGAGAAGCGAGCGCACCGCCGGTTTCCGTTCCGCCGGGCGCTGGTCGTCACGCCAATCAATAACGGCACCGGCCGGCCGGATCGCGTGAAGAGCTTCAGCGCGTTCGGTATCGACATCTCCGCGAACGGCGTCTGCTTCCTCGGTCGCCAACTCGTGCCGGCCCGCAAGGCGGTGCTCGGCGTCGAGGGGCCGAACGGTCAGATGGTACACATGCTGTTCGAGCCGCGTTGGGTCCGGTTCACTCGCGGTGGCTGGTATCAAACTGGCGGGCGACTGCTTGAAGTGTTGCCGCCGGACAACGAGCCGCCACCGAACTTGCGACTGCTCGAAACGCCGCCCGAACTCGACGAACTCTGCGAAAACTCGCGGCACACTCATCTGAAATGATTATGATTGAGTCCGATCCGTTTCTGGGACCGGATTGGACTTCCGTTGACCGCTCCATCGCAACGACACTCGCTCGATCACTGGCTGGCCGCGGCCATCGGCGCGGGCACGCTACTCGTGCTCGTCGCCACACTCGACCGGCCGCTCATGACGTGGGACGAAGGCTACACGATTCGCCGCGAGGCGCACGTGCGCGAGTGGTTCGGCATGCTGAACGCGCCGCCGCAACCGGGCATGCGGTCGAAGCTGTTCGACGAGCAGGTCATTCATGAATTCTGGCAGTTCGCCCGCGAGGAGCCGGACGGGCACCCGCCGTTTTACGCGATCATCGGCAACGTCGGCTGGCTCGCCGGCCACCGCTGGCTGCCGCTCATCGAGGCACATCGCCTCGGCCCCGTTTTGCTTTTCAGCTTCACGGTCGGCGTAATGTATTTGTTTGTCGCGCGCCGATTCAGCCGGCTGGCGGGTGCCGCCTCGGCCGGTTCGTGGGTCTTCATGCCGCGCGTGTTCGCGCATGCACACTTGGCGTCGTACGATATTCCGCTCGCGTGCCTTTGGGTTTTGGTCGTCGTCACATTTTGGAAAGCGCGCGAGTCCTGGGTGCGCTCGTTCGGTCGCGGCCTCGCATGGTCCGTCATCTTCGCGATCACGCTCGCGCTGGCCGCGGCGACGAAGTTCACCGGCTGGCTGATCCCGATTCCACTGCTGATCTGGTCGATCGCCGCCGGCCTGCGCACGCTGCGGCGCGACGGGAAAACCGCGCTCAAGCAACTCGCGCACCTGGCGCTTTTGGCCTGCCTGTGGCTAATTACCGTGCCCGAGGTGATTCGGCTGATGCGCGAGTTGAGTCGGACCGAGTACATTGTTTCTCATTCGCCGCGTCACGATTTCCGCGATTCACAGGAGCGGTTCACATACGTCGCGTCCGCGTTGCGGCGGTCGTCCTCCGGCTGGTTGCCACTGGCCGCGACAATGGTGCCGCCGGCGCTTTGGGCCGTCGCCGCGATCGCGGCGAGACGGCTGAAATCAAGCCCAGACTGGCTGCGGCCCAGTCCGACCGTCGCATGCTGGACAGCCTCTGTCGGCTTGGCGCCGACGCTGACTCTGCTGCTGGTCCCTAACTGGTGGTCCGATCCTTTGCGCGGCATCGCCATTTTTCTCTGGTCCAACCTCACGCGGCAGCAAACGACCTTCATTCCGACCCGGTTCTTCGGCACGCTCTACGAGTTCTCGCTGCCGTGGTACAACACGCTCGCGTGGGTCGGGCTGACGGTGCCGCCGATCGTGCTCCTGCTGATTGTCATGGGAGTCGTTGGCACGGCTACTCGCCGGAGCGGATCTGAGGTTCGAGGATCGAGGATCGAAGAGCGCGAACGCAGTGCCGGCCAACGAGCGGATTCGTCAGCTTGCAATCCTCAATTCTCGATCCTCGGTCCTCAGTCTCTGGCCTGGCTGCTGCTGCTGAACGCGGCCACGCTCCTTGTCATCCGAGCCCTGCCCGGCGCACCGGGCCACGACGGCGAGCGGCAATTGTTGGGCAGTTTTCCGTTTCTTGCGTGCCTGGCCGGTGTCGGAGCGGAGTTTCTTCGGGCGTGGCTGGCGCGATGGCGCGGAGCGGTGCTCGCCGCTTGGCTCGTGGGCGGGCTTGTCGCGGCCACGATCGGTTCGGCCGCCGCGGCCACGTGGCACTACCGGTCCGCGCCGCTTTCGTACTACACTGAGTTGATCGGCGGAGTCCGGGGGGCCGCGAAACTCGGACTGGAGCCGACGTATTACTGGGACGCGCTGGACCGGCCGGCCGTCGAATGGCTGAACTCGCACACGCCGGGAAACGAGCGCGTGCTGTTTTGCAACTATCCCGCGACGCTCGACTATCTTCGGCAAGCGGGCGAATTGCGTGTCGAGATTCGGCCCGACCGGCCGGGCGAGTGGCGGTGGTACGTGCTGCAGAACCGGCCGGGGCTTTTCGCGGAGACGCCGTGGAACCGCTGGCTCGCCGAGCACGGTCGCCCGGCGTTCACGCGCGAACTCGACGGCGTTCCGCTCATCTGGATTTTCCCGTTCGAGGAATATGAAAAGGCACGACAAGCGACGAGACGCGACCGCGAATGACGACGATCGCGAGCGACTGGGCGGCGGCGGCGAGCCGCGCCGCGACGACGCCGACGGCCGCGCGGACGACGATCGCCGCGACGACGCGAAGCGCGAGCCGGCGGCGCGGCCGAAGTTGAGCGGTCGAGCGCTGTGGTCGGTTACGGCTTGCTTCTTCGTTGCGATCACCTGTCTCGTTGCAGTTACCGCCGACGACCTCGGCCTCACGTGGGACGAGCCGCCGTACTTTGAAAGCCAGCGGCGCATGGCCGGGTGGTTCTGCAATGTGTGGGAGTCGGACAGCATCGAGCAGGCCCGGCCGCTCTTCACGAAAATGAGCATCCTCGCGTCGTGGGTTTACAATCGATTCAGTTGGAATTTTCATCCGCCGCTGGCCGGCATGCTGTCCAACCTGACGCACGCCGCGTTCGGCTGGGTGCTTGGCGAAGTTGGTTCGCGGCGACTCGCGTCGGGCATGGAACTGGCGCTCGCCGCGGCGGCGCTGTTCATGTTCCTCGCGCGGCGGTACAGCGTGTGGGTCGGCGGCGTGGCGGCCGCGTCGCTCGTTGTGATGCCGCGCGTCTTCGGCGACGCGCACATCGCCGGCACCGACATGCCGCTCATGGCGTTTTGGGCGTTCACCGCGCTGGCATTTTGGAACGGACTCGAATCGCGCGGTTGGCGATTCGCATTCGGCGTGCTGCTGGGTCTGAGCTTTCTCGTGAAGTTTTCGGCGGTGCTCGTCGTCGTGCCGCTCGTCGTGTGGCTTGTGCTGTACCGGCTGATCGCAAACATCAACCCGCGCGGCCTGATCGTGGGACTCGTCGGCACGGCGGTGATCGGCTGGCCGCTCGGCGTGGCCGGCGTCGAAATCGTGCGCCTCGCCGCGGCGATGCGCCGGCACACGCAACAGGAAGTCATGCTGCGGCCGGTCGTCGAAGACCCGGCAATCCGCGAACTCACCGGCCAAGACTGGCCCGAATTCATGGGGCACCCGCCGCCGTATCGCGACGGTGAACTGCGCGACGCGGCGCTCAAACTGCTCGGTCTGGGGGCCGAAAAATCCGGTACGACGCTGGACACGATGATCGGCCACGCCCCGCCGTACTCGCCGCGCGAAATTCACAAGGCGGCCGAGCGACTGCGCCTCGGGCCGCTCGCGCTGGATAGTTTCATCGCCTATGAGCAGCCGACGCGGGCGCTCGGCGTTTCGACGCGCGTGCCCGGTTGGATTCTGTTCGTGCCGCTCGTGGCGTGGCTCATTTGGAGCCTCGTCACGTCGCTGTGGTTTATGCCCGCGTGGCTGCGCGACACTGATCCCGGTCTGAGGCTCTGGCTCGCCGGTTTGGCAATCGCGCCGGCCGTCGTGCTGGCGCTCAATCCGACGTGGTGGAACGAGACGCTGCCGCAACTTGCTCACTACTTCCAAATCAGCGCGGGCCGGCAGGGGGCGCTGCCGGACATCGAAATTTTTTATCTCGGCCAGAAGCACGTTTACAGTCTGCCGTGGCACAACGGCTGGCTGCTCATCGCCGTCACTGTGCCCGCCGCAGTCTTGGCCGCAAGCCTTGTCGGCGTCGGCGCGGGCATCAAGAATTGGCGGCGCGATCCGCTGCAAATGTTTTTCGTGCTGAACATGATCACGCTGCCACTTTGCCGCATGCTGCCCACGCCCGCGCACGACGGCGTGCGCCTGATGCTGCCGACGTTTTTCTTTCTCGCCGGATTGGCTGGCTGGTCGTTCGAGCTGGTCGAGCGAGTTGTGGAGCGATTCAAGTCCGAAGAATATTCGACGGCCCCGGTGCTCGCGGTGGCCGCCGCGTTCTTGCTGGTGCCGCCGGCCTTTTGGCTTTTTCGCACGCACCCATTCGAGCTATCATATTACAATGGCCTCGTCGGCGGACTTCGCGGCGCACAGCGACTCGGCTTCGAGCCGACCTATTGGTACGACGCCGTCACGCCGGCCGTGCTCAGCTATTTGAACGATCCGGACCGCGGCCTGCCGCGCGACGCGACGTTAGGCTTGCCCGAGCCGCGCGCGATTCTTGAATCGACCTTGCCGCTTGGATTCAGCCGTAGTGACCTGGCCCTGAGCCTAGCCGAACAGCGAATCAATCCGCAAGTGTTCGATGAGATGCAGCAGCCGCTCGGCCGGCTTCGAGCGGATATCCGCCTCGTCAATCGGCAGGCAACGGACTTCCCGCACGTCGCGCTGCTCACGCATTCGTCGAAGGCCAGTCCGTTCACGCGGTTGCTGTACGCGCTGGAGCCGCAGCAGTCGTGGTGGCACGACGGCGTGCGTCTCTTCAGCCTGTACAATCCGCGCGGCGTCTCGCGCGCGTGGGCACTGTGGCTGCTGCTCGATGCGACGGACTACTCGCGGGCCACGATCGAGCCGCGCCTCGATCGCGAACTGGTCAAGCTCGCCCGGACGAACTATCGCGCGCTCTACGCCGCGGCGCTTCGCGTAACCGAATCCGGTCTCGACGCGGCGCTCGCGGCCGAGGACGACGCGGAAACGCTCGCCGTGATCCGCCGCCTCGCTATGCACCGGCCGCTCGTCGAAATCCTTCTCGCACGTTGCAAAGAGGCCCTGGTCGAGGCCACGGAGATCATTCGCGTCACCGTGGACCGAGACGCGAAACTGCTGGAACGACTCGTCGAAACGTACGATGGGTATTTGCCCGCCGCCGAGTTGAAACAGTATCTCGACGAAGGCCTGCGGCCGCTCGACGCGGACCGCTGATTCGACTCGAACGCCCGGCCAAATGCCGCGCTCGAATTTGATCGACAATTGACGCGGGGCCGCCGCCGCGCCACAATTCGTCGCTCATGGAAATCAACGGCGTCGAGATTGAAGACACGTTTGCCGAGGCGTTCCCGATGGTCGCCACGCGGGCGATTATCACGGCCGCCACGCCGCGCTGGGCCGAGATCGCAGCGCGCGAGGCGACGGGCTACGCGACGAGCGTGATCGCGTGCGACGCGGAAGCCGGCATCGAGTGCTCGCTCGGTCCGGAGGAAACGCCCGACGGCCGGCCGGGCGCGAGCGTGCTCTTCTTCGGATTCGGCCGCGAGAAACTCGAAAAGGCCGTGGCCTGCCGCGTCGGCCAATGCGTAATGACGTGTGCGACGACGGCGTGCTACAACGGGCTGCCAGGCACGGAAAAGACGATCAAGATCGGCGGAAACCTGCGATATTTTGGCGACGGCTTTCAGTCGTCGAAGGTGATTGAAGGCAGTGGGAAGCGTCGCTTTTGGCGCTTGCCACTGATGGATGGTGAGTTTGTTTGCGAGGATTTGTTCGGGACGGCGAAGGGGGTCGCAGGCGGGAATTTTTTGATTCTCGCCGAGTCGCAAGCCGCCGCGCTCGACGCTGCCGAACGATCGATCGAGGCGATCGGCGTCGTTCGAGACGTGATCGCGCCGTTTCCCGGCGGAATCGTGCGCTCGGGAAGTAAGGTGGGATCGAGATACAAGAAACTCCGCGCCAGCACGAACGACGCGTACTGCCCGACGCTGCGCGGCATCACCAACTCGGCGCTGCCGGACGGCGTGAACGCGGTCTACGAAATCGTGCTTGACGGTCTCACGCTAGCCGCGGTCGAAGAGGCGACGCGCGTCGGCGTCCGCGCCGCGTGCCTGCCCGGCGTGGTGCGAATCTCCGCGGGAAACTACGGAGGCAGCTTGGGTCCACACCATATTCGGTTGCGAGATGTGTTGAACCGTTGACCGGTTGAATGGTTCAACAGTTCAGCGGTTCAACCTAAAACGCCATGCTCACCCTGAACTGGAAAGCATCCACTACTGTTCCCGTCGAGGCAGAGTGCATCACGCCGGACAATTTGTCGGGCAAGTCGCTCGCCGAAATCGAACGACTCCCGGTACAGCACGGCAACCGGCAGGAGTCGCTCGCGGAATTCTTCGCGGTGAGCGGCGATGCGGCCGACGGCGAGATTGTGCTCGAGGGCGATCTGAGCCGCGTGAAGTGGGTCGGGGCCGAGATGACTCGCGGCCGCATCACTGTGCGTGGCAGCGTCGGAACGCACGTCGGTTCAGAAATGGCCGGCGGCGAGATCGTCGTGCAGGGCGACGCGGGCGATTGGGTTGGGGCCGAGATGCGTGGCGGCCTCGTTCACGTGCACGGCAACGCAGGCCATCAGGTCGGCGCGGCGTACCGCGGCAGTCGGCGCGGCATGCGCGGCGGCACGATTCTCGTGCACGGTTCGGCGGGCAACGAAATTGGCTCGACGATGCGTCGCGGACTGATTGCCATCGGCGGCGACTCGGGCGATTTTGCCGGTGTGTCGATGATCGCCGGGTCGATCTTGCTGTTTGGCGCGCCCGGCCAGCGCACGGGTGCCGGCATGAAACGGGGCACGATCGCACTCTTTGGCCCCGGGTCGGGGCGCGGTGAATTGGGCCTGCTGCCGACGTTTCGATTGGCCTGCGAGTATCAGCCCGTCTTTATGCGGTTGTTCATGGCCCGCCTGCGATCGCTCGGCTTTCCGTTCGAGCGCGACGTGTCCGCCGGCCGGTTTCGACGATTCAGCGGCGACCTCGTCGCGCTCGGCAAGGGCGAGTTGTTGGTGTGGGAGCCGTAGCGCTCGGACGCCGCGGGCAGTGCTGCCTCACGCGAGAGTGACTTCGGTTTCCTTGAGGTTCTCCTCTCCGAGGCTTCGACTGATTCGAGCGAAGACTTCGTCGCGGGTCTTGTCTCGGCCCTCGTATTCTTCAACGAACCACCAGAACTGGTACTTGACCACCTTCGTCTCCCCCTTTTGAGTGAACTCCTTGACCGCTACGCCGTGGTCGGCGGTCACGTGCTTGCACTCCTCGAGCGCCTGCCGGATCACGGCGAGCACGTTGCTTACTTCGCGCTGGGTGGTCACGGTCACGTCCAGGACGTCGAAGATTTTCCCCTCCTTGGTCAGGTTCTGGACGGGTTCCTCGGTCACCTGCCGGTTCGGGATGTGAATCACCAGGCCAACGGTGTTTTGCAATTGGGTTGACCGCCAAGCCAGTCCGACGACTTTGGCCGGTTCGTTTCTGCCGAGTTTGATGACTTCCCCGATCTTGAATTTCCTTTCGGCGAAAATGACCACCGCTGCGATCACGTCCGCGATCATCGGCTGGGCGGCCAGGCCGATGGCTAGACCGCCGATCCCGAATCCGGCCACGATCGCCGTGACGTCAAACCCGAGGACGCTCAAGACGAACGCGAAGGCGATCATCCACACCCCGGTCTTAAGAAACGTCGTGAGTGCGGACAGGACCAGCCCGGTGTCGCCGCCGAGTGCCTTGCGGAGCGGCCACAGGACGAGGTGGGGCAGGACCAGCGCGACGATAATGATTGCCGCGATCTTGATTCCAATCGACCTTACTCCTTGGATCCGTGCACCGCGGAGTTCCCGCCGAGTGTTGCCGATCTCGCCGCCGACGGGCCGCCTAGCGTCACTGGCGGCCGGCGCCGCGCCCGGCTCGGGCGGCTCGACCCCGGTGAGCGCGGCGATCCGCCGGGCGTTTGCCCCGGTGGTCGCGTTCACGCCAGCGAGCACGTCCTGGTACGTCCCGGCCTCGGCCTTGATCCCGGCCGGCGCCAACCGGGCGGCCAGTATCTCGCGCCATCGCTCGGCGGCCTCCCGTTGTACCAGTCGCTGGAACAGCACTCCGGCGATCTCGTTCACCTGTTCGGCCTTTTCTACGTTCAACGCCGGGACCGGCTTGGGCAGTAGCCGGCCGGTCTTCGCGTGGAAGGCCTGCAGCAGTTCGTCCGCGCGGTCTGGGTTGAGTCGCGCCCGGGCCAAGACGAGATCCTCCTCTTGGGCGGCCTGAAGGCGGGCCGCGTGCTTGTCGAGTAACGGCAGGGCTCGCGCGACCGCCTCCGACTCGCTCCGGGTGAATTCGATGAGCTGATCAACCTTGTCTCGTTGCTTCTTTAGGTTTTCATCCTTTTCCTCGATCTCGATCAGTTCCTGGTAGTACGCCTCCAGTAGTTCCTCGAGGTTCTTGGCCTTGTGCGACGGGTCAATTCCGAGCAGTCGCTCGGAGACGGTCGCGTCGGCCGCCCGTCGATCGGCGGCGATCTGGTCGAGCCGTTTGACCTCGGACGGTGAGCGAGCGCCCTTTTCCCGCTGATATTCGGTCGTCAACTTCTTCAGGGTCACGATCACGTCGAGCCGCTGGCCTACGAGGTGGAGCAGCTCTCTGGCGGCGCCCTTGAGTGCTTCGAAATCCGAATCAGGGCGGCGGAGTTGCTCCTTCTCCTCTGCGACCAGTCCAAGGGCCGCGAGCACGACTGCCGTGTCGGCGTCGAGTTTGGTGCGAAGTTCGACTCGGATAGCGTCGATCACGCCGTCCGGTATTCTGTCACGCGACAACTCCCCCTTGCCAACGCGTTTCTTCAATTCCACCGCGGCGGCGTTGAGTTGGAGGGCGAGTTCGCGGGCCTCAGCAAGTGACCCGTTGTAGGCCGCCGCGTTCGTGTCCAGCGCGTCCAGGGCGGCGAGCAGGCTCTTCGTCTTGTCCTCCCGCTCGTCCAGCACACGAATCCGGGCTGCCAAGATGTGCTGGAACTCGGCGAGGGAGTCCGTGATCTTTTCGAATTCGCTTCGTTTGTCCGGTTCGGTCACGGTCTCGTGCTCGCTTTTCTTGTCCCCTTCTGGTTCGGTGGGCGCGGCGGAAGCGTCATCGTCCGTCCGGTCCAGTCCGGCCTCCTCGCGGAGTTCGCTAGCAATCCTCGTTCGGTCTGCGTGCTTCTGTTCCTCGGCCCGGCGGAGCAGTAGATCCTTCAACTCATCCAGCTTCGCCCGTGCGTCGGTCACCGTCGCCGCGAAGTCTTTGTACACGGCCTCTTCGGACGCCAACTTTCTCAGCTTTTCCGCGAGGTCTTGCCGGATCGTGGTAAAGTTCTCGACTAATTGGTCGGCCGACATCCCCTTGAATTGCTCCTCCCACGTGAGCGCGGCAGTGGTGACCGCTTGTGAATCCTTCAGATTGGATAGTTGCTTGGTCGCGTCGTCGCGTGCATGCTGGGCTTCGGCGAGTTGCGTGCCCAACACAGCGAATTCGGTCTTGGCCTGCTCGATCGCGGTGTGGACCTCGACGCCAATCTTGGTTACGCGATCGACCACGGGTGCCAGCCGTTTCGGCTGCCCACCGTCTGGAAACTTGTCCTCCGACACCCCGGCCTTCCGAAGCAACTCGGCGATTACGTTCATCTTGAACAGGTGGTCGTGCGAGACGGCGGCGTCCGCCTCGAACTCTTCACCGACCTTCGTGAGCGCGGTGAGGGCGGTCTGGAGGCCCTCGACCGCTTGGACTTGGGCGGAATAGAAATTGATCAGCTCTTGGATCGACTTGGCCGCGACCTCGACATCCTCGGCCCGCGTGATCTGCGGGATAATCACCTCGGGTTGCTTGAGAGCGTCGAGCGTTTTACGGAGCTTCTCAACTTCGGCACTTGCCGTGTAGAACCGGGCCAGCGCGAGTTCGTGGCTGCCACGAAGCCCGTCCCCTTCCTCGACCAGTCGCGTGAGGTCTACCATCATCCCGGCCGGGCTTCGTCGGGCGTAGGCTTTCTCCATCTCCATCCGGCGCTGCTCCTGGGCCAACGCCCGAGCCGCCTGGGTGACCTCGCCATCTGCGGCCAGAACGCGCGTCTTCGCCTCGTCAAGTTGCTCGGCCACCGCGGCTTTGATCTTCGGCGCTTCGGCCGCCTTCTGCGTTCGCTTCACCTGGTCGGCAGCCACGTCCTTTCGTTTCTTTTCCAGGGTATTCGGGGTGAGATCAAGCGGAATCTTGTCGGCCGGCAGCGATCCATCGTTGACTCGCAGCCCGATCTCAATCATGAATGGTTTGAGTTCGGTCAACGCGTGGAGGAAGGAGTCGGCTGCGGACTGACAGTCGTCCAGCCTGGTAGACACGCGATTCAAAAGCTCCTGCCGGGCTTGGACAAACGCGACCATTTCTCCTGCCGCAGCCTGCTTGGCCTTGGATTCCTCCACCGCCGCCTGCGCCTTGTCATCGGCCGTCGGCGCATTCCGCTCTGAGTCAAGCTGAACGGTTGCCGGAGTCTTGGTCTCGACGCGAGCGGCCAACTCTTTCGTAGCTTCCTCGAATAGAACTTCGGCGGCGGCTAGTGCCCGGGCGGCGGCGCGATAGTCATCGGCGGCCTTTTCGTAGATCTCTCCGGCCTGCTTGAGCAGATCATCGTTCTTGAGCCGGTGGAGTTCGGGCTGATTGGCTTGCGACGGCTTCGCGATGTCGTCGGCAGACCGTGGTTCGGCCGCGCGGCTGTGGTCGGCGGCAAGGATGCTGACGGCTGCGGCGGCGAACGCACACCAGATGGGTCGCCGAAGCTGCCGGCACACAGATAGAAACATAGTGCCCTCGTATTTGTTCATGCCAACGGACGAGTATTGCCGGTGTCCCGCACCGGTTCAGATCCATACTATCACCGCACAACGACCGAATCGAACATAATAACCCGCAACTTGTTTCAATACTGAATCTCCGAAATCGCGAACTGCATACTCTCGGAGTGCGGAGCGGTGCCGCGAGCCCGGCCTGCCGGTCCGCTTCAGGCAGTCGCATAGCCCGCGTCGCGGAGCGCGGTCTCGTAGTCTTCTGGTGAGTTCAGATTGCGTAGCGACTGAAAGTCCGGGTCGGCGTCCGCCAACTCCGACGGTTCAATTACTCGCGTCGAGACCCGCTCGAACAGAAAGAACGGCCGCAGGCTATTCTCGGCCAGAAGCCGATCGATGTCAGGGAGGATCGCTGTGCGATATACGGCGGCCAGCGGGTGATGCCTCGCTTCAACTTGCGGCACGGCAATCATCGCGTCGCCAAGCAGTTCAATGATTCGACAAACGAATCGCGGCTGAAGAAACGGCACGTCAGTGGACGACAAGTAAGCGGCGTCCGCGCCACGACTCTGCACGCCGCGCAGCCCGGCCGCGAGTCCCTCGAGCGGGCCGCGTCCGCGTCGTTCGTCACGCACGATCGACACGTCGCCGGCCAGCGGCGGCAACTCTTGGTCGGGCGCCGCGACGACGACGATCGGCGTCACGACTTCCGCGAGGATTCGAACGACCCGCTGGAGCATCAGTTCGTCGCCGAACGGCAGCCACGCCTTGGGCCGGCCCATGCGCCGGCTCTCGCCGCCACAGAGAACGATGCCGCCGACTTTCAGGGACATGATGGGACTCTCGCGAGGCCGGACTCTTGAAGGTCTTCGAGCGACAGCGCGGCCACGAGCCGATCGGGCACCGTGCCGTCCGCGTTCCAGCCGCGTGCCGAGTAGTACGCGACGATCATCGCGTTCAGACGTTCGAGCGGCAGCGTGGCGCCGGAGGCGACGCCGCTCGTGAGAGATTCTGTGAGAAATCGGCGCGGCAGCGTGTCCTCGCCGCGTGTCCAACCTTCCCGGACGTTGAAGAGTTTCTTCGCCGTCACGATGCGTCGAGCGGTCTCGCGCAGCTCGTCGCCGGTCACGGCCCAGCCGGTCACGCGCGACAGCAACTCGGCGGATTCCGCAAACAGGTCGCCGAACACGCCGCGCAGGAACTTGCACAGGATCAGTGAATCGAGCAGGGCGGCGCGGTCTTCGGTTTCGACGGCCAGCCGGGCGGAGGCGGCCGATCCTTCAAGGCGGTTCGCTCGTTCCGAGAAGTCGGCCTCGTACGCGCCGGATCGATTGTGGTCCGCGCCGCGGCTGCCCACGGCGAATCCGAGCGCCATCGTTTGCAACGCGCGCGGCTCGTAGCCGGGGATTTCCAGCCCTTTCACGTGCGGTGCGAAACTCGGCGCGTCGCCGCCGATCTCGGCCGCCGCGCGCCGCGTGCCCTCGGCCAACAAATCGCCGAGTCCGTTGCGGCGACCGATGCGATCGATCAGTTCGAGCAACGTGTCGCCGGCACCGAAGCGAAGCCGAGGCGCGGCGAGCAGTCCGCGTTCCGCACATTCCATCGCGAATGCGATCGTGGCGCCGGTCGAAATCGTGTCCAACCCCAGATCGTCGCACGCCCGCGCGGCGGTCAGTACGACGTTCGGATCGGACACGCCGCAGAGCGGACCGAGCGCGAACAGGCTCTCGTATTCGATGCGCACCTGCCCACCGCCGGCCGAGCCGTTCACGCGATAGATGTGTTCGCAGCCGATCGTGCAGGCGGCGCAGCTTTCGCGCGCGACCTCGCGCGTGGCCATCAAGTTCTCGCCCGCGAGCGATTCGGCGCCGTCAAACGTGTTCTGTTGAAAGTTGCGAGTTGGCAGCGCGGCGAAACGATTGAACGCGAGCAGATTGGCGACCGTGCCCAACTCGCGGTACTTGGCCGTGGCCGGGCCGAACGAGCGGGCCGACAGGTCTTTCGCCGCCGCGACCACGGCCGCCGGGTCGGCCACCTCGACGCGCTGCGTGCCCGCGACCGCGATCGCCTTGAGCCGCTTCGAGCCCATCACCGCGCCCAGTCCGCCGCGTCCCGCGTGCCGCGACTCGTGACTGATCGTGGCGTATCGCACGAGCCGCTCGCCGGCCGGACCGATCACCGCGGTGTGAAATTGCGGACCGAGCGTCGCCCGCAATTGTGCCTCCGCTCTCGCGGGCGTCAGCCCCCAAAGCTCGTTGGCCGGCCGCACGGAAACTTGTCCGTCGTCGATCACGAGCACGACCGGCTCCGCGGCAGTTCCCGTGACCACGAGCGCGTCGAATCCCGCCCGCTTCGCCGCGATCGCAAAATGGGACGACGACAACGCGTCGCACACCCGATCGGTCAGCGGACTCTTCGCCACGACGGCGAATTTCGCGGACGTCGTCAGCGGCGTGCCGACCAGCGGGCTGAGCACGAAGATGAGCGGCGAGTCTGGCGCGAGCGGGTCCACGCCCGGCGGCGCTTCGCGGTGCAACAGATACGTGCCGAGGCCGGCCCCGCCGATGAATCGGCGCAGCACGTCTTCGCCCAGCGGCACGAATTCATTCGTGCCGTCGGCAAGATCCACTCGCAAGTAGCGGCCGTGATAACCAAACATGAGCGGTCCGTCAGGCATTAGCCTGACATGAATTCATCCGGCATCCGGTGTCGTCAAAACAATCAGCCGCCGGCGTCGGCCGCGAGCAAGAGCAGCGAATCGCCCGGCGCGAGCCGCGTCGAACGGTCCGTGATAAACGATTGCCCGTTGAGCGACAGCCGGTAGGCCGGCAGCGGCCAGCCATCGTCGAGCACGCAGCCGGCGAGTGCGGGACACTCCGCTTCGAGCGCGGCCATCGCCTCGCCGGCACTTGCGGCTGTGACCTCACACGCCCGCAGCCCGGCCCGCACGCGCGGCACGCCGAACAGTTCGATCGTCACCCGCGTCGCACTCTCGGCTGGCCGTTTCATTCAAACCACCTGTTCGCGCAGCCAACTGAACACGTCGCTCACCGGGCAGCGGAACCCCGGCAGCACGTCGCCGCCGTCGAGCGCCCCATCGCGCGGGATGACTCGCGGTATGTCGTGCGGCGTGAAGACCATGATCTCCTCGCCGTCCGGGTCGATCAGCCAGCCGAGCAGCGCGCCGTTCTTCATCGCCCACGCCACCTTCTCAACCAATTCGAAGTGCGATTGTTCCGGCGACACGATTTCGATCATC
>Ga0247727_10002410_pt1 | contig 42862 bp, 35 predicted proteins | sample WisWelCaveWW1625_FD_202498 | JGI IMG/M metagenome (GOLD analysis project Ga0247727, IMG submission 202498) | Biofilm microbial communities from Wishing Well Cave, Virginia, United States - WW16-25 | ecosystem: Environmental > Aquatic > Deep subsurface > Groundwater > Cave microbial mat | place...
CATCGACGACTACAATCGCTTCTGGCTCATTGAACGACTTGGCTATCGATCACCCTGCGAGGTCAAAACGGAATACGAAAAATATTTCTTAAAAAGTGCTTGACTATTTGGGGCCTATACATGCTTTAACGAGCAAAGCAAAATGGATAACGACTTTATTATCAGTTTTCAGGAGGCCGAACATCATGGATGGCGGCTCAATATTGAACTCAGTCATCAGCAGCTCTTTGCTTCCTTTGATGCTAAGGGTACTGTCCGGATTCTTCAAAATCGTCACGAGCATGTCGATGACTTTTTCTTTCCCTGCGACAGCTAATTTTCCAGTCGTTCTTACTGTTATGCTGTCTTTACTGACAGAAATGATGCTGTCACGTGTCATCTGATACGTAATAGTTGGGTGGTCTTCGACTTTGAGCGCTCCGTACATATTGTTATCCAACTTCTCATTTCCGGAGAGCATCATTTTCACCGGGATGGTAACCTCTACTTGTTGAAAGAGTTTTGACGAATCCACCTCCCCTTCAACAAAAAGCATCGAATCGACAACGATCGTACCGAGTAGCTGCGATGCCCTGGCACTGTATTCGTGCATTGTCGATGTCCCTTCAAGCCACAGCTTACTTTCCGGCTGCATCGACAACTGAGTGCGGTTACCGGTCTGCGCCTCGGAGAAGCCTGCCATAAACAGGATAATGACGGCGATACATATACTTCGTTTGTTCATAATTGCCATTCCTTTCTGTCTTGAACAAGGGTTTGAACGTGCTTTGGTTGTACAAGAATGATCGGTACATTGGTGTGGTGCATAATCTCCTCAGCAACCGTGCCTACGATTGTATCGCTAAGATATCCCTTTCCGTGAGTCGTCATGATAATAAGGTCGATTTTTTCTTCTGTGGCAAACTTCAGGATTTGTGCCGATGCGTCGCCACGACGAATAACGCAGGCAATATTCTCATATCTGTGTAAGTGAAAGAAGAATGCTTCGTCAAGTTTTTGCTGCAGTGTGCAGGTACAGCTCAGGAGGCTGTCTTCCGATCCGCAGCTCTCTGGATCTGCACTCGTAGAACTCTCGCCGATAATATGAAGCAAATAGATGTGCGCGCGGGATTTTAAGGCGAGTTGGTAGGCATAGTCCATCGCCGCGAGTGAGACCTCTGATAAATCAGTTGGAAGGAGTATTTTTACAATTTTTTCCATAATGGCATTTTCCTTGTTTGTGCTACACCAATCTAAGAAAGATCATTATCGAAGGGAATGACAACGGTTGGTCGGAAACATGATTTTTGTCATGTTCCGACTTCAATCGAAAAAGAAAGATAGAGTGAAAGGAGGGAGTTAGGCGGGACTAATCGTAAACGTGCGTAATTCTGAGCAGTGCCTGATGCTTGAGAATTTTGATTTTCTTGTCTTCCAATTCAATAATTTTTTTGTCTTTTAATTCTGAAAGCAACCGAATGATTGTTTCCGTAGCAGTTCCCACAATGTTTGCCAGCTCTTCTCGCGAGAGTGTGTTTTTAATCGTGACGTTATCTTCCTCAACGCCGAAAAACTCTTTCAGCATCAACAGCATCTCTACCAAGCGTTCTTTCACCGGTTTTTGAGCGAGTGAGAGTTCTTTTTGCTCTGCCGTCTTAAGATCGTGAGCCAACAACTCCATTACGCGCATGTTGAATGAGGAGCTTTCTTCGAGAAGGCTTAAGAATGAATTTTTCGGTATGAAACAAATTGCCGCCTCTTCCAGCACTTCGGCAGACGCTGAATACGGTTCTCCGCTGATGAGTGACCGATAGCCAACGACATCGCCTTCCTTTGCCAAGCGGACTATGTGTTCTTTTCCGTCGCTGCCTGTTTTGTACAATTTGATTTTTCCACGATTGATACAGTACAATCCAGCGGGATAACCGCCTTCCTGAAAAAGAATTTGTCCTGCTTTGTGGAAATTACAACCTTTATGCAATGAAAGTTTTTCGAGATCTTCTTTGGGAAGTTCATTGAAGATCGTATCGAGCCGAGCTTCGCACGTCTCGCAGTGGGGTATTTCGAACCTTGGATGCATGCTGCCAGCAGTTTGCTTTCTCAGGATACAAATTTGTCATAGAAAAAGCAAACTGCTAAATGGCTATTTGTGCATTTCGCCATTCCGAACAGAGCAGATAAGCCCCACAGGGCCGATGGTACTATACGGGCAACTGTATGGGAGAGTAGGTCGTTGCCAGGTTTTTCTTGACCCCGCCGCTTTCTGGCGGGGATTTATTTGAAGGCCTCGTTCACGTTTAGAAGGGGGCTTTCGCGTTTATAGTAAGTAACGACTGACCAGTAGACTTGTCCCTACGAACTCGAGACAGTGCCGTGGGGGTGATTTTCCCGCCAGAGAATAGCGGGATTTCACATAAGAGGTTCAAATTGGAAGTCCCGACGTCTTCGCTTTGTTTGCATCCCGCTGTATTTTGGCGCGAGGGGCGGGGAAGTTATTCTGAAACCTTGCCGTCGGGGAGTGCTTTTTTTCCTTGACTTTAATGCCTCGGTTTATTTTCTTTAGCTTCGAAAACCAGATCTAAAATCCTATCTCAATACCCCAGGAGGATATCATGATAAAGAGGCAGATCGTTCTTGCGGCGCTCTTCGTATGTTTCTTCCGCTTGCCATCAACGGCCGGCGACAAGCTTTGGCAAAAAGAGGTAGACGATGACATCACGTTCAAGAAATTGCATCAAGCTGGAGTGCTGATTGTCGGAACCGACGACACCTTTTATGGGTTCGAACCTCGCACAGGAAAAGAGATATGGAAGGTCGAAGATGTCGCAAAAAGTTTGGTGGACAAAGAAATGCTTGTAGCGATGCCGCCTCTAACCCCCTATCTCATCTTCGAGCAGGAAAAAGGCTTCATGGGTTCTGAATCGATCGTGCGGTGCATCGATGTTACAACAGGTAAAACGGTTTGGGATATGTCGAACCAGGCTCCGGAGGCATCGGCATATCGCATTCTTGAGAAGAAGACTGACGAGCTTCCAGAAGTCCGCTGCAGATTTTTGCAGAAGGTCGGTTTGGATCCTGCCCATAATCAACTCTTGCTCGCGTTTGAGATGGTCAACTTGTTCAAGGGGAAGGCGGGCAAATCCGGTCCCGAAACATTCATGGGCTTGGTCGGTGTTGACGTGGGGACAGGGAAAATCAATTTCATCTTCAAACTCGATGACGAACCGGAGGGATATTACCCATGGAAAGGGCAGTATCCGCCCGTTATTAAGGGCGATGTCGGCATGATTGACTGGGCGGGGTATCATTCGTTCAGCGTTCTCGATGGCAAGCCAATCGTAAGTCTTCAGTTTGCGCGTGGCTACAAGCGCGGCATGCTGAGCAGATATATTATGGAAGGAACGAATGCGCCGATGGTCGTGGAGGGGAATATCGCTTATGTTGTTGCAAAGGATCAGGTCATCGCAGTCGATACTCAAACGGGGAAGAAGAAGTGGGAAAGTGAAGAACTGGATGGCGCTCTGCCGGAAATGCATGTCGTGGGCAACAGGATTGTCCTCAGAATGGGCGGTGTTTTTGCTTCGGGGTTCGGGAGTAGTCGGGAGTACAAAGAGCTGAAGCCCTATGGCGTGGCAATCCTGGACAAGGAAACCGGAAAGAAACTCTCGGATACCGAAAAGATGAACGACGATTGGGAGATCAACTCCATCTCACCGCTCCTTGTTGACAAGAGCAATGTTTATTTTGGTACGCGCAACAGCGTTCGTGCAGTCGATATCGACAAGCTTCAATACAAATACAACACTGACCTGGGAATAGAAGATGGGGACATGCCGCGTTCGGTGACGATGCACGATGGTCAGCTCATCTATCTAGGTGAACAAATGACGGCAGCGATCAATCCCGTGAATGGCGAAGTTTTGTGGAAAAAATATGTAGAGCCGCCAGAGCTCGATTGGGGAATGGCGTTTGCACGTTCATTTGCGAAGGCAGTTGCTGCCATGGACATTCTATCCAGAACAGCCACCGCTGCGAAAGAGGGCGGCGTCAGCGTACTCGAGGAGATGGATATCAACCAGCGCATTAAGGAATGGAATTCGTTTGCAGCGGGGTTTGACGCAATGAGCCAGCGCATTGCGGCTCTCAACACGGCCTCGCAGTACAACTATGTGATGGCTGGCGAAACAAAAGATCCGGAGATCCTTGGGATAAGCCTCACAGATGGTCAACAGGTGCGGAAAGTGAAGGTGATGGGGCGCGTACCCGATTATTTTGTGGATGAGGGGGACGCAATCCTTGTGTGCGTCGCAAAGAGTGACCAGGAGATCCTGCAGGTTTACAGTTTGAAGTAGCCCCCACCAACTCATCCAGGTCTGGAAACAGTAACAAGTCGTCCTTGCTCGTACGGAGATGAGCAGGGGCGGCCTTGTTGTTTTTTCTCGAAAACCTGCAGTCCCGCTTTGTCGAAACAATTTGTTGGAACTACCCGCACCTGCGCCGCCTGCTTGATCTTTGGACGGGGCTCAAACCGGGTTCTTCTAGCTGGGAGCGACTGGTTAGCCGGCAGCCTTCCGAGAACGAAATCGATTTTCGGCTTCCTTCAAATGTTCCTCTAATACGCCGAGGTGATGTTCGACCGTTTCACTTGCTCAAACGTTGGAGTTATCGGAAAAATAGTAAGAATCGCCGGCAAATGGAGGTGAATAAAGCTCATCAGAGTTGCCAACAAAACTGAGGAAGATCGTTTGACCGAGTTTTCAGGATGCCTGTTTCAAAATCCAGTTTCGTTCAGTTCGGAAGAAGTTTATCGAGGCGTCGTCTTCAAGCGATGGATAGCAGCACGAGCAAAAACCAGGGCGGCTTCAAGGAACGCCTCGAATTCGAGTCTCTCGTCAGTGACACAGGCCTCAGCTTTTTCGAGAAAAAGCTGGCCCGAGAAATCGCTGTTCGTGATTCAGGAGTCACTTCCATTTGTTTGGGTGCGGGCTAACGATCCAGCTTAGGCACGGGCCGCCGCTGTGGAGCTGGAGGTTAGGTTTCAAGGCTGGCACCCCTTCGGCGCGAAAGTCAATGGGTGCTCGTTTGCTGGATCTGCCGCCGGGTCGGCAAAAAGACGGACCGTGTGATAGACGTACCAAGCTCGGAACGACCACATACCATCCTCCTTGCAAATGTTGCGAAGGATCTTGTCGGCCGCTTTTCGGTGGGCGTTGCGATCAAGGTGACCTTCACGCATCAACTGGTATAAGGCGTCGTGTACCAGAGATGCTCCCATAAAGGTCAGAGTATCTATGCTCGGTCCCGATGGCCCATCCCATGCATAGCCTTCCCTGACCCTCAATTCACCGTGCGTGTTCAGCGAAACGTATTGAGTGTCGATATCTTGGGACGGCTTGATTGAGATCTGAATCGGTTAGGTCTCTTTAATCTGGTATTTGTAGCCGCCCTTGTACTTGACGCACTTCATTTCGACCTCACAAGTTAAGTTCGCCGTGAACGACTAGCGAGCGATCTCAGGGAAGGCGTGGCTCCCCAAATCACGGTTTCGTGCGACGGTATTTTGTCTCAACGGCTTTCGCTTCCTGCCCATCTGGTGTGACGTTGTATGCTGTGATCGTGAAATGTTCATCGTCGATGACTTCAAAAACGGTTTTCCAACCCCAGGGTGGGAGGTTCGGGCCTACATCGTACTTCCCAGTCACGACGAAACCGCGGTCCGTCGCGTCGCCTTCGGAAAACATGATCGCGTAATTCATGTGGAAATCATCGACCCACGAGGTCTGGAACCGTTTCGTCATCGAATTAAATGCGATGGTCTCATCGCCGCGTCTTGGTCGTCCCTGCAACGTCGCCACATACTCGTGACGAAAGAACCGGCCGTCGAGGATCGGGCGGATTTTGCCTGTAATCTTTGACTCGTCGGCCAGTTTGCCGGGCTCAAACCAAGTGCGACACGTGCCCTCCCAAGAGCCAACGAGCGACTTCAGAAGATCTTTTGGCATGATTTGCTGAGCTGGACGGGGTGGAGTTTCGTCCTTTGCGCGTTCTTGCGCTGAAGCCAGCGCTGACAGCGCAAGGCCCAAGCACAGTACCAATGCAGGTAGTTCAATCGTCCTCATAGTTCGTCCCTCGTGTACTCTGGTCTCGGCAGCACGTTTGGTCCGCGGTCGGATGGTTCTCTTGCTGCCCAACTATTGTTTATATGGTTTCCAGATAATACCACGTTCTGGCTTGCCTTCCGGATAAAATGTATATCAGAGCTTTCTGTATTGAGCATATTGTCAAAGTGCTATTTTCAAACATCACAGTTTCCGCATGGTACACATCATCATTCGTTCAGCGTGTTTACGCCGTGCCGATTGCCGCCTATAAACAACGTATTTTCTCTTGCGGCAAATGGGATGGAACGAACTGTATAATCACAATTCAATAAAATGAGTGTCATTGTTTTTCGGTGTTAGCCGAAAATTGGGTTGCGTCAAAGATAAAACAAGCGTCTCGGCTATAGAGCCTGAATAATCGCTTTGTTGGTGCGTAAGAGCTTATTCACAACCGTTTGAGGGTCAGTCTTCTTACGCCTGGCAAATTCCTGGACAAATCGAGAAACATCATCATCAAGGTATACGGGGAGTCTGAGGCGAACATTCGCTCGGTAAAACTTTCCCCGTATCCCTTTAGAAAAATCGTATTCGCCTTTCATCGTTCTCACCTTTTTGAATACTGTTTGATTTCATTTTTCGTTGCCCTTCGAGCTGAGATAATTCGGATGATCGTAGTCTGAAGATCGATCTCACGAAAATGTATGAACTACCACGAGGGCGACATCGTTTCGGTCTTTACCAATAGTAATCCATCGATATTCCACCGAACTATGTCTAGCGTCATAGATAGAAAGCATAAAGGGATCGCGGAAAATTTCAGTTGCACGTTCGAAAGTAACTTTGTGCTTTCTGAGATTTTCTTTGGCTTTCTGAGGATTCCATTCAAAGTTATATTGCACACAGTGTCCTGAAGTCCCCCAGAAAAAATACGATTTCGATAGATGATACGCAAATCAATTTTCGGGTAACGACTGATGGTTAATTCCAATTCGACAGGCTTGGCATTGTTCGACCAGGCCGTGGTCGAATCGAGTTCCGCTCTCTGAATCCCGCCTCTTCCTAGGGGGGAGCGACTGGTTAGGCCGCCTAGCGTGTGGATGAATACTTGTAGTGCCGCCAGGTCAAGAAACATAAGTCCATTGGAACCGTGGCGCGCGTGAATCCCTTGCTCAGAATACGATCGTCGGGATCGGAGAATCGGACAAACAACTTGTGTGGATGGAATGACGGATCCAAGCACACAGACTCTGAATTTGGATACCAAGCCTCAACAATTGGAAAGTCTAAACTCGTGAATTGTCGGCCCACGCTGTCGGCCATGAGCGTGTCGAGCCGAGTTTGTCCCGAAGAGAGAGGCACAAAAGGAAGTAAGTACACTCTGGTAGAATCGACCGCAGCTGGAAGTTGATCAGTAGCGACGATCTCGATTTCGATAGAGTTGCGCCCTGGTCCAGTCACATCTGACTGGCGGCACGTCGTGAGTAGCACGGTACTTATGAGGACTACTACGGCACGCATCGAGTTGCTGGTTATGGTCAAGGCGGGCTAACCATTGTTAATATGGTTCCAGATAGTACCACGTCTGGCGACGGCATTCCCGAAGGGATTCCTTCGGAACACTTAGTAACTGGCTCGCTTTTCGGATAACATTCTCAGGCTTCCGTACTACCATGCTTCAACTCGTCTACGAACATCTTTCCCGCTGCGGTTCAAAACATGAGTGTAGATCACTCTCGATCGCACATCCTTATATCTGACCAGTTCTTAGACCATTCAGAAATCGTACCCATCTTCAAACAGGGTCGTAGCAGATGCTCTCTTCCCATGGAGTTTGCCCCGACACTCTTTGCTGGGGCGTCGCCCTTCGGGTGTACCGTCCGGCAGGGTCGCAGACTGGATGCAACGCAGCAGCTTATCTGAGCAACAAGAGCTTCCTTGTCTGCAGAAAATTGCTGGCCTGCAGCCGATAAAAATATACTCCGCTCGCCAGTCCTGCGGCATCCCACGTCACCTCGTAGGTTCCCGGCTTCATTTCCTCATCCACCAGCGTGGCGGCTTCCTGTCCAAGCAAGTTGTACACTTTCAAACTTACAATCCTCGAACTGGGAACCTCGAACCGAATAACCGTACTTGGATTAAATGGGTTGGGATAGTTCTGGTGCAAGCTAAATGAAATCGGGATTCCGTTTTCGGATTCTTCGACCGTGGTCAATGCGCCGGGTGTACCAACAACGAACGAGGAGAACTCGGTGCAGGGGAATCCACCCGTTGTGCTAACGATGTACGGATCAGTTCCTGAAGCCCCCGTGTTGCGTACAAGTTCGACATTGTCGTGATAGGTAGAGGAGCTGTCGCGAGTAAATCTTGCGCCTTCCTCAGCGCCAGCCCATTGAAACGTGAGTGCGGCATGATTGCCGCCTTGTGAACCTTCTGCGATATCCCATGTTCGTTGCACAAAGAGAGAGTCGTCAGGAGCGCTGATAGATACTGTGCTGTCAACATGAACACTGAATGTTTCCGTCGGATCAGCGGGATCGAGTGCAATCGTTAACGGATTATAACTTGTCTCAGTCGGACTGACAGGGAATTGGAAGCTGGCGCCTCCGGACATACAGCGGATTACAAAACCTCCGCCATAAGTAACGACATGCCGGGTGAGTGAGGGGCCGCTCACAGAGCCTGAAAGAATCAGGAAGCTCCCATTAGCGAGCCTGATGTTGCCCGCGGTGAAGGTAAGCATCTGGTTCACTGTAATAGAATCGTCGTCGGTCTCCTCGGTACCCTTTGACAGTGAAATGCCCGCCGGGTTGTTGACGGTAAGATAATCAAATGTGGTCAAACCCTCGATGTCTTGTTCAGCCGCTCCGTCAAATATTACAGTTCTCGAGTTTGGTATAAACGTACCAGTATACCCATTCTGCCAGTTGCCACCAACACTGAGGTCCGCGCCGGGGGTTGTGTTCATGACGAGTGTTCCAGTCTCACTGGTTTGATAACCACCTATTGAGAGGTTCCCAGGACATGTCCGCGGAGTGCCCGGCATATTCACTGTGGTATTGTTCCAAATGTCGATACTCATAGGGACTCCCTGCCCGACATTTGTGCCGCTTCCCCATTCGGGGCCCACGTTATACGTGCCGCCTGTGTAATAGATGAGTCTTGCATTACCACTGTAGATCGGAGATGAATCGAAAAATCCTCCGGCGTTAATCTGAACTGTGCCGGGGAGCGTTAGATTGCTCCCGTTCGTTACGCCCGCTGCCGTTTGGAAGAGGTCGCTCACGGCACGGGCGACGTTCATCGTAATCCCGCCTGCGCCTTGCACAATAACGTATGCAGGACCGCTTGCGCTTGGCCAATAAACGTCTCCGCTATCGACGCCGTACGAGCCTGATGAGTTGTTGAATACCAGCGTTCCGTTGAAAACATAGGTAAAGTCGCTACCATCCGCGGAGCCCCCTTGATCGAGCTGAAACGTACCATAGATTTGTGTCGTCCCATTGTTTGTGAACGTTCCAGTAACTTGGAGTGTCCCACCGACTTGTACCGTCACATTGTTTCTGACTGTTCCAGTAACTTGGAGTGTCCCATCGACTTGTACCGTCCCATTGTTTATGAGTGTTCCAGCAACTTGGAGTGTCCCAGAAAATAAGACATGCGTCGTCCCATTGTTTGTAAGCGTGTCAGCAACTTGGAGTGTCCCAGAGACATCTAAGGAACCGCTTACAGTGCGAGCAACATTCAGCGTGACGTTGACTGAACCTTGCACTGTTACGTTTGCAGGACCATTTGTGCTTGGCCAAAAAGCGGTCCCGCTGTTGATGCTATATGAGCCATTCAATACGAGTCCGCTGCAACATCCAGAATAGCCAAAGTCGTTGCCGATAGCGGTTCCTCCCTGATTGATCTGGAGTGTCCCAAAGACTTGTACCGTCCCATTGTTTGTGAGTGTTCCGGCAAGTTGGAGGGTCCCAGGAACTTGTAGCGAACCGTTGTTCCTAAGTGGTGCAGCACCCTGGAGTATCCCACCGAGTAATGTCGTTCCATTGGTTGTGAGTGTATCATTGAGTTGGAGTGTCCCACTGCTTTGAAAGGAGCCGCTTACAGTCCGAGCACTATTCAGCGTGAGGCCACCCGTCACTGTTACGTTTGCAGGACCATTTGTGCTTGGCCACAAATGGTTGTCTTGGTCCACGGTATACCCTGGAAAGTTGATTACCGCCGATCCCGTTGGTCCGTAACGAAGGTCGTTACCCGTTATGTTGCCTTGATTGAAATTAAATATCCCGCCAATTTCAAAGACCCCATTGTTTATAAGCGTTCCGATCGAAAAAGCTCCTAGGTTGATTTGTATGGTCCCATTGTTTATTAGCGTTCCATCGATCAAAACTGAAGCGCTAGAGAGATTAGTGATGAGGTCTATTCCGGGACCGTCGGCAATAGTAAGAACCCTTCCGGAATTCACGTTGAGTGTACCGTCAACAGTGAGTTGGTCTGCGGTTACGTCCAGACCACTGATAGAGACGGTATGGCCTGTTAAAATACGTATTACATTATCTGCACTACTGGGGGCTTGGGAAGGCCATTCCCAAAACAAACCATTAAATTTCTCCCAAGTGGCCGCATCGTGCCAACCGCCACTTTGATGCGTTCTGAAATCGTTGGTCGTTTGCCCCCACGTTACGCCGCTCATCGCGACAAAGCAAAAAGCAAGGGTGAGAACCTTTATCGTTGAGTTCATAAATGTTTCCCCCGTAATGTGTGGAAGTGAAGAGTTATGTTTGAATGCTTTTTGGAGGATAAGCAATCCTTCGATGAGTTGCAAATCCGATTTTCCTTCTTCGTTTTACCTCGAACAGTGCAGCAACTCCGCGCATGGCCGATGCCTGTCCGCAACAGTCCGCCAGAAGTGGACGATGGCGGAGTACTGTGCTGGCGACGGTGTGGGGCGAAAAACGCTGTCATAGCAGCAGGCCATTGCCAGTCCCATTCCGGCTCATCTTACCAAACGGAGTGCAGGTAAGTTGATTGCCGGAATGCGGATCCCGCTCCTCATAGGCGAGACTTATTTGAGCTCCCGCCTCCATTTCTTCGGGGTGGGATTTTTGTTTTCCAGAGAATTTGGTTATATTATCAGTGGTTTGTGCAGCAGGTAGAGCCTTTTCGCAGTTCTTTCCCCGATGACTTCACAGCTCAACACAAGGTGATACAATGAGATTCGACCGCTTTATCCAGATGCTCCTCCCGCACGATGAAAAATTCTACTCGTTTTTTGAAGAATCGACGCGTAATCTCGTCAAAGCCGCGGAGTTATTGAAAAAGTTGGCAATCGTTCCCGCTTCCGGGCGGAAGGCTATCGTGAAGCAGGTGAAAGATCTGGAGCACGAAGGGGATTCGATCACACACAGGATTTTCGCTGAAATGAACGCGACGTTTGTGACTCCCATTGATCGCGAAGACATCCATGTTCTGGCGGCGGCACTCGACGACATCATGGACTACATGGATGGAAGCGCTTCACGATTCGTCTTGTACAAGGTGCGCTCGTGCCCGAAGGACATGGTGAAGCTGATCGGCATCTTGCACAATTCGATTGAGGAGCTTCACCGGGGAGTGACGCTCCTTCGCAACCTGCGCAGACCGGGAGAATTGCACAAGGTGCTCGAGAAGGTCAACGAGTATGAAAACGATGCCGATTCCGTTTTTGAACACGCGATCGCCGGCTTGTTCGAGCGCGAGAAAAATCCGATTCAGATTATCAAGCTGAAGGAGATCTATGTCGGCTTGGAGACCGCGACCGACAAGTGTGAAGACGCCGCAAACGTGCTGGAAGCAATTCTCATCAAACACGCCTGAACTTGCACTTCCCGCGGCAACATGCCAACAATCTCGTAGCCCATGGGCGGTGAATACTCAATCGGACTGCTACTAGTCCTGGCGCTCGTTCTGGCCGCGGAGTTCGTCAATGGTTGGACTGACGCCCCGAACGCGATTGCGACCGTGGTCTCGACACGAGTTCTATCCCCACGGAAGGCTGTGGTTCTGGCAACGATTCTCAATATCGCAGGGACGTTTTCGGGGACGGCCGTCGCGGCGACGATAGGGAAGGGTATTGTCGAATCATCCGCTATCGGTCTTGTCACCATCGGAGCCGCAATGGTAGCCATTATCACATGGAGCACCCTTGCATGGCACTTCGGATTGCCGACCAGCGAGAGTCATGCGCTCGTTTCCGGCCTGGCAGGGGCAGGCTTGGCGACAGCCGGGCCGGCAGTCCTGCTCGGAGATGGATGGCAGAAAGTCCTCCTCGGCCTGGCATTCTCAACATTCCTCGGTTTCTTCGGAGGGTGGGTGATCGTTTTTTCCATATACTGGTTCTTCCGGGATTCGAATCCTGGCAGTGTGCGCAACCTCTTCGGGAGACTGCAACTTCTGTCTGCGGCGTTTATGGCGTTTGGCCACGGAAGCAACGACGGCCAGAAATTCATCGGTGCCTTCACGCTTGCACTTCTTCTCGGCGGCGTCATCCCCGACTTCTATGTGTCCGTGGAAGTCGTTGTTCTCTGCTCCATCGTCATGGGGATCGGCACCTCCATCGGCGGCTACCGCATTATCAAGACGATGGGCATGAAAATGGTGAGACTGGAGCCATACCAGGGATTTGCGGCAGAAACCGGAGCAGCCGCAGTCATACAGATGGCCTCGATCTTTGGAATTCCGCTCAGCACAACACATACGATCAACACCGCAATAATGGGCGTCGGCTCTGCAAAGAGACTGTCCGCCGTGCGGTGGGGAATAGTCCGCGAAGTTGTTATCGCGTGGCTTCTTACTTTCCCTGTGTGTGGGGCAATCAGCTGGCTCATCGCGCTCGTCTTTCAGAGGATTTTCTGACCTGAGCATCTAACGCTCTCAGCCTTAATTACTCACATACTCAAATACTGGACTCGTCCTCATTCGGCACTCTCAATGATTTTTTCCCCTTTCTTTCCTATCTTCAACCGATCTGTTCTTGCCTACAAACCACAAGCACTGCATCAGGTTTTTTGACCACTGACCCATCCTGTCTATGAATGCGTTGGCGCAATTCTACGAATCTTTGGTCGGGAAGAAGATCGTCATGAGCGTGAGCGGCCTTTTTGAATTGTTTAAAGTTATACTTATCGCTTCATGTGGCCTCCTTTCCTGCCAAAAAGAGGGAGGGACGTCGACGCCCATAACGCTCGGCCAGATTTCTACAGATGCCCAACTCTTCGCTTTCGTTACACAGACTCAACCATTCACTTCATACACACTCTTCCCTCGGGCCGACTCTGTCACAAGCGGAACATTGAATGGTTCCATCGCTCACCAGCCAATGGTTCGCGTGAGCATGAATCCGAAGGCGTTGAGCGCCTTGCCAAACGACACACTGCCTGCTGGCACCTCCTTCCCCGATAGCTCGATCATCTTGAAACAGATTATCAACAGCGGCCAGACGACCCTGTATGCAATTATCTATAAAGATCAGAACAACCCACTCGCGGGAAATGGGTGGCTCTGGGCGGAGTATCAACCGGACGGCGGAGTCATGTTTTCCATCACCAACCGTGGAAGCGGCTGCACGGCTTGTCATGCGCGTGAACAAGGCCCTCAACACGATTTCGTTCGGACGTTCGAACGTCAGCGATAGTGTCGTTGCCGACTACGCACCGTCGTGAATTACCCAATTGATTTTCTCTCCCTCGTTTTGTACCTTGAGCCAATCAGAATTTCGTTCGAACCCTTCCGAAAAATATCCACGCATGAATAATCTTCTCGCCCTCTACCGCTCATCGGTGGGCAAGAAAATCGTGATGAGCCTCAGCGGGCTTTTCCTTTGCACTTTTTTAGTCGTTCATCTTTCAGGAAACTTTCTCCTTTTCAAAAACGACGGCGGCGTGGCATTCGACGCCTACTCGGATTTCATGTCGACAAATGTCGTCATACGGACGATGGAAATCATCCTCTTCTCGGGCTTCATCGCTCACAGTATCAGCGGAGGGATCATATGGTGGATGAATCGCCGTGCCCGACCCGAAAAATATCGAACCTACAAACTCTCCGAGAATACCGGTTTTGCTTCCCGGCATACGATGCTCACAGGTAGCATTGTCTTAGTTTTTCTTGTTATCCACCTGAAAACCTTCTGGTATGGGAGCAGATTTGCCGAAGTGAAGCCATCTATGTATCAGCTTGTGAGCACGGCATTTTCGAGTCCATCGTACGTCTTTTTCTATCTCGTTGCGCTTGTCCTCCTGGGGTACCATCTGCGGCACGGATTCCAGTCGGCGTTCCAAACGCTTGGATTGCGGTCGAAGAAGTACATCGGACTTCTGGATGCGGTCGCTGTGATTTTTTGGCTGATCATTCCCATGGGATTTGCATCGATGCCCGTTTACTTTCTCTGGCTTAATCAAAGAATCTTATGAAACTCGACTCAAAAATACCGCAGGGTTCGCTGGAGAAAAAGTGGGAAACGCATAAATTCCATTTGAAACTCGTGAACCCCGCCAACAGAAGAAAGTACACGATCATCGTCGTAGGCACCGGCCTGGCGGGGGCTTCGGCGGCTGCAAGTCTTGGCGAGCTTGGCTATAATGTTCTGGCATTCTCCTTTCACGAGTCGCCGCGGCGCGCTCACAGCATTGCCGCCCAGGGCGGTATCAACGCTCCGAAAAACTATTCGAACGATGGCGACAGCGTGTATCGACTTTTTTACGACACGATCAAAGGCGGTGACTACCGGGCGAGAGAAGCCAATGTCTATCGCCTTGCTGCGGTGAGCTGCAGCATCATCGACCAGTGCGTTGCCCAGGGTGTGCCTTTTGCGCGGGACTATGCCGGCTACCTTGATAATCGGTCATTTGGCGGAGCCCAGGTGGCGCGGACTTTTTATGCGCGCGGGCAAACGGGACAGCAGCTCCTTCTTGGTGCCTATTCCGCAATGATGCATCAGGTCGACGCACACACAGTGAAGTTCTTCGAGCGGAGAGAGATGCTCGACGTTGTCATGGTTGACGGCCAGGCAAGAGGAATTGTGGCGCGTAACCTTGTCAGCGGCGCCATCGAATCATACGTCGCCGACGCCGTCATTCTTGCCACGGGTGGATATGGCAACGTTTTCTATCTTTCGACCAACGCCAAGGCGAGCAACGCGACGGCAATCTGGCGGGCATATAAGCGGGGCGCGTTGTTTGCAAACCCATGCTTCACGCAGATTCATCCCACCTGCATTCCGGTTACGGGAACACATCAATCAAAACTCACCTTGATGAGCGAGAGTCTGCGCAACGACGGACGCATCTGGGTGCCGAAGAAGAAAGGAGACATTCGCCCAGCAAATGAAATTCCTGAAGAAGAGCGCGACTATTATCTGGAGCGGCTCTATCCTGCCTTCGGTAATCTTGTTCCGCGGGACGTCGCTTCTCGCCGTGCAAAGGAAATGTGCGATAAGGGTCATGGTGTCGGCTCCACCCGGCAGGCAGTGTATCTCGATTTTGCAGAGACGATACAGCGGAACGGGGTCGATTGGATCAAAGAACAGTACGGGAATCTGTTCGATATGTACAAAGAAATTACGGCGGAGGATCCATACAAAGTTCCGATGCGCATCTACCCGGCCGTGCATTACACCATGGGGGGGCTCTGGGTCGACTATAACTTGATGAGTACAATTCCGGGCCTTTTTGTCATCGGTGAAGCAAACTTCTCCGATCACGGTGCAAACCGCCTCGGTGCCAGCGCGCTCATGCAGGGTCTTGCGGATGGATACTTTATTATCCCGTATACACTGGCCGATTACCTCGCCACGCACAGCTTCAGGCCGACAAAAACCGATCACCCTGCTTTCATTGAGTCGGAGGCAGCACTGCAGGCGACCGTTAAGAAGTTTATGGCCATGAAAGGTAAACGAACCGTCGAAGAATTTCACCGCGAGCTTGGAAAGATCATGTGGGATTATGTTGGCATGTCCCGCAATAGAGATGGATTGAAAAAAGCTCTCGGTCTGATTTCCGATCTTCGTGAGGAATACGGACGCGAGGTTAAACTTGTCGGCAGTGCTGAGGACATTAACAATGAGCTGGAGCGTGCTCTCCGTGTTGCCGATTTCTTCGAATTGGGTGAATTGACCGCCTACGACGCCCTGCATCGTGAGGAATCGTGTGGAGGCCATTTCCGCGAAGAATACCACACCCCGGAGGGGGAGGCCAGACGCAATGACAAAAAGTTTTCATACGTTGCGGCCTGGGAATTCACAGGCGTCGGGAAGAAGCCTATCCTGAACCGAGAATCCCTTGTGTTCGAAGAAGTAAAGCCGACGCAAAGGAGCTACAAATAAGATGAAATGTGAAAAAGGAAAATGTAAAATGACAAATGAGAATTCAAGAGGGACGAACTTTAGTCTTGTTGGCAATTTTTGATTTTTTGTATGTAATTTTGATTTTTCATTTTTGATATTCGATCTATCTATGAATCTTACGCTGAAAATCTGGCGTCAGAAAAACAAAAATGCACGGGGGAAGTTTGTGACGTACACAGCAAAAAACATTACCCGTGATATGTCGTTTCTCGAGATGCTGGACATTCTCAACATCGAGCTTGTGAAGAAAGGGGAAGATCCGGTTGCCTTCGATCACGATTGCCGGGAGGGTATTTGTGGAAGCTGCGGCATGATGATCAACGGTCGGGCACACGGACCCGGTCGTGGGATTTCCACCTGCCAGCTCTTCATGCGCAATTTTGAGGATGGCGATTCAATTGTTGTTGAGCCATGGCGGGCCAGGGCATTTTCTGTGCTAAAAGACCTTGTAGTCGATCGAAGTGCCCTGGATCGAGTTATGCAGGCCGGGGGTTATGTCTCTGTGAAAACGGGAGGTGCACCTGATGGAAACGCGATTCCGATTCCCAAGCCGAACGCCGACGAGGCATTTGACGCAGCTGCCTGCATCGGCTGCGGCGCGTGTGTTGCGGTCTGCCCGAATTCATCCGCCATGCTCTTCGTGGCGGCGAAGGTTTCTCATCTCGCGTTGCTTCCACAGGGTCAGGTGGAACGACACGAACGCGTCCAGCGGATGGTCGCCGCGATGGATGCAGAGGGATTCGGACACTGCTCCAATACCTATGCCTGTGAGGCTGAATGTCCGAAGGAGATCTCCGTACAGCACATTGCAAGACTTAACAGAGAGTTTCTGAAAGCAAAGCTTGCCCCATAAGAGCCGTCTGCATCGATCTGTGGCATTCCACGTTTCTGCGGTCGGCTTTTCTTATCTCTGATCGTCGATGATCTGATGAGCGCGAAGTTGTTTATCGGTACCTGTGGTGGGAGCTGCCTGCGGGAGGATGATCACGGTGCTAATCGCTGAAGTGCCCAGGCTCGGTCGCCTCGCCGAACATAGAGGAGCCGGTCATGGAGTCTGTTTTCCCTGCTTTGCCAGAATTCGATCTTTTGTGGCTTCAAGCGGTAGCCGCCCCAGTGGGGTGGGCGGGGGACAATCTTATTCTCGTAGCGTTTTTCGATCTCCTGAAATCTTTTCTCCAGCTCCTGCCGGCTTCCGAGCACAGCGCTCTGTGCAGATGCCCATGCGCTGATCTGGCTGTCGCGCGGCCTCGTCTGAAAGTACTCGTCGGATTCCTGTTCCGAAGTTTTTTCTACAGTTCCTTCGATGCGGATCTGTCGCTTGAGTTCCGGCCAGTAGAACATCAGTTCTGCACGAGGGTTTCTCCCTAACTCCTCTGCTTTTCGACTGCTGTAATTCGTGTAGAAGACAAATCCATCTTCGTCGAACGATTTCAGGAGCACAACTCTGGCAGACGGCTTTCCATCTTTTGTTGCCGAGGCGAGTGTCATTGCATTAGGGAGATACGGCACCGCAGCAAGAGCATCATCGAACCATTCAGCAAACTGTTTGATAGGATCTCGGAGCGCATGCTGTTCATCAAGTATTTTCTCCACTGACGTTGGGTTTACCGGCTCGGACATGTTGATTAAAATAATAAATTATCGCTCATGTCGCAAGAAACAAAAAAAGGCGCTCCCAGCTCGGGACCGCCTATTCTATTTTAAGAAGAGAACGCTTACGACCTACTCCATGTAGGGGGCAATTTTTTGAAGGAATGTCTGCTTGGCACGTTGACCGATCATCATCTCAACGATCTTTCCTTCGCGGTTAATAATAAACGTTGTTGGAATAGCACGGATGTTGCCAAACAAGCGCTCGAGATCCCCATTATCAATGACAATCGGATAGGATATTTTGAGACTTTCAGCAAAAGCGTGCACGTCGTCCAGTACGGTTGCGCCTTTATCGACGGAGATGCCGAGCACTTTCACCCCCTTGGCGGAAAGTTCTTTGTGAATGGCCTCGAGATCAGGGATTTCTCTCCGACAGGGTCCGCACCATGTTGCCCAAAAATTGAAGACCGTTACCCGGTCGTGAAACTGATCGAAGGTTGTTCGTCGTCCTGAAGGAGTGGTCCAGGAGAAATTTGGGGCTTTACGGCCGCGTGATTCAACAGAAGCGATTTCAGAAACATTTCCTTTGTGTTTTGGCAGATTCTGAATAGTGGAAGAATTTTCCTTCGAGCCACACTCTCCAAGGAACCCGGACGCAATGATGCAGAGTATGGAAAAAGACAATCTCATTATCACCCCTCATTCTGGATATGAAAGGTAAGCGATGAGTTCCCCCTTATCTATGTCTGCCACAGCCGTGCAGAGTGTGTTGTCGACCATCCACATGACAATACTGCACTTCGGATGCTCACTCTGGACATACCACCCCGTGCGGAGCAATTCCTCTTTTGCAATCGCGGGGATGGTCAGCTCTTTTCCCTCAATCACCGTCGACATATCTACCTGATAAAGATAAATCACTTCGCCATCATGTTTGTACACAACATGTGCCAGAGGTTTCCCCTGGTAGCTCGACACAAGGCCGCCCATCAGCGTGCAGTCTTTCATCTGGGGTACTCTGACTTTATAATCCACTTTCCTGGCGAAGAATTTCCTCACATCAGCAACATTGTCGGAAGCAACCTCCGGCTTCAACGTGCCTGCCACGACTGCGTCAAAATTATTGAATGATTGATGGATGATATCATTGTCATCAGGCGAGGTATGCAGGTGGTGTGCGTTGAAGGGGAGCGAAACGAACAGGATCATGGCGAAAATGGCGATGAAGCTAACCGCAAGTGCTCCTCTGAATCTGGGCTGGGCGTACAGTTTCGAAATCCACGATGGCCAACTCGATATTCCACCTCTCGTCCCTGTTTCATCGAGTTGACTGATCTGGGAGATCATTCGTTTGGAAACGGCGTCGGGAGTGGTCTGGAGTCTCAGTGTTTGCTGAAGAAGCCTCTTCGTCAGCCGTTCCAATTCGAAGAGGTTCCTGCATCGCGCACACGTCTCAATGTGCGACTCAAACTTTCTCCCGGTTTCCGAATCAAGTCTCTTATCTACCGCCGGACTTATGAGTTCCTGGACTTCTTGGCAATTCACGTTATGCAACCGCACCAATCGTTATCAATGAAGTTTTCTTCTTTCCGAATATATTAATCTGGTTTTATGTAACCCCGCACTTTAGCGTACTCAAATAGTTTCGCTTGCAGCAGTTTTCTGCCTCGATGCAGGCGCGAGCGGACAGTTCCGATCGGGACGTCGACGAACTCGGCAATTTCTTCGTAGGTACATCCTTCGATGTCGGAGAGAATGACGGCGGTTCGGAAATCCTCCGGGAGTGACTCCAGGGCGCGGGCAACATCATCACTTAGTGCCGCACCGTACAGCTTCCTCTGCAGGTCAGTTTCATCTGCTGAATCGGCACGGATGACATTGTAGTAGTCCTGAATCTCATCATAGTCAACGGTGTCAGGCTCTTTCGTCTCTTTCCGATATCGATTGATGTACGAGTTCCGCAGTATTCGGAACAACCAGGCACGGATGTTGGTTCCTTTCTCATACTTGTCCCAGAATCGATAGGCTTTGAGATACGTCTCCTGGATCAAATCCTCAGCATCGTCGCGGCTGCCTGACATTCGCAGCGCATAGTTGTACAGCAAGTCCATGTGGGGAATCGCTTCCCGCTTGAACTCCTCGTGTTTGGTCTTGACGGTCGGCGAGGCGGCTAAAAGAAGTCCCGGAACCATAGAGTGAGGATCTTCGCTGAATTCCACGCTTCCCCAAGAGGCGGCGTGTCGCCTTTCTCCCCCGCAACGGCAACGAGGGAGGGGGAATGTCCCGAAGGGATTCCTTCGGAGTTAATTTGCCCAACAACATACGAAAAACTCCCATGAGCCGCAAGACACGGACTCGAAGCGCATTGACGCAACAGGGAAGCCGCATCTCGCGGCTTCATTGAGGGAAAAACTTGGGCCATGGAAAGGGCTTACCAAGCAAAAGCGATCTCTCCGGAAGTGCTGTTTCACCTCCGTCAATCTCTCTGAGGCCAACAAAGGTGTGCAAATCTCCGATATCAGCCAGCACTGGTGTTTCTTCTGTGTGCGTATCGACCTGATAGGAAATGCCGAGATCGGCTTTGATCAATTCTCCATTTGAATGTTGTACACGAATATTCCGTATAAGGAGGTCGTAGGCTTGTTTTCCGTTGAACGGCAATGACTCATAGAGCGAAACATCGGCGCGCGCGTACTCACCCGTCGCGATGGCATGCAGCCCGGCGAGAATTCCCACGGCATTCAGCCGACGTATGAATTGCTTTTCGGGATCGTTAAAGATGTGACCTGATTCGATAAGCAAGGTGCTCGTGCCCCACCTCTGCATGTTGTCGCCGAATGCCCGAAGTTCAAACGTGTCATCGTAACGGGCGACCTTGTGCGGAAAGATGAGGTTTATGGATTCAACAAGAAAAGCTGCGAGATGCTTTGCACGCCGGTGGATTTGATTGTCTGATTTTTTTCCATTGGTGGCGGGCGCAAGCAATGCAATGGCAGTCAGATTTTTCGAAGTTCCAACCGTACTGAGCTCCTGGTCGTGCAGGTTAAATCCGAAGTCCGGTTTGAGTTCCTCATGAAGATTCTTGAGAATTCGTGCCTCCGGTGTCTGCAGCGCGAGCGCGTCACGGTTCATGTCGATGTGCTGGGCGGTTCGGCGTTGAAATCGTGCTGCTCCGTCGGGGTTGAGCATAGGAAGGAACAGCAGATGAAGGGATGAACGAATTACTTGTGCAGGTCCATCATCAGGATGCAGGGCGAAGTAATTCAGAATATCGGCAATAGCCATCGTAGCGGTTGATTCGTCGCCGTGCATTTGCGACCAGAGGAGGACCTTGGTGCCGCCTGCCCCCGCTGAAATCGAGCGGATTGGCCTTCCCTCAAACGAGCGGCCGAGTTCACGAGAAGCAAGAACATTCGGACACCGCTCGATGATGCCGTCCAGAATGGCCAGGAACGATTCGGGAGAGAATTTCCTCACCGCGAGCTTTTCGACTTTCCATGAGGGGTAGGTCGTGTCAAGGCCGCGCGCAACCGTCTCGGTTTTTTTCACGGGACGACCAGACGTAAGCCGTTTTGGATTCCCTACTTCAAAAGGATCATCTTCCTGTTTTGCACAACCGCGCCGGCGTAGATGCGATAGACGTAGACGCCTGAAGCCACGGGGCTGCCAAACCTGTCCCTTGCGTCCCAGGTCACTGACCGCATCCCGGGCGATTGCAGTTCATCGACCAGTGTTTTCACCTCGTGGCCCAGGAGGTTGCAAACCTTAATAAGTACATGACTCTCTTTTGGCACGTCGTACCGTATCGTCGTTGTTGGATTGAATGGGTTTGGATAATTCTGATGTAAGGCAAACGCTGCAGGGGTAGGAACATCGTCTTCAACCCCAACCGGGGGAGTGTAATTAATGGTCAGCATCGGCCGCGCGCCAGGGACAGAGTTTTCCCGCGTATCGAATCGTTTCGACGTGGGGAAGGTGCTCTCGTTTCCCAGGACTACCCATCCAAAGTTTGTGGATGCCGAGTCGAGCCAGGCTTGGGCGTCGCTTACTAATGCAGGCGTTGAAGCCCACGTGTAGACGCCGAGCCCGGAAACTTGCTGGGTCGCGCTGGGCGCCGCAGCAAAGTCGCCACCTGCGCTGCTCCAGAACGATGTATTAAAGAACGTGTGTATCCATGTTGCGTCCCCCGGCGTTGAAGGAGCACCGCTGCCGCTGCCAACGGATGTCCCCTCCCCCCAGTCGGCCAATGCACGGTGCAACGCTATGGTCTGGGTTCCTGAGATCGTTTGGGACATGTTGAGCCTCAAGGTGAGGCTCAGAATGGTGGCACCGGTAGGAACGTTCCCCGCAACATCGAACGCAATGAGTCCGCGCCTGATCAACGTTTGACCAGTTAGATTGACTCGACCAACAAAGAAGGACCCCCCAGCCCCGTTGCTCAGTGCGCCGGTAGCGTCTTCGTAGAGGGTGTTATCTTTGCTGGCCCCGATCGTGACCTGGTTCTGTGCAAGTACAGGAGATATCATGCAGGACGCAAAAAGCATGATGGCCAGGGCGCTCAACGCCGCGTTATGCAGGGGTCTTCCAATTCTTCTCCTCTTTCCAATCATGATTATTCCCTTTCCAGGATGTTAATGAGGGGATGGTATTGAGTTACGTTTTCTGCTGTTTTTTCTTTGCCGCGGGAAACAGAATGTTATTGAGGATAAGTCGATATCCTGGTGAATTCTTATGCAGCCGCAAGTCCGTCGGCGGGTCGCCGACGGCGTGCTGGTAATCCTCCGGGTCGTGTCCACCGTACCATGTGAACGTGCCGCGACCGAGATTTCCATGAATGTAGCGGATTTCTTCCGTGCCTTGCTTTTCCGCCAAAATCGTAACGGTCTTTTTGATCAAACTTTTCTTGAAGTTGGTTGTTTGTCCGAGGAATCCGTGGATGATGTTTGCGTGGTTTTGCGTCAGCATGGTGGGGACAGGATCGTATTTTGCCGAAAATTCAAACAGGGTGAAGTAATCCGATTCGGGATGAAGCATACCCACACCCAACAAGTCGCTCGGAGGAATATCAATGTCAGAATACTCGTAGCGCAAGGGATTTTTTTCCAGGGTAAAGTTTTCAAAGGCGAGTGTTTTCGTAAAATCGAGTTTCTTCTGTGCGCCAGGATCCGGCGGATCGCCATCGTACATGACATCGCAGATGTCGGCTTTCTCTGCTGCAAGAGCAATATCGTACGAATCGGTCGCTGAACACATCGCAAACATGAATCCTCCCGCAGCCATGTACTCCTTGATGGCACGGGCAACTGTCTTCTTCATTTCGGAAACCTTTTTGAAGCCAAGTTCTTTTGCCTTCCGCTCACTCGTGACTTGCTGTTCGACGTACCACGGAGCGTTGGCGAACGAGGCATAGAATTTTCCGTACTGCCCCGTGAAGTCCTCGTGGTGTAAGTGCAGCCAGTCGTATTGATGCAGCTTTCCCGTCACTACCTCGTCGTCCCAGACCTTTTCATAAGGAATCTCCGCATACCCCATCGCAAGTGCGACGGCATCGTCCCATGGGCGGAACGTCGGCGGCGCGTAGACAGCAATCTTCGGTGCTTTCTCAAGGCGCACAACATCCATGTTGTTGTTTTCACCTTGAACTTCGGCGTACACCTGGGCCGCTTGCGTTCCGCTAAGTCGCTCGAACGATACACCACGGATGCGGCACTCCGATGCTGCAACCTCGTAGGCGTCTAACATGAACGAGCCTCCGCGGTAATTCAACAGCCAATCGACTTCAGTTCCTTTCGTGAGCGCCCAATAAGCGATGCCATAAGCTTTGAGATGGTCCGTTTGCGAGAGATCCATCGGGATAAGAATCTTGCCCTGTGCGATGAGTAAGGAACTTTGAAGGAGGAACAGAGCCCCAAAAGCAACCCACATTCCTATTCTTTGTTTCATCGGTCCCGCAATCTGCATTCCAGAATCCGAATTCACAAACTGTCTCCTCTCAACTCTCGGATTCTTTTCCTTGCTTCCTTCGCGTACATGGAATTCGGAAATTTTTCAAGGAGCGACTGATACACGGCGATTGCTTTGAGTTTGTCGTTAAGTTTCCATTGGTAAACGTGCCCGATTTTCATCTGTGCCTTATCAAGCAGAATGCTCTCTGGAAACTGGTCGATCAGTAGCGTGTACGCGCTGATCCCGTCGGTGTAGCGTATCATGGCAATAAGAATATCCGCCATCAGCATGAGCGTTTCATCCGCCAACTGCGATTGGGGATATTGTTTTTGAATAGATTCAACAATCAGAAGGGCTTCCGGAAGTTTTCGCTGGCGGATAAACATGATCGCTCTCGCAAGTTCCTTCAATTCGGTCCCGGATTTGGTCGAATTCTCCTCAAGGAATATCAGAAGCGACAGGGCATCGTTGGCAACATCCGAGTCTGGATTCCTTGTCAATTCCTGCAGGAGCCTTGTCGCTTCTTGAAAGTTGCCCTGGAAGAACTCAACCTCGGCAACGCGGTTTTGCGCGATTTCTTTTGTCTGTGGAACCACATCTCCAGAACTCAAGATCGACCGATATTGCCTGGCCGCGTCATCAAGATCTCCCTTTACAAGCAGCGCATCACCAAGAAGGATCGCCGCATGGGCAAGAGTTGTGCGGAATCTCCTGTATCCTCGCTCCAATTGCCGTAACGTTGTGATAGCATCGTCAATGTTGAATAATCGTTCAACCTTGATTGTGGCAATGCGGTACAGTGCCCGCGCCGCGAGTTCAGTGCCCGGGTATTCCTGAACCACGTTTGTATATGCAGCAATGGCTTCGCCATATCGCGATTGAGTTTCGTTCGTTCGAACCTCTGAGGGCCCGAAGGGATCGCTTCCGCGACCGAAGGCAATAAGGTTTGATCCAAGCTGAAGTGAGGCACTATCCCCCGGAGCAACGGATTCTTCGATCGTGGAGGCATAGCCAAACTTTGCCACGGCAAGTCGGTCGAACGCTGGATATTTTTCGATAAGCATTTTGAACGCCGTGGTTGCAGTCGGAAACGCTTTTTCTTTCAAGGCACGCTCGGCAAACGAACATATCTCGCGCCCTCCTGCCTTTGTCCACTGGTCGATCCGGACGTATACATCAAATGCTTTTTCGAATTGTTTCCCTTCCATGAGAAGCCAGGCCAGGAGCTGATGGATTGCGATAATCTCCGTGTTTGCTCGCGACGCATTCTCCACAACAATAGTGGCGGCGCTAAGTCCATCCGAACGGTTGGTGTAGCTTGCCATCCGGGATTGAACAAAGGGCAGCTGGGCGGGACTCTGGCGGATGAGGATGAGATACTCCCTAGTTGCATCGGCGTAGCTCATCATCATGGCGTAGAGGTAGGCCAGATCGGCGGCGAAGAGGAACGGGTCACCGCATTCGGAGCGTCCTCGAAGATAAAAATCAATGGCGGGGTCAAGCATTCGACTTTCTATGGCTGCATTTGCGACAACCCGGTAGGTGTTCGGGTTCCGTCTGTCGATATTAATAGCCCGATTCCACGTCGAAAGCGATTTTTCGTTTTCTTCAGCCCGCGCGTACACAATTCCGAGTTGCGCCATCACCGTAATGTCGTTTGGGCGGAATCGCAGCTGCGTCTGGATCAGGTGCACGGCGTCATCGTAACGCTTGAGCTGGAGGAAGCAGCGCCGCAGGGATTCGTACAAGACAATGTTCGTTGAATCGTTCTCGTAGAGCTCTGTGTAGAGCTTGACCGCTTTTTCCCAATCGTTGTTTCGCTCGGAGCTTTGCGCGAGTCCAAACTTGAACTCAACTTCACGCTGCTGCGCAAAGATCGCATTCGTTATGACCAGTGGCACTATGAGGAGCTTCAGAATTGTTCTCACGGTTTCCAATATACGAAAAAATGACATTTTTTCAATAGCTGAGATGTTCGACTTGAGGAAAACCCGATTTTCCTCAGACCATACATTGTTTGGCAGTGTATTCGTTCGAACAGATCTTAGCTCGGATAGGCAATTCCCGCATCAATAATATTTCTGAAAAAGCGGCATCTCCACGCTTCTGCATTCCGCTTCTTAGCGAGAGTTCCTGCTCCTCAGGATTCCGCTCATTGGCGGGATTTCAGAAGGCGGAACCAGAAAGCGGAACTTGCCCTTAAGCAACGGCTGACCCAGCAGAGCAGGAGATTGGTCGTTGTTTGATTTACTCCCTCAATTTGCGTAACTTGTTTTGAGAAGAGCGCCCTTCGTTGGGCTTCGCTATTTCTTGATTCCCATAAGGAAATGAAAACCGTCGCAATACTTGGTTCAACAGGGTCTATTGGCCGGAGCAGCCTGGAGGTGCTCGCGAAGTTTCCGGACGACTTTCGCGTCGGCTGTCTTGCCGTCAGGAAAAACATTGACCTCCTCCAGAAGCAAATTGAGCACTTCAAGCCCGCCAGTGTCGCTGTTCTCGATGAGTGTGCTGCATCCGACCTCCGGAAATTGACCAATGGAAGTGTTCGAATCTATGCCGGCGATGACGGACTCCTGGAGCTCATCGGCAACGAAGATGTGGATATCGTCATAAGTTCCTTTGTCGGATTTGCGGGACTTAAGCCAACTATGCGGGCGGTCGAAGCAGGCAAAACGGTGGCGATTGCCAATAAGGAAACCCTCGTTGTCGCAGGAGAGATTATCATGAGGTCGGCGCGACAGCACCACGCTCGCCTTATACCTGTGGATAGCGAGCATAGTGCCATTCTGCAATGTTTGACAGGCGAAAACCGGAGCAAAATCTCAAAGCTCATATTGACTGCCTCGGGCGGCCCGTTTCTAAACTTGGAGAAGAATGACTTCGATGCAATTTCAGTAGAGGCTGCGCTGAAACATCCAAACTGGAGAATGGGAGACAAGATTACTATCGATTCAGCGACCTTGATGAACAAAGGTTTGGAAGTGATCGAAGCGCACTGGTTGTTCGAGCTCCCCCCTGAAAAAATAGAAGTTGTGATTCACCCTCAGTCAATCATTCATTCGATGGTGGAATTCGTCGATGGCTCCATCAAAGCTCAGATGGGTGTTCCGGATATGAAGATACCTATTCAATATGCCCTGACCTACCCCGATCGCGCAGAATCGTTCTATCCAAGGATAGACTTTTCCGATTTGAGGGAAATGACTTTTCTTAAGCCCGATCTGGTCAAATTCGAATGCCTGCCGCTGGCATACCGGGCGCTTGAGGCGGGGGGAACGGCCCCTGCCATTCTTAATGCAGCAAATGAAGTTGCCGTAGAGCGATTTCTCGCCAGGAAGATCAAATTCACAGATATCCCTCGACTCATTCGCGAAGCACTGGATCACGTTCCGACCAAAGCATCGCCGGACTTACCCGATATTAGTGAGGCTGACTGTGCGGCCCGGGCTTTTGTTAACGGCCTGAGTGCAGATCTGAACTAACCTCCGGATGTAAACCTGAAGCGGAAAGCATTACATGGAGCTTTTTAATACCATCTTTTATTTTGTTATCACGATTGGCATTCTCGTCTTCGTGCACGAGTTCGGACATTTTCTTGCCGCCAAGTTGACCGGCATGCGCGTGGAAAGGTTTTCGATTGGTTTCCCTCCCAGGGCTTTCGGCAAGAAGGTTGGGGACACCGACTACTGTGTTTCCTGGATTCCTATCGGCGGGTATGTGAAGATTGCCGGCATGATTGATGAAAGTTTTGATACGGAATTCCTTCAGTGCGAACCACAGCCATGGGAATTTCGTGCAAAACCCCTCTGGGCTCGCGTCGCGGTGATTTCAGCAGGCGTCATCATGAATATCCTCCTTGCCATCGCGATTTTCTGCGGGATAAACTATTCCCAGGGGAAAAGTCTCCGAGAAACGACGGAGATAGGATACGTTATACCCGAGAGTGCGGCAGAAAGGGCAGGGCTTCGCGCCGGTGATAAGTTTCTATCCGTTGACGGGAAGCTCGTCACGCATTGGGACGAAATCCCGGCGGTTATCTATCTCGAGAACGTCGGGCACGATGTCACGCTGGAGATCGAGCGTGGGGGACATCGACAGATACTGGAGCTTCCGAAACGAAGTATTTCGGATGTTGCTTCTGAACGCTTCGGGATTCTTCCTGCACACACCATTGCAGTCATTGGGAACGTCGAGCCCGGGAAGCCGGCGGACAAACTCGGACTGCGGCCGCGCGATATCATCCTGTCGTTGAATGGGATTTCCATCTTCAACGCAACACAGGTGATCCAGATAATCCGGACAAATTCCAGTAAGGAAATTGCCGTGGCTTGGAAACGAGGCGAGGAGCTGTTCAGAGGAACTACGGTTCCAAATGACGAAGGCAGAATAGGCATAACAGTAGAGAGCCGTTATATCGGTCCGACCAAGCATATTCAATACACTATTCTCGGTGCGCTCCCTGAGGGGATCAAAGACATTGTCCAGGCGAGCGCTCTTTTTTACAAATCGATCCTTCACCTCGTAACAGGTAAAGCATCCTTTGCCCAGTCCTTTGGGGGGCCGATCAAGATAGCCCAGATCGCCACACAATCGGCTGAAGTCGGTCTGACGAGTTTCCTCGCGTTCATGGCTCTTCTGAGCATGAGTCTTGCTATTCTGAATATCGTTCCCTTTCCGGCACTGGATGGTGGGCACCTTATGATGATGCTCGTAGAGGGCATAATCGGGCGCGAGATTCCCCAAAAGGTGAAACTCGTGATCCAACAGGCCGGATTTGCAATTCTATTGGCGTTCATGGCGTTTGTGATTTACAACGATATTGTGAACTTCTGATTGGGTAGGGTGACAGATATCACGTGATATTGTGACCTGAAGAATTAGCTTTAGGCGGCTTGAAGTAGGGTCGTCTCTGGCTTGACAAAGCATTACAAAATGCGTATACTTTTTCGAACCAGATCGGCGGAAACAGAACCACGTGTATCTATCATGTAGAGAGGAGGGTTCTTTGCACAGCATGAAAGACAAAACCTCGATTGTCAAACCCCCTTTGAGGGGAGGGGGATTGCTGCTTGTTTTATGTTTCACTCTCAATTGCGCGTACGCGCAGCTCACTCTTACGGGGATTCCTGCACCAATCCAATCATTGTCTCCCGCGCAGCTCGATTTTGGAAATGTGCAAAATTCCAGTTGGATGTTCACCTTACAGATTACGAACAATTATACTCGTGATACGACCGCTCAATTGGCCGGCGAATTCGTAATCGCGCTTGCCGATGGTCGTCGATACGAGTCTCCCCCTGCGGTTACGCTCCGGACCGCTCGGTTTAGCGTGCCCTCCCTCGGAAGAAGCGTGACGAACCTCGACATAGGACCCGGCGCGGGGCTAATCGGACTTGAGTCCCATGAGTTCTCTTCTGAAGCAGAAAACACCGTTCGCGAAACAGCACTCTCAACGGGCCAAGTCCCGGCCGGCAGGTATACATTGAACCTGTGGCTGGTTGATTTCGCCGGTCAGCCGCTGCCGGCCCCGTCGAACAGGGTAACTATTGTGTACGACATTCCTAATCTCTCGCGCGTTGAGCTGCTTTCTCCCCGGGACGGAGAAGAACTATTCGGGGTTCTTCCCTTCTTCGAGTGGTTGTTTAACGGTGACGTAACTTTGAAAGTGGCCCGTCTCGCCTCCGGACAGTCGCCCGAAGACGCACTATCAACGACCCCGCTTCAATTGCAGGTGGATTTACAGGGGCAGTCATCCTATCAGGTCCCTGTGGGCGGACGGCCGTGGGATCCGGGCGATTATGCATGGACCATTGAGGGCCATCGCAGAGGAGGTGGAGATGTGCGGGCTCAGATTTGGCGTTTCAGGATCGGGTCGTCTGCAAGTACGGCGGCGACAGGGAGTACAGGAGTCCTAAACCAACTGCAACAACTTCTCGGGCCTGACTTTCAGTCTATTATGGATCAACTGGGCCTTCAGAACATGAATCCCACGGGAAAATTCTCGTTGAACGGTCAAGTGGTAACCCAGGCGCGATTGCTGGAGCTTGTGAATCAACTGATGCGTAATCGGGACCGCATCATCAGTGCAACGGTCGAATAGATTTCGAAAAGGAGGAATTTTTTCCGTGAACACACTCGTAAGCCGTGCAGCTATCGCATGCGTGATCCTTTGTACCACTCTGTTGCTTGTCGGTGCGACCAACTTCTCGGAACCGACGGCAGCGATTGCCGTGGTGAGCAAAGTCGTTCAGGAGGTCTCCAAGAAGGTTGCTGCCGGTGATTGGACGAAGGCAACAAAAGGAGACGCCTTGTCTTCAGGAGATGAAGTTCGGACGGGAGAAAAATCTATTGCGGTCGTCAAGTTTAAAGACAATAGCATTCTCCGTGTGCGTGAAAAAGCGGAGCTGAGGATCCAGGGGGAAGTCGTCGGGAGTACGTTGGCAAAATCAGTCCATATCAACCGTGGTGTGGTAGGATTCGAAGTGACCAGACAGGAGAACGAAAAGTTTACCTTTACTTCACCCACTTCCGTTGCTTCGATACGTGGAACAAAGGGAGCGTTCGAGACGGAGTCAACGGGAGATGACCTCATTGTAACCGCCGGACTTGTCAATCTGCTGAATCTCATATCGAACAGGGATGTCAATGTTACGGCAGGTGAAACGGGCACGTCGCGGCCGGATGGGTCGGTTAACAAACGGCCCTCAACGCCCCAGGAGCGGGATAGAGCCGTAAATGCATTACGCGCTGGCGACGATACGAGGCAAAATGAACTAAAGATCGAGTTGCGGGATCCGCGGGGTAACACACGCGACCTGAAAATCCGGTATCGCGAATAATGTCGCTATAATCTTCATAAACTTGGGAGGTGGCACGGCGAATTAGAAAACCCTTAAGCAACGCATTGTCCCATTTTCTCACCACCTCTATGACGGACCTCCTCTGCCAGCGTAGGTACCTTCTGCCTGGTCTTCTCGTTGGAATACTTACCTGTGCCCGCTACGAAGCTGCCTTTTCCCAGGTCAGTGATAAAGTTTCGTCCATCACCACCAGCGAGGCGAAAGCAGGTGAACCCCTCACAATCAGTGCCGACCTGGTTAAGACCATCTCATTCGACAAGATTAATCTCGCTTACCGTCAATTCGGGCAAACTGAATACAGGCAGACCGAGATGTCCGTAGCCAACAACGTGGCTTCTGTGACCATCCCCGGCCGAGACGTTCAGCCGCCGTTCCTGGAGTATTATTTTCTCCTTTATGTACAGGGAAGCTCTATTCCTGAGACATATCCCATCGAGAATCCTGAAAATCATCCGTTGAAAACTGTTTTGCGCCCGGGTGAAGAGAGGGACGGGGAAATTCTGGTCCTCAGTCCTGAGAAGGGCGAGCGACTCATTCCGGGCGACCTGTTCATATCCATTTCATTACTGCGCGCAAGTTCGGCTGTGGATAGGAAGCGGACAAAAATCTTTATCGATGAAAACGATGTGACCACGGGAGCAGTCTTCAGCGACGAGCTGATCATCCTCCGTCCCGAAAACCTTGCTCTTCCGCTTAAGGATGGAGACCACACGATGCGGGTCGTCCTCTATGACAACAGTGGAAATCTTTACCATTCCTTGACCTGGCCGTTATCCACAGTCTCCTCAATGGAAGCGGTAACAGTCCTTCCCTTTATCTATAACGCTTCCATTTTGCTGGAATCAAGAAATGAGACCATAGGAGGCAGCACGCAATCGTACAACCGGAGCAACCTCACAAGCTCCGCAACATATGGGGATTTTACCCTGAGGGGAAGGCTGTACGTAACAAGTGAAGAAAAGGATTTTCGGCAGCCGCAGAACCGTTTTTTCATTGGCCTCGAATCGCCCTGGGTCAGAGCGGGATACGGTGATAGCTATCCGGCGTTTCCTCGATTGATTATGGAAGGGAAGCGACTCAGGGGTTTGACCGGTACGCTCTCCCTCGGTTTCTTCAACCTGGAAGCAGGCCTCGGCCAGGTGGTAAGGAAAATTGAAGGCGACACCGTCAGAACATTTCTGCAAAACGATACACTGGCATTTCAAATGGCCACAAATCCAGTTGTGCCTTATGACACAACCGGGTCACCGGATCGGTGGGCAGAGATTCGCTCAGGGTCATTTACTCGAGAGCTTTTTGTCGTCAGACCGAGCTTTGGTAAGGGTGAGAATTTCCAGCTTGGATTTTCCTATCTGAAATCGAAGGATGATATCGGTTCGATCAAGTACGGTGTTACTCCACAAGAGAATTTGGTTCTGGGTTCCGACGTGCTGGTTGCTGTCGATAATCACAGGTTTGAACTGACCGCTCAGGCGGCGTTCAGCGCGACCAACAAGGACATCTCAACAGGAAACATTACCGATGCGGAAATCGACAGGCAATTCACGGGTTCTGATTCGGTCCAGAAAAGGGAAGACTTCCGAAGCATCCGGGATAAGCTCTCGCGATTCATGACGATCAATACCAACATTGTTCCTCTCTCCCTCACAAACCTCACTACGCTCGCCTACGAAGGTGCCCTCACGCTCAGTTATCCTTCTAATAACTATTTTAGGTTTTCGTATCTAAGGCGTGGGCCTGCTTATGAATCGTTCGGGCAAACGTTTGTCCGCACGGATGTGCGGGGGTTTACCGTTTTTGACCGTGTTCGCCTGATGGAAAATCAATGGTTTATTTCGGGAGGGTTTGAACGGCTTGAAGACAACCTGGGTCAGACAAAACCTGCCGCGACGATCTTTACGACATTCAATGCGACGGTTTCGTACTACCCGCGCACTGATTTTCCCAATGTTACCGTGGGTTACGTCGGCGCAGTGAATGACAACGGTCTTGGCGGACTTGATCCGCTGGGCGCCGACAGCCTCCGCGCTCGATCCGGGATTGAGGATCGAAACAGTCGCGTTTACGTGCAAGTGGGACATGATTTTGGCTCGAGTGTTCGTCATTCTGCGGCCTTGAGCCTTGGACTTGCCACGCGCGACGATAAGACGTTCCGCGATCAGGATGCGAAAAATACAACCGTTTCACTATTCGTATCATCTACGTACGAAATTCCCCTCCAGACTACAGCAGGCATTACCGTGAATCTCAACAGGAGCGCCCAGTTCATAAGCATCGGGAACACCGCTTCAACCGATTTCAACTACACCACGCTGCTGCTTAATGCTCAATATCGGCTGATGGAAGAGAAACTTCGACTCGGCGGAACAATGAGCCCGACGTTTGGAGACTTACGGCGTGTTGTTTATGACGCAACTGCTCAATACTTCATCTTGCGCAACATGAGTCTTCTTTTTCAGTTTGGTGTCTATCAGAACATAGGTCTCAGAAACGACGTCGTTTGGACGCTGATGTTCCGATTCGACGTTTAACGAGTCCATAAAACGATGCCCGGAGGAAAGCCTCGAAAGAAGAAAACCCTAAAAGACTCACTGAACCAGCTTGCCATTAGCGCTGCACTTGCCGCCGTCGTTTTTTTCTTCACGCAGGACTTTCCCTTCGAATTTTCACCCCTCAAACGATTAGAACTCTCCACGATTGATTACCGATTTCGTCTGCGTGGTGCGTTGCCCTTACCGGCAGATTCCCTGAAAGTCGTCATCGTTGAAATCTCTGAGGAGTCGTTTAAGTCGCTCCCGGGCAAATGGCCCTGGCCGCGCTCGTACTACGCCCGGCTTGTGCGGAACCTTAAGCGTGCAGGAGCTCGTGCAGTCGGCATCGATATTGTTTTTGATGCAGGCGATGCCGTCAATCCGGCGAACGATGAAGAACTGCGAAAAGCTATCCGGGAAACCGGAAACGTTGTACTCGCAGGCAAGACGGAGATAAGCACCGGGCAATACACAATTATGAGAGCCAGGGAAAATTACAGCAACATCTTTTTTGAGGTTGACAGTTCCATCGGCGTTGTCTATGTGCGTAACGACGATGACGGAGTGTACAGGAGATACCAGCCCTTTGCCGTCGATCCGGCCTCTCAGCGGCGGATTCCTACGTTCTCCTTCGCCGTCTTGAACAAAGTCTTCGGCAAACCTCCGCTCGATGTCGCCCTGAACGTCCCGGGCGAATTCATCTATGGGGAGCGCCGGATTCCGAAATTCGATGACGCTTCAACGTTGATCAACTATTATGGTCCTGACAGAACATTCCGCCGCATAAAATTTGCGGATGTGATCGATGATCATGAATTTACTACCCGCGAGGAGCGGGAAAGCGGGGAGGAGATCAATACTTTTGACGATCCTGAATATGGTTACCTCTACGATGGAACCTTCGCCGGTCAAGTTGTTCTCGTTGGTCCGACGATGCCGGAGTTTAAAGACCTGTTTCCAGTGTCGATCGGTCAGGGAAAACAGGAAGGGGACAATCTGATGTACGGGGTGGAGATCCACGCAAACATAATTCAAAATGTCCTCGACGCTAATTTCTTGCGCAAGGAACCGAGATGGGTGGAAGTGCTTCTCGTTCTGGTATTCTCCATCCTCACATTCTTTGCCAGCACCAGGCTCAAAGAAATCAAGTTCCGGTATCAAGGACTCAAAGAGTTTCTGGGGGCTCTCGTGATGATAACTGAACTTGCCCTCATCGGGTTCGCTTCGGTGATACTTTTCAGCGATTATGCCTACCTTGCTACTCTCGTAAGCCCGTCGCTTTCCGTAGTCATCGGTTTTGTCGGTGCTACCGCCTACAACTACGTGACTGAGCGCAGGCAGAAGGTGTTGATCAAAGGCATGTTCAGCACGTATGTGAATCCCACTGTGGTCAATCAGCTTATCGAGCATCCGGAACGATTGCGACTGGGGGGAGAGCGCAAAGAACTCACGGTATTATTCAGCGACATCGCAGGCTTTACGACGATATCAGAGAGCATGCAGCCTGAAGATCTCGTTGCGCTGCTCAACGAATACCTTTCGGCGATGACGGCGATAATCTTTGCAAATGGGGGCACGCTCGATAAATATGAAGGAGATGCGGTTATGGCATTTTGGGGTGCCCCGGTTCCACAATCGGACCATGCTCTTCGGGCGTGTCGTGCTGCTCTTCAAATGCAGGAGGCACTCGTAGGAATGCGTGAAGGGTGGAAGGAAGGAGGAAAACCTGATATCGACGTGCGGATTGGCCTGAGCACAGGCATTATGGTGGTCGGCAATATGGGAGGCACGAGGAGGTTCGATTACACAGTTATGGGCGATAGTGTCAACCTCGGCTCACGGTTAGAGGGCGCGAACAAAGAGTATCGCACGAAAATCATGATGAGTGAAATAACCCACCGGCACGTGAGAGAGCAGGTCGTTTCTCGCCAGCTTGATCTCCTCGTCGTCAAAGGGAAAACGGAGCCGCTGGCCGTCTATGAGCTCGTCGGGTTGATGAATGATACCGTATCGCCTGAGTATCGGGAGTTTTTGGGCATCTACAACCGGGGATTGCAACAATATCGGAAACGGGAATGGCAGGTGGCGGTACAATCATTCCGCAAGGCGTTAGAAATCCTGCCGGACGATTATCCTTCCTTGATGTATATTGATCGTGCCAGGACCTACGAGGAGACGCCTCCTCCTCCCGAATGGGATGGTGTCTATGTTCTCAAAACAAAATAGACTCAGGGCTCGAGTGATCCAAGAACAGCCTCCTGGAGGTTGAACAATCCCATAAGCTGGTGCCGGCTGAACGTGTCTTTGGTCGGAAGAGCAACGGATTCAAAATACCTGTTGCGAATCGCGAAAACCGCGACCCCCCTTGGCACACCTTGTTTGTCATGAACATACTCGTAGCGGCAGAAACTCTTTCCTTGCACGGTGAACTCTCGGGGTAATGAAGTTATCTGAGCGTTCGGCTCTTCGGCCTGTTTGAGACGAAAACTCAACTCTGCCAACATGGAGAGGCCAACCTTGTCGATGTGATTTGCCGCATCCCGATCAGGGAAGATTTCCTGGAAGGCAAGTGTAGCCGCATAGTCCTCACGTACGAGCCAGCTTGAGAGATGTGGGGCAACCTCAATGTCGGTCGAAACGAACCATCCCTTCGGAACGCGACCATGCAATACTCCGTCGGCTGATTGAAATGTTTCGTCGGTGAGAGGGAAGTCGATCCGGCGCGTTGGAGCTGCACAGGAGGCAACGATGAGAACGAGCGGAAGGAGACGCCATTGATGCAACATCACGATTTACTCGATGCCTCGCGCGAATTGTTCTGCTTCGAGAATAAATGTGAGGGATATCCGGTGGGTATTTCCGAGCTGGTTCGTGCCGTCGAATTTTGCAAACGAGTAGTCGATGTTGAACTTTGGGAGGCGAACCCCGGCACCGAGATTGAGTGAGCCGATGTCGCTGTAGCCGACGCGGAGTGCGACGAGATTCCGAAAATCGAATTCCAATCCGCTGTGCAAATCTAAACTCAATGCGCCAAGATGTGCGTTGGAAGCATATTTGCGGTTTTCGAATCGAAAATCGATGTCGATAGCAGGAGCGAAGCGGCCACCGAAAGCATCGATGAAGTATGCTGAGCCTACCTTCAGTGTCGGCGCGATCAGCTCCTTTGTCCCCGTGTTCCAGGCAACGAGAGTGGTAGTGATGTCCTGGAAATTTGCCCCGACGATAAAATCCTCCGTGAACCGATACTGGACACCGATGTCAAACCCAATGCCGGTTGCAGAGGCTTCCCCGAGTTCCCGACGGATCAGCTTGAGGTTCGCACCATAGGAAAAGTCCTCGCTCGACCGCTTCGCATAAGTGAAAAACAATGCCCAGTCGGCGGCATTGAAGTACGTAATCCTGCTGTCATCGAGTTCGTTGAGTTCTGGTAGGCCGTTATTATTTTGATCGATCCATGCGCCGTTGCGCGTGTCGGGGATGCCATCGACACCCAGGCGGATAACGCTCAATCCCAAACTTGCCGTAGGCCCCATCGGGAGAGCTATCGCGCCGTAATCATAGTTCACGAGGCTCCCGAAGCGTTCGTCGTGCATGAGAGCTACTTGAGGGTAGTTAATGTGTGCAAGACCCGCGGGATTCCAGTACCCGGCAGTGACGTCGTTGGCGAGTGCAGCGTACGCTCCCCCAAGGCCAAGAGCCCTTCCGCCCACGCCTATCGCGATGAATTCTCCTGCGTATTTTCCCACAGATGTGCCCGCAAGCAGGGGGCATGCACATGTCGCTAAGGCGGTTATGACGAATCCCAGGCGCCGCTTCATTGCTTTCCTCCGATAAGTAACCGAACGTAATATTGACAAATGAGCGTTGAAAGTCAAGAATTCTTCACGTACAGAGGTAGCAATTACTCGATCGGTTCAGCTCCGAGTTCCCGCTTGAGCGCTGCAATAATCGGGTGTTCGTGGTGGGATGTTGTGGTTTGTTCGACTGGAGGTGCGAGGATCGTTTCAAATCGTATCTTGTCGCCGTAAATCTGGTGTGCAAGGTCGGCAAGGAATTCTCGGTTGCGTGTGAGCATCGATAGGTGAACATCATCAGGACACGCGACCCGAAGTGTGTTGTTGATGAAGTCAACGACGTGAGATTCGCGCAGCATCGTCCCCACCATGACTTTTTGCCTGGAGGCGGCATCCACGAACGCACCCCATCTTTTTGGCGCGTCCATAAGAATTGTATGTCCTGATTCGTCCCCTTTCTCCATGGGAGCAATGCTGGCGGAAGAACGTAAGACCGTTGAGGTTGATTGAGGTTCGACGGGTCGGAACGTCGTAAACCCAACTTCATATGTCTGCATGTGCTTCTTCTCGAGTTGAGAGGAAGTTGAAGGATTACCTCGCTCGTACCGGGAGACCGATGTTGAGACAACTGCCTTTGTTGGAAGAGACGCCTTCACGGTGCCGGCGAGCTTGAGGTCACCGGGGAAATCGTGCTGCGGGCCTATCTTTTTTTTTAGGTTCTCCAGCTCCAGGAGAAGTTCTTCGATCCTCACGCTGCTGTCCAGTTTGATCATTTGCAGCAGACCGACCTCCAACCTGAAACGGGGTTGATCACTCCAGCGGAGCGAGGCTGAAATGTCGCTCACGATCTTCAGAAGTCGGAAGACATCCGTTTCTGAAAACTTCTGCGCTTCATCTTCGTAGCGCTTTTTATGAACTTCCGAGGTTTCAACCAGCCTGGTTGAGTGCGTTGTCGACACAATGAGCAGGTTCCGGAGGTGCTCGCTCAAGCCGCTGAGAAACTCTTTAATATCATAACCGCGGCTGATAACCTCTTCCACGAGTGTCAATCCACCCTTCGTATCTTTTGTGTGGATGAGATCAGTAACGCGGAAATACAGCTCTTCGTCAACGATGTTGAGTACCTGAATGATGGTATGAGTATCGATTCTCTCGCCTCCGAAGGAAACGACTTGGTCGAAAATACTCTGCGCATCTCGCAGCGACCCATCTGCCTTCTTGGCAATGATGAGGAATGCATCGTCATCGATACTGACGTTTTCTTGTCCAGCGATGAACTGCAGGCGTCGGGTGATTTCTTCAATCGAAATTCTCCGGAAATCGAATCGCTGGCATCGGGAGAGAATTGTGGGGGGAACCTTGTGAACCTCCGTTGTTGCAAAGACAAAAAGAATGTGTTGTGGGGGTTCTTCGAGCGTCTTGAGGAGCGCGTTGAAGGCCTCCTTCGTCAGCATGTGTACTTCATCGATGATGTACACTTTGTAGCTCCCTTTTGCAGGCGGATACCGGACGGATTGGCGAAGGTTGCGGATTTCATCTACACCGCGGTTCGAGGCGCCGTCAATTTCGAGTACGTCGATGCTTCGCCCTTCGGTGATTTCTTGACAGATCTCGCACTTATTGTCGGGATTGAAATCTTTCGGGCTTACGCAGTTTACGGCCTTGGCCAGGATGCGTGCAGTGGTCGTTTTTCCCACGCCGCGCGGCCCGCTGAAAAGGTATGCGTGTGAAACGCGGTTGGTGGCGATGGCATTGCGCAACGTTGTTGCAATATGCGACTGGCCCACAACGTCTTCAAACACCATCGGTCGCCACTTGCGGGCGGTGACGAGGTAAGTCATGCGGATTTCGTTCTGAGATTGGACGTACGAAGAATATACAAAGAGATGATGCGAGTGTCAAGAACAGAAAAGCCCCCCGCATTTTGGGCGGGGGGCTGGCTGCAACCTTGATCAGAAAAACTCTATTTCAACCTCGCGATCTTATCCTTTGCGCGCTGCACATAGGGACTTGCCGGGTATTGGTCGATTAGTTTTTGGTATTCTTGCCTTGCTTGCTCCTGATCGCCTAACCGCCCGCGGCAATTCGCTATCATGATTTGTGCGTCATCCTTCTTCGTTGAACGAGCATAGCCAAAAACCTTCTCGAAGTGCGTCAGTGCATCTTTGTACTGCTTCATTCCATAATAACTTTCGCCGATCCAATAGTCGCAGTTAGATTCGAGGTTTTCCGGAACACCGCCGTTGAGCAACCCCATGAAGACCGACACAGCCTCCTGGTAATTTTTCTCCCGGAAAAGGCTCAACCCATGGTCATATTCCGTCTGCGGGCTCGAAATTGTTCGTAGGCGGGGAGTCGGAGTCTTCGATCGTTCCTGCTCTTCCGCCAATCTCGTTTCCAGCTCTGCCCGCTGGGCGACCAAGTTTCTGTTCTCTTGTTCTAACCGCGACATTTGCGACCTGAGTTTTAGGTTTTCTGTGATCAGAGAGTCAATGGAAGCCTGAAGTGAATCTATCACGCTTGACTCTTCGAACTCGATCACTTCCGAACTCGCACATCCAAGAAACGACAGCGCAGTCGCCGTTACAGCAATCGTGGCTACAATGACCGCCGACCGCCAAAGAGAATTAGCGTTCATAACGCTCATGGTTCCACCTCCGTAAAATTGAGGTTTTGCTGATCTTAGAAAACCGAGCTAATGTATAAAATACAGGGGCGAAAGTCAAGTCCTTTCGAGAAAAAGATTAGGACAATGTTACAACCCCACAGTTTTTCAGACAACTTGTAATTCGATACTGAAATTGGTATATTTTTTTCACATGAAAGCCGGTCTTGCAACATCTTATCTTGCAGTCGGTCTTACACTCTCACTGGTGGCTGGCTGCGGGGGCGTTCGAGAAGCTGCTTCGGTAAAGACGGTGCCGTCGGTGACGAGAGATCGGGAAAAAGCAATCCAGCATTTTGTGGAGGGCTCTCTCTTCGATCAAAAGGAAGACTATGCCAAAGCCATACTTGAGTACCAGGACGCATTGCAGTACGATGAAGATCCAGCCATCTATCATGCGATCTCCAGAGATTATTCTCTGATAGGGAAACATGCCCTCGCCGCTCAGATGGGTCGACAGGCAGTGAAGCTCGCACCATGGAACCGTGTGTATCGCGAAAACTTGGCCGGCGTATATCTCAATGCATTTGAATTCGATAAAGCGATTGCTGAATATGAAGAAGTCGTACGAATGGATTCAGAATACATTGACGGTTACTACCATCTCGCAAGGCTGTATCAGATGCAAAAGCCCATCAAGGCTCTGGAACTTTATCAAGCAATCCTTGACCGTTTCGGACCAACGTGGGAGGTGTATGTACAACTTGTCTCCCTGTACAATTCGACGGGAAAGTTTGAGGAAGCCGCTGCAGCGGTGCGCAGCATGCTGGCCCTTGATCCGGGAAGCTACGAGCTCAAGAGAACTCTTGCAGATACGTATCTCCGTGCTGGAAAAAAGGACGATGCTCTCCACGTTTATGAAGACCTTCTGGAGCGGAACCCGAATGATCTCGAGGTTCGCGCTGCAATTGCCCACGTCTATTTACTGCAGCAACGCTACGAACTCGCGACGGATCAACTTCGCTCGGTACTGCGCTCCGATACTCTTTCCGTAGAGACGCAGCTCCGTTTCGGCGAGTATTTTGCTTCCTTTCTCCAGAAAGACTCCACGGCAGCTCCCTATGCGTTTGAGGTGTTCAAGCGCATTCAGGAGAACTACCCGGATGACTGGCGCCCGTACTGGTTTCTCGGTGTCATTGCCAGCGTCATGAAACGCGATTCTGTTGCATCGACCAATCTCAGGCGGGTCACCGAACTTGCCCCCACCAATCCCGATGGCTGGGTGTATCTCGCATCATTGTATTTCGAGCGGAACGACTTCCAGCGGGCGGCGGAAGTCTTAGAGCAGGCGAAAAAAATCCTGCCAGAAGCAGCGCGCGTCCATTTTCTCCTCGGTTTGTCGTTTCAGCGGCTCAAGAGAACTGAAGATGCTGCCCGAGTGCTTGAACGAGCCAGGCTCCTGAACCCGAAAGACGTGAACACCCTCAGTGCGCTGGCTCTCGTCTATGACGAGATGAAACGGCATGAGGACTCGGATCGTTTGTACGAAGATGCGTTAAAGCTTGACCCTCACAACCATTTGATTCTCAACAACTACGGTTATAGCATGGCGGAACGGGGCGAGCACCTGGAGCGCGCACTTGCTATGGCAAAAGAAGCCGTTCAACAGCAGCCTGAGAATCCATCATACCTTGATACGATGGGATGGGTGTACTTCAAGCTCGGTCAGCATGAGGAAGCGGAGCGCTTCGTCCGGAAAGCCGTCGAAAAAGGAGAGGCGAGCGCTGTGGTTCATGAGCATCTCGGGGATATCTATTCTAAGCTCGGGCAGAAGGACAAAGCTCTTGAGTATTGGCAGAAGGCGCTCGACAAAGATTCAACGAATCAAGTCCTGAAAGCGAAGATTAGCAGAGGCGGCTTGTGAGATCCTTCCTTGTAGTTTCTATAATAGTGTTCTCATCAACGGTTTTTTTTTCGTGTGTGCCATCGAGGAATATCGTACGTCCTGACCCGCTGTCCGCAGGTGAGATCATCCGTAGAGTACAGGAGCGAAACCTGTCGATCAATTCGATGGAGGCAGAAGGCACTGTTACGATAGAGAGCCCGGAAAATTCTGCCAGCGCCAGTTTCGAACTTCAATTGAAGCGTCCGGACTCGTTATGGATGAGGTTTACCGGACCGTTCGGGATCTCGCTGGGGACTCTGATGTTATCGCGCCAGCGGTTTGTTTATTACAATGCCCGAGAGAACCGTCGGATTGTGGGGGCACCCAGCGCTGAAACTCTGGAGCGTGTGTTCAACCTTGCACTCTCGTTCGACCAGATCCTTGATGCTGTGACGGGAAGCTTTGGGATCTTCGGGGCCTACGACACAGTTCGTCGGGTAGCTGTTAGTGAAGACCAGTATGTGCTCGAAGCCATTACGCCTTTTGGGACAAAAACAATGTGGGTCGATGGAGAAGCATTTGTCACGATGCGATCTGCCACCTTCGACCACGAGGGCCGTGCCGTTGTCACGGGCTCCGCGTCCCAACTTGAGACAATCGGTGGCACGACCATGCCTCATCTGGTCCGAATAATTTTACCCAAGCGGCGCGAGAGTGCCACGATCGCCTATCGCACAGTGAGCATAAACGCCAAAGCAGAAAAGGAGTTTACTTTGCCCGGAGATCCGGCGGAGACGTATCTCGACCATACTCGATAGAACTCTGGTCGTGCGCAAAACGTTGCCCATCATCTTTCTCCTGATGTTGGAATTGTTCTCTGCCTCGGTACTGCGGGCGGGCGGAGAAGACGAGTTGAAAAGGAAACAAGAGGAGTTGGCCAACCTTCGAAAAGAAATTGATATCTATGACGAGCGCATAAAGGAGAACGAGCTCCGTGAGATCCGGACGTTAGAACTTCTGGACAATTTCGACCGGCAGGCCCTCCTTCTCAAGAAACTCATCGTTTCGTTACATGATGACGAGAAAAAACTTCATCAGAACATCGAGGGGACGCGCAGCGCCATCGTAGAGCTGGGAGGGCAAATTGTGTCTCTTAAGCAGCACTATGCGAACTACGTCCAGTCCGC
>Ga0247727_10002411_pt1 | contig 42852 bp, 38 predicted proteins | sample WisWelCaveWW1625_FD_202498 | JGI IMG/M metagenome (GOLD analysis project Ga0247727, IMG submission 202498) | Biofilm microbial communities from Wishing Well Cave, Virginia, United States - WW16-25 | ecosystem: Environmental > Aquatic > Deep subsurface > Groundwater > Cave microbial mat | place...
CGCCAGTGCCGCCGGATCGCCCGCGGTGCGCGCGGCGATCTCCACGCCGTACAAATCCGGGGCCTAGCTCGCCGGCCTCGACCAGCTCGGCGAGGCGCGGGCGTGCCTCCGCCATGGACATGCGGTAATAGTCGGCGAGGTCGGTGGCGGCGGCCACGCCACAGGCGCGGGCGGCCAAGAGCAGCAGCTCGCGCTGCTGCTCCTCGCGCGACAGTTTCCGGGCGTAGTGCTCCGCCGGGATGACGCGCTCCGCCAGGTCGTAGAGCCGCGCGAAGTTCGCCCGCCGTCCGGCGATCGCCAGCCGGCCGAAGCCGAAGTGCGACTCGAGAGTGGTCCGAGGAACCGACTTGTACCACTCACTCGGTATGAGGCGCGGCGCGACGCGCGGCTCCGGCAAGGCGTCCGCGCCCAGCGGCCCGCCGGCGCGCACCTGCTGCAGCGCCGCGTCCACGTAGGCCGGCGACTTCTCGAGGAACTTTTCGAAGCCCCACGGGCGGACACGGTGTGTCTCCCTGCGATGCTCGAGCAGCGGCCAGCTCTCCATCGGCACGATGGAGGCCTCATGCGCCCACTGCTCGGTGAACTCGCGCCGGCGGTAGACCAGATCGTCGAGCAGCGAGCGGTCGTAGGGGCCGAGGCGCGAAAACAGCACCTGGTAGTGAGCGGGAACGAGGACGTTGACGAAGTCGATTTGCACGAGGCCGAGCCGGCGAATCACGCCGCCGACATGCGCCGCCTCGACGCGCCGCGGCCGCGGGCGATCGAAGCCCTGCGCGGCCAAGGCGATGCGACGGGCTTCGGCGAGCGAGAGATCGGACCGGGGCACCGCGCTAGGCCCCGAAGGCCTCGCGGAGCACGGCCAGACTTTTCGGGACCGCCGTCTCGGGCGGTTCTTTGCCTTCCATCTCGAGCGAGACCCAGCCGCGGAAACCGGCGCGGCGGAGGCTGGCGGCGATGCGCTTGTAGTCGAGGTCGAGCGTGTACCACTCGCCGCCGCCGTAGTAGGTCTTAGCCTGTACTATAGAGGCGTGCGGCGCCAGCTTCTCGATGCCCGCGTAGGGATCGCCGGGGAAATTGCCGGTGTCGAGATTGATGCCGAGCCACGGCGACTCGACCGCGCGCCAGATGCGCAGCAGTATGTCCGGGTCGGTGGTGAGGCCCCAGTGGTTCTCGAGCGCCAGCAGCACGCCGGCCTTTTCGGCGTGGGGCAGGCACTCGCGGATCGAATCGACGCACCAGCGGAAAGCGTCCTCTGGCGTGTAGCCGTCGAGCGGCGGCTCGTTGCCTTTCACCTTCATCAGCTCGTCGAACGAGCGGATGGTCTTCCAGCGTCCCGAGTTGAGCCGGATGGCGGGGATTCCGAGCTGCGCGGCGAGATCGATGCAGCGCCGCGTGTGGGCGATGTGTTTCTGGCGGTCCTCGGCGCCGGGAAAAACGAAATCCTGGTGGATCGAGAGCATCGGCAGCGCCAGGCCGTTGCGGAACGCCGCCTGCTTGAGCTTGTTCACATAGGCCGGCGACTCGTCGGTCATCTGACGGTGCAGGATCTCGACGCCGTCGAATCCGAGGCGCGCGGCGTCGTCGATGACCTTCTCGACCGGGTAGCGCTCGGTGCGGAAGTGCCAGTAAGAATAGGTAGACACCGCGAGGCGGATGCGGGCGGGGCGGGCTGGCTGGGCGAAGCCAGCGACGGGCGCCGCCAGCACAGCCGCGCCTTGCGCGAGAAACCTGCGTCGGGAACCTGCCATGTGGAGCCTCCTGTTCCGTTCAAGAAGCATGGTACAATAAGGACGTCTAGCCTATGATTGCCCTTTAAACTCTGAGCTGCCGAGAGAACCGCTCCGCGGCGGTGCGCCGGGTTGACGTGCGGCGCAGCTCGAGTTCCTTTCCGAAGTTCCGGCTCGAATCGTTCCGACATCCGAGGACCGTCCCATGAGTCGAGAGGAAAGAAAACTGCGCAAGCACCTCGAGGAGCACTTCAAGTACGAGCGGCGGAAGATGCAGAAACAAACGAGCGGGCCGGCTCGGGGCGAAGATCCGCAGCCGCCGCGCGCGCGGCTCGGCGTTCGCACGGCGGATTGGGAGGAGTTCGAGGAGCGCGAGCTCGCGCCGGCGGTCGAGACGCGACCGCGGCGCCGATCCGGCGCCCCGCTGGCGGAGGGCCTGGTGATCGGAATCGGGCCGGGAACGGCGAAGGTTCTGCGAGCGGGCGAGGCGATCGATTGCCGCTCGGCGCCGGGGCTGGCGGTCGGCGACCGCGTGTTTCTCGGCCGGAGCGGGCGGCGGATCGAGGAGATTCTGCCCCGCAAAAGCGTGCTGGCGCGGCCCGATCCGCACAACCGGCGCGTCGAGCGGGTGATCGCGGCCAACATCGACGCCGTGGTGGTGGTGGCGTCGGTGCGGGAGCCGGCGCTCAAGCCCGGGCTGATCGACCGCTACCTGGTCGCGATCGAGCGCGGCGGGGCGGAGCCCCTCGTCTGTATTAACAAGATAGACCTGTGCGACAGTGACGCCGTTCCGGCGGAGGTCGCGCCGTATCAGGAACTGGGCCTGCGCGTGATGCTGTGTTCGGCGCGCACCGGCCAGGGCGTCGCCGAATTGCTCGACGCTATGGCGGGGAAGCTCTGCGTTCTCGCCGGACACAGCGGCGTCGGGAAGTCGTCCCTGTTGAACGCCATCGATCCCGACCTCGCGCTGGCTACAGCGGCGGTGAGCGACGTGACCGAGAAGGGGCGCCACACGACGTCCTCGTCGCGGCTCTACCAGCTCGCCAACGGCGCCCGGATCATCGACACGCCCGGGGTGCGCGAGTTCGGGCTGTGGAAGATCGAGGCCGAGGAGCTGCGCGGCTACTTCCACGAGTTCGACCGCTGGGCGCCGGACTGCGGCTTTGCCGACTGCGCCCACCTCCAGGAGCCGTCCTGCGCGGTGCGCGCGGCGGCTGCGGCGGGGCGGATGCCGGCGGCGCGCTACGCGTCGTATCTGCGGGTGCTTGGGACGCTTGACTAAAGGCAAGTCAAAAGTCAAATGTCAAAAGGCAAAAGTTCGCGAAGTTCGGCTGCGCCGGGCATTTTCTGGAGCCGCGCTGCGCGCGGCGGCCTTTGGTCGCGGCTCAGCAAACGTTTCCGGTGGTATGGCGCCACTAGCAGCACAGAACGCAGGAGTAGAATAGAAAGCATCGATGGCGTCGAACCTGCGGATGTGCCCGCACTGCCGGGCGTTTGTCCTGAGCTCCGAGCGGGTGTGCACGGAGTGTCGCGAGCCGATGGGGCGGCCCTACGCCAAGCGGTTCGCCGAAGGCGCGGCCATGGCGGGCTTCGTGCCGCCCACGCACTTCACCACGCTGATCATCCTGATGATCAACGGCGGGCTGTTCGCCGCCACGCTGCTCATGAGCTTGAAGGGCGGCGATTCCTGGGATATCGATATCGGCGTTCTCTATGTGTTCGGCGCGAAGTATCCACGCGCCATCTGGGGCGGCCAGTGGTGGCGGCTGGTGACGGCGGGCTTCCTCCACGGCGGCATTTTTCACCTGCTGATGAACTCTTGGGCGCTCTACGACCTGGGGGCGCACGTGGAGGAGGCGTACGGCACCTCGCGAATGCTGGTGTTTTACATTCTTTCGAGCGTGGCGGGGTTTGTGGCCAGCACGTTCTGGTCGGCGGCGCTGTCGATGGGGGCTTCGGCGGCGATCTTCGGCCTGATCGGAACCATGATCGCGTACGGTTACCGCAACCGGACCGCGCTCGGGGCGGCCGTCAAAGCCATGTACGCGCGGTGGGCCATTTACGGTCTGCTGTTCGGGCTGCTGCCTTTTTTCCAGATGGATAACGCGGCGCACCTCGGGGGCCTCGCCGCCGGTTTTGTCCTGGCGTACGCCGCCGGCGTTCCCACCGCTCGGTCGCGCCAGGGCTTGTGGAAAGCGGCGGCGGCGGTGGTGGTCTTCGCCGTGGTTGTTTCGTTCCTGTTCGTCTGGCGCGGGTTTCCAGCCGGCTCCTAGAAAGTCAGCCGCAGGCCGAAGCGGAAGACGCGCTCGTCGACGCCGTCGCGCCCGATATTGGCAATACCGGTGATCTCGGTGAAGCCGCCCAGGGCCCGGACGGTGCCGTCGGCATTCGCCTGGAAGTTGGACACGTTCGCGCCCGGGTTGGCGAAATGGGGCGTATTGGTGAAGTTGAACGCCTCGGCGCGGAACTCCGCCTTCCAGCGCTCCGTCACCCGAAACGACCGGAACAAGCCGAGGTCGAGGTTCACCAGGCCCGGTCCGCGCAGCAAGTTGAACCCGGCGGTGCCGAAGCGCGCGGCGGTGACCGGGGCGAAAGCGAAGGGGTCAAAAAACGACAGGCCGCGGCCGGCCCCGCCCAGTTTGGCGACCTGGGGCTTCACCAAATCCGCCCGCTGGGTATTGCCAGGGGCGTCGAGGGAAGTGCCGGAGGAGGAGACGCTGAAGGGCGTGCCGGAGTAGGAGCTGAACAGGCCGTTGATCTGCCAACCGCCGGCTAGCCGCGCCGCCCAGCCCTCGGCGGCCCAGCGCTTGCCGCGGCCGAACGGCAGCGCCCAGACGGCCAGCGTCTGGAAGTTGTGCGGCGTGTCGTAGCCCATCAAGGCGCGGTTCAGGTGGTAGTACTCGGGGAGCTGGATGGCGGGCAGGCCGTCGGAGTTGTCCGAGCAGCAGATGCCGGTGGCCTTGGACCAGGTGTAGGAAGCCATCATGTGAAAGCCGCCGGAGAAGCGGCGCTCCAGGCGGGTCTGCAGGCTGTCGTAGTGGGTATTGCCGATGGGCGAGACCTGCCGCGTCTCGGCGGTGCGGCCGAAGCGGCGCGCCAGCGCCCGGCCGGCGTTGCCCTGGCCCGGATACGCCGTGTTGAGCTCCAGGAAGCCCATGCGATTGATCTCGCGGGTGGCCACGTAGCCGGCCTGGCCGACGAAGCCCCAGCGCAGCTCCCTCTCGAAGGTGAAGTTCCAGGACTGGATGTAGCCGCGGTGGAGCTTCTGCGGGACGCTATTGGCCGCCAGGGTGCCGGCGATGTCGACGATGCCGTTGCCGAGATCCGGCGGCCGCAGGATCGGGATGCCGTCGCGGAGGCGCCCGGCGGGCTGGAAGGCGTTCGGCCCGCTGATGTTCTGCACCAGCAACAGCGGGTAATTGGTGCGCATGGGGCGCGCCAGACTGTATGGATCATAGGTGATGCCGTAGCCGGCGCGCAGCACCAGCCGGTCGGTGGCGCGCCAGGCGAGGCCCAGCCGCGGGGCGAACTGGCGCTTGGAGAGCTCGATGCCGCAATCGAGCGGCACGACCCCGACGCCGCAGACGTGCACCTTGTTGGTCTCCGGATTGTAGTTCTCGATGCCCCGGTCGACCCGCCGCGGCACCGGGAAGTATTCCCACCGCAGCCCGAGGGAGACGGTCAGCCGGCGCCTGGCCTGCCACTGATCGCGGATGTAGAAGCTGTTCTGCGCGGCCCGGACGTTGTACTCGTCGGGCACCTGGTAGGTGGTGCCGATGGTGGTGGGCAGACCCAGGAGAAACGTCGCGAAGGTGTTGAACTGATTGGAAGCCGGGCCGTTGCGAACGGTGGTGGGGCCGCCGGCGAAGCTGAACCCGCCGGAGGGGCCGTGCGTGGCCCCCACGAACTCGACCTGGGTATGGTTGATCTGCTGGCGGGAAAGGTCCATGCCGAAGCGGATGTTGTGCGAGCCGCGCGACCAGTTGGCGTTGGCCACGTACTGGAAGCGAGGGTCGCGGTTGAAGAAGGGCCGCGTGGTGTTGTTGGCGGCGCCCATGGTGGCGTAGTTGGTGACGACGAAGCGCGGCCAGCCGCCCTCGAAGGGGCGCGTTCCGTTGGTGCCCGGGATTCCCAACACCTCGAGACCAATGTTCTTTCCGAAGGCCGGCTCGATGGAGTTGGCGTCGTAGGCGGTGAAACCGAAGTTGGCGTCTAGCAGGAGCGTCGGACTTAATACATAGGTGGCGCCGACGGCCATGTTGCCGGTGTTCCCGTACATGGGGCCGGCGGTGCCCGCCACCGTCGAGACGGAAATGCCGATCAGCTCGCCGAGGATGGGGTTCGAGAATACGCGATGGTTGACGAGGCCGCCCCGGCCGAACAATGTGAGTTTGGAGGAGGCGTTCCAGTTGAGCTTCATGTCCGCGCGGTCGACGTCGACGAGGTAGGTGCCGGTGGCGAACAGGTTCGAGCCGAGCCCGGTGAAGGTCGGCGACGGCAGCAGCGGCAGGATCTTGTCTCTGACAATGGGATCGATCAGCGACGCGGGCACGCGCTTGTCGTCGAAAGGCGCGCGGCCCGAGCCGTCGGCGTTGCCGCTAAGCGGGTTGTAGATCGGGTTGGGTGAAGCCGACATGTCGCCGGCGCGGATGGCGGCGGTGGGAATGGTTTCGAGGCGCGAGGCGTTCTGGCGGTTGCGCCCGCCCTCGTAGCTCATGAAATAGAACAGGCTATTGCGGCGGATCGGCCCGCCCAAGGTGCCGCCGTACTGGTTGAAAATGGCCTTGGGGTTGCGCTCGCCGGGCACCAGGAAGAAAGGCTTGGCCTTGATGGTATTGGAGTTGTGGAACTCGAAGGCCGAGCCGTGCATCTCGTTCGTGCCGCTCTTGACTTGCAGGTTGATGGCGACGCCGCCGGCGAGTCCTTGCTCGGCATCGAAGCTGTTGGTGACGACGTTGACCGTCTCGATGGCGTCGAGCGCCGGAGTGTAAGCGGGCAGGTGAGGAAGCCACATCTGGTTGATGCCGGCGCCCTCGATGCGGAAGGCGTTGTTTTGGCGGCTGGTGCCGTTGACGTTGTAGAGCACCGAGCGGGAAGGATCGACCGAGGGACCGTGGCCGGTGCCGCGCACCACGAAGCCCGGCAGCACGCGCAGGGCGTGGAGGTAGTTGCGGCCGGGCGGCAGCGGGGCGTTCTCGAGCGTCTTGCCGGTGATCTCGGCGCGCACCTCGGAGCGGTCGGTCTGCAGCACGGCAGCCGACGCGGAAACCTGCACGGTTTCGGTCACCGCGCTCGGGCGCAGCACCGTGTCCACGCGCACCACGGTATTGATGGTGACTTCGATGGCGCGCCGGCTGAACGGCGTGAAACCCTCGCGGGTGATCTCGACGTCGTAGACGCCGCCCGGCAGGTTGGCGAAGGAGTATCCGCCGGCCTCGTTGGTCGAGGATTGACGGGCGAAACCGGTTCTGATGTCGGTGACCCGGATGACGGCGCCCGGCACGGAGGCCTCCGAGGCGTCGCGCACATTGCCTACCAGCGAACCATAGATGACCTGAGCGGCCGCGGCCGCCGGCAAAACCAGGAACAACAACAGCGAAGCAAGTATCCGCATCTTGAACCCCTAGGCTACTGTTCAGTGTACACCCTAGCCCGGGCAGAGTGGAAGGGCCTGTCGAGCCGCCTAACGGTGTCGCCTCAGCTTCTGCTAGAATACTCCCGAAACGCAAAGGGAGGCCACATGCCCGACGCCGTCAACCGCAGGGACTTCGTGAAGACCACCATAGGAGTAAGCGCCGCGCTGGGAATTGCCCGCTCGGCCGCCGCGCAAGGCCGCGTGATCGGCGCCAACGACAAAATCAACATCGGCATCATCGGCGTCGGCACGCGCGGCGGCGGCTTGCTGCGCCAGCTCGTCCGCATGCGCGACGCCGGCGCCAACATCAACATCGTCGGCGTCTGCGACGTCTACGAAAAACGCAAGCGCCAGGCCCAGGAGCTCTCCAAGGCCGAGTTCGCCACCCTCGACTACCGCGAGCTGCTCGACCGCAAGGACATCGACGCCGTCATCATCGCCACCCCCGACCACTGGCACGCCAAGATGGCCATCTCCGCCATGGACCGCCGCAAGGACGTCTACCTCGAAAAACCCATGACCCACACCGTCGAAGAGGCGCACCAGGTCTGGAAGATGACCGTCGATGCCAAGCGCGTCCTCCAGGTCGGCTCGCAAACCACCTCCGCCGACCAGTGGTGGAAAGCGCGCAAGGCCATCGAGGACGGCATGATCGGCCAGTTGCTGATGAGCCAGGGGTCCTACCACCGCAACTCCAGGGACGGCGAGTGGAACTGGCCCATCGACAAGGAGGCCGGCCCCGACGGCAAGGGCGATAACTACATCGACTGGAAGATGTGGCTGGGCCCGGCGCCCAGCCGCTCGTTCGACGCCGATCGCTTCTTCCGCTTCCGAAAGTATTGGGACTACTCAGGCGGGATCGCCACCGACCTGTTCTACCACGTGGTCGCCCCGCTCAACATCTGCTGGGGCGAGCCGCAGTTCCCCTACCGCGTCTGCGGCATGGGCGGCATTTACGTCTTCAAGGACCGCGACGTCCCCGACACCTTCATGCTCACCGCCGACTACGCCAAGGGTCACAGCCTGGTGCTGAGCTCCTCCATGGCCAACTCCACGCACATCCCCGGGCTGATCCGCGGGCACGAAGGGACGATCGTGATGGTGGAGCACGGGCAGTTCGAAGGACGAACCGATCACATCACGGTCACCGCTGAGCGTCCCTTCCGCGAGGACTTCACCAAGAAGTGGGGTTCGGACAAAGTGGTCATTCCGGTCGAGAACAAAGGCCCCAACGCCCACATGGAGAATTTTCTCGAGAGCATCCGCACGCGGCAAAAGCCCACCCTCGACGCCCTCACCGCCTACAAGGCCCAGGTGACCATCCAGATGGCCGTCGACAGCTACCGCGAGGGGCGCGTGTTGTTCTTCGACGAGGAGAAACACAAGGTCGTCACCAAGCCGCCCAAGGGCTAACAGCCGGCCATCATGCAACAGCCCCCGTGGAATTTCGAGCAGGACGCGCGCGACGAGCCGGTCGACGAGACCTCCATCAATCTCCGCGCCTACTTGGACCGCATGGACGACGAGAAAATGCGGCAATACTCCCCCGCCTGGAGCGATGAGCAGGTCATCGAGTGGGACGGCAACTTCACCGAAGAGGGCCACGTGCTGCTGCCGTGCTCGGAGCGCGACGTGGAAGTCGCCGAATACCGGCGCGTGCTCGAGCGCTGCGTCGATTACCGCAATCAGATGCGCGGCTCGGAAGTTAACCACCAAGACACCAAGGCACCAAGCTAGAGTTCGTGGGCAGTCTTCTTGGTGTCTTGGTGGCTTGGTGGTGGATTCTCAGTACTCGCACAGCTCGCTCCGAACCGTGTAGGCCCGCGCCGGCGCGAACGGTCCGCCCGTCTGGTGGCAATCCCAGCAGATCGCCGACCGCGGCGGCAAGCGGTGCCGCGATCCCGGCGGCCCGTGCACCCGGTGACAGCTCACGCAGGTGACGCTCTCGTTGCCTACTAGAACGACCTCGCGGACGTTGCGCCAGACGTGACGGTCGCCGGGATTGAGCTTGGCGTCGTCGGCGTTGGCGAAATCCACCGCGAAGTCCCGGAACAGATTGTCCCCGGGGACGAAATTGTTCGGGTAGGGCAGCCGCGTGGACCGCGACGCGCCGCCCCGCAGATGGCACTGGGCGCAGATGGAGGTGACGGTGCGGGCGTCGTCGCGTCTCTTCTTCGAAAGCCGGACGGTCGAAAAATCGCCCTTGGTGTGATCGAGCGAGACGACGCCGTGGCAGGTGTAGCAATCCAGACCGAACGCGGAGAAAGTCCGCGCCGCGGCGTCGACGCCGGTCGAGTGGCAGCCGGCGCAGCGGTCGGCGAAACGGCCGGCGTTCCAGGATCGCGTCGCCGGGTCGAACATCGCGAACTTCCCGTAACCCTGCTTCTTCAGGAGCCGCACCTGCGCGCGGCTGCCGAGGAAAAACTCCCCTTCCGGAAAACGCGCCGCCAGCTCCGGCGCGTCCTCGCGCTGGCGCACCGTGGTCCCGTGGCGGTTCTTCTGCCAGCCTGGCCCAATGTCGTTGCGATGGCAGAACAGGCACTCGTCGCCGGTGATGTATTCCGGTACAGGTTTGCCGGCGTGCGTAGACCCCCACGCAAAAGGATCGCGGGCTTCCTGCGCAAAGACAGAAAAAACCAAGCAACCGCAGATGAACGCAGATAAACGCAGATAAACCCTCACCTGCGCTGTGCGGCTCTGGCAGTCAAGGGGTTTCACATCTGCGTTCATCTGCGTTCATCTGCGGTTTCATTGGTTTTTCCCCGCGTGGCCCTCCACCACCTCGACCCGTATACCATCCGGCCCCTCCACGAACGCCGAACGAACTTTCGTGCCCGGTATCGGCCGCGCCGGATCGGTCACCTTCACGCCGTCCTTCCCGAGCCGCTCGAGCGCCGCGGCCAGGTTGTCCACAGAGAACGCCACGTGATCCACCACGCGGCCTTTGGTCGGCAACATGGCCGTCTGCCCTTCTTTCCATTGATCCTTGTAAGCTGTCTTCGAGTACTGGATGGGGTAGACGATGATGTTGACGTTGTCGCTCATCATCGACATGGAAGGTCCGATCTGCACCGGCCCGCGGAAACGCGTCTCCCGCGGGAACGGCGGCTGGCGCCGGGAGGTCGCGCCGAAGTGCTTCATGTACCACTCCCCGGCCGCGACCGGATCTTCGCTAAACAGGTGCAGGTGCCCGAAGTTATGATGGGCGGCGGTGTTCAGCTCGATGAGCGCGCGATCGGGACTCTCGACGTAGGCGTAGTAGAAGGGCCGGCCTCCGGCCATGTCGCTGATGTCGGTGATCGGCGTGAAGAACTTCGTGCCGCTGTCGAGCTGCTTCTGGTAGGTCGCCTTCATATCCTCGGCGCCCCAGCCGAAGTGCCAGATCGCCGCGGTCAGCTCCCAAGGCGGCGCGCCCGGCGCTTTGTTGAACAGCAGCCACGACTTCTGCGCCCACACCGCGTCGAGGGCCCCGGCGAAGCGGGCTTTCTCGCAGTCGAACTTGCTGGTGTAGAACTCGATGGCCGCCGCCGGATCGGTGGTGTTGAGATGTAAGTGATGGAAGCGGGCCAGGGGCGGCGTCTCCTGCGCCGCGCCTCGAGACCAAGCGAACAACAGCAACGACAGAGTCAACAGGCGGTGCATGACTTCTCTCCAGAGGCGAGTGTACCACCGCCTACCCAGGTCAGCGGCTCAGAATCGCGTTGGCGGCGGCGATTCCCGAAAGGCAGGCGCCCTCCATGAACCCCTGCGACGAATAAAAGGAGTCGGCGTGCTCTCCGGCGAAGAAAAGACTGCCGGCGGGCGTGCCTTCGTTGCCGGCGATGGTCGTGAACTGGCCCGGACGGTAGCAGGTGTAGCTGCCGAGCGCCATGGGGTTCGAGGGCCAGTGCTCCAGATGCACCGTGAAGTTGCCGCGGGCGTCGCGCGTGGCGGCGGCCAGCGCCCCGGGGTAGACCCGATCGAGATCGGCGAGGAATCGCGCCGCCTCCACCTGCGGTTTCGCCGGGTTGAGCGCGGCGCCGCGCTGCGCCCCGGAGTAGTCGGTGAGTATGGCGTGGGCGGAGGTAGCGGCGGCGGGGTTGGTCTCCCAGGTGGACTGGTGGTTGGGCAGATCGGAATCGGAGACGCCGTTGCTGCCGTGCCGGTCAAACCAGGGGCGGCTGCCGAAACCCACCATCATCTTGGCGTTGGTCCCGTAGCCGAGCCGCTGGATGGCCAGGACCTTCGCCGGCGGCAGGCCGAGGTTGGGTTCGAGCTCGATCCCGCGCAGCACCGTGAACGGAAGCGTCAGAACCACCGCGTCGTGCGCGGCGGTGACGGTGCGATTGCCTTGCCGGAAAGTCAGCTCCATGCGGCCGGAAGAGGTCTTGCCGGCCTTCACCAGGCGCTGGCCCAGACGGATACGGGCGTTGAGGCGCGCGGTCAAGCCGGCCACGATGGCGTCGTTGCCTCCTATCACGTGGTAGCGTTCGTCGCTGAAGATGCCGAAGGGACGGAACTTCGAGCGGCGGTCGGCGTGCGCGAAAAGCAGGAAGTTCAGGCAGCTCTGCTCGTCGGGGGCCAGGCCGTACTCGGCGGTGTAGGCGGCGATGAGGGCGGCCCGAATCACGCGGCCCGCGCCGCGCGTGTCCAGATACTCGAGCAGGTTGGTGTTGTCGAGCCGCGCGTCCTGCGGGGTGTGGCTGGCGGCGGTGATCTCGCCGGAAAGGCCGCGCAGGTCGGCTTGCATCGCGGCGACCAGGTCGCGATACTCTTCCACCACCACCGACTCCGGAAAAAACTGGCCGCCGAAAAAGTAGCGGGCCTCGCCCGGCTGCTTCACGACATTCTCGAGCCCCACGCCGAACTCGCGGGCGTAGGCGATCATCGTTTTGTGGGGGTTGTCGATGAACTCGCCGCCGCGCTCCGCGACCTGGCCAGGAAACAAGCCGCGCAACGACCAGCAGCGCCCACCGGTGCGGCCAGCGGCGTCATAGAGCGTGGCAAGCACGCCGCTCTTCTTCAGCTGATCGGCGCAGCTAAGTCCGGCCAGCCCCGCTCCAACGATGCCGACATCGACCGCAGGAGCGGCCGCGCGCGCCCGCAGCGGAAAAACCGCACCCGCCGCCGCAGCAAGGAACTCCCTGCGATTCAGCGCCGGGATATCACGTCTCTGAGAAGACTCGGCGACTCCGATCAGATGGCCCAACCGCCGCAGGAGCCCGGAGCGCCACACGCAATCACCAAATCACTAAATCACTAAATCGTCAATCATCCGCTCTGACCCACCCGTACGCCGCGTTGCTGCGCTGCCCGCCGCCGTCGAGATAGGCGGTCTTGATCCGCGTCAGCGTGTCGGCCGGCATGGCGTTGCGCTTCTTCTTCACGTCGATCCCATAGACTCGCGCCGCGTTCAGCCCGAAGATCTTCGCCTTGTCCTCTTTGGTGATCTTCTTGTAACCGAACTTCTCGCAGACCTCGTCGGAGATCTGGAAGCGCTTGAAGGCGTCGATGGCCCACTGCGGCGAGCCCCACCACAGGCAGTCGGTGCCCCAGATGACGTGATCGGCGCCGTAGGTCTGGATGTTCTTCCCCATCCCGTGCATGGCCATCACCGGGTGGACCACCGCCAGAATGTTGAAGAAGCTGCCGATCTCGCAGTAGACGTTGTTCATCTTGGGGTTGCGCTTCTTGATACCCATCAGCACGTCATGCCAGGCGAAGTCGCCCGTGGCCGGGTTGAAGTAGGCGGGATCGTTGAACTCCTTCGGCGTCGACGGCCCGTGCTGGATCGCCGAGTGGTAAATGATGAAGTTCAGGTCGGGATTCCGCAGCGCCGCCTTCTCGACGTCCTTGGGATTGGCCAGGTGCCCCAGCGTCCGCGACTGGTAGGAATACCCCTTGTGGACGCTGAAGGTCTTCATGCCGAGCTTCTTCGACTGCTCGTAGAACCACTGCGAGTTGTCGTCGTCGAGCTGGAACCCGTTCCCCGCGAACCCCGGGTCGGCGTGGCAATACCACTTCCAGGAGTCGATCTTGTACTGCTTCAGCTCGCGCTCCATCTGCTCCAGCGTGGCCGCCTTGTCGATGGAATTGCTGGCTTTGTCCCAGTAGTGGTTAGGGGCGAGGTTGCCCTGCGCCAGCGAGCGCACCGACCCCGACATCTCGTTGATCTCCTTCTTCGACTGCGCCATCAGCCAGCTCGGCAGTATCCCGCGCCCGTCGCGCGCCCGCCCTTCGAGCACCGCGCCGTCGGGTCCCTTGTTGGTCTCGCGGCTCGGCACCCCCGAGATCACGATCATGTCGGTCTCGCTGTCGAAGAACATCTCCTTGACGAAGTTCCGGAAGCTGTAAGAGTCGGGGTCGTTCTTCAGATCGAACCCCATGTTCTTCATAAACTCGGAGGTGCGAAAGCCGATGGCGCGGCCGCTTGTGAAGTGCGCCTGCACGTCCATGATGAAGTACTCGCCCTTGGGGTACTTCTCCTCGGTCCCCTGCGGCTCCATGGTCTCGGCCTCCTCGACCTCCCAGTTGTTGCCGTAGACCTTGTTGGAAGCCAGAAAACACGTCGCCATCCCCATGGAGCTGGCCATGAAGGCGCGCCGGTCGAGGCCGAGCTTCTTGGACTTCTCCGCCGCCATCTCGCCGATGAGATGCTCGACCTGTTTCTGATCCTCGGTCTGCCGCCGCGGAATGAACTCCTCGTTCGACACCGGCTGCGTCGGGACGGGAGAGTCGACGTTCTTGTTAAAGTCGCGCTGCGATTTGCGGATCCACATAGGACCTCCGATTTGTTGATTTGTTCACTTGTTGATTTGTTGATTGACTCGCCCGAACCCTGGCGGTGCGTTGCGAGGCGGCGAAGATATGAAGGAGCTCGTTCGCTTCTTCCAGCAGCGCGTCCATTCGTTCCTGCCTGACGACGCCAGTGTCCACCAAGAGCTCCAACCAGAAAACCGTCTCGTCGCTTCCTCGACCACCACGCCCATCCGGGCGACAAACTCCGCTTGCGATCGGGAGCGACAAACTGCCCTATAGTTTGCGGCCACGGCGGTGCCCGACCGCAACACCTGCTTGCCGATCACTCGAGCTTCTTCGCATCGCGGGAGGGAACGAAACAACTTCACGATTCGAATCGCAAACCGTTTCGTCCGCGCTTTCAGCTCCTCCGCGCCTTCCGCTATCCTCAAATCGATAAATCAACAAATCAACAATTCAACAAATCTTCAATTCACCACGTAGTCAAACCACCCAATCATCATCTCCTCCCAGGTCTGCGGACCCCAGCGAACCTCCTTGCTCGCGTCCGGGTTCCACTTGTTGTTGGGGGAGTTGTCGAAGTGGGCCACGCAGTCGAGGCGGCTGCCCTTGGGCAGCAACAGCGGCTCCTTGAAGCGATAGAGCATCTGCCAGTTGAAGTCGTATTTCGGCACGTTCAGGATCACTTCGGAGCGGCCGTCGGGATAAACCGCGGTGTAGACGAAATCCTTGCCGCGCAGGTGCATGTGGGGCATCAGGTCGACGATGCGCACGTCCTCGGGCGCCGTCCAGCTCGAGCGCACCTCGTGGTTGCCGTCGCCGGCCGGGATCACGAACCGCGCGTTCATGGCGGTCGCCGTCAGCACCTTTCGCTCCACCGGGTCCTTGGCGAAATACAGGCCGACGTAGGAGCGATCCTTGGCCGCCTTGCCGTTCGGCGTGTAGTGCACCTGGAAGATGAAGTTCGAGCCGGCCTTCACCAGTTTCGCCGTGCCCTTGGGCCAGAGCTTGGGCTGCTCGCCCGGCGCGAAACCGGCCAGCTTGATGCCGCCGCGGCGGCCGCGCCCCTCGCCGGCCGCATCCCCAGCCGGCGGTTCGGCGGCGGAGGGCGCGCCCGGCTCCGCCACGCTCACGATGACGTGATGCACCACGGCGCGATTGCCGGGATGAATCTCCGCCGCCTGGATCCACTTGTCTTCGGTGAATCCCGAGGGCACAGTGTAGTACTTGTAGGGAATGACGCCGTCGGCCGCAACCTCGACCTCCTCCTGCAGCTTGACGATCAGGTCCGGCTGCCCCAGCGTCCACCCGGCGGCGAACTTCGGCATGGCCGGCAGATCCTTGGCGTCTCCCTGCGGAGCCCCGCCGTCGGCCCAGGCCACGATGGCGTCGATCTCTGGCTGCGACAGCCGCCGGTCGTTCTCGAAAATCCCGTGCTTGGGGTCCGCCAGCCACGGCGGCATGGTCCGCTCCAGCACCTTCTCGCGCATCGACCGCGCCCACGGCCGCGCTTCGTTGTAGGTAAGCAGCGACATCGGGGCAATCTGCCCGGCGCGGTGACACTCCGCGCACCGCTGGTAGAGGATCGGCGCGATGTGCTTGGTGAACGTCACCTTCTCGCCGCTGACCTTGTTGGCCGCCGGCTCCGCCGCCAGCATCCCGGCAACCGCCGCCAACCCCACGAGCACACGCTTCATTGGTCCTCCGCCACTGCCGGCCATCATACCGCACCGAGGGGGTCAAATCAATCCAGCGGCGTACGGTCAAGGCGAGAGGTAAAATTAAGAGCTATGGAGAAGGTCGTCCGGATCTTTGACAGCCACCAGGAGGCGGATGCGGCCGACGAGGAGTACTTCCGCAACCTGACTCCTCAGCAGCGGCTGGACATCCTTCTCGAGATACTGTGGCGGGGACGCCATCGCGATGCGGCTGCCGAAAGACTTGAGAGAGTTTATCGGATTATTGAACTCTCACAAAGTTGACTACGTTCTGGTGGGCGCCTACGCCATGGGCTACTACGCCCGCCCTCGGTATACCGAAGACATCGACCTCCTGGTTCGAGCTTCGCCGGAAAACGCCGCGCGCCTGGAAGGTGTGATCCAGGCTTTCGGTTTCCACTCTCTCGGGCTGACGGCCAAGGATTTCCAATCGGAAGGCCGCGTCGTGCAACTCGGCCTGCCCCCGAATCGCATTGACATTCTCACCAGCATCACCGGTGTGTCTTTCGAGGAGGCGTGGCAGGGGAGGGTCTCCGGCGAGTTGGACGGCCAGCCGGTTCCGTTTCTCTCCAAGGACTGCTTGATCCGGAACAAGAAGGCCACGGGGCGTGGCAAAGACCTGGAGGACCTGAAGCGCCTGTTGTGAATCACAGCCGTGCCCGGGCCTTCATCGGCGTTTATCGGCGTCCATCGGCGGTTCCAAACACCCGCCCACCAGATTCCGGTAGGCCTCGCGCTTGGAGATCCCCCGCTCCCGCGCCGCTTGTTTGAGCGCTTCCATCCGGGTCAGCTTGTTCTCTCGCACCAGCTCGGCGACTCTCTCCGCCAGGTTGCCCGCCGCTGGAGCCGCCTCTCCCGGCGCAATCAGCAGCGTGATCTCGCCCCTCACCTCCGGCCGCCGCCGCAATTGCGCCAGCACCTCGTCGGCCCGCCCGCGCAGAAACTCCTCGTGAACCTTGGTCATCTCCCGCGCCACCACCACCGGCCGCGGGCCCAGCACGCTCAGCACGTCGTCGAGCGCGGCCACGATCCGGTGCGGCGCTTCGAAGAAAACCAGCGTGGCGGCGTCGGCCGCCAGGTCCTCGAACACCTTGCGCCGCCGGTTTCGCTTCGGCGGCAGGAACCCGCCGAAACGGAACGCCTGATACGGCAGCCCCGACGCCGCCATCGCCGTCTCCGCCGCCACCGGCCCCGGCACAGGAACCACCGGCACGCCGCGCGCCACAGCCTGTACTACCAAGCGGTAGCCGGGATCGGAAATCACCGGCATCCCCGCGTCGCTCACCAGGGCGATCGACTTGCCGCCCAGCGCCTCGCCGACCAGCTCGTCGGCCCGCCTCGGCTCATTGTGCTCGTGATAACTGACCAGCGGCTTGCGAATCGCAAAATGATTCAGCAGCTTGGCCGTTCGCCGCGTGTCCTCGGCCGCGATCAGGTCGACTTCCTTGAGAATCCGCAGCGCCCGCAGGGTGATATCCTCCAGGTTGCCGATCGGCGTTCCCACCAGATAGATCGTTCCGGACATCGGCCGCGTGGAAGGAACGTCCAGTTTACGCTAGAGTAGACGCCATGGCCACGACCACGCGCCGGCAGTTTGTTCGCGCCGCCGCTGCGCCCTCCCTCCTCGCCCTCGCCCAGTCCCGCGAGCGCCCCAACATCCTGTGGATCACCTGCGAAGACATGAGCCCGGACCTCGGCTGCTACGGCGACGCCTACTCGCGCAGCCCCAACATCGACCGCCTGGCCGCCCAGGGCGCCCGCTTCACGCGCTCCTTCTCGGTCTGCGGCGTATGCGCGCCCTCCCGCTCCGCCATCATCACCGGCATGTATCCATCGACAATAGGCACCCACCACATGCGCTCCCAGGGCGTGCCGCCGCCCTACGTTCGCTGCTTCCCCCAGTATCTCCGCGCCGCCGGCTACTACTGCGCCAACAACGTCAAGACCGACTACAACTTCGACTCCCCGCTGACCGCCTGGGACGAGTCCAGCCGCCGCGCGCACTGGCGCGGGCGCGCCAAGGGCCAGCCGTTCTTCGCCGTCTTCAACCACACCGTCACCCACGAGAGCCAGATCCGCGGCGATCCCGAGGATTTCGCCCGCAACCTCCGCGCCCTGCGGCCCGAAGACCGCCACGATCCGGCCCGCGCCGCGCTGCCTCCCTACTACCCAGACAGTCCGGTGGTCCGCCGCGACTGGGCCAACTACTACGACCTCATCACCGCCCTCGACTACCAGGTCGCCGGCCTGCTCCGCCAGCTCGACGACGACGGCCTCGCCGAAAACACCGTGGTGTTCTTCTTCAGCGACCACGGGCGCGGCCTGCCCCGCGCCAAGCGCTGGATCTACGACTCCGGCATCCACACGCCGTTGCTCGTCCGCTGGCCGGGCCGCATCCGCCCCGGCGAGGTTCGCGAGGACCTGGTCAGCTTTCTCGACCTCGCTCCGACGCTGCTCTCGATCGCCGGCGTCGAGCTGCCGGGCCACCTGCAAGGCCGGCCCTTCCTCGGCGAGCGCGCCGCCCCGCCCCGCGAGCACATTTTCGCCGTGCGTGATCGTATGGATGAGACCTACGACATGATGCGCGCCGTCCGCGACCGCCGCTACAAGTACATCCGCAACTTCCAGCACGCCAAACCCTACGTCCAGTACATCGACTACATGGAGCAGATGCCCGCCATGCGCGAGATGCGGCGCCTTAACAAGGAGGGAAAGCTCGAAGGCCCGCAGAAACTTTTCTTCCGCCCCGAAAAACCGGAAGACGAGCTCTACGACACCGCCGCCGACCCCCACGAGATCGCGAACCTCGCCGCTTCGCCCGAGCACCAGACGACGCTGCGCCGCCTGCGCGGCGTTCTCGAGAAATGGATGAAAGACACCGGCGACCTCGGCCTGATTCCCGAAGACCAACTCAACGAAAGGATGCGCCCCGGCGGCCGCTGGGAGGTCACCGCCGCCCCCGTGATCACCCGCCTCGCATCGAACGCCGTCAAAATCACCTGCCCCACCGAGGGCGCTTCCATCGCCTACACCACCGAGCCGGGCGACAATGCCCGCTGGAAGCTCTACACCGGCCCCCTGACCCTAGGCAGCAGCACTACGGTCCGGGCTCGCGCCTGCCGCCTCGGCTTCAAGGACAGCCCCGAAGTTTCCGTCGGATAACACCGTGCCTCAGAAAACTTTCAAGGCCAGGCTCGAGCCCATGGGCGAGAACCTCAAGTGGACCGGCTTCACCGTCCCGTTCTCGGTCGAGAAGACTTTCGGAAGCCGCGGCATGGTCCGCGTCGCGGGAACCATCAACGGCTTGGCCTACCGCTCGACCATCTCGCCGAGGGGCGGCGGCACGCACGTGATGCTCGTCAACAAGGCGATGCAGCAGGCCGCCGGCGTCGCGCCCGGCGACGCCGTCCGCGTCGTCATGGATGCCGACAATGCTCCGCGCGTAGTCACCGTGCCGCCGGAGCTGAAAGCGGCCTTGGCGAAAACCCCCGCCGCCCAAGCGGCTTTCGACAAGTACTCCTATTCCCACCAGGAAGCCTACGTGGAATATGTAGCGGAGGCGAAGCGCCCCGAAACCCGCGCCCGCCGCGCCGCGGAGACGGTCAAGATGCTGGCCGTCGGCAAGCGGCGGAAGTGACCACCCCACGCCGCCCAGCAGAGCCGGCACAATTCCGCTAGCATGTTGACAATGATCATGATGATCGTTAGTATGAAGGTATGAACCCGGCCAGACGGATCACCGCCAACCTGCCCCGGGACCTGATCGAGGAAGCTATGAAGGTCACCGGCAAAGGCATCACCGAGACGTTGGTCGACGGGCTGCGGCACGTCCGCCGGGCGCGCGCCTACGAAAAAGCCATGGCCCTCCGCGGCAAAATCCACCTCCATGTGGATCTGGAGACGTCCCGTGAGCGGCGTCGTCGTTGACACCTCGGTCTGGATCGACTTCTTTTGTGGGCGGCCCGCTCTGGCCCTCGAGGATGCCTTGCGCCAGGGGGCTGCCGTCTTGCCGCCGGTGGTGATTGCGGAGTTGATTAGCGGCGCGCAACACGCCCGAGATCAGGCTGCCATCGCCGGATTGGTCGAAGAGCTCCCGGTGCACGAGACGCCGCCCGCTCACTGGATTCGCACCGGCGAGCTGCGCCGCCTGCTGAAACAGAAGGGATTATCGGTATCGACACCGGACGCCCACATCGCGCAATGCGCCCTCGACCGCGATGCCGTGCTCCTGTCGCGCGACGCCGTCTTCACTCGCATGGCCCGGCTGTGCCCGCTGCGCGTGCATTCCGGCTAACCCGCCCCCAGCTTCGCCCACAGCACCGCCGCCCCCGCCAGGTACCCCGCCAGCGCCTGATACTCCCGGTTCCGCGCGTACAGCGACCCCCGGAACTTCCCCGCGCCCCCCTCGCCCCCCGAAAACCGGGGCCAGAAGCGCGGCACCCGTCCAGCATACTGTTCATAGGCTGGGAACAACTTTCGCAGGTGACTCTCCTCCTCCCCGACGACCGGCAGATACAGCAGCAGGAAATACGCGGCCAACAGCGCCGCCAGCCACCACCGCCGCCCCGCCACCGCAAAACCCGCCGCCGCGACGGCCGTCCCCACGTAGAGCGGATTCCGCGTATAGGCAAACGGCCCGCCAGTCGCGAGCGTTGCATTCTTCGCCAAATGCCCCGCCGCCCACCCGCGAACGAACAACCCCACCAGCGCAATCAGCAGTCCCCAGGCCAGGCTCCAAGGCCCCGGCCGCGCATCGATCAGGTAAACCGCGGCCACCAGGAACCCCGCCGCCACGCGCACCCTGGCCGCCATTTCCGCCCACCGCTTCCCCAAAATCACCCCATCACCAAATCACTAAATCATCAATTCTCAAAACATCCGCTCCTGCTTCTTCAGCGTCCCGAACGATCCCACGTTGGCGATCGACAGCGCCAGCCGGAACTGGTTCTCGTTGCGCGCCGGACCCAGCGCGAACCGCCGGTATTCCACGCTGAAGCCGCAGCAATCCGTGTTGTAGGTCGCCTGCGCGTTGGCGTACGGCATGATCGCCTGCCGGTAGTCGTACACCACGTTGGCGCCGACGTTCCAGCCGCGCTTGTTGATGGACCCGTAGCGCGCCATGGTCCGCAGCTCGTTCGACGGCGGCGCCAGCGCCCGCGTCGCCCGCACCGCGTGGTGCCCCAGCGACAAAGTGAAATCGCCCAGCGAGGCGTCGGCCGCCAGGCCGCTCGCCACCAGCTTCCCGCGCCGCGGGTCGTAGTCGTTGCGCCACTCGATCGCGTAGTTGTATCGCGGCTGAATCCGCAGCACGCTCACGACCGGCGAATATCGCCGCGGCGTGTCGGCAAAGGCGTACGGCGTCAGATCGATCGTGGACCGCAACACGTTGCGCGAGCCGTCGGCCAGCGCGCCTCCGAAGCCGGGGTCGAAATAGCGCCGCTGCCAGATTTCCACGCTGAGCAGCTCGCGCACCTCGCCGGTGGCCTCCCGCTTGCCGTAGAACCGGTTCAGCAGCGCGATCTCCGCCTCGCTGGTGTTGTTCAGCAGGTCGTGCTCGTCGAAGCGGATCACGCGGCGGAAGTCCGGCGCGCCGGCCACGTAGCGGTAGCTCAGCCGCGGCTCGATGACGTGCTTCAGCCGGTCGGCGAACACCCGCGGCCCCTGGAACACGCGCGCCAGCGCCGGCGGCGCCAGCTCCACGGTGAACTCCCGCGCCGTCCGCCGCAGCCCTTCGCCCGAGATCCCCTCCTCCCGCCGCTGCTCCCCGTAGTAGGTATTGTGCAAACCAAAGGCTGGAACGAGCCGGAATCCCTTCCACTCCAGGCGCGTCAGCACGCGCGGCGTCACGTCCAGCCGCTCGGCGAGCTGCCGCGTCCGGAACCCCGGCTGCCGCCGCCCCAGCAGCTCGAACGACGAATCCAGCGTAAACCACACCGGCAGCGGCCCCCTCACCAGCTCGTGCTCGCGGCTGTTGAACTCGATGCTCGGCAGCTTGCGGATCACGATGGTGTCGCCCGGCCGCGTGGTCTGGAAGTTTTCGGTGCGGATCAGCGCGGCGTTGAAGAAAAAGGTCGAGAACGCCTTGGTGAGGAACCCCGTCGAATGCACCTCCGAAAAAATCGCTTCGTTATAGGTCTCGGTGAACGCCAGCCGGAACTCGAGCGAGCTCAGGTAATTCACGGCCGCCGCTCCGTAAAACCCGCGCCCCAGTTGCGTCGCGCCGTTCACGGTGAGCATCCGCCCGCCTTGCTTGTGCCGCGTCCGCGCCGCCCCTTCCCCGACGGGGAACCCGCGGTCGTTCATGGCGAACCAGAAAGCGTCGAAGTGCGACGCCGCGCTCGGCCGCCCGCGGGCGGTGATCTGGTGCGCGAATCCGCGCTGCGTGAAATACGTTCCGCCGGCCGTCACGTCGTAGCTGCGCTTCGGCGCCCAGAAAAACGACGTGCCCAGCACCCGCCCCCGCCGCGAGCTGTTCCCGAGGTTCGGCGTCAGGAACCCGCTCGACCGCGGCGCCCGCTCTAGCGACTTGTAATATATAGGCGTGTAGAACAGCGGAATCTTCTTGAGGCGGAACACCGCGTGCCGCAGCACGGCGTGACGCCCCGGCGTGATTGTCGCTTTCGGGGTCGCCAGCGTCCACCACGGGTTCGGGCGCCGGCAGTTGGTCACCAGCCCGCGGTGCACGATGTAGCGGCCCTGAATCTTCTGCGCCATCTCGCCCTGGAAATAGAACGGCTCGTTGGTGACGAGAAGCTGCGGCCCGGCCTGCCCGGCCGAGCGCGCCGTCCCGTGCACTTGATAAAACACGCCGTTCTGCGTCTTCAGGTTGTAGCTGAAACGCGCCGCGTAGACGTCCTCCTGCCCGCCCGGATCGAAAAAATGCACGTTGCCGCGCGCCTCGGCCTCGCCGGTCTCCTCGTTGTAGTCCACTTCGTCGGCCCGCAGCACCATCTCGCCCTGCCGCATCTCGACGTTGCCGCGCAGCCGCCGCCACACCCCGTCGCTCGCCTGCGTCGCCGCCTGCCAGTAGACTTCGTCGACGCCCGGCGCTCGCGGCGCCTGCGCCAGCAACGCCCCGGAACAAAACCCGTGACAAAGCGCCAGCAATGTGATACGTAGGATTAGAAGATGATAAATGCCGCCGCGTCGCTGCATGAGGGAGAAACCCTGAACGTAGCACGCGGCAATTCAGCGCGGCAAGGGAGCCGGCGGCTGTGACTTGCCTGGCCTGTGGCTTTAAGGACAACGACCCGGAAGATCGCCGCTGCGCCCGTTGCGGACGCCGCATCGAGCGTACCGCCGCACCGTCCGCCGAGCCGCTTCCGCCGGCCCCGCCACCTCCGGCGATAACGGGTTCCGTCGCGCCGGCCTGGAAACAAGAAGTCGCCGAGCGCTTCGAGCAGTTTCGCAACCGCCGCACCCGACAACGCGGGCTGTTTGATGAAGCGCCCGAGGCCGACGCCGGCGAGGCCGTCCCGCCGCCCGACCTCAGCCAAAAAGTCGTTCCGTTTGAAGACTTCGCCGCCGACCGCATTGACCCGGTCATCGTTCCGCCGCCTCCCCCGGCAACTCCCCGCCGCCCTTCCGCCGAGCCGCCGTCCGGTCTCCGCGGCCGAAAACCGCCGGACGCCGCGCTGACCGGAGAAATGGTCACCGCGACGACCGGCGTAGAGGACCACGCCCGCGAGCTCCTCTGCCCCTACCCAGTCACCCCGGTCGCGCTGCGCGCCCTGGCCGGCCTGCTCGACCTTTCCGTCGTCACCATCGCCCTAGGCGTCTTCTTCGCCACTTTCCACCTTCTCGGCGGCGCCTTCCACTTCAACGAGCGCGCCGGCGTAGGTTTCCTGCTCGCCGGCGCCGGAACGGTCGGCTTCTACTTCTTCCTGTATGTTTGCTACGGCGCCGAAACCCCGGGGCTCCAGTGGCTGAGCCTGCGCGTCATGGACTACGAGGGCCGCCCCCCGACACCCGTGCAGCGTCTGCTTCGCGCCGTCGGCCTGCTGCTGAGCGCCGCCGCCCTCGGCCTGGGCTACTTCTGGTCCCTGATCGACGAAGAAAACCTCACCTGGCACGACCGTATGTCTCAGACATTCGTCACGCGCGATCCCCAAATCGACAATTCAACAAATCAACAATTCAACAAATGATCGAGCTGGATCACGCCAACCTCCTGGCCGATCTCGTCGGCCCCGGCCACGGCCTCACCCGCGCGGAAATCGACCGCCACGCGCCGGCCGCCGCCGCCGCCCTTTCCTCCTTCCGGCAAAAATCCGAAACCGGCCTCGTCGGCTTCCCGCATTTGCCGTTCCAGAAAAAGGTCATCGCCGAGCTCCGCGCCTTCGCCGCCCGCTCCGCCGGCCGCTTCGACACGGTCTGCCTGATTGGTATCGGCGGCTCCGCCCTCGGCGCCTGGGCCATCGATTGCGCCCTGCGCGGCCCGCACCCGGTGCAGCGGAAGTTCTCGGCCTCCAACCCGCGGCTGGTCGTTCTCGACAACGTCGATCCGGCGCTCGTCTCCGCCGCCCTCCAGTCCATGAATCCGCGCCGCACGCTCGCCTTAGTCATTACTAAGAGTGGCTCGACCGCCGAGACCCTGGCGACCTGGCTCCTGGTCCGCGCCTGGCTCGAGAAGGCCGTGGGCCGGCGGAACCTCTCCCGCCACACCGTCGCCGTCACCGACCCCGACTCCGGCGACCTGCTCGAAATGGCCCGCCGCGAGCGGTATCCTTGTTTCTTCATCCCGAAAAACGTCGGCGGACGCTTCAGCGTCCTCTCGCCCGCCGGCCTGCTGCCGGCCGCGCTCCTCGGCGTCGACATCCGCCGGCTTTGCGCGGGCGCCGCCGACGCCACCCGCCTGTGCTGGAAGACGTCGCTCGACGAGAACTCCGCGCTGCTCGCCGCCCTGCTCCATTGGCTGCTGCTCGAGCGGCGCGCCAAATCGATCCACGTGGCTTTCAGCTACAGCAGCCTCCTGTGGGGCGCCGCCTTCTGGTTTCGCCAGCTGTGGGCCGAGTCGCTCGGCAAGCGCGCCAGCCGCAACGGCGTCGAGGTCGCGCTCGGTCAGACCCCGGTTGCCGCCCTCGGCGTCACCGATCAGCACTCCCAAGTCCAGCTCTATCTCGACGGCCCCAACGACAAAGTCTTCACGTTCTGGGCCGTCGCGCCGTCGAAAAAGAAGCTGCGGATTCCCCGCGCCTTCGCCGACCTCGACTCCGCCGGTTATCTCGCCGGCCAGACCCTCGACGCCCTGTTCGACGCCGAGCGCCGCGCCACCGCCGCCGCCCTCGCCCGCCACCAGCGCCCCAACTGCACCCTCACCATACCTCGCATCGATGCCTACCAGCTGGGCGCCCTCTTCCAGTGGCTCGAGTTCCACGCCGCTTTTATGGGCGAGCTGCTGGGCGTCAACGCCTTCGATCAGCCCGGCGTCGAGCTCGGTAAGCGCCTCACTTACGCGCTGATGGGCCGCGCCGGCTTTGACGATTACCGCCGCCAGTTCGACGACTACCAGGAGAGCCGCCGCCGCGCCGCCGGCATCCCGTCCGAAGACGGCCCGTGAGCCACGCCTGGGACCGCCGCGAGCTCGCCATCCTCCGCCGCCTCCGCTCCCCGGCGCGCATCCAGCGTTTTCTCGACCACGACCTCGGCTACAACAAGGAAAAGGACGGCGCCACCTGCCGCTCCCCGCGCCTGGTTCTCCGTCACGGCGTCGCCCAGTGCATGGAGGGCGCGCTGTTCGCCGCCGCCGCCCTCCGCCTCCACGGCTTCCCGCCGCTGCTGGTCGACCTCGAAGCCGTCCGCGACGACGACCACGTCCTCGCCGTCTTCCGCCAGCGCCGCCACTGGGGCGCCATCGCCAAGTCCAACTACGCCGGCCTCCGCTTCCGCGAGCCCGTCTACCGCACCCTGCGCGAGCTCGCTATGTCTTACTTCGAACACTACTACAATCCCAAGGGCGAAAAGACCCTCCGCCGCTACTCCCGCCCCGTCAACCTCCGCCGCTTCGACCGCATCCGCTGGATGACGTCCGAGGAGAACCTCTGGCCCATCCCCGACTATCTCTTAGCAATATCTCACACGCCCCTCCTCACGACCGCCATGATCCGCCGCCTGAATCCCATGGACGACCGCCTCCGGAGGGCCGGCCTGGTGGGTATGGTTAAGTGAAGGCGCGCCCGCCTGTTATACTGAGCCTTGTGTCACGGCGGCTCCGCGAAAAGCCTGTCCTGAGTGAGTAGGCATGTGAAACCGGCTTCGGCCGAGTCAGCCGCTGCTGTGCGCTGCCTGGGACAGAGGCCCCATCCTGCCGGTGCCGGGTCATGTCATTCGCTGGCCGAAACGTTCCGGTGAGAATGCGCGCCGCCGCACCGGTCTTCAATCACCAAATCACCAAATCGCCAAATCACCAAATTGCGTTATAGTGTCGCCATGCCTCTCTCGCCCAGCGCGCGTCTCGGTCCCTACCAGATCCACGCCCCGCTCGGCGCCGGCGGCATGGGCGAAGTCTACCGCGCCACCGACACCCGCCTCGACCGCACCGTCGCCATCAAGGTTCTCCCCGAACACCTCGCGGCCAATACCGAGTTCCGCCAGCGCCTGGAGCGCGAAGCGCGCGCCGCGGCCGCGCTGAATCACCCCCACATCTGTGCCCTCTACGACATCGGACGCCAGGACGGCATCGACTTCCTGGTCATGGAGTTCCTGGAAGGCGAGACCCTCGCCGCCCGCCTGCGCCAGGGACGGCTGTCCCTCGACCAAGCCCTGCGCTTTGCGATCGAGATTGCCGGCGCGCTCGCCTACGCGCACCGCCACGAGGTCTTCCACCGCGACCTCAAGCCCGGCAACGTCATGCTGACCCGCGCCGGCTCCAAGCTCCTCGACTTCGGCCTCGCCAAGATCGGCCCGGCCGCGCCCGCGCCCGCCGAAGGCGCCGCCGCCGCGCCCACCATCTCCGCCGACCTCACCCAGAAGGGATCGCTACTAGGTACTTTGCAATACATGGCTCCGGAGCAGCTCGAAGGCAAGCCCGCCGGCGCCCGCAGCGATCTGTTCGCCTTCGGCGCCGTCCTCTACGAGATGGTCACTGGCCGCAAGGCCTTCGAGGGCTCCAGCCAGGCCAGTCTCATCGGCGCGATCTTGCACTCGGAACCGCCGTCCATGATCGCCCTTGACCCCGTCACGCCGCCGGCGCTCGATCGCCTCGTGAAAAAATGCCTGGCCAAGGATCCCGACCAGCGCTGGCACTCCGCCCGCGACCTCGAGACCCAGCTCCAGTGGCTCACCGAAGCCGCACCGACGACCCCATCCCCCATCCCCCACCCCCCATCCCCGAGGCTGTCGTGGCTCGCGGCCGCCGTCTGCCTCGTCGCCGCTGCGGTCTTGGGCGTGCTCTACTTCCGCCGCGTTCCGGTTGACCAACCGCCCGTGCGCTTCTCCCTCGCGCCGCCGGAGAAGAGCGTCTATCGCAGTTTCGTGGTCCCGTCGCCGGACGGCCGTCGTCTCGCCTTCCTCGCCGACACCGCCGGAAAATCGCGGCTTTGGGTTCGATCGCTGGATTCCCTTGCCGCGGAACCCGTGCCCGACAGCGACTACGGCCAGCCCTTCTGGTCGCCTGACAGCCGTTACCTGGCGTACTTCGGCCCGGGAAAGCTCAATAAGGTCGCCGTGGGCGGTCCCTCCGGCCTGGGTACTCCTGAGATCATCTGCCCTTGCGACGGCGTCAGCGGCGCCTGGAGCCGCAGCGGCGTCATCGTCTTCACAACGTGGTGGGGCCAGGGTTTGTCCCGCGTTCCCGCCGCCGGAGGCCGTCCAGAGCCCCTCACCACTCTGGACAAGTCGCGGCTCGAACATACGCATCTGTGGCCGAGGTTTCTTCCCGACGGTCGCCACATCCTGTTTCTCGCCGCCAGCCGACAGTACCAGAACAACCAGATCTACGCCGTCTCTCTTGACTCGAAGAAGTCGACGCCGGTGCTGAGCGCCGATTCTTTCGCCGGCTACGTCCAGCCCTCCGGCGATCAGGCGGGACGCCTGTTGTTTGTCCGCCGTCGCGCGCTGCTGGCGCAGCCGTTCGACGATAAGGCGCTCCGGCTCACTGGCGAGCCGGTCACCGTCGTCGAGAAGACTCAGTACATCGCGCCGGATGCCCTCGCCGTCGCCGCGGTCTCCGACGCCGGCGTGCTGGTCTATCAGGACGCAACCGCCCGCCGCATTCAGTTCGCGTGGTTTGATGCTGCCGGAAAACGCCTCGCGGCGCTCGGGGCTCCCGACGACTACGGCTCCTTCCGCCTGTCGCCGGATGCCTCGCGCCTGGCCGTCACCCGGCTCGACCAGGAGTCGAACCAGCACGACATCTGGTCGGTGGAGTTGGCCCGCGGCATCGCCTCCCGGCTCACTTTCGAGCCTTCCAGCGAGTTCCATCCGGTCTGGTCGCCGGACGGCCGTCTCGCCTACTACTCAGATCGTGACGGCGTCTTCGACCTCTTCTTCCGCCCGCTGGGCGCGCGCAAAGATGAGGACCTGCTCCGATCTGGCCGCGACAAGTGTCCCACCGCCTGGTCGGGCGACGGCCGCTTCCTCGTCTTCCACCACCGCAACATCGGCGACAAGAGCGACTACGACTTGTGGGCCATCGCCATGGCGGGCGACCGCAAGCCCGTGGCGCTCTTGCAGACCGAATCGAATGAGATGTGGGGCGCCTTTTCCCCCGACGGCAGGTGGCTCGCCTATGTGTCCGATGAATCCGGAAAAAACGAAGTCTACGTGCAGCGCTTCGGGCCGGGTGCGGCGCTCTCGGGCGAGCGGCTGCAGATCTCCCATCAGGGCGGCTCCTGGCCGCGCTGGCGTCGCGATGGTAAGGAGCTGTTTTTTGTCGCGCCGGATCAAAAACTAGTGGCCGTCGACGTGAGAGCTTCTGCCTCAGCGCTCGACGCCGGAAAACCGCGGCCGCTGTTTGAGCTACCGCCGGCTCTTTGGTCGCGTGACGACTACCCCTACGACGTCGACGGCCAGCGCTTTCTCCTGCCCACCCTCGCCGGCGATCCCACTCCCCTGCCGCTCACCATCGTGCTCAACTGGAAACCCGGCAAAGATTGATCCCGTGTCTCTCTCCGAGCCGGCGAAGCCTCCGCGGCGAAGCCCTGGCGAACGGCGTTCGGCGGCCTGCGTGACCTGCGCCGCGAAACCAGGCGGCTCGATCGCCTCATCGAGGCGGAGTTTGGGCGCGGCGATCCGGAAGAATGGCCTGCTGTTCGACACCAACGCGTTGTCCCTTCGTCGACGGCGAAGGGGCGCCTCCTCCGCGTCGTCGAGGACGAGGACGAGCTGGCCCTGCCGGCGCGACTCGACGCCCATCTGGCGCTGTTCGAGCTGCTGGCCGTGGGACAAGAAACGGCGCGCCGCTATGCCGAAGTGCGCCGGGTGCTGAAGGCAGCCGGCCGCCCCATCCCCAGCAACGACGTCTGCATCGCCGCCCTCGCCCGGGACTGTGTCACACTGGATCTGTGACGAACTCCAAGAAAAACCCGACGCTTTCGCTGCCCGCGGAGCTGATCCGCGGCGCCAAGGTGCTGGCCGCCAAGCGCGGCACGTCGATCAACGCGCTGATGAAGGAAAGCCTGCAACAGCGGGTGCGCTCCGAAGACGAACAGGCGGCCGCCCTGCGGAGAATCTTGTCGGCTTCCCGGAAAAGCTTGTACCGTCTGAAGCTGCGAAAAGGCACGCTGCGGTCGCAGATCTATGGCTGAAGCCGCGTTCTTCGACACCAACGTCCTGTTTTACTGTGTTCGACCGCAATTCTTCGTCACCGTCACTCGGAAAGCGGCGCCCGTCTTGCAAGCCGTCAACCTGCAAGCTTCGGCATCAACTGTCCTTCTGGGATGGCCTGATACTGGCGGCCGCCAAATCCGCCGGGGCCGCCATCGTGGTCAGCGAGGATTTTTCGGACGGCCGGCGCTATAACGGCGTTGAGGTCCCCAATCCGTTCCGCCGGCCGCCGGCGCTATAGCGGCGCCGCTGCAGCCGGAACATCCTCTTCCGCTTTCTCGACCAACCATCGCTCCAGCACCGCCCGCAGTTGTTCCATCTGGATCGGCTTGGAGAGGTAGTCGTCCATGCCAGCCTTCAGACACATTTCGCGGTCCCCCTCCATGGCGCTGGCGGTCAGCGCGACGATCCTGGTGTGTCTGGCGGCGCCCTCGCGGCGCCGAATCTCGGCGGTGGCCTCCAGCCCGTCCATCGCCGGCATGTGGACATCCATCAGAACCAGATCGAACAGCCCGCCCTCCAGGGCGCTCACGGCTTCGCGGCCGTCGCCCACTAGCGATATCTGGCAGCCGCACTTCTCCAGCATGCGCCCCGCCACCTTCTGATTCACCAGGTTGTCTTCGGCCACCAGAATGCGCGGCCGGGCCGCCAGCTCGAGCCCGCGGAGCGCCGCCGCCGGGCGCCGCTCCGGCGCTGCGGCGGGTACGCTCGCCGGGCCGCCCGCTCCCAGACGCGCCGTGAAGTGGAACGTGCTGCCGCCGCCGGCCTCGCTCTCCACCCAGATTCGTCCCCCCATCATGGCCGACAGTTGCGAGCAGATCGACAGGCCCAATCCGGTGCCGCCGAAGCGGCGCGTGGTCGAGCCGTCGGCCTGCTCGAACGCGCGGAAGATGGCCTTTTGCTTCTCGGGCGGAACTCCCATGCCGGTGTCGCTTACCGAGAAGCGAGCCAGGACCTCATCACCCAGGCGAGAGTCGAGCGCAGCGCGAACCTCCACCCGGCCCTGCTCGGTGAACTTGATGGCGTTGCCCACTAGGTTGACCACGATCTGGCCCAGCCTGCCGGCGTCTCCCACCAGCGTGTCCGGCAGGTCCTCGGCCACCCATTGTTCGAGTTCCAGGCCTTTCTGCCGCGCCTGCGCCGTGAGCGGCTTCAGCACGGCGCCAAGCTCGGTCCGCAGCTGGAATTCACGCCGCTCCAGGCTCAGCTTGCCCGCCTCGATCTTCGAGAAATCCAGGATGTCGTTCACCACTCGCATCAGCGCAGCGGTCGACTGCTTCACGGTTTCCAGGTAGTCGCGCTGCTGCGCCGACAGGTCGGTGTCCAGGGCCAGCTCCGTCATCCCCATGATTCCGTTGATCGGCGTGCGGATCTCATGGCTCATGTTGGCCAGGAACCCGCTCTTGGCGCGGCTGGCGGCCTCCGCCGCCTCCTTCGCCCGTCGCAATTCCGCTTCCTGAAGCCGGCGCGCCGTGATGTCCTCGATGGTGCCGACGTACCCGGTGGCGTCCCCCTCCGAGGAGCGCACCGGTTTTCCCTCCGAGTGGATCCAGCGCAATTCCCCCTGCGGCGTCAGCAGGCGGCACTCATGGGAAAATTCCCCACTGATCCGCACGGCGGCAAACCAGGCGGCCACCGTCTCCTCGCGGTCATCCGGATGGATGACCCGGATCCACCCCTCGCCCAGCGTCTCTTCGGCGGTGATTCCGGCCAGGGCCTCCCACTTCGGGTTCACGTACAGACACTGGCCGTCGGGGGAGGTGTGGAAAATGCCCACCGGCGCCGATGCGCTCAGCGACCGGAAACGCTGCTCGCTGCTTTGCAGCGCAGCGGTGCGGGCGCGCACCGTCGCCTCGACGTTCTCGTGCGCCGCCTCCAGGCGGGCTTCCCGCTCGGCCATCTCCCGCTGTTCGGACGTTCCCCGCAGGCACGACTTCAGCAGCACGATGTCTTCAAAGATCACCCACCCGGCGTGCTCCAGCCAGCGCCAGGGCTCCACGGTCGGCACGCCGTACACCGACTGCGGCCAGTAGACGCCGCGGAAAAAATGGTCGGCGGCCACCACCACCGTCGCCGGCGCGAGCACGCGCCAGTCCCGGTAGAACGCCAGAAACGCCAGCGAGCCGAAGATGTGGAAGTGCGTTTCGATCCGCCCGCCGCTCAAGTGAATTAGTAATCCCGAGGTCAGCATCTGCGCCACCCCGATCGTGAAGCGAGTAACGGCGCGGCCCGGCAGCGCCAGCGCCAGCGCCACCGGAAACCCGGCCAGCAGCCCGCCCAGAAACACCGCCGCCCAGACGTGCGGGTGAACCTGGCTCGCCGTCCCGGCCCAGGCGCGCGGCGAGATCCACAACGCCGCGGCGATTCCCGCCAGCCACTGCGCCGTCATCAGGGCCGCGAACAGACGATCCGTGCGCTGAAACACCCGCTGCCGGTGCTGGCCGAACAGCTCCTCGGTCCGCTGCTCGATGGATTTCCCGCCGCTCATCGCTTCCCGGCCCCCGCGGCTCCGAGCGAACAGCCGAACACCAGGCTCCTGGCCCGAGCGGCCTTTCCTTGAAGGAGTAGAGAGACGATGGCGCTGCGCCCGGTATTGTCGCCTTCATGACCGCGCGCGCCGGTGATCCCGCCGCTGAACAGCAGGCGCCCTCCGGCATCGTAGAGCAGCGTGTGGCCGGAGGTCTGAATGCCAAAACGACGCGCCTCAGCCTCCCCGGCGTCCCAATGGACCCTGACGCCGGGAATGGCCGCGGCCCGCCGCAGGAGGTCGCTCTGGCGCCATTCCGGACCGGCCGCGGCCGGTTGGATGAACACAACGTGAGTCGCCACAGTCTCGCCGCCCGCCGCCAGCGCGCGCTCCAGCTCCGCGATGCTGGCCCGCGTGCAGGGACAATGCGGATGCGCCAGCATCACCAGCGTCGCTCGGTCCGCTGCCCGCTCCAGGCGGCTGCCGGCGGGCCAGGCCGCCGGAACCGCGCCGGATTCGCCCGGGGAATTCGCATACGCTGCCAGAACCCAGAGTCCCCAACCGGCGCCGGCCGCCCACAGTCCGCCGCACACCACCAGCAGGATCCGACCGTCTCGCGATCGCTTAGGACACTCCATCCCTGTACTTATCGGCCCGCCCCAACCTCGCCAGAGCGAATATTTCAATCGCCAGATCGCGCTCCATCGGCGATTTGGCGATTGAAGAACTTGCCGGTCACACGAATTTCAACAAAATTTTGCGCGGCTAAGTCCGATGGGATGTGAGGGTTAGCGCGTTCGCCCTTTTTGGCGGTGGCGTTTTTCTTGGACACGCCCTGTAGGATGGTTGTAGGGGGTCTGTCATGGAGAACGTAACGGGGAGGGAGTTTCACGCCGTCGCGGATCTGTTTCCGCTGCTGCGCGGGGCGGCGTTTGACGAGCTGGTCGCCGACATCAAACAAAACGGGTTGCTCGAGCCTATTCTGCTCGACGACGAGGGGCGCATTCTCGACGGACGCAACCGGTATCGGGCGTGCCTCGCGGCCGGTGTGGAGCCGCGCTTCAGAACCTGGGACGGCCAGGGGTCGCTCACCGAGATGGCCTTGAGCTTCAACCTGCGGCGGCGGCACCTCGACGAGTCGCAGCGGGCCATGGTGGCGGCGCGGGTGGCGAAGATGCTCGAGAAAGAGGCGTTTAAGCGGAAGGGCCGCAGGACAGACCTGGCTGCAAATTTGCAGCCAGGTAAGCGGTGCAGATCTTCGAGCGAGGCTGCCGCGCAAGTCAACGTCTCGGAGCGTTTGATCTTCGCTGCTAGCAAGGTCCTACGGGACGGCAGCGAGGAGTTGATTGCGGCGGTCGATTCCGGCGTGCTGGCGGTGTCGACGGCCGCGGTTCTGGCCGGCCTACCCAAACCGGAGCAGACGCAAGCGGTGGCGGGCGGCGCCAAGGAGGCCGCTCGCAAGGCGCGGGAGCTTCGCGCGGCCGATCGCCCGGCTGCGCCGCAAAGGCCGGCGGGCGAGTTCGTCGTCATTTACTTGCGCGCCCCGGGAGAGCCCGCCACCGACGAGAGCGTCGCCGGCTGCGTTTTCCTGGCCGTAGCCTCCAGCCGCTTGGTCGATGCCGTCGCGGCGCTCGAGTCGGGCGGCTTCCGCCGCCGTTCGCCGGGAGCGTGAGGACGGCTAGCGTTTCCTCACCGTGCGATCATCGGCAACCTCGTTTGAACTGCTGTCGAGCGGCAGGCGTCGCTAGCGGCGTTTCCCGGGCTGCCGCCGCGCCGAGCGCCTCCTGCGGTCCACAACGGCCGGGGTTTCTGCGTCCCGTAGAATCTCGGGGCGCGCGCGGGCCAGCGCTTGCAGTTCCTCCAGCGGTGCATGTCGGCGCCCTAAGTCCGCTATAGTGGAATCGGGGACCTTGGTATGCCCGACCGCTCGTTTACCACCCTCAGCGGCACGCCGGTGAACCGGCTCTACGGGCCCGCGGACCTCGACGGGTTCGATCCGGCGCGCGAGCTGGGCGCGCCGGGCGAGTTTCCCTACACGCGCGGCATCCATAAGACCATGTACCGCGGGCGCCTCTGGACCATGCGGCAGTTCTCCGGCTTCGCGACGCCCGAGGAAACCAACCAGCGATACCGCTATCTCCTCGGACAGGGACAAACGGGCCTCTCGGTCGCCTTCGACCTGCCGACGCTGATGGGCTACGACGCCGACCACGAAATGGCCGAGGGCGAGGTCGGCAAATGCGGCGTCGCCATTTCCTCCCTCGCCGACATGGAGGCGCTGTTCGACCAGATCCCGCTCGAGCCCATCTCGACCTCCATGACCATCTCCTCGCCGGCGGCGATGCTGTGGGCCATGTACCTGGTGGTCGCCGAAAAGCAGGGCGCCAAGTGGGAGAACCTCTCCGGCACCATCCAGAACGACATACTCAAGGAGTACATAGCGCAGAAGGAGTACATCTACCCGCCGCGGCCGTCGATGCGGCTGGTGATCGACACCTTCGAGTTCGGCGCGCGCCACACGCCGCGCTACAACCCCATCTCGATCTCGGGCTACCACATCCGCGAGGCGGGGGCGACGGCGCTGCAGGAGCTGGCCTTCACGCTGCGCGACGGCCTGGAGTACGTCGAGTGGGGTCTCGAGCGGGGCCTCGCGATCGACGAGTTCGCGCCGCGCCTGAGCTTCTTTTTCGACGCCCACAACGACTTTTTCGAGGAGATCGCCAAGTATCGAGCGGCGCGCAAGATCTGGGCGCGCGCCATGCGCGACCGCTTCGGCGCCAAAAGCGAGCGCTCCTGGAAGCTGCGGTTCCACAGCCAGACGGCGGGCTGCTCGCTGACCGCGCAGCAGCCGCGCGTCAACCTGGTCCGCACCGCGATTCAGGCGCTGGCCGCGGTGATGGGCGGCACGCAGTCGCTGCACACCAACGCCCTCGACGAAGCCTGGGCGCTGCCCACCGAGGAAGCCGCGCTGCTGGCGCTGCGCACCCAGCAGGTGATCGCGCACGAAAGCGGCGTCACCGACACCGCCGATCCTCTCGGCGGCAGCTACTTCCTCGAGCGGCTCACCCTCGACCTCGAGAAGGGCGCCGCCGATTATTTCGACCGCATCGACCAGATGGGCGGCATGATTCCGGCGATCGAGCGCGGCTTCCCCATGCGCGAGATCGCGGAGTCGTCCTATCGCTACCAGAAGGAAGTCGAGAAGAAGGAAAAGATCATCGTCGGCGTGAACGCCTTCGTCTCCGACGAGGAGCCGATCGAGACGCTGTACATCGACCGGCGCGTCGGCGACCACCAGATGGCGCGCCTGCGGAAGCTCCGCGCCGGGCGCGACAACGCCCGCGTCCGCGGCGCCCTGGACGCCCTGGCCCGCGCCGCCGAGGGCGGCACGAACATGATGCCCCACATTCTGGAGGCCACCCGCGCCTACGCCACGCTGGGGGAAATGTGCGACACGCTCAAGAAAGTCTTCGGAGTCTACCAGGAGACCAGTGTCACGTGAGGCGCTCCAGAATGAAAGTCGGCCAGCGGGGGCGGGTGACCATCCCCAAGGAGATCCGGGAACGCTTCGGCATCGGCCCGAAAACCGAGGTGGAGTTCCACGTCGCGAATGGCGGCGTCCTTTTGAAGAAGAAGGCCAGGCAACTCAATTTCCGGAAGTGGAAAGGCTATTGCCGGAAGAGCGTCCGAGAGCTCGGCACGGGCGACGAGTATCTCGAGGCCATTCGAGGGCGATGATCAGCGCCGTCGATACCAGTGTCCCATTCGACCTGATCTTGTCCGCCAACAGGTTCACGGAGCCGGCGATCGCGGCGCTGGAGGAGGCGGGACATGCGGGGTCGCTGTTGCTGTGCGACATCGTTATATGCGGCTGTGCGGGCGCTTCCAGCAGCAGCGGACTGCGGGCGGCGTGCTTTGCCGCCAGCCGGGCCTGGAAGTTGTACCGCAGGCAAGGAGGCAAGCGGGTGCGGATTTTGCCGGACTTCTTGATTGGCGCCCACGCGCAGTTACAGGCTTCCCGGCTGATCTCGCGAGACCGGGGATTCTATCGAACGGTCTTTCCGGGGCTGGCGCTGCTCGATCCGGCGACTCGGTGAGTCGAAACCTATGAAGCCGCGTCCCATTCGCGTGCTGGTCGCCAAGCCGGGCCTGGACGGACACGACCGCGGGGCCAAGGTGATCGCGCGGGCGCTGCGCGACGCCGGCATGGAGGTCATCTATACCGGGCTGAGACAGACCCCGGAAATGATCGCCTCGGCGGCCTTGCAGGAGGACGTCGACTTCATCGGCCTGTCGATCCTTTCCGGCGCCCATAACGCCATCGTGCCGCGTCTCATGAAGCTGCTAAACGAACAGGGCATGACGGACGTCAAAGTAATTGTGGGCGGAATCATCCCGGACGCCGACATGGCGGGGCTGCGCGACTTGGGCGTGGCGGCGATCTTCCAGCCGGGCGCCTCCATGGAGGAGATCGTACGCTTCATCCGGAGCTGCTGAAGGAGGCCGCGCGGCTGGTCCGGCTGGAGCGCTTCGGGCTCCAGCCGGCGGACTTCGCGGCCGCGCTCGAGCGAGCCGTCGAGCGCTACGCGCCGGGCGGCGACCCCCGGGAGTTCGTTCTGTCGCTGCGCCTCGAAGATCTGGCGCTGGCCGCGGCCTGCGCCGCCGGGATGGAGCGGGCCTGGGAGGAGTTCCACCGAGCCTATCGGCAGTACTTGGTAGACGCCGCCGGCGACGTCGAGATCGCCGACCAGATCATCGCCGAGCTTTACGGCGGCCAGATGGCGCGCTTCCACGGCCGGGCGTCGCTGAAGGGCTGGCTGCGGGCGGTGGTCTGGCAGGCGCAGGTCGACCGGCACCGGCGGGAATCGCGGCTGACGCCGCTCGAAGAGTTCCACGTGGAACATTCCCGCGAGGATCCGCCGGAGAGCTTCGAGCAGCGCGAGAACGCCGCCGCGCTGGCCGCCGGCCTGCGGGCCGAGGTCGCCGGGCTCCAGCCGGAGCAGCGGCTGCTGCTGGCTTGGTATTATGTGGACCGGATGCGGCTGGCGCAGATCGCGCGCTTCCGGGGCGTGCACGAGTCGACCATTAGCCGGGAGCTTGAGGCGGTGCGGAAACAGCTTCGCCAGAGGGTTGAGAAACGGCTCCGCGCCGATGGTTTCAGCGCGGCGCGCGTCGCGGAGTGCTTCGAGCGCTCGACCGACGCGGCGGTGGATCTGGAGGAAATGCTGGCGGGCAAGAAATCGCCGCTGGAGCGTACTTAAGGATATGGACGCCGCCTTGCGTAAAGCCCTGCGATCGGCGCAGAAAGCGCACTCCGGGTGCGACGCCGAGCTGGCCGCCGCCTACACCGAGGGGCGGCTGAAGGGTGTCGAGCGCCGCCGCTTCGAGGGCCACCTCGCCGAATGCGCCGCCTGCCGCGGGCTGACCACGGCGATGCTCGAGGAGCTGCATCCGGAGACAGTCCCGCCGGTGCCCGCCCCGGCGTGGTCCTTCTTGCGGTGGCGCTGGGCAGTCCCGGCGATGGCCGGCGTGCTGATCGTCGGCTCGGCGGTTTACTTCGAAAGGCAGGATATCGCGCCGCCGGCGGCGACGGTGACGCCGGTCGCCGCCCCGGCGCAGGAGCCCGCGCCGGCTGCGGCGTTCGAATCGCCCGCGCGCGCGGCCCGGAATCGCCGCGATGAAGTCGCGGAACGCGAAAAGGCCGGGGTCGAGACGCTGGCCGATCGGCGCCTCCAGAAGGAGGAACAGGTCGCCGTCGCGCAAGCTCCGGCCGCGGTCGCTGCGGATCTGGCCGACGCCAACAAAGCGAAGAACGTCAGTGAGCTACGCGAATCCGACGAACTCAGGAAGGCGGTTGCCACGAAACCCGCCGGCGTCGTCGTGGGCGCTGCGGCCGAAACGCCGTCGCAGGCCAGCAAGGCGAAGAGCGTCAGCGAGTCGCGCGGATCCGACGAGCCGAAGAGGGCGGTGGCCAGCAAGTCCGGCGTCGTCGTGGGCGCCGTGGCCGGTGCGCCATCGCAGGCCAGCAAGGCGAAGAACGTCGGCGAGCCGCGCGAATCCGACGAGCTGAAGAAAGCGGTGACCAGCAAGTCCGCCGGCGTCGTCGTGGGCGCCGTGGCATCGCGCGGATCCGAGCTGAAGAAGGGCGGCGATTTGGGCGCCGTGGCCGAACCGCCGCGCCAATCCGACGATCTCCAGAAAGCCGCCGCCAAGCCGGCCGGCGTTGTGGGAGGCGCGGCCGGCGAGTCCTCGCAATCGTTTGCCGGCTCGCGCCGCCAGCAGCTCCAGCAGTTTCGCGAGGGCGCCGCGCAGCCGCCGTTCACGCTGCCCGACGGCGCGCCCCTGCGCGCGCTCGCCCGCTCGGGCAACCGCATTTGGGCCGTCTCCGACGGCGGCCGCATCTACCGGTCGCTCGACGCCGGTGTCACCTGGGAGAAACTCCCGAGTCCGACTCAGAACGACCTAGTGAGCGTGGATCTGGAATCCGAGACCAGCTTGATGGTCGTTGACAAGGCCGGCAACCGCTACAAGGCTCGACCCTGAGCGGCCTCAGCAGGCCAGCTTCTCGCGGCCGATTTTGAATCCGTTGAGGTTCCCCAGCACGGTCAGCGCGATCTGTTTCTGGTTGAAGCAGTCGGCGGCGACCTGCTGCACCTGCTCCACGGTGATCCGCTCGACCGACTCGATCAGCTCATCGAGCGAAAAGAACTTGCCGAAGTAGAGCTGCTGGCGCGCCAGGTTGGCCATGCGGCTGGAGGTCGACTCCAGGCCGAGCATCAGACTGCCCTTCATGTGGTCTTTGGCGCGGCGCAGCTCCTCGCCGGTGATCTGGCCGTTCTTGATCTCGCGAAACTCTTTGACGATGGAGTCGACCACGCGCTCGGCGCTTTCGAGCGAGGTGCCGGCGTAGATCGAGAGACACCCGGTGTCGCGGTAAGGATTCAGCTCCGAGTAGACGGCGTAGGCCAGCCCCTGCTTTTCGCGAATGTTCTGAAAAAGGCGGGAGCTCATGCCGCCGCCGAGCAGGGTATTGAGCACGTAACTAGCGTAGCGTCGCTGGTCGGCCATCGGGTAGCTGGGCACGCCCAGGCACATGTGCACCTGCTCGAGCGCCGACTTATCGCGGAGCGCGATGATGGCGTGGGTCGAGGGAGCGGGGTCGTCGACCGCGGCCGCCTGCCGGTCGAGCTCCTGGAAGGCGTTCTCCACCAACTTTACGGTGGGGCCATGCTCCAGATGCCCAGCCGCTGTCACCAGCATGTTGGACGGCACGTAGGCGCGGCGGTAGTAGTCGAGGAGCGCCTCGCGGTCAAAGCTCTTGATGGTCTTCTTGCTGCCGATAATGGGCTTGCCCAGGGCGTGGTCCTTCCAGAAGTTGCCGGAAAAGATCTCGTGGATGAGGAAGTCGGGATTGTCCTCATCCATCTTGAGCTCTTCGAGGACGACCCCCTGCTCCTTCTGGATGTCGTCGTCGCGGAAGACCGGGTGCAGCAACAGATCCGAGAGCACGTCGAAGGCGCGCTCCATGTGCTCGTCGAGCACCTTGCAACTGAAGCTGATCAGCTCCTTGGCGGTAAAGGCGTCGAGCTGGCCGCCGAGCGAGTCGATGGAGCGGGCGATGTCCTCGGCCGAGCGCGTGGTGGTGCCCTTGAACACCATGTGCTCGATGAAGTGGGTGATGCCGTTCTGCTCCGGCCGCTCATGCCGCGAGCCTGCCTTGATCCAGACGCCCATCGAGACCGAGCGCACGTGATGCATACGCTCGGTGACGACGCAAAGACCGTTCGGCAGGACGGTTTTTTCGATGCACCGGGCTTCGTTGGCTTTGGCCGGCATGGCGGTTTCCGATTGAAGCGGATTGGCGGGGAACGGCCGGGCAGCCGCCTCCGACACTTCCAGGGTACCATAGTCTCGTGCCGCAATCGCTAGTGGGTCTGGACCGGGCGGAAATGGCGGCGGCGGTGGAGCGCCACGGCAAGCCGGGCTGGCGCGCAAGCCAGCTATTTTCATGGGTTTACCGTGGACGCGCCGGGGCGATCGAGGAGCTTCGCCCGCTGCCGCAGGATTTCCGGCGCGCGCTGGGCGAAGAGTTCGAGGTGGGCCTTCCGGCGGTCGAACGCCGCTTCGAGTCGAGCGACGGAACCGTCCGTTACCTGCTGCGGCTCGCCGACTCGCAAACCATCGAGGCGGTGCTGCTGCCGGAGGCGGGGCGCGACACCATCTGTATCTCGACGCAGGTGGGGTGCCCGGTCGATTGCAAGTTCTGCTTCACCGGGCTGCTGGGGCTGAGCCGCAATCTCACGGCCGGGGAGATCGTCGGGCAGGTGCTGGTGGTGGCGCGCGAGCATGGGCTGCTGGAGCGCGAGAAGCGGCTCAACGTCGTGATGATGGGTATGGGCGAGCCGCTGCTGAACCTGCCGGCGGTCATCAAGGCGACGAAGCTGCTGACCGACGCGGAGGGCGCCGGGCTCTCGCCGCGGCGGATCACGCTCTCGACCTCGGGCATCACGCCGCAGATCGCCGAGCTGGGCCGCGAGCCGGCGCGTCCGAAGCTGGCCGTCTCGCTCAACGCCTCGACCGAGGAGAGCCGCGAGCGGCTCATGCCCATTACTAAGAAGTACAAGCTGGCGGCGCTGCTGGCGGCCTGCCGCGCCTACCCGCTGCGGCCGTGGGAGCGGCTGAGTTTCGAGTACGTGCTGCTCGGCGGGGTCAACGATTCCGACGCCGACGCCCGGCGCGTGGCGCGGCTGCTCGCGAACCTGAAGTGCATGGTGAACCTGATCGCGTTCAACCCCGGTCCGGGGATCGATTTCGAGACGCCCGCTCCGGAGCGGGTGCTGGCGTTTCAGGGGATTCTCAAGCGCAGCTTTCCCTGTTTCGTACGCCAGCCGCGGGGGCGGGACATTTACGCGGCGTGCGGGCAGTTGAAGCGGTTTGAGTAAAGGCAAGTCAAAAGTCAAATGGCAAAAGTCAAGAGTCAAAGTTACGCGCCGTGCGGCTGGGCCGGGCTCCTCTGCAGCCCGAGGCGACAAGGGTCGCCGCTCGGCCAAATCGTCGCCGCCAGCGAAGATCTTGCCGCAACCAAAGGCCAGGCAAAAGTCAAAAGTTACGCGCCGTGCGGCTGGGCCGGGCTCCTTTGGGCCGCGCTTCGCGCGGCGAGGGCGACGGAGGCGGCGTCAGCGTTTCAGCGGCCGCGGTTGGGTTTCTTGCGCTGCGGCGCCGCACGGTCGGCGGCGCGGCGGTAGCTGGCGGCGGCGCGGGAATGGCGGTCGAGGTCGGCGGAGAAGACGTGGCCGCCCTGGTTGTCGGCTACAAAATACAGGTAGTTGGTATGGGCGGGGGCGAGGACGGCCTGGAGCGAGGCGCGGCCGGGGCTCGAGATCGGTCCCGGGGGCAGGCCGGGGCGCAGGTAGGTATTGTACGGGCTCCGAACTCCCAGGTCCTCCTGATAGAGAGCGCCGCGGTAACGGCCCTCCAGCTGCAGCGCATAGATGACGGTGGGATCGCACTGCAGGGGCATGCCGGCGCGCAGGCGATTGCCGAAAACCGACGCGACCAGCGGACGCTCGGCGGCGACGGCGGTTTCCTCTTCCACCAGCGACGCCAGGGTCACGGTTTCCAAAACCGACGCCTCGGCGGGCGGCAGCGCGCCGTAGACTTCGCGGAATCGCCGGAGCATCCCCTCGACCAGCTCGTCGGCGGTCGTGCCGCGGGTGATCCGGTAGGTATCGGGGTATAGAAACCCCTCCAGGCTGCGGGCGCCGGGCGCGAGATCCGCGATGCGGTCGCCGCGGCCGGCGGCGAGCAGAAACTCCTGGCGGGTTAGAATCCGGGTGTCGGCGACGGCGCCGGCGATCTCAGAAATCGTAAAGCCCTCGGGAATGGTGAGGGAGTAATAGGAGACCTCGCCGCGGGCGATCTTCTGGTAGATCTCAACAGGAGATAGCGGGCGATCGAAGCGGTACTCGCCGGCCTGCAGAACCGAGCGGGGCCGCAGGAGGCGGATCAGGAGGAACGGCCACTCCGAGGCCAGCACGCCGCTCGAGCGGAGCCGGGCGGCGACCTCGAAGGAGCCGGCGCCGCGGGGAACCTGGACAAACTGTTCTCCCGAGAAGCCGCCCGCAGGGCCCAGGATCGCCCAGGCGGCGTAGGCGGCGGCGGCCGCGGCGATCAGGAGCAGCAGGACGAGAGCGCGCCGGAAGATCACGTTGGCAGCGCGGCCCGCTCGTGGTCGAGGAAGTTTTGCAGCAGCAGAACAGCCGAGAGGCGATCGACGGCCTTGGCGCGCTTCGAGATGCTGACGCCGCTCGAGCGCAGCACGCGCGAGGCCTCGCGGCTGGTGAGCCGCTCGTCCCACAGGCGCACCTCGACGGCGGCGCGGCGCTCGAGGTGGCGGGCGAAGGCGGCCGCCTGGGCCGACCCGGAGCTGTCCGCGCCGCTTAGCCGCAGGGGATTGCCGGCGATGACCAGGCGTACGTCGTGGCGGCGGATCAGCCCGGCGAGCGCCGCCAGGTCCGCTTCGCGGTTCTGTCTCTCAAGAGTAGGCAGTCCCTGCGCCGTCCAGCCCAGCTCATCGCTGAGGGCCAGGCCGATGCGCCGCGCGCCCAAGTCCAGCGCCAGGATGCGGCCGGCAGTCGCCACGCCTCATTATAGGGGGTGGAGGATGGGGGTTGGGGGATGGGGGGCGGCCGCCGCGAAACTGGCTGCGGTCAAAGGATCGGCGCGAACAGCCGCCTGAACTGGCGGCGCACGGCTTCGCGATCCGTTGCCTGGACCGTTCCCAGCTTCTTGCGAATGAGCGAA